>Ga0137371_10005422_pt1 | contig 9970 bp, 10 predicted proteins | sample SagtaG_7_FD_104919 | JGI IMG/M metagenome (GOLD analysis project Ga0137371, IMG submission 104919) | Vadose zone soil microbial communities from Sagehorn Ranch, Mendocino, California, USA - Sage1_R_40_16 metaG | ecosystem: Environmental > Terrestrial > Soil > Vadose zone | place: USA: California... | reverse complement strand
GCGGGATGAAAGCGGCCGCCTGCTCGAGGCTGTCAGGGCGGTCTATCTCGGAGACAAGTACGACTACGTCGTCAGCTTGAAACGAAACCAAGCGGGAAGGAGCCAGAGATGAGCCGGACTTGGATATGGCTCGCGGCCGTCGCTGGGGTTGTGGCGACGGCGTTCGTCTACGGAGCCGCCTACGGCGCGCCCACGAGGAGCGCGAAGCCGCTCGCAGGCAAGGCACTGAACAAGAAGGTCGCAATGGTGATCGCTCAGGGCGGGCTCGGCGACAAGTCGTACAACGATTTCGCGAACGCCGGGCTCAAGCGGGCGGAGGCGAAGTTCGGCTTCAAAGCCCAGAGGATCCAGTCGGCGGACATCGTCTCACAGGGCGAAGCGATCCTCCGCCAGGCATGCCAGGCGAAGTTCGACCTCGTGATTGATCTGGAGTTCTCGACGTCCGACGCGCTCCAGAAAGTTGCGCCGGACTGCCCACAGACGCAGTGGACGTTTTTGAACCTGCCGCTCAAAAAGCCGAACATCACCAGCTTCGTATTCGCCGAGCACCAGGGCTCGTATCTTGCGGGCGCGCTCGCGGCGCTGGTCACCCGAGACACGAAGATCCCCGGGATCAACGCCAAACACACGATCGGCGTGATCGGCGGGACGAAGTCGACCGGAATCGACAAGTTCCTTGTCGGCTACTACCAGGGTGCCCGCGCGATCGACCCCAAGATCAAAGTGCTCGTCAAGTACTCGAATAACTTCGGTGACCCGGCCAAGGGGAAGCAGATCACTGAGGCGATGTATGACCAGGGCGCCGACATCGTCTACCAGGTGGCCGGCGGAACCGGCCTGGGGGTGATCCAGGCCGCGAAGGAACGACATCGGTATGCGATCGGAGTCGACACCGATCAGGCGAGGCTCGCCCCGAAGAACGTGCTCACAAGCATGGTCAAGCGCACAGACCTCGCGGTCTACGAGTCGGTGCAGATGCTGGCTTCCGGCAAGCTCGGCAACAAGGTCGTGAACCTCGATCTTCGTGCTGGGGGCGTCGGGCTCGGCAAGGTCGAAGCGTCCGTCCCCAAGCCATTCGTTGCGCGCGTCAACAAGCTGAAGCTGCGCATCATTGCGAAGAAGATCAAGGTGTGGAACGTGATCACGCAGGGCTACCCGCGCTGGTTCAAGTAGACGAGAAACGGCGAGACGAGGCCGTCGCATATCATCCCGAGCGCCGGCCTCATCTCGTTCTGCGCGGGATCACGAAGCGCTACGGGTCGGTGGTTGCGAACGATGGCGTCGACCTCTCCATCGCGCGGGGCTCGATTCACGCCGTTGTCGGGGAGAACGGTGCTGGAAAGAGCACATTGATGGCGGTCGTGTTCGGACTCGTCTCTCCCGACGAGGGGACGATCGAGCTCGCTGGCGAGGCCATTCAGCCGAACGGACCGCACGACGCGCTCGCGCGTGGAGTCGGCATGGTGCAACAGCGCTTTCAGCTGCTCGAGGGGCTGACAGCCCTTGAGAATCTCGTTCTGGGCCGTGAGCCCGCACGCGGCCCGCTGCTCGACCAGCAAGCGGCCCTTCGCCGCGCCGAGGAGCTCGCGTCGTCGCTCAGGATCCGGATGCCGTGGCAGAGGCCCGTGCGGCTGCTATCGGTCGGCCAGCGCCAGCGCCTGGAGATCTTGCGCCTGCTCTACCGTGACGCGAGCCTGCTGATCCTCGACGAGCCGACGACCGTCCTGGCGCCGCACGAGGTCGAGGACCTCTTCACCGTCCTGCGGCGCCTGCGAGAGCAAGGACGGACGGTGATCTTCATCAGTCACAAGCTGCGCGAGGTGCAGGCGATCGCCGACCGGGTGACGGTCATGCGCAGCGGTCGCATCGTGGAGACCCTCGATGCCCGTGCGCTCGATATCGGGCGCGTGGCGGAACTAATGGTCGGCGATCCTCGTTTCGCCTCGCTTGCGATCGACGCGAGGCCGGCGGACGAGGCTGCCGTGGGTGGCGCTGAGAGCGGACGCGCTGGCGGCGAATCGTTACTACGGCTCGAGGACGTTCGCGTCCGCGGGTTGGTCGGCGACGTCGCGCTTGCCGGGATCGAGCTCGAAATCGCGCCTGGCGAGATCTTCGGCGTGGCGGGCGTCGAAGGGAACGGCCAGCGCGAACTCGTCGAGACGATCGTCGGCCTCCGTCGGCCCGACAGCGGCCGCGTGACGATCGCGGGCTGCAACGTCACTCGCGCGAGTGTCCGCGCCCGCCGGGCGGCCGGCCTCGCGTTCATCAGCGAGGACCGGGACGGCGAGGGCGTCAACCTCGACGGCTCGATCCGAGATTCGCTAATCGCATTGCGTTTCCGCCGCTCGCCCCTTTCACGCTTCTCGGTGCTTCGGTTCGCGCAGATTCGCCGCTTCGTTCGCTCCCTGATGGAGCGCTTTGGCGTGCGGGGAGCCGGTGAATCCGCAACGGTGCGCTCGCTCTCGGGCGGGAATGTCCAGCGCACCGTGCTTGCCCGCGAGCTCGAGGGCGCGCCGCGGGTCGTCGTCGCCGCGCACCCGACGCGCGGCGTCGACGTGCGTGGAATCGCCTTCGTCCACGAGCAGCTACGTGCGATCCGCGACGGCGACGGCGCAGTCCTACTGATCAGCGAGGAGCTCGACGAGTTGCTCGCCCTGTCCGACCGGCTCGTCGTGCTCTACGAGGGGCGGATCGTCGGAGCGCTTTCGCGCGCCGACTTCGGCGACCGCGCCCGGATCGGCCGCCTGATTGCCGGCGCCGAGACCGCCTAAATGGACGCGCCCACCACGCTCGCGTCGCCTCCTGAGTCTCGCGGACTCCGCTGGGCCATCGATGCCGTGCGCGTCTTCGCGCCGTTCGCCGCGGCGCTTCTCGTCGGCGCGATCATCCTCTGGGCGACCGGCCGGAACGCGATCGAGACGTATCGCCTGCTCGCGCACTACAGCCTTGGCGACTGGAGCGCGATCACGAACACGCTCGCCGATGCGACGCCGCTGATGCTGACCGGCCTGGCGACGGCGTTCGCGTTTCGCGCCGGCGTCTTCAACGTCGGCGTCGAGGGCTCGCTCTATCTCGGCGCGTTCGCAGCTGCGTGGGTCGGTTTCACCTTCGTGCACGTCACTAGCATTCCGCTGATCGCCGCGGCGCTGGCGCTCGCCGCCGTAGCCGGCGCCCTCGTCGCCCTGATACCGGCCCTGCTGAAGGTGCTCTGGTCGGTCGACGAGGTCGTCACGACGCTGATGTTCAACTTCGTCGTGATCGGGGTGACGTCGTACCTCGTCAACGGCCCCTACCTCTCGATCGGGACGGCGAACTCGATGAGCCCGCTCGTCGCCAATCAAGCGGAGCTGCCGTCACTGTCGCCACCGAGCCAGATGACAGCCGGGATCCTGATCGCGGCCGGTACCGCGCTCGCCTTCTGGTTCGTCTACGCACGCACGACGATCGGATACGAGCTACGCACAGTCGGCGCGAATCGCCGCTTCGCCACCGCCTCAGGGATCAGCTTCGGTCGCGCGATCCTCGTCGCAATGGTCGTATCCGGGCTGATCGGGGGGCTCGCCGGCGGAATTCAGATCCTGGGCGTGAACCACCGGTTCATCGATCACTTCTCGCCCGGCTACGGCTTCACAGGCATCGCTGTCGCTCTGCTCGGACGCAACACCGCGCTCGGGTGCGTCCTCGCCGCGATTTTCTTCGGCGCGCTCGCAAACGGCGGCTCGACGGTGCAGCTCTTCACGAACATCCCGCTTGAGCTGATCAGCGTGCTCCAGGGAACGGTGATGATCTTCGCCGTGATCCAGCTCGGCCGCGCGAGGGGAGGCCGCGGATGAACTTCGCGACCACGATGTCGTCCGCGGTCGAGCTGAGCACCCCTCTCGTCCTCGCTGCGCTCGGCGGCCTGATCAACTTCCGCGGCGGCATCGTCAACATCGGGCTGGAAGGAGAAATGCTCGCGGGCGCGTTTGTGGCCGTACTCGTCAGCTGGAAGACCGGGGACCCGTGGCTCGCGACCCTTGCCGCAGCGGGCGCGGGCGGATTGGTCGCCGTGCCGTTCACGCTCGTAATCACCCGACTGCGTGCGAACGAGATCATCGTCGGGCTCGGTCTCAACGTGCTCGTTGCAGGCCTGATCGGCTACCTCCTGCCCGTCGTGTTCAACGTCTACGGCGCACTCAACCCCGAAAATCTGCGCTCGCTTCCGCACGTCCGGATCCCGCTCGTCGCCGACGTGCCCGTGCTCGGCACGATCGTGTCGAACAAGACGCCGCTGACTTACATCGCGCTGGTGAGCATTCCACTCGTCGGCTGGGCCCTCCGGCGGACGACGTGGGGTGTCCGCCTCCGTGCGGCCGGCGAGAATCCCGAAGCGGCTCGCGCGGCAGGCATCAGGCCGCTGCTCTGGCGCGACGTCTCGAGCGGCGTTGCAGGTATTTTCGCGGGCGCGGCAGGCGCACAACTCTCGATCGGGATCGTCAGCCTGTTTACCGTCGGGATGACCGCCGGCCGCGGCTTCATCGCGCTTGCGGCCTTTTTCTTTGGTGCTGCGCGGCCGTGGCCGACCGCCGCCGCTGCATTCCTGTTCGGACTCGTGGACGCGATCCAGGTGCGGCTGCCCGGTTCGGCGCTGCCGCCTCAGATCGTGGACACGCTTCCCTATATCGCCGTCATCGTCGCCCTGACCGCGCTCGGGATCGTTCGCACGCGCCGCGGGGGTCGAGCCGGGATGGTGTGACGGTGCCAGAGCGGACGAACGCCGGGCGGCCGCTCACCGACGAGCGGCATGAGATCGCGCTCGTCCTCGTCGACATGATTAAGGCGTTCTTCGATCCGCGCGGCGAGTTCTACTATCCCGCCGCGGAGGACGTGCTGCCGGGCGTTCGCCGTCTGCTCCAAGCGGCGCGTCGCGGCGGCCGTCTCGTCGTTCACGCCCACGAAGTCCACCGAGGGAGCCTCACCGACCTCGAGGGCACGAAACTGCCAAAGCACTGCGTGGAGGGAACGCTCGACGTCGAGTTCGCACCGGGTTTCGAGCCGGTCGATGACGAGGTCGACCTCGTGAAGCGCCGCTACAGCGCCTTCTTCGGCACCGAGCTCGCCCTCCTGCTAAACGAGCAGGGCGTCCGGCGTATCACCGTCGCGGGCGTCAAGACGAACGTCTGCGTCCGGGCAACCGTGCAGGACGCGTTCGCGAACGGCTTCGAACCGATCCTCGTCCACGGCGCGGTGGGCTCGAACCGCCCGCGCCTACACGACGCGAGCCTCGAGGATGTCGAGCGCTATTTCGGCCGGCTGATGACGCTCGACGAGGCGGAATCGCTGCTCGCCCCAGACGAGGGAACCGCGAGATGAGGCGCATACGAGTCGTCGTGTCCGGCTACACGAGCGTCGATACGCGTTTTGTTACGTCGGCGCTGCCCCGGCCCGGCGAGACGGCGCTCCTCGACGGACAGGTGCTGCCACCGCCCCGCTGGGGCGGGTGCGCTCCGAACACCGCGCTTTGGCTGGAGAGGCTCGGCGTTCACGCCGCGCTCGTCGCATGGCTCGGCGATGACGAGGAGGGACGTCTTTACCGGTCGGTGCTCGAAGACGCCGGCGTTGACCTGCGTGCGGTGGAGATGGGCCCAGGTCCGTCCGCGCGCGCCTGGCTCGTGCAGGACGCGACGGGCGAGGCGATGTGCTTCTTCCACCCGGCCGGCTCGGAGTCACAAGGCGCAGAGACCGTCGCCCCCCTCGCCGACGACGCCGAGTGGCTCGCAGTCACTGTGGGTCCCGCCCGCCTGACCAGCTCGCTGCTCGACATGTTCGGTGGCACGCACCTCGCCTGGAACGTCAAGGCCGACCGGTGCGCGTTCCCCCCCGAGCTCGTTGCACGGCTCGCTGCAGCGGCGGTTGTCTCCCTTAACTGCAGCGAGACGGTCTTCGTCGGCGACGCGCTCGCCCTCCGCCGGCCGGCTGAGCCGGACGACCTCCTCGACCGCGGCGCGGGCTTGGTGGCGCTGACGCGCGGTCGGGAGGGCGCTTTGCTCGCCTGGTCGGACGGCCGCGTGGAGCTGGCGCAGGAGGCGATTCCCGTGAGCGACGCGACAGGCGCGGGCGATGCGTTTTTCGCCGGCCTGCTCGCAGCGCTCGTCGAGGGGGTCGCTCCGGAAGAGGCGGGGCGGCGAGGAATAGAGACCGCTTCGCAGCATCTCCATGCGGGGAGGGCGCGATGAGCGAGCGCGGGTGGTACCTCGCGTGTGGCCCCGAGGACGTCGCAGAGCGCGCGGTACTTGTCGGCGACCCGAACCGGATCGAACTCTTCGTTGAGCATCTCGACGATGTGCGGACGGTCGGCGACAACCGTGGTCTGCGCGTCGTCACGGGCTCCACCGACGGTGTGCCGCTCACAGTCTGTGCGTTTGGGATGGGCGCGCCGGTCGCCGTGATCGTGCTCGAGGAGCTCGCCAAGCTCGGCGTACGCACTTTCCTTCGTGTTGGCACGGTGATGACGCTCGAGCCGGGCGCGCTCGGCGAGCTGGTCGTCGCAGCGGCCGCGCTCCGCGGAGAGAAGACGTCGGCGACGTACGTCCCGGACGGGTATCCAGCGCTTCCCGACCTCGATCTCCTGTTCGGCACGCTTGTCACGCTGGAACGTCTGGAAAAGCCCTATCGCATTGGCCTCGTCGCCAGCCTCGACGGCTTCTACAGCGAGATGTTCGCGGCGTCGCCCGAGCGCGGCGAATCCGTTGCGGCGCGCCTACGCGCGCTTGCGGACGTCGGCGTGATCGCCATCGACATGGAGACGTCCGCGCTCCTCGTCGTCGCCAGATGGCTTGGCGTCCGCGCCGGATCTCTGTGCCTCGCTAGCGTCGACGGGTGGACGCGCGCGAAGCTCGAGGGGGACGAGCGCCGCGACGGCGAGGCACGGCTCGTCGCGGCGACTCTTGCCGCAATCTCGAATCAGGACGGTCTGCTCGCGACCGCGATCGCGGAAGCGGCCCGCTCTCCCACAACAGCCCGCGAGGAGGTGTAAGTGTCAGCGAACGCGTTCTTCTCGACCGCGCTCGATCACCTCGAGCGCCTACGCTTGACCCAATCCGAAGCGATTCAGCACGCAGCGGAGATCTGCGCCGACACGATCGGCGGCGGTAAGCTCGTCCACACGTTCGGCACCGGCCACGGCGCGATGCCGGCACTCGAGGCGTTCCCGCGTAGCGGCGGCCTTGTCGGCTTCCATCCGATCGTCGAGTCGCCGATCACGCTGCTCCACCACGTCTGGGGTGACATGGGCGTGGCGCAATACCGTTTTCTTCACCGCCAGGAGGGCTACGGAACGGCGATCCTCGACGCCCACCGCCCGCACCGCGCGGACAGCCTGATCCTGTTCAGCCATTCCGGGATCAACCCGGTGATCCTCGACCTGGCGCTGAGCGCGCGGGATCGCGGGATCCGGGTCGTTGGCGTGACGTCGCGACCGCACTCCTCTGCCGTCGAATCGCGGCACTCGTCGGGCAAGCGCCTCTACGAAACCGCCGACGTCGTGATTGACACGGGGGCGCCGCTCGGCGACGCCGCGGTGCGGATCGAGGGGCTCGAGGATCCCGTCAGCGCCGTCTCGACCGTGCTCGTCGTCTCGGTGATGCAAGCGATCGTGGCTGAGACCGCCGCTCTGATGGTCGCGCGTGGCGCGCCGCCGCACGTCGAGGTCAACCTCAACCTGCCGCGCGAGACCTCCGCCCGCGAACACAACGACGCCGGATATGAGCAGCTCTGGCAGCGACTGGCGCGCCGATGAGGCAGGCCGCCGTACGCGCCCCGCCCCGGCTCCCGCACGCCGATGGAACTGAGCTCGCGCTGCTCTTTATCGCCGGCGAGTGGCGCGAGTCCGAGTCTGGCCGCCGAATTGAGATCCGCGATCCCGCCTCGGGCGACCTCGTCGGCGAGGCGGCGCTTGGCGCGCGTGACGACGCGCGAGCCGCGCTCGAGGCCGCGCACGCCACCTTCCGTGCGTGGGCCGACACGACCGCGCAGGAGCGCGCCGAGGTCATGCACCGGGCGGCGTCGCTTCTGCGCCACCGGATCTGGGAGATCGCGCGCGTCCTGACGCTCGAACAGGGCAAGCCGGTGGCCGACGCCCACAAGGAGATCGCCTTCTCCGCCGACGTTATCGACTATTACGCCGACGAGGGGCTCCGGCTCGGGGGCGAATGGCGTCCCGCCTCCGGCCCGAAGATCCGAAGCCTCGTCGTGAGACAGCCCGTGGGCGTCGTAGTAGCAATCGTGCCCTGGAACTATCCAATCGACCTCCTCTCCTGGAAGCTCGCGCCTGCTCTCGCGGCCGGCTGCACGGTTGTGGCGAAGCCGGCCACAGGAACACCGCTCGCGACGGCTCACGTGATCCGCTGCTTCGAGGATGCAGGGGTCCCGCCCGGTGTAGTCAACCTTGTCATCGGCCCAGGCGGCGAGGTCGGCGACGAGCTCGTCGAGAACCCGATCAGCCGAGCGATCAAGATCACCGGCTCGACGGCGACCGGCCGGCGTGTGATGCAGCTCGCGTCGCGGCACATCAAGCGCCTGACACTCGAGCTCGGAGGCCACACAGCGCTGATCGTCCTCGACGACGCCGATCTCGATGCGGTCGTCCCAGCAGCCGTGCGACGCAGCTACTCGAATATGGGTCAGATCTGCATCTCGGTTAACCGTGTTTTCGTTGCGCGACGCATCGAGTCTGACTTCCTCGGCGCGTTCGCAGAGCAGGCGCGGCAGTTGCGCCTCGGCCACGGGCTCGATCCGGGCGTCGAGTACGGACCGCTCTTCGATGAGGTCACGCGTGAGCGAACGAGCAAGCACGTCCACGACGCCCTCGCGTGCGGCGCACGTGTCGTCACCGGAGGTCGCGTCCCGCCCGGAGTCGACTACGAGAGCGGCTGGTTCTACGAGCCGACGTTGATCGCGGACGCCTCGCCGGAGATGCTCGTAATGCGGGAGGAGACGTTCGGCCCTGTCGCTGCCGTCACTCGCATCGCTTCCGACGCGGAGGCGATCGAATTCGCCAACGCAACTCCGTACGGGCTTGCCGCCTACGTGTTCGGCGGCGATCTTGAGCGCTGCTTGCGAATCGCCGAACGCCTTGAGGTCGGCGGCGTCGGCGTCAACGTCAACGACGTCACGGAGCTGCAGGCGCCCTTCGGAGGCTGGAAGGAGTCGGGCCTCGGCCGCGAACTGGGGCCGGAGGGTCTCGCGGCATGCCTCGAGCTCAAACACATCCGAATCGGGCTCGGCGGGAGTGACACCAAGCCGCCTGGCTGAATGGAGCCCGAGGGCCTTGTCGGCCCCCTTCCTTCGAGGGCCTCTGCGAGGGACCCGCGGAGGAGAGGCTCATCGCTCGCCGGGGTGTGGGGTCATGGAGGACGTTCTGCCGCGCCAAGCCAGCAATGCAGTGCTGCCGGTGTTGGACTTTGGTGCCGTTGAGCTTGACGCACGCTTGACGCGCGCCGTCGGACTCGGCTCTACAACCGCGATGCGGTCAGGACCACATCACACCAAGTGATGTGACACGGGCCCTCCTACGCTACGCGGGGGCAGTTCCTTGCGCGCGTGAACGAGCTGCGTCGAAGACGGCCAGGACTGTCTCTAGCTCCTCGGCAGTCAGTAGCTCTTTCCAGGCGTCCCCGGTGGCGGCTGAGCCGTAGTAGTGGTCGGCGTGTTCGCGTAGCTCGCGGGCTGCGTACACGTCCCCCTTGGCTGCCTTAGCTTCCAGGGCAGATCGGGTCTTGTCGAGTGGGGTGAGGGCATCGCTCTCTTGCTCTCGGGCCGGTCTAGCGAGGACCCGCACCGGAGAGGCTCGTCGTTTACGGGGGTGGGTCGGCGGGTTTGCGGCAAGGGCAGGAGGTGCCGGATCGGCACTCCGCGGTCGGACCTAGCTTGACGCATGCTTGACACGGGCTCCGCGATCCAGCTTGTGATGCGGGGTTGCGCTGCGATCGCT
>Ga0137371_10005421_pt1 | contig 9970 bp, 8 predicted proteins | sample SagtaG_7_FD_104919 | JGI IMG/M metagenome (GOLD analysis project Ga0137371, IMG submission 104919) | Vadose zone soil microbial communities from Sagehorn Ranch, Mendocino, California, USA - Sage1_R_40_16 metaG | ecosystem: Environmental > Terrestrial > Soil > Vadose zone | place: USA: California... | reverse complement strand
TGACGCCGCCTCCGCGCGCTCCCGTTTTCGATAGTGTGGATCGGAGGCGGTGTGCTCAGGCGCTCAGAGTTGCCGCGCCGGCAGATCCAGCACCGGCCGCGAAAAGCCCCTGGCGAGCCAGCAGGCAGCCGTTAAGCCGAGGGAGGCGCGGCGAGGGGAAAGGCCTCAGCGATGCTCCCGCGCGGAGCGCGGCGCCGGGGAAATGGCACATAATTTCCTGCGCGAGGACCAGGCCCGGCAACGCTATCGAGAAGCGCGCGGCGGCCCTTGGTAATTCCCCATGCTCGCACCCGCGAGGAGTAGAGACGGTGGTTGCAGGGGCTCGCAACTGCCTTAATTTGCTGCTGTGGGCAACGCACTTAGAGAAAGAATAACCGGGTCCAGATTGGCACAATCAATAGGTTGGAAGCGGCCGGGGCTTCGCAGCGGGGCGCAGCAAACCGTCCTAAGGGCGCAACGCCAAAAGCTTTCTGCGCGTAGACGCGGTGAACGGACGGGGTAAGCTCGCGGCCTGATGACGTAGATGTGGCACTGCGGGAAACTAAGTCAGGAAATGATCATCTCGGGCCCTATGCCTCGCCTGGCATCCGAAATAGGATTGCCATTCCATGCAAGAACCCTCTCCAAGTGCCGAAGCGCCCTTTGGCCTCATCCGCTTCGCGCTTCCGCTCGCCCATACCGCCCAGCACGTCGCGGAGGGCGAGCCGCTGAAGATCGTCGCCATCGGGTCATCCTCGACTGAGGGAGCCGGCGGCACCGTCCCCTACCCTCGCAGACTAGAGATCGCTTTGACGGGCCGATTTCCCGGTCTACAGATCACGGTGGTCAACCGCGGCAAGGGCGGCGAGGAGGCGGGCGACGAGCTAGCGCGGTTTCAAAGGGACGTCATCGATGAAGAGCCGGCGCTAGTGATCTGGCAGGTCGGAACGAACGCGGTCTGGAAGCACTACGACCTCTCGCAGGTAACCCCGTCGATCAGAGCCGGACTGCAGCTGCTCAAGGACCTGTCGATGGACGTCGTCCTTATGGACCCGCAGTACGCTCCCGCGGTGATCCAGCAGCCCGTCGACGCCGAACGCATGGTCACTCTGATCGCGGAGGCCGCCGAGCGGGCGAGGGCCAACGTGTTTCGTCGGTTCGCTCTCATGGGCTACTGGAACATCGTCGAGCGCGTGCCCTTCGGACAGATAATCTCCACCGAGGACGACGGGACGATGCTTCACCAGAACGACTGGAGCTACGAGCGCGTGGCGCAGGCCCTAGCAGCCGCGATCGCCGACGCCGCTGCGCGGCGTGAGGCCGTGAAATAGCCGAGGCCAGTACCAGCATCGAGAGCGACGCTGCGACTTTTCTCCACGAATGCTATCCCGTGGCCCTGCCATTGTGTCGATCCCGCTCGGTGATCACACTCGCCGATAAGGATGCGCCCAAATCTCTTGGTTCGGAACCTCCCATCGCGCTATACGGATTCTCATGAGTAGGCCATTGGAGTGCGGCTTCCATCCGTCACTGCCGCCGGAGCTGGTGGCAGCACCGCTTGAATTCGACGCGTGGTCCCAGGCGCAGCTTCTGATCGAGCAGAGCGAGAGCACACCGATCGAGCCGCTGTATCACTATACGGCCGAGGAGGCATTAAAGGGCATCTGGGAATCGAACGGCTCTGGTGCTTTAGTCACCTGCACCACGAGCGACCGCACAGAATTCGAATACTCCCTTGCCATCGCCCGCCGTGTCATCAGCGAGGTGGGTCAGAGCCAGGACGGGGTGACGCATCACTTTTGCGCATGCCTCGAGGATTTGTTGGAGAACAACTCTTTCGCCGAAAAATTCGAGTTCTACCTTTTCAGTCTCAGCCGGCACCGTGACGACATGCAACAATGGCAGGAGTACGGACAGCAGGGACGTGGTTTTGCAATCGGTTTTGCGCCGACGCTATTCCAGTTCACTCCGACTGAGCTCAACGGCGACGAATCCTTGCCGCTTACGCGGCGTACTACAACCAGGTGCGCACGCATTTATCACTTTGCAAGGATGCGCCAGTACATCGCAGGGTCCAGCGGGAAGGTACGATCGTCGCCGTGCCCATCTTGTCCGGGCTGCATCACCGGTACGCGCGGATATGATTATCGGAAAGGACAGGTGCCGGAGCATCGGTCGCATATCCGACACTGCCGCCATATCCCCAGAAAACAGCGAAGCTGATGACAAGAATTGTCAGATGGAAACGATGACGTAGTGAATTTGCGCACATTGATGCCTCCCAACTGCGCCCTCGAAATGCAACCTTAGAGGAAAGGCCCTGCCTTGTGTAGGGGTTGCAGAATGGATGGCTACGAGTCTGATCAACGGTTGCACAGTCGCTCGATTTGGGACTAAACTCACCGGTCGAAAGCAGACGCGCCCTTGTAAGGTGCGCCGGTGTTGCGCGAGTGGAAAGTCTCGCCGGTGGCGAGCCGAAGGGGGACTTATGGCGAAAGCGGATCAGGAGCGACCAGCCGATCGTGAACATCTCACGCTCGGCAGAAGAGACCTACTTCGGGGGGCCGCAGCCGCTGGTATCGCCACGGTAGGCGCAATTGTCCAAACGACGCCGGTGGGAGCGGAGATCTGGGAAGAGGGCGAGGAACAGTGCCATGCCTCGGCCAAGGAAAAAAACCCCGACTATGACATCGATGATGCGCTTCTCGCAAGCTTCATGGATGTGTCCCGGACGTTGACGGGCATGCCGCTGTCGTCGGTCTCGGACCTCCGCCTGGGCCGGGAATATCTGGAACGATATGCGCGGATCGACATGCCCGGCATCGACCTTCGTAAGTTGATCGATGCGCACCAGGATTCCGCCGAGGCGCTCATGAACAACCCGGCAGTGCGGCCGGCCGCGGTGCAGCTCATCTATCTCTGGTACTTGTCCGCCTTCTTTCTCCCAACGACAGCAGATCCCAAACCGGTGTGGATCTACGGCACGACCGAACAATATGAGCGCGGCCTTCTGTGGACCGCGATTGGCGCGCACGCCCCAATGATGCCAATGCGCGGAAGCAAGCGGAACTATTGGGCGGACGAAGGTAATCCGCCATACAAACCAAATGGGCATAAGAAAACATAAAGGGGGAGACATGGTATCGAAGATCACGCAGCCGGAATACGATGTCATTATCGTGGGATCCGGAGTGGCCGGCGCGCTCATCGCGAACCAGCTTGCGCAAAAGCAGGTTCGCGTTCTTCTCCTCGAGGCCGGCGGCGTGGCGGAAGAATCCCTCGATCGCTACGAGCTGCTGAACAACTACGCCGGCTCCGCATCCAAGGCGACCGATGCTCCGTTCTGCGGCGACAACGTCCGCGCCACTCAGCCAGATCCCCGCAATACGACAGCGACGGACACAAACTATTACTTCTATCCGCCTGGTTACCAGGGCGACCCATTCAAGAGCTTCTACGAGCGTATCGTGGGCGGATCGACGTGGCACTGGCAGGGCATCTATGTCCGCATGCTCCCGACCGACTTCACGATGAACTCCACGTACCAGATCAACTCTACACACAAGATCAAAGACAGTGTCGTCGACTGGCCCATTCGCTACGAGGATGTTGAGCCATATTACGTCCGCGCCGAGCGCGAAATGGGTGTGGCGGGGAGCCGGAGGGACTACGAAAAACCGCGTTTCCGCAACCCAATGAGCCGCCCCTATCCGATGCGGGAACTCGCGCCGAGTTATCTCGACAAGGAGGTCGGGGAGGCGGTCAACAACGAAATGCTGGACGCGCGGATCGAAGGCGCGCCAGTGTTGCTTGGACCGGAGCCGATTTCGATACGCGTGACGCCGGTGCCTCACGCCATCAACTCGGAATACCGTGACGGACGACCAGCCTGCGAAGGTCGCACATCCTGCCTGCCGTTGTGTGCGATCAAAGCGCGCTATGAAGCCGTATTCCATATAGAGAAAGCGTTGCGCGCTGGCGCCATTCTGCGCAAGCAGGTCGTGGTGACGATGCTGCAGCTAGACGACGCGGGAAAGCGCGCGCTCGGCGTCCACTACAGGAACTGGATTTGGCAGGAGAAGCCGGACGCGAAGGACGGCACTGGCAAGAAGGAGGACACCGGAAAACGAATCCGCGTCTCGGATGGATATGCAACTGGGCGGATCATCGTGCTCGCTGCGAACGCCATTGAGAATCCGATGATCCTGCTACGCTCGAAGGCAGCGCCTTCCAGCGGGGCGGTGCTCGGCGCCTATCTCATGGACCATCCCATCAAGCAGTCCTTTGGGCTAGCCAAGAACCCCCTCTATCCATATCGCGGTCCGCAAACGACCTCGCACATCGAGGGTTTTCGTGATGGAAAATTCCGCAAGGCGTATGCCGCGTTCAAGACGTCTCTCAAGAACGACGGATGGTCATCGACCGTGGTTTCGTGGCCGCGCGGCAGCACGTTTCCAATAGACCCCGATGGCGACTGGCTTCCCGGAACCATCGTTCGCCTCGTGGGGAACCTCGGATACGCCGGCGCAAAGTTGAGAGACTATCTTGCGCAGCATGCACTGCACCAGATCACGCTTAACAGCGCCTGCGAGCAGTTGCCCATCATCAACAACAAAGTGAGCCTGGCCTCAGTGGTCGATGATCTTGACCTCCAGCGCCCACAAATATCGTACAGCGTGTTCGAGAATGACGGCGGCTATGTGCAGAGATCATTCCAGAAAATCATCGAATTTCATGGCAGGGTGTTCGATCTGCTGGGCGTTCCCAAGGACCGCAGGGTGATGCTCGACAAAGACAAGCTCAAAGTTTTCTTCGGTTCCGGCCACATCATGGGAACGACGCGGATGGGAGGCAAGGACGACCGCACCAAGGCCGTCGTCGACCCGGAGTGCCGCTCGTTCGACCATCCGAACCTTTTCGTGGTGGGCAGCAGCGTATTTCCCACGAGCTCTACCGCGAACCCCACCTCGACGGTCGCAGCACTCGCGCTTCGGGCGGCGGACTCGATTGAAAAACAACTTAGGAACGGAACCTAAGCATGCGGGCGTACGCGAAAGACCCGGAAGCACCGGGGAGAACGTTGATGGCCATCCCAGCACTTGCGCCATCTATGGAAGGGAGTTGGCGCGGGATTGAGCCGCGGCTTTAGCGCCAGAAGCTTCGTTGTCTCGTCGGCGCCGTACGCGACAAGCGCCTCGAATCCTTGCCGCTTACGCGGCGTACTATAACCAGGTGCGCACGCATTTATCGCTTTGCAAGGATGCGCCAGTACCTCGCAGGATCCAGCGGGAAGGTACGATCGTCGCCGTGCCCATCTTATCCGGGCTGCATCACCGGTACGCGCGGATATGATTATCGGAAAGGACAGGGTGACCTCGTTTAGACAGTGTCATTCCGTATCCGCCGGGGACAGATCCACACCTGGGCAAGACCCGACACCGAGTTTCGTCACGCCATCGGGATGGCGGCGAGTGCCGCGATGATCTCGGCGCCGCGGGGCACGCCGAGGCCGGTGCATGCGTTCCAGCCGGCGCCGGCCGCGTAGCCGATGCCGTTCTGCCGATTGTCGCCGGTGATGATCGGGCGCATCAGCGTGGGGGCGCCGTAGAGATGCGGGGCGACGAGGCCGAGAGGCGCGCCGCGCTCCGCATTGGCCATCGCGATCAGCGCCGCCCACAGCGGTGTGGCGGCACTGGTGCCGTCCTTTGCCGTCTCGGCGCCGCCTACCACGATGCGATAGCCTGGAGATTTCGCGGCGAGCGCCGCTACGTCGGGAACGCCGCGGCCCTTGTGCCCGTCGTTGACCGAGAGCGGCAGCGCCACGCCGAGCTGGAAATCGGGCACCGGATAGTTGTCGCTGATGCCGCCGCCCGTGCCGATCGCTCCCTCGTTCCACACCCTCTCGCCGCCGATCGCCGAACCCGCGAGCGTCACGGCGGTGCCGCCGCAGCCCAGCACGTAGGGGCTTGAGGCCGGAAACCAGACATGTGCCTTGCGATCGGTCATGCCGCTGGTGGCGAGCTGGTCGCCCGCAGCCGTGACCACGCTGACCCGGAGGCGCGCCGCGTCGCACAGCGCCGCGGACACCACCTCGCGCCGCGGCGCCGTCCAGTAGAATTCCGGGCTGCCCCAGCTGATCGACAGCACTTGCGGACGGTTCACCTCGTCGCGCACCGCCTGGTCGATCGCATTGGCGAGCGTCTCCGCGGTGTTGCCGGTGAAATAGACGACGATGCGCGCACCCGGCAGCAGGCCGGCCAGCACCTGCAGGTCGAGCGCGATCTCCTCGTCGTCACGGCTGCCGCCGCCGAACTGATTGGTCACGCCGCCGACCGACTGGTCGATCACGGTGGGCGGCCTGCGCCCGATGCGGGCGAGCGCGTCGGCGAGATCGGATGTCTGATAGCCGCCACCCATCGCGATGATCCCGACGCACTGCCGGGACGCGTCGCGGTCGAGCGGGATACCATAGAGCGATGCTACCTGGGTTGGCCACAGGCTGCCGGCGGCGTCGCCGGCGGCGCCGCGCAGGAGCGGACGCTGATCGAACCCGACCACTGCCCGGGTCCACGGTGCGATCTCGCGCGGGATGTGCAGCACGCCGGTGCGCGCCCGGAACGTCAGCGTGCCGTCGTGATAGAGCCGCACTGTGGCGCCGAACATCGTCATGAGCAGCCGTGCCGGTGCCTCCAGCACCATGCGTCGGCCGGTGAGGTCGATGTCGCGCACCGCGATGCCGTGGGCGCGGGCGAACGCCGCGATGCGCGCAGCGGCGCGCGCATGGGTGCGCGCGCGCTGGCGGTCGAGCGCATGTCGCGTCATTGGCCGCATCAGGCGCTCGAGATCCTCGGCGCTTCCCGGCGGAGGCGCCGGCGTGCGCCGTCGGAAATACAGGGTCACGGCGAGCGGCGCGTCCGGGTCGATCTCGCCGGCCTCAGCGGCGCGTTCGGGGGTGCCCCGCGCGCTACCCGCGAGCTCGATGGCCTGCGGCCGCGCGCGGCTCATTTGCCCGTACAGCCGGTTGGCGGCGGGGGGTTCTGTGTGTCGTCGATGGCGCAGAACGGGATCGACCACACGAAGTCGGCCGAGGTGCCGGTGCGGGTCAGCCCCGGCATGCCCTCGAAGATCGGCGGCTGGCCGGTGAAGCTATAATACCAGGTCGGCAGCAGCGGTCCGAGCGGACCGATGGGCGGGCGGACGTTGACGTTGACGAAGCCGGCGGGCGACGTCGGCTGGCCAGTTCGGTCGAACGCCGCGCGACCGTGGCAGGTCATGCACGACGAGGAGGCGACAAAGCCGTCCTCGGTGACCGAGTTGCCGAGCCGGATGTCGAGGCCGGTATTGTCGACGAAATCGGCCTGCGAGCCCTTGAGGCAGTAGTTGACGTAGAGCGGCTCGATGTCGGTCCGAGCGAGCAGCCCACTGAGCGCTGGCGACTTGGTGCAGTCCGGATAGGTCCGCCCACGGGTCGGCAGCGGCGGCACCACCGCGGTTTGCGCGCCGAACGAATCACGGCAGCCGACGATGTCGCAGCGGCCCGGATTGAAGCGGTGCTCGAACGTCGCCCAGGTCCAGTTGGGCACCTGCTTGCTGATCACGTGTATGGAGACGAGCGCGTACTTCTTGCCGTCCTTGTCGGCGTTGACGTGATAGAGCTGCGGCACCTGGGCGACGGTGACCTGGTTGTTGGTGAACGCCGGGATCTGATCGACCGCCACCCAGTTGGCCTTGACCTCGATGGCGTCGATCGGGAACGACAGCGTCTTGCCGAACGCCGCCTTCAGGCCCGATATCTTGTAGAAATTGTTCTGCACAATGAAGTCGAAGGCCGCGCGGTTGCGCCGCGTCTCCTCACCATTCTGCAACGTCGGATCGGGCGGAATCGCCGGCAGCAGCACGCCGTTCTTCAGCGCCGTCTCGCTGGCGAACGCCGCCAGGATCGGCGTGCGCAGGGCGGAGACCGTAGGTCCCGTGGGATATTGCGGGTTCGGCTGGAACGTTTCAGTGTCGCTCGCAAAGGTCTCGAACACCGAGTTGGTGCCGCCAGCGCGGCTGTTGACCTGAATGAAGAGCTGCCAGGCGAGCTTATCGGGATTGTTCATCGCCGGATCGGGATCGGTCTGCGCGAAAGCCGGCAGGGCAGGCAGCAGCAGCAGCGCGCCGCAGGCCAGCGCGTATGTCAGGCTTCGTTTCATCGGGGACTCCTGTGTCACGGGTTGAAACCGTCGGTCATCCAGCTCTGAAAGATGTCCAGCCAGTCCTGCGGCCATCTGCGGTTGGGCGGCATGACGCCGCGCGCGAGCGCCGAATAGACCCGGCGTGCATTGCCGTGGTCCGGATAGCCGTTGCGGGCCGCGGGGTCGCACATCCAGTCTGCGCTGGCGATCAGAACACCGCGCGGCGCCATGCAGCCGATGTCGCCGGGCTTGAACAGGGGAAGGATGTCGGTCGCGAAGCTCGTCGACATTTCGCCCTCAATCTATGACCGTATTCATGCTTTAATTTTAATTTATGCGCAATACAATCCTTTGAGCGGCAGCCGCTTGCCAGGAACCAGCGTGGCCGAGTGGCGCCGGGTGATGCAGGTCAACCTGGAAAAGCGTGTTTCTCGCGGCGAAGCATGCCGTTCCGGCAATGATCGCCACGGCGGGCAGAGCCAGGACGTCGGTTTGGCTGGGCCGTCCATAATCGTCCAGTTCGGTGCGCTTTTCGAAGAAAACCTCGACGAGCATGGCACCTGCAAAGGCTGGGTCGCTAGCGAGCACGGCTTGGACACTCGCCGGGACGCCTTTAGCGTCGAACCAGCTGTAAGCGGTCTGGCAAGCTGAATACTTTTCTCGCCAATGCTCGGTCTCGCAAGCAAGGGGATCACGTCTTCCGGGCGCCCGAGTGGCTCTCTGGCTGGGCGACCGTTATAAAATACGCTTGTCTGTTATTTAAGACTGCAATGGAAACCAGAGAAATAAGGGCGGGAACACTTCGATTGAAACTAATTCTTCCACCTAAGTTGACGGTGCAGATATGGATGTTGGCATGCAGCACGTTTGACGAGTGAGCGTTGCGACGCGGCCTCGCGTCCCGGACTGGACCAGTTCCACCGCCAATCCCACATCCACAACGCCGCGCTGGCGTTGCGTGCCGCCGAGACAATCAAGAGAAAGCTGCAGCGTCGCCCCTGAATACGTTACGTCAAATTGCTGGACTCTCTCCGTCAGATTCATTCTGCTAGCCTGCTGCGCTACACGGTCCATTTACGCCAACGTTTTGCAACGGCTTCGATTTATTACCGTCCTAAGAGGCTGCGCAAATTTGCGGACAACGTTGCGTCCTCAAGTACGAAAAACAGCCCACCTCGAGTATTTTGAGGCACATCGCATGGCTCGGATAAGGCGCCTTCTTGGTTCAGGTCGCCGAAAATTGCGTACTTGCCAGATCCAGAGGCTGTAGACACCCCGATTTTCGCATGATTGCGATCAGCGCTGGCACCTCCGGCAAGACCGAAGCTTGTACCCTCCCATTGTCCAGTTTCAGCATTTATAACGACCCCGGGATCGTTGAGCGCGGAGTCCCAGCAATCCGGTCTCGTTCCATCGGTGTCCGGTATTTTGTGTGGTCCCGTCAGCCATGTCGCGACTGTAAGGGGCGCCCTGCCAAAAATAGCCGAGACCATTTGCCATGGAGGCACATGGAATTGAGGGGGTTTGGAAATGAGCTGCACCCCATTTGAAAGAATGCCCTTCGTGAAGGTGGTATCTTCAGATAGTTTGCCAAGTCCATGCACCAAATCTTGAATCTCTGCGGGGCCCCCGTTCTTAACGATTTGCGACTGGCTGTTGCGACTCGAGTTATTCGCGGTGACCACACTTGTGGACTGCAACGCCTTTAATACCGCTATCACATCGCTTTTGTTCAATTTTGATGCAAAGAAATGCTGGCTGACCCATACGTTGTTCTTCGGTGCGCCGGCATGATCTGTCAAACAGCCCAGCGT
>Ga0137371_10005418_pt1 | contig 9973 bp, 5 predicted proteins | sample SagtaG_7_FD_104919 | JGI IMG/M metagenome (GOLD analysis project Ga0137371, IMG submission 104919) | Vadose zone soil microbial communities from Sagehorn Ranch, Mendocino, California, USA - Sage1_R_40_16 metaG | ecosystem: Environmental > Terrestrial > Soil > Vadose zone | place: USA: California... | reverse complement strand
GATAGCGCGGCGCAGGCGGATAGCGCGGCGCAGCCGGATAACCGAGCGCAGCCCGATCTCGCCGGGCTGCTGGATCTCGCCGCTCAGCCGCCAGCGGATCGCGGGCCGATCGTCGCTATCCAAGCCCCGGCGCAGTGGCAAGCCCGCCAGCGGATCGGCGGGCGTCCGGCACGGGTTAGCAGGCGCAACCGGATGACTGGTGCGCTCCTGTCGGCGGCGGTGCTCATAGTCGGCGGGCTTGTCGCATTCACCCTGGCCAAGCACAGCGCGACGGCGACCTCGCGTGAGGGCGGCGGCGGCCCCCAGGCAACCACTGATACGGCGGGCTCGGAGTCGGCGATTCGCGACCACGCGGCGGGGTGGGTCGCCGGTCAGGTGAGCCGGGCCGCCGTCGTGTCCTGTGATCCCGCGATGTGCCGGCTGCTCATGGCTCGCGGATTTCCCGCCGGCGACCTGCATGCGCTGACACCGGGGACGGCCAGCCCACTCGGCTCTGACCTCATCGTCGCGACGCCGGCCATCCGGGATCAGTTCGGTAGCCGCCTCAGCTCCACGTATTCGCCGGCCGTCATCGCGAGCTTCGGCTCAGGGGATCTTCGAATCGACATCCGGGCGATTGCTCCACACGGGCCCTCGGCCTTCAGGGCCGCGCTGCAGGCGGACGTGCGCGCGCGCAAGGCGTCGGGTGCTCAGCTCCTGGACAGCAACCGGATCACGGTCTCGGACACGGCGCGCGGGCAGCTTTCCGTCGGCCAGGTCGACTCGCGGCTGCTGATCACGATCGCCGGCATGGCGGCGCTGCATCCGGTATACATCGTGGCGTTCGGCGACTCCGGTCCGGGCGCCGGCCCGGTCAGCCCGCTGCGGTCCGTCGATCTGTCGCAGAGCGCGTCCCGCGGGGAAAGCCCTGCTTACGTCCAGTCACTGGTTGCCTTCCTGCGGGCGCAAAGCGCACCCTACCATGCCGCGCGCGCCGAGCAGGTGCGGCTCGGCGGGGGCCTGACCGTCCTTCGTGTCGAGTTCACCGCGCCGAGCCCGCTCGGGCTGCTCAACCCCAATGCCTCGTGATCAAGAAGGTCGGCCGATGGGTCGGCGCACGCCCCGGCCCATGTTCCTTTTGACGATCCCGAACGGCTGCGCGGAGCGTCGTTGCAGCCCGCGGGCGGCACCGCCCACGTGGCGTGGCCAGGGTCGTCACGGATGCGCCAGGGTTAGCGACGATATGCCCAGCCGGAACGCCGCTTCAGCCGCGTAGCTGTCTTCGATCCGCCAGTCCTGGTGGTAGATCCCCTCGTGCTGAGCCTTGTCGAACCACACCAGCCCGAGCGTGTTGTACCTGCGCATCCCGGCGAACAGATTGCCGATCTTGATGAACTGGCCGGCCCTTGGCCCCACGGCTGTCTCGGACAGCAGCACCGGCTTGTCGGTGAACGCCCGCACCTGATCAATGGTGCGGCCGAAGACCCGGGCGAATGTGTCGGACGGATAGTAGTAGTAGCCGTCGATCCCGACCCAGGTGACATACTTTGCGCCCGGCCACCAGGAGGCAACTGGTCCGGTGTTGGAGCGGTCCGTGTTGATTGTCCACAACCAGGTGACGTTGTCCGCGCCTTCGTGACGGAACAGCGTCACGATGTGCTGCCAGGCTGCGACGAACGTCGGCGCCGGGACGTGCCCATAGCCCCACGGGTACCAGGGTGCGTTCATCTCGTGCCCGAAGCCGATGACGACCGCATGGCCGAAGTTCCTGACGCTGTCGGCGTAGGAGCGCAGGTAGCCGTCGTAGGAGCCGGCGGCGATCGCCGGGACAGAAGCGAAGGTGGGGTCGATCTGTACGAATGGGATGACCCCGTGGGCGCGGATTTTCTTCGCGAACGATGTCGCGAACGGCTGCGCCCAGCCGCTGAAGTACCCGACGAGGTTCGGCTGGGTGTTTGCCGCCTTCGCGAACTCCGCGATCGGCTCGTAAGAGGGCGGCGATCCGACCTCATAGACGCCAAGGTAAGAGGCCGGGCGGGGCGGCAGGGTCGCGTGTACGGCCGGGGGGCGGGACGGGATCAGGGTGACCCGGCTGCCCGCGAAGGTGCTGGCGGCCGCTGCGATCACGACGGCCAGGAACACTACCAGGCGGGTTCTCATGCTTTCTTGTCTCCGGGAATGATGACACGGCTCACCATGGCGAGGTTGAGCAAGCCGAAGAACAACAGGACGGCGAACGCCAAAGAGCCCAGCGTCACCGTCCGCCAGATGGCCAGCACCGCCCAGAGCAGGGCCGTGCCGCCGCTCCACCCCGCGACCCCGATACGGAAACGCCGTAGCGCGCTGCCCGGTGTCCTGGACGGATGCCAGCCCATCGTCTTGCCCCGGATGCCATCCCAGATGGCGAAGACGTGGGCCCAGCCACGGGCGATTCCAAGCGCCCACACCGACGGCCCATACTCGGCGCGATGCCACAACGGGTACAGGACGAGCCCGGTGAGCATGGCCGGCAGGAGGATGATGAAGTTTCGCAGCTGGATCTGGCTGGCGAGAAAGGCGAGCATGACGATGGGGATCGTGGGGCCGAAGAACGTGAGCAGGCCGGTGTAGGCGTAGTAGAAGAAGCCTGAGATGTAGGTGAGCCGGGCCGGAAACGTCATCGGTACCGACCACATCCGGCGGTTGAACACAACACCCGCGTTCCCAGTACACCACCGGTACTGCTGGCGTACGAATGCGTCGAGGTTGTCTGGGCAGATCCCGGTCGAGAGCACGATCGGCACGTAGATCATTGACCAGCCGGCCCGGCGCACGTCCAGTCCGGTGTGTACGTCCTCGGCGTAGGGGATGAGCGTCGGGCCGCCCTGTGGCTCGAGCGCGGCCCGCCGGTAGACGGCGGAAGTCCCGACGCAGATGGCCGCGCCGAACCGGTCGCGGGCAACCTGGATCGACCGGTAGAACACCTCCTGGATCGCGCCGGCCGAATTCTCGATCCACGTCTGCGCGGCGTTGCTCCGGAAGAACTGGGGCGTCTGGACGATCGCGATCTGCGGGTCATCCATATACGGAAGCGTCTCGGCGAGGAAGTCCCGCCGCGGCGCGAAGTCAGCGTCAAAGATGACCACGTATTCACCCTTGGTACGCGCGAACGCGTGCCGTAGGTTGCCACTCTTCTTGTAAGCGCGCAGGTCGGGTCGGCGGATATAGCAGAAGCCGAAGGACTCCGACACCGAGCGGGCCTCATCGGACGGCCCGTCGTCCAGGATGTAGGCCTGGGCTACCCCCTTGTACGACGCGACCAGCTCGGACACGGCACCCCACGTGTTGCGGAGCACTTCGATCGGCTCGCCGCAGATCGGCAGGTAGACATCCACGCTCGGGTACCGGAGCGGGTGCCACGTCTGGATCCGCGCCTGGTGAGCGGCCAAGTCGAACCCGCGTCCGGTAAAGTTCACCGGCAGGCTGATCACCTGGTAGATGAAGTAAGTGGCGGTGAAGACAGCGAACGGCCACGGCACCGGGTCGTGTGCCTCGAACCTGGCCTGGCTGATGATGAGGCACCCCGCACCGATGATGAGCAGGGTGGTCAGGTAGGGCAGGTTCCGTTGGACGTAGGAGTATTTCTCTTCCTCATCCGGGGGTGAAGGAAGGACCAGGCAGGTCTGTCGGCGCCGCCTGGCTGCGGTGGTGACGGCGTTCACCGGTGGTTCCAGTGGCGCTCGGCCGGTTGCGCTCACAGGTGTGGCTCGTAGCCCGGTCGCGCTACCACGTGCGGCTCGTATCGCCAGATCACGTATGTGCCGACGCCGATGGGTGCGACCTCAATGCCGTAGGGGATGACCTGGATGATGTGGTAGTGGGGGTTGCGTCGGAGGTCGGCGGCGATGCGGTGGTCCAGGGCTGTGGTGTCGGCGAAGTTCAGCGCGACGACAGAGAAATAGCCCTGGGCGATGAACCGGTCGTAGGCGGCCGGGCTGCCGGGTCCGGTGACGCCGGCGGACTCGTGCGGGCCGCCGGTGCTGGCCCCGGAGGGCAGCACGATGTTGCGGGTGCTGGACCATCGCTGCCACTGGCTTCCGGAGGGCAGGTAGTACCTGGCCGGGGCTGGGTCTTCGACCAGCAGCCGGCCGGTGCCGTGATCGGCCAGCGGGCGCAGTATCGCGATGAAGCTGGCCGAGTTGGGCCAGCTGGTGGAAAACGCCCGCGACTGGCTGGCGCCCAGTGAGACGGGGAAGACAAGCGCGATCACGCAGGCCCCGCAGGTGAGCGCCCGCAACCTCCCGGCGGGACCGGCGGTGATGAGCCTTTCCACCGCGTAGGCCGCCGCGATGGCGGCGAACCAGACGCCCAGATCCACGTGCTTGTTCAGCGAGGCCCCGGTGTGCAAGCGTGCTTGCTCGAGCGGCGCGAGCAGCGCGGCGATGGCCAGGACCGCCAGCAGCCACGTCTGCGTGCGCCTTTGCCGCCCGGCGTAGCTGACGGCGACGCCGCACACGGCCAGGACCACAATGACCCCGGTCCACGTCCAGGCGTCGCCGAGCAGAGACAGTGCGGAGTCACTGCCGCCGACCCGGGCCAGCGTTGTCTGCGCGACCCCCGTGATGTAGTGCCTTCCGCCGATCAGCAATCCCATCAGCAGTGGCGTCGCCAGCACGGTCAGCAGCGTCGCGATCCGCCTGGCAGCGAGCCTGCCACCGGGCTTGGGCAACGCGATGAGCAGCGCGAGCATCACCACGACCGGGTCGAACAGAACCGACCAATACCCCGCGGCGTTGGCAAGCGCCAGCGCAGCTCCGGCCGCGAGCATCCAGCCGGTCACGTCCTTGCGCGCCCCCGCGCGGATCACGCACCAAGCGGCCAGGGCGACAAGGAACATCGACATGGCGTCGTAGGTGGCAAACGCCCCCAGGTGCAGCGTCGGGCCCAGCACAGCGAATAGCGCGGCGGCGAAGAACGCGGCACGCCGCCCGAACAGCCTGCTGGCGGTGGCCCACAGCAGGCCGGTCGTGCCGAGCATGAACACCAGGGAAAGCGCCCGTGCCGCCGCAAGGCCGCCGATGCTGTCCGCCAGAGCGGCGATCGGCGGGTAGATAACCGGCGCTCCGGAGAAGTAGGCCGCCAACGGCGGGATCGGCGCGCCGTGCAGCCAGTGCGCCCACTGCAGGTGTCCAGCCCACAGGTACAGGGCCTCATCCTGGAACGCCGTGTCAAGCCGGACAAGCCGCAGCGAAAGGACCGCCTGCACGACGAGCACGGCAAGCAGCGGCAAGCCGGCAAGCACACGCAGTCCGTTGACACGCCACCCGGGGACGCGTTCCTTTCGGTGCCAGGCGGCCCGGGGCGCGGCGACCGGCGCCGGTCCGCGGATGGCCGGGAATTCTGTCGTCGCCTCGTCGGCCGGGTCGTCAACTTCCAGGGTCTGCGATCCGTCGTCCTGAGCTGAAGCCCTCGCCGACTGCGGCGAGGAAAAAAGGTCCCTCCAACGAGTCTCTGTGCCGTAGTCCATTAGGTCGCACCTGCCCGCGATCAGGGGCATACCAGGAGCGCCCGCTCCCCCCGCAGCCCACGTAAGGTACTGGCGGCATCACAAATCGTGGCGATACCCCCCAGACAGGAAGCCTGCATACGAAAAGGTACTGTCCTGCCCCGCTCGAAGGAGGCATCTTCGCCGATTTGATCCAGCCCGGCGATGTCAAGGATGCGCAAGCGTCAGTGCGGACATTCCCAGCCGGAACGCCGCTTCGGCCGCCTGGCTGTCTTCGATCCGCCAGTCCTGATGGTAGATGCCCTCGTGCTGAGCGTTGTCGAACCACACCAACCCGAGCGTGTTGTACTTGCGCATCCCGGCGAACAGGTCGGCGATCTTGACGAACTGGCCGGCCTTGGGCCCCACCGCGGTCTCGGACAGCAGCACCGGCTTGTCGGTGAACGCCCGCACCTGATCAATGGTGCGGCCGAAGACCCGGGCGAATGTGTCCGAAGTGCGGTAGTAGTAGCCGTCGATGCCGACCCAGGTGACATACTTCGCGCCTGGCCACCACGAGGCGACCGGCCCGGTGTTAAAGGCGTCCTGATTTACCGTCCACAGCCAGGTGACATTGTCGGCGCCTTCGTGGCGGAAGAGCGTCACGATGTGCTGCCAGGCCGCGACGAACGTCGGTGCGGGGACGTGCCCGTAGCCCCACGGGTACCAGGGGGCGTTCATCTCGTGCCCGAAGCCGATGACGACCGCGTGGCCGAAGTTCCTGACGCTGTCGGCATAGGAGCGCAGGTAGCCGTCGTAGGAACCGGCGGCGATCGCAGGTACAGAGGCGAAGGTGGGATCGATCTGCACGATCGTGACAGCGCCGTGACTGCGGATCCTCTTCGCGAACGATGTCGCGAACGGCTGCGCCCAGCCGCTGAAGTACCCGACGAGGTTCGGCTGGGTGTTTGCCGCCTTCGCGAAGTCCGCGATCGGCTGGTAGGCCGGTGGTGAGCCGTTGGCGTAGACGCCAAGGTAAGAGGCCGGGCCAGTCGGCAGGGTTGCGCGTGCGGTCGGGGGGCGGGACGGGATCAAGGTGACCCGGCTGCACGCGAAGGTGCCGGCGGCTGCGGCGATCACGATGGCCAGGAACACTACCAGGCGGGTTCTCATGCTTGTCTCCCCGGGAAAAGATGATTACCCATTGCCCGGGACGGTGAGGCGCAGCCGATCATTCATGACCCAGGCTTCCTGAACGTCTTGGCGCCGAGGCGGAAGGCCGCGACCGCGGCGGGACTGTCAATGCGCCAGTCCCGGGTTCCGTCGGCGTCGAACCACACGAACCCCAACAGCCCGTAGGCGCGAATACCAGCGAACAGGTCGGCGATCTTCGCTGGCTTTCCCGCGCCAGGCGCCGCTCCGGTCTCGGCGACGAGTATTGGGTGGCGGGTCAGCGCGCGCACGGCGCCGATGGTCGGCCCGAACAGGGGAGCGAATCTCCAGGACGGCTTGTAGTAGTGGCCGTCAATTCCGACCCAGGTCACATACGAGTCGCCGGGCCACCAGGGGGCCGGGGCGGGAATGCCGCTGCGCTTATCGATGATGTTGACCGTCCACAGCCAGGTCACATTCCCGGCGCCGAGCGTGCGGAAGAGGGTGACGGTGTGCCGCCACGCGGCCACGAACGCCGCAGGGGATGCGTGTCCGTAGCCCCAGGAGTACCAGTAGCCGTTCATCTCATGGCCGAAGCTCAGGATGACCGGGTGGCCGTAGGAGCGGACGGCGGCGGCATAGGTGCTCAGATAGCTGTCGTACTTCCCGGATGCGATCGCGGTGAGGCTGACGCCCGCCGGCTCGATCTGAACGAACGGCACCGCACCGTGGTTGGCCGCTGCCGCCGCGAAGCTGGCACGGAACGGCTCCAGCCAGCCGCTAAAGTAGACGACCAGCTCTGGCCTGACCCCGGTGGCCGCCGTGAAGGCTGTCACCCCGGCGTACGAGCCAGGGACCCCAGCCCGGTACACGCCGATATAGGAGTGCGGCGTGTGCGGGAGAGGCGTGGGCGGGAGAGTGGGGGGGTCGACCGTCGTGACCGGCGCGGGGGGGGATCGGTGGGGGTGGTGATGCCCGGCGGCCACGATGATCGCAGTCGAGGCGACGACTGCCGCGCCAGCCGTCACGATCCGCATGATCTTCATCTGGTCGTTCCCTGTCTGACCCGTGTGCGGTAGAAGGAGCGAGTTTGGCAGCGTGGCCGATCGATCATGACCCAGGCTTCTTGAACGTCTTGGCGCCCTGGCGGAACGCGGCGGCCGCCGCGGGGCTGTTGATGCGCCAGTCACGGACCCCGATGGCGTCGTACCACACGAACCCCAACAGCCCATAAGCGCGAATACCAGCGAACAGGTCGGCGATCTTCGCGGGCTTGCCCGCGGCACGCGTCGCGCCTGTTTCTGCGATGAGTATCGGGTCGCGGGTCAGCGCGCGCACAGCCTTGATGGTCGGCCCGAACAAGGGAGCGAACGACCAGGACGGCTTGTAGTAGTAGCCGTCAATCCCTACCCAGGTCACATACGAGCCGCCGGGCCACCAGGGGGCCGGAGCGGGAATGCCGCTGCGCTTATCGATGATGTTGATCGTCCACAGCCAGGTCACGTTCCGGGCGCCCCCCGCGCGGAAGAGCGTGACGATGTGCCGCCACGCGGCCACGAACACCGCCGGGGATGCGTGCCCGTAGGCCCAGGAGTACCAATAACCGTTCATCTCATGGCCGAAGCCCAAAATGACCGGGTGGCGGTATGAGCGGACAGCGTCAGCGTAATCGCGCAAGTACGCGTCGTACTTCCCCGCTGCGATCGCTTTGAGGCTGACGCCCGCCGGCTCGATCTGCACGAGCGGCACCGCTCCTCGCTTCGCGGCGGTCGCTGCGAAGTCGGCACGGAACGGCTCCAGCCAGCCGCTGTAGTACATGACCAGCTCTGGCCTGGCGCCGGTAGCACTTGTGAAGGCTGCCACCCCCGCGTACGAGTGCGGGACCTGCGCCGCATACACGCCGAGGTAGGACTCGGGGGTAGTTGGCAGGCTGGCGAAGAAGACGGGCTTGACCGGCGGCGGCTTGGTCGTGGATTTGTAGTGGAGGCCGGCGGCCACGATGATCGCAGCCGCCGCGATGACTGCCGCGCCGGCGATAGCGATCCGCATCAGTTTCATCTGGTCGCTCCATTTGTGACCCGGGCGTGGTTGCGGCGTGAGGCAAGCGCCATCCCGGTGAGAAAGCAGGCGACCAGGCCTGTGGCGAGCAGAGGGATGAACACTGCGCCGTGGCGTGTCATGTGCCACACCGCCAGCGTCACCCAGGCGAGTCCGGTGCCGCCGTTCCACAAGGTCACGCCGACCCAGATACGGCGTGTCCCGGCCTTCCGTTTCCCACCGCCGGTTGCCTGCCAGCTCATCCGCTTGCGGCGGCAGACGTCCCAGAGGGCGAAAAGGTGTGCCCACCCGTACAGCAGCTTGGCCATGAGCGCCTCGGGCCCGAACCGGCAACGGTGCCAGGCAGGGAAAACGACCAAGTTGTAGATCATTGACGGGGCGATGAACACGTAGTTGATCAGCCGTACCTGCTCCGGTATGACAGTCAGCATCACGAGGGGGATTGCTGGTGCCACGAACGTGAACAGCGCAGTATGCACGTAGTAGCCAAACCCGGACAGGTAGCAGCAGCGAGTCCGCCAGCGCATCCGCGTAGCCCAGAACTTCCGTGAGCCGAGCAACGACATGGATCCGGCGCACCAGCGGTATTGCTGGGTGAGGAAGGAGTCCGGGTCGGCCGGGCACAGCCCGGCCGCAAGCGGAAGCGGGATGTAGCGCAAACCCCAGCCAACGCGGCGCAGGTCGAACCCGGTGTGCACGTCCTCGGAGTGCTCGATCAGCGTCGTGCCGCCGTTTGTCGCCAGCGCTGCCCGGCGGTAGATCGCGCACGAGCCCACGCATATCGCGCCGTCGTGCCGGTCCCTTGAGACCTGCACCAACCGGTAGAACAACTCCTGCACAGCACCAGCGCCACGTTCCATCCACGACATGCGCCCGCGAGTGCGGAAATACTGCGGCGACTGGACAATCCCCAGAGCCCTGTCAGCAGCGAAATACGGGAGCATCTCGGCGGGCAGGTCGGCCCGGGGGGCGAAGTCGGCGTCGAGGATGAGGATGAACTCGCCGGATGACCATGCGAATCCGTACCGCAGGTTGCCGGCCTTCTTCATCCAGCCGCGGTTCGGCCGCACGAGGTAGGTGAAACCAAAGTTCTTGCTCATGTCCCGTACCCGCTCGCTGGCGCTGTCGTCGAGGACGTAGGCGGTCGCGGCGCCCGGGTATGCCCTGATGAGCTCGAAGACGTGAATCCACGTGTTATGCAGCACGGCGAGCGGCTCGCCGCAGACAGGCAGGAAGACATCAAGAGACGGGTAATACCGTGGCCGCCATGAGGCGACGAGCCTGCGATGCGCCTCCTCGTCGAATCCGCCGGTCCCAGCG
>Ga0137371_10005416_pt1 | contig 9976 bp, 8 predicted proteins | sample SagtaG_7_FD_104919 | JGI IMG/M metagenome (GOLD analysis project Ga0137371, IMG submission 104919) | Vadose zone soil microbial communities from Sagehorn Ranch, Mendocino, California, USA - Sage1_R_40_16 metaG | ecosystem: Environmental > Terrestrial > Soil > Vadose zone | place: USA: California... | reverse complement strand
GGGAGAGTCCACGGGCGCCGAGCGCTGCAGCAGGTCGGCGGTGAGCTGACTGCGACCCGTCAGCGCGGCGAGCCCCGCCAGCTGCGCCGCCACGGCCGGCGCCGGCTTGGGATGGGCCTGGAGGAGCGAATCCGCCAGACGCTTCGCGCCGTCGGCGTCATCGACCTTCACGCGCAGGCGCGTCTCGCCGATCGCCAACCGCAGCGCCTGTGCCGGATCCCGCGCGAGTGCACGCGCGTGCCGCAGTGTCGCCAGCGCCGAGCGCTGCTCCGCGCGCGACAGCGCCACCGCGCCCTGCGCCTCGAGCAGCACGGCGAGCTCCTCGCGGGCGCCGGCTGCCTCCGGAAACGCCTGCACCCAGTCGACCGCGATCTGCATGACCATCTCCTGCACGCGCTGCCGCGCGCCCGCGTTCGTCGGCACGATGGTCCGCACGGAGCCGCTCAACCACTCGGCGTACGGGTACGGCACGGTCGCCAGCGTATCCGCCGCGAGCCCCAGCCAGGCGCCGAAGTGACTCGTGTCCGGCGGCAGCCCGCGACCCTCGCGATACCAGCTCGCGTCCACGAAGAACAACAGCGGCAGCTGCCCGAAGAATGCGCGGTGGGCCGATGGGTTGAGGCGCAGCGCGCGGCTGTACGCGGTGAACGCGGCGTGCACGCTGCCGCGAAACCGCCACCCCGACGGACTCCCGGGATCGCGCACGACCACCTTGTCCTTGGCGTTGCATTCGGCGAGCCCGAACCACGCCGCGAAGCTGAGCGAATCGCGGCGCAGCACCTGGCGGTAGGCACCGCACGCGTCCGGAAACCGGCCGTCGGCCATCGCCACGAGACCTTCGGCGAGCCGTCCGTCCCGGGGCGCGAGCCCGCGCGGCGACGCCAGCGCGCGGCTCGCGGGCGGGCTCCACACCTCCGACGGCGCGCCGTTCCAGACCAGCACCTGGGCCAGCCAGAAGTTCGCATCCGGGAAATCCGGGTCCACCGCCACCGCGTGACGGAATCCGTCGGCCGCCCCGGGCAGATCCCAGACGCCGAGCGACGCCTGGCCCGAGTCGTACGCGAGCTGCGCCGCGAGACGGTTCGTCTGCGGGGCGAGGGCTCCCCCTGAACCCGCTGCACCGAGTAACAGCGAATCGGCGAGCGCCCGGAAGCGCGCGCTGAGCGCATGCCCGTCCTGGCTCGTCGCCACCCAGATGGTGTGGCTGCGCACCGCCGTCCCGGACCGGCCGACGTCGTACACCCCGGCCGTCACCGCGACCGAATCGCCGCGCGGCACGACCTCGCCCCAGAGCAACCGGCCCGCGCCCGCCGCGCGGGCGACCTCGAGCGCGTCCTGGAGTTGCGCGATCGGACCGCCCCGCCGCGCCACGAGATCGCGGACGCGCAGCCCGTCCACGAGCCGCACGTCCTTCCAGCGGCTCACGGCGTCATACAACGCGAGCTGCGATTCGTCGCCGCTGAGGCCCGGCGGCGCGGCGTCCCGGACCGCGAACGGCGCCACCACGTACAGCCCCGCGTCGAGACCCGACCCGCGGAACACCCGCGGCAGGGCGACGACCAGCACACCTCCGAGCGCCGCCGCCCCGACCAGCGTCGCCACCCAATGCCGCGGCCGCAACCGTGGGCGCGGTGCGAGGGCGGCAGCCAGCGCGCCCGCCGTCGCGAACCGGGCCGCCGCTTCGGTCGCGAGCGCGCGCAGCAGCGCCGCCCGCACTTCGGGAGGCGTCGCGGCCGGCAGCTCATCCTCGGTGGCCGACCCGTCGTGGCGTGGCGGGTGGCCCGTCAGCATCTCGTGCAGGACGCACCCCAGGCTGTAAACGTCGCTGCGGCCGTCGAGCGCCTGATCCGCGCTCGCTTGCTCGGGGCTCATGTAATCCGGCGTGCCGACGGCGATGCCGACCTCCGTCACGCGGCTGCCCCGCCCGGCCGCGGCGCTGATCGCCCGCGCGATGCCGAAATCCGCGACGACGGCGAGGCCTTCCTGCAGGAGAATGTTCTCGGGCTTGATGTCGCGGTGCACGACGCCGCGGCGGTGGGCGTAGTCGAGCGCGTCCGCCACCTCGCGCGCGATCTGCACCGCCTCGGCCACCGTCAGGCGCGGCTCGCGCTCCAACCGGTTGCGCAGCGACTCACCGGCGACGTACGGCATGACGTAGTACAGGCAGCCGGCGGCGTCGCCGGAGTCGTGCAGCGGCAGGATGTGCGGATGGGCGAGCCCCGCGGCGAGGCGGATCTCGCGCAGGAACCGGTCGGTGCCGAGCGTGGCGGCCAGCTCGGGACGCAGCGCCTTGAGCGCGACCACGCGGCCGTGGCGGAGGTCTTTGGCCAGAAAGACGATCGCCATCCCGCCGCGACCGAGCTCGCGCTCAATCGTGTAGCGGTCGGCCAGAGCGGCCTGCAGGCGGGCACGGAGGTCGCTCGCCACGATTCCCTCCCCCTTCCCCCAACGCGGTGCGGACGGCGGCGGCGGGGTACAATACGGCGCCGCTCCCGGCCCGGCCAGCCGACGTCGCCAAGCCCTTCTCTTGGTACAGGTTACCGGCTACTTTGGTGGGGCTCGCATGGCCGATCTGTCGATCTCGCGCAGCCAGCTCTTACTCCTCGCCGGGACGGCCAACCGGCCGCTCGCCGAGGAGATGGCCGAGCACTTGGGTCAACCGTTGTGCGCGGTCACGCTGCGCCGCTTCGCGGACGGCGAGCTCTTCGTGAAGATCGACGAGAACGTCCGCGGGCGCGACGTGTTCATCATCGAGCCCACCAACCCGCCGGCGGAGAACTACCTCGAGCTGCTGCTGCTGATCGATGCGGCGCGGCGGGCGAGCGCGGCGCGGGTCACGGCGGTGCTGCCGTACTTCGGCTACGCGCGCCAGGACCGCAAGGACCAGCCGCGCGTCGCGATCAGCGCGAAGCTGATGGCGAACCTGATCACGCACGCCGGGGCCGATCGGGTGCTGGGGATGGACTTCCATTCCCACCAGGTGCAGGGGTTCTTCGACATTCCGGTGGACCATCTGTACGCGGCGCCCGTGTTCGTGCAGCACTACCGGCAGAAGGCGCTGCAGCAGCCGGTGGTGGTGGCGCCGGACGTGGGGTCGGCCCGCATGGCGCGCGGCTTTGCCAAGCGGCTCGACGCGTCGCTGGCGATCATCGACAAGCGGCGCCCCTCGGCGAACATCGCCGAGGTCGTGAACGTGGTGGGCGAAGTGGAAGGGCGGGACTGCTTGATCCCCGACGACATGATCGACACGGCGGGGACGATCACCGAGGCGGCGGCGGCGCTGAAGCGCCTCGGCGCGCGGCGCATCTTCGCGTTCGCCACGCACGCCCTGCTCTCGGGCCCGGCGGTCGAGCGCCTGCGCGCCGCGCCGCTCGAGGAAATCACGGTGACGAATACCATCCGCCTCCCCGAGGAGCGGAAGTTCGAAAAGCTGAAAGTGCTGTCCATCGCCGGCCTGATGGCCAAGGCGATCGGGTACGAGCACTCGAATCAGTCGGTGAGCTCGCTGTTCGATTGACGTCTGACGTCAGACGTCTGACATCAGAGGAATAGACATGGCTCAAGTCATCGCTCTCTCCGCCGAACCGCGGTCCGCCAGCGGCAAAGGCGGCGCCCGCCAGACCCGCCGGGATCACAAGGTCCCGGCGGTGATCTACGGCCACGGCCGGCCCACCCAGCCGCTCACCGTGGATGCGCTCGCCCTCGAGAAGGCGCTGACCGGCGTCGAGCCCGCGAGCACCGTCATCGAGCTGACGGTCGATGGGAAGAAAGCCAACGTGCTGATCCGCGAGATCCAGCGCCACGCCATCCGGCCGGACATCATCCACGTCGATTTTTACGAGATCCGCGGCGGCGAGAAGGTCCGCCTCAAGATCCCCGTGCACCTCGTGGGGACCCCCGACGGCGTGCGCAACGCCGGCGGCGTGCTCGACCAGGTGATGCGCGAAGTCGAAATCGAAGTGCTCCCCGAGCACATCCCCGACCGCGTGGAGCTCGACGTCACACCGCTGGCCATCGGCCATTCGCGGCACGTGCGCGACCTCCAGATCCCCAACGCCACGATCCTCTCCGGTGCCGATCTCACGATCGCGACGGTCGTGCCGCCGCGGGCCGAAGAGGTAGCCGCCCCGGCTCCCGAAGCGGCCACCGAGGTCGCCGAGCCCGAGCTGATCCGCAAGCCGCGTGAGGAGGAAGGTGAGGAAGGGGCCGAAGGAGAGGTACCGGAGGGGACCAAGGCGCCGGAGGGGAAGGCGTCCCCGGCGAAGGCACCGGCGGAACCCAAGCCCAAGGAAAAGAAGGGCTAGCAGCCCTGCGCGCCGTCGTCGGCCTCGGCAACCCTGGCCCGGACTACGCGGCGACGCGCCACAACGCGGGCTTCTGGCTGGCCGACGCGGTGGCCGCGCGGTGGAACCTGCCCCCTTTCCGCCGCGCCGAGCGCGCGGTGGCGACCGCGGGTGACGTCGACGGCATCCCCGTCCGCATTCTCAAGCCCACGACCTACATGAACCGCAGCGGCGCCGCCCTCGCCTCGCTCCGCGCCGATCCCACCTTCGATCCGGCGAAGGACCTCCTGATCCTCGTGGACGACTTCAACATCCCCGCCGGGACGTTCCGCCTCCGGGCCGATGGCTCGGCCGGCGGCCACAACGGCTTGAAGAGCATCGAGGGGGCGCTGCAGTCCCAGCAGTACGCCCGCCTGCGCATCGGCGTGGGGCCGCTGCCGCCGGACGTGGCGTGGGAGGACTACGTGCTGGCGCCGTTCACCGACGAAGAGCGCGAGCAGCTCGAGGCCCTGAAACCGAAGCTGCTCGACGCCGTGGCCGGGTGGGTGCGGGAAGGTGTCCGGCCGGCGGGGAGCGCATGACCTACACCTACCTGCCCCTGCTCGCCGTCGTCGCCGGCCTGGGCGGGCTCGGTGCCGCGTTCGCCCTGTACCGCGCCATCCGGCGCCGGCCCGCCGGCTCGGCCGCCATGCAGGCGATCGCCGGCCTGATTCGCACCGGCGCGATGGCGTTCTTGAAGCGCGAGTACACGGTGCTGCTGCCGTTCCTCGCGGTCGTCGCGGCGCTGCTGGCCTGGGCGATCGGCTGGCGCACCGGCGTGGCGTACGTGAGCGGCGGCCTGTGCTCGATTCTCGCCGGCCTCTTCGGGATGACGGCCGCCACCCACGCCAACGTGCGCACCGCGGAGGCGGCGCGCGCGCACGGACAGGGGCTGGCGCTGCGCACCGCCTTCCACGGTGGCGCGGTGATGGGACTCGCCGTCGCGAGCCTCGGCCTCGTGGGGCTCGGCGCGGTGATGCGGGCGTTCCTCGCCGACGCTTTCAGCGATGCCGGCTGGCGCGCGTTCAGCGAGATTATCGCCGGGTTCGCCATGGGCGCGTCGTCCATCGCGCTGTTCGCCCGCGTGGGCGGCGGCATCTACACCAAGGCCGCGGACGTCGGGGCGGATTTGGTCGGCAAGATCGAGGCCGGCATCCCCGAGGACGACCCCCGGAACCCCGCGACCATCGCCGACAACGTGGGCGACAACGTCGGCGACGTGGCGGGGATGGGCGCCGACATTTTCGAGTCTTACGTCGGCGCCATCGTCGCCACGATCGCGATCGGAGCCACGAGCCCCGCCGTGGCCAACCGCGTCGATGCGGTCGCGCTGCCGCTGCTGTACACGATCGCGGGGCTCGTCGCGAGCCTCATCGGCATCGCCGCCGTGCGGCTGCTCGAGCGCGGCTCCCCCGCCGGGGCGCTGCGCTGGAGCACGTTCCTCGCGGCGGGGCTGTTCCTCGCGGCGGCGTTCTGGCTCACCACGCGCGTCGACCCCGTGCTGCTCGGTCCCGACGGCTCCCCGCTTCCCGCGCTGGGCGCGTTCACCGCCGTGGTCGCCGGCACGCTTTCGGGCGTGGTGATCGGGCTGCTGACGGAGTACTACACGTCCGGCCGCCCGATCCGCGCCATCGCCGAGGCATCGCGCACGGGCCCCGCCACCAACCTCATCGCCGGGCTCGCCGTCGGGATGCGCAGCACCATCGCGCCGATGCTGATGCTCTGTGCCGCCATCTACGTCGCCTACCACGCCGCCGGCCTCTACGGCATCGCCATCTCCGCGGTGGGGATGCTCGCCACCGTGGGGATCACCATGTCGGTCGATGCCTACGGCCCCGTCGCCGACAACGCCGGGGGCATCAGCGAGATGAGCCGGCTGGGGCCGGAGGTTCGCAAGATCACCGACGGCCTCGACGCGCTCGGCAACACCACCGCCGCGATGGGCAAGGGCTTCGCGATCGGATCCGCCGCGCTCACCGCGCTGGGATTGTTCAGCGCTTACGCCACCGCCGCCGGGATCCGCGCGGGCGGACTCGACCTCGTCAACCCGATGGTGGTCATCGGCCTGTTCATCGGCGGCTGCATCCCGTTCTTCGTCGCGGCCGCGACGATGACGGCCGTGGGCCGGGCGGCCGGCGGCATGGTCGAGGAGGTGCGGCGCCAGTTCCGCGAGATTCCCGGGCTCATGGCCGGCACCGCCCAGCCCGACTCGGCGCGCTGCGTGGACATCGCGACCCGGGCCGCCCTGCGCGAGATGATCGTGCCGGGGCTCACCGCCGTAGTGGCGCCGGTGGTCGTGGGCAAGCTCCTCGGGCTGTACGCGCTCGGCGGCATGCTGGCCGGCGCGACGTTGACCGGCGTGATGCTGGCGCTGTTCATGGCCAACGCCGGCGGCGCGTGGGACAACGCCAAGAAGCACATCGAAGGCGGCGCGCTCGGCGGCAAGGGCTCGGAGCCGCACAAGGCGGCCGTCGTCGGCGACACCGTCGGCGATCCGTTCAAGGACACCTCCGGGCCGGCGATGAACATCCTCATCAAACTGATGAGCGTGGTGAGTCTCGTGCTGGCACCGTGGTTCGTGTCATGAACGTATGGCCGTATGGCCGGACAGGCCGTATAGGCCGTATGGCCGTACCTGATGCGTACATCGTCGAACACCCCTACGGCCATACGGCAATACGGCGATACGGCCATACGTTGTCATGCTTCGTCTAGGTATCGTCGGTCTCCCGAATGTCGGGAAGTCAACGTTGTTCAATGCGCTGACCTCTTCCAAGGCCGCGGCGGCGGAGAACTATCCGTTCTGCACGGTCGAGCCCAACGTCGGCGTCGTGGAAGTGCCGGACCCGCGCCTCGAGCGGCTCAACGCGATCGTGCGGCCGAAGAAGAAGGTGCCCGCCGTGGTCGAGTTCGTGGACATCGCCGGTCTTGTCAAAGGCGCCTCGCAGGGCGAGGGGCTCGGCAACCAGTTCCTGTCGCACATCCGCGAAGTCGACGCCGTCGTCCACGTGATCCGCTGCTTCGAGGACCCGGACGTGGTGCACGTGATGGGGCCGGTCGATCCGGTGCGGGACCACGACGTGATCACCAGCGAGCTGGCGCTCGCCGACCTCGCGGTGGTCGAGCGGCGGCTGGAGAAGGCGCGCAAGACCGCCCGCGCCGGCGACAAGGACGCGCAGGCGGAGCTGCTCGTGCTGGAGCGTGTCATCGCGGAGCTCAATGCGGGGCGCGGCGCGCGTGAGGCCGGCGAGAGTGAGGAGGCGGTCCGCTTCCTGTGCCAGCTCGGCCTGCTGACCGCGAAGCCGATTCTCTACGCCGCTAACGTGACGGAGGAGGATCTGGCGACGGGGGGAGGCCGATGGCTCGCCGCGCTACGCGGTGCCGTCCAGGCCCATCACGAGGAAGCCGAGATCGTCCTCTTCTCCGCCAAGCTCGAGGCCGAGCTGGCCGACCTCGACCCCGCCGAGCGGACGGAGTACCTGAAGACCGCGGGCGTGGCCGAGCCGGGGCTCGACCGCTTGATCCACGCCGGCTACCGGCTGCTCGGCCTGCAGACCTTCTTCACGGTGGGGGAGAACGAAGTGCGGGCCTGGACGATGCGCCGCGGCGCCACCGCCTACGACGCCGCCGGGGAGATTCACTCGGACTTCCAGCGTGGCTTCATCCGCGCCGAAACGGTGGGGTTCGAGGACTTCGTGCGCGCGGGATCCTACAAGGCGGCGCGCGAGCAGGGGTTGGTCCGCAGCGAGGGGCGGGAGTACGTCGTCAAGGACGGCGACATTTTGCTGTTCAGATTCAACGTCTGATGTCTTTCAGGGCTGGTGGCCGCGTTTCACCCTCTTTCCCGGCTGGTGATAGTAGAAGGTCAGCGCGCCCCCGGAGGTTGTATCGACCCGGACGGTGTCCGTGGGGGAGGCGGTGACCTGATTGCCCAAGCGGTCCTGCAGTTCGACGCTGTCTAACTTGGCGGCGGGAGGAACGCCCAGGACGTCGACGATCGCGGTGACGACGACTCCCGCGGGCAGCGGCGTGAGGCGACGCCAGGCGACCAGGCACTCGTGCGGGTTGAGGGTGGCTGTCACGGGCGACGGCACGTCATTGATATCGCCCGGTTGCTGGTTCTGGATCGTGTAGGCGAAGGTGTAGCTCCCGCTCGGACTCCCCGTTCCCAGGCAAATCCCGATGGTGTCCACAAACATCGGTGTGACGAGGAAACTGGGAGGCGAGAAGTCGGCTCGCGTGGGCGGCGTGGCATCCCGGCACGCGCCGACGGCGAGTATCCCGAGAGCGATCGTTGGTAGACGATGAGTCCGCATGGCCCCGCACCCCAAGTTTGTGGAAGGGCCGTATGTTACAGGCGGCAACGCCGCCGTCAAGCCTCAGTGCTGGTGGGCAGGCGTGCTGGTGCGATGCTCCGTAGCCTGGAACGTGAGGAACTGGTGCACCGCCGTGACTGCGGCGGCGTCGCGCGTGACGATGCGCACTTCCCCGCCACCCGGCAGCGGATGGAACACGTACCGGATCGCGGCCTTCCTGGCGGTCATCACACGCGTGCCGGGGACGGTCTGGGCGTGGACGAAGCCGGGCGTTTGGAAGTCGCCGGCGGTGAACGCCTGCGCGATCCCCTTCAGGTGCTCACGGATGGCACTCACGCCCTCGGCGTCGGCCGAATCCCGGACCAGGACGACGCGACCACCGTCAGCCGCCGGTTCGAAGCGATGGAACGACGTGTACTGGTCCACGCCCATCGCGACCTTGCCGCGCTGCTGCATAGCGTGGTAGGCGGAGTCCTGGGCGTGGAGGGAGAACGGGACCAGGAGCACGAGCAGGAGGAAACCGACGCGCGGCGTCGTCAATTCAGATACCGGCTCCACACGGCGATCACCCCGCCGCAGGTGTTCAGCCCGCCGTACGCCACCTGGTACGCCCCGGGGATCTCCACGCTGCGCCGGTAGATCTCGATGCCCGCGAGGTCGCTGGCGCGCAGCCGGTTGATCTGGGCCGGGTCGCTCTGGAACCCGTCTTCATACAGGGTCATCGGACAGTAGCGGCCGAGGCGATAATCCACGGCGATGCACTCGCCGAACCGGCAGCTCAGCGTGATCCCCGACTCATACAGCAGCGCGCGCACCGTCACCGACCCCTTGCGCAGCAGGTCTTGCGGCGTGTAGAACGTCCCCCACCGTCGGTTCAGCCGCTCGTAGAACCCGGCGAGCGCGTATCGCGTGCCCCGCCCCTGCACCTCGACGAGAATCGGCGGCAGCATCACGGCGTCGGAGTCGGTGTTGAGCACCACCGTCCAGCGGAGGGTAGTCCCGCGCCGCAGCGTCGCCGTCAGGGTGTTGGCGACGTGCTCGCCGTACCCGAAGACGACCTTGAGCGCGCCGGCCGGCAGCGGACCCAGGGTGAAGCGCCCGAGAGAGTCGGTGATGGTTTCGCGGGTCTCGGTGCGCACCGTCGCCCCCACCAGCGGCCGCCCCGTGTACGCCGAGAATACCACGCCCGCAAGCTGGGCGGTCGTATCGCGCTGCTGGGCAGAGGCGCGACCGGGGGTGAAGAGGAAGAGCGGAACGAGGAGCAGGCGGCGGGGCGTCATGAGGCACCTCTCGAAGGGGCCCTTCATTAATACTGTACGATGTGAAACGTGGTTCCGC
>Ga0137371_10005412_pt1 | contig 9979 bp, 7 predicted proteins | sample SagtaG_7_FD_104919 | JGI IMG/M metagenome (GOLD analysis project Ga0137371, IMG submission 104919) | Vadose zone soil microbial communities from Sagehorn Ranch, Mendocino, California, USA - Sage1_R_40_16 metaG | ecosystem: Environmental > Terrestrial > Soil > Vadose zone | place: USA: California... | reverse complement strand
GCGATGAAGGCCTTCGGCTTCTCGCTGAACATGCTCTCGCTCTTCGGCCTCGTGCTGGCCATCGGCATCGTGGTCGACGACGCGATCGTGGTGGTCGAGAACGTCGAGCGCCACATCGCCGAAGGCCTCGCGCCGCGCGAGGCCGCGCACCGCGCCATGGACGAGGTGACGGGCGCCGTCATCGCGATCGCCTTCGGTCTCTCGGCAGTCTTCGTGCCGACGGCCTTCCTCGGCGGCATCACGGGCCAGTTCTATCGGCAGTTCGCGCTCACGATCGCGGTGGCGACCCTGCTGTCGGCGTTCAACTCGCTCACGCTGAGCCCGGCGATGTGCGCGCTCCTCCTCCAGCCCGAGGGCGCCGAGAAGGACTGGCTCGGACGGCTGTGGGACCGCCTGTTCGGGCGGTTCTTCCGGGCTTTCAACCGGGTCTTCGAGCGGACCAGCGAGCGCTACGGAGGGGCCGTCGGCCGCCTCGTACGCCGACCCGTCCTCGCGCTCACCACCTATGCCCTCCTGCTCGGTCTCATCGTGGTCGGGTTCCGGACCATCCCGACGGGCTTCATTCCGGCGCAGGACAAGGGCTATGTCATCGTCGCGATCCAGCTCCCCGACGGGGCGTCGCTCGAGCGGACCGACGCCGTCGTGCGGCGAGCGGGCGAGGTCATCCTCGCGACGCCGGGCGTCCAGTTCGCGGTCGCGTTCGCGGGGTTCTCGGGCGCGACGCGGGCCAACAGCTCGAACGCCGGCGCCATCTTCGTCGGCCCGAAGCCGTGGGATGAGCGGCGTCACGGGCCGACGGTCAACGAGCTCATCGCGACCCTGCAGCGGCGTTTGTCCGAGATCGAGGAGGCGAGCATCTTCGTGATCCCACCGCCGCCCGTGCAGGGCCTCGGCACCTCGGGCGGGTTCAAGCTCCTCGTCCAGGATCGTGGCGGGCAGGGGTTCCGCGCGCTGCAGGAGGCGACCGACGCCTACGTCGGCGCGGCGCGCGGCGATCCGAACGTTGCCAGGGTGTTCACCACCTTCCGTGCCTCGGCCCCGCAGCTGTACGCCGACATCGACCGCGTGAAGGCGGAGAAGCTCGGCGTCCCGCTCGCGAACGTCTTCGACACGCTGCAGGTCTACCTCGGCTCGGTGTACGTCAACGACTTCAACCGCTTCGGGCGCACCTTCCAGGTGCGCGCGCAGGCGGAGGGCGCCTATCGCGCGGAGCCCGAGGACGTGGTGCGGATCAAGACGCGGAACAACTCGGACGGCATGGTGCCGCTCGGGTCGGTCGTGAACCTCCAGTGGCGCAGCGGCTCGGATCGGATCGTCCGCTACAACATGTTCCCCGGCGCCGAGGTGAACGGCGACGCGGCGCCGGGCGGGAGCCAGGGCACGGCCCTGGCGGCCATGGAGCGGCTGGCGGCGCAGATGCTCCCGCCCGGGATGCAGGTCGAATGGACCGACATCGCCTACCAGGCGAAGCTCGCGGGCAACACCGCGGTCTTCATCTTTCCGCTCTGCGTCCTCTTCGTATTCCTCGTCCATTCCGCCGAGTACGAAAGCTGGTCACTGGCGCTCGCGATCATCCTGATCGCACCGATGTGCCTGCCGTTCGCGCTCTTCGGCACGTGGCTGCGGGGCCTGGACAACAACCTCATCACGCAGATCGGCTTCATCACGCTGATCGGGCTGGCCGCGAAGAACGCCGTGCTCATCGTCGAGTTCGCGAAGCAGCAGCAGGAGGAGGGCAAGGACCGCTTCGCGGCCGCCGTCGAGGCGAGCCGGCTCCGCCTCCGGCCGATCCTGATGACCTCGTTCGCGTTCATCCTGGGCGTGCTGCCGCTCGCGCGCGCGACCGGACCCGGCGCCGAGATGCGCCAGGCGCTCGGCACGGCAGTGTTCAGCGGCATGCTCGGCGTCACGCTCTTCGGCCTCTTCCTGACGCCCGTGTTCTACGTGGTTCTCCGGCGCTCATCGGCCGGTCGGATCGTCGCGCGCGAGGGGGCGTCCGAGAGCGACGCGCCGGGCCTGTCGCCCGGGACGGGTGGAGAACTCCGGCGTGGGTAGCGCGGGGCCCCGCGGCTGCCGCACGCGCCTCTCGGTCGTCGTGGTGCTGCCGCTCCTCGCGGCCTGCGCGCTCGGGCCGAGATACCGGCGGCCAGCCGTCCCCACGCCCGAGACGACGCGTGGCGAGCACGGTCCGGGGGATGCCGCCTCGCTCGCAGACTCGCCGTGGTGGGCGATCTTCGGCGATCCCCCCCTGCAGGCGCTCGTCGAGGAGGCGCTCCGCGGCAGCCACGATCTGCGGGCCGCGGCGGCGCGCGTCGAGCAAGCGCGCAACCAGATCGCCATCGCGCGTGCCGACATGTTTCCGCAGGTGAGCTATCAGGGCCAGGCGGTCCGCGAGCGCACCTTCGTGCCCGGCAGCCCGGGGAACGCGACCTTCAACTCCTTCCTCGGCACCTTCAACCTCGCCTGGGAGATCGACGTCTGGGGCCGGATCCGGCGGGCGACCGAGTCCGCGCGCGCCGACTACCTCGCCGCCGAGGCGGCGCGGCGCGGCGTGCTGCTCACCCTGGTGAGCGACGTGGCGCAAGCCTACTTCGAGCTGCTCGAGCTCGACCGCGAGCTCGAGATCACGCACAGCACGACGCTCACGTTTCAGGACACCGTCAACCTCTTCCGGCGGCGCTACGTCGGCGGGATCGGCACGCTGCTCGAAGTGTCGCGCGCGACGGCGGCGCTCACCCAGGCGCGGGCGGGCATCCCGGAGCTCGAGCGCCAGATCGTCGTCAAGGAGAACCAGCTCTCCACCCTCCTCGGACGGCCGCCCAGCGACATCGCGCACGGCACGCTGCCCGAAGGCGAGTCAACCGCCCCCGAGACGCCCGTCGGTCTGCCGTCCCAGCTCCTCGAGCGCCGCCCCGACATCCAGCAGGCGGAGCAGGCGCTCGTGGCGGCGAACGCCGATGTCGGCGTCGCCGTGGCGAACTTCTTCCCGCGCCTCGGCCTCACCAGCCTGTACGGCGGCCAGAGCAGCGAGCTCGAGAACGTGGTGAAGAGCGCCGGCAACGTGTGGGCCATCGGCGGCTCGCTCGCCGGTCCGCTCTTCCAGGGTGGACGGCTGCTCGCGAGCTATCGGGCGAGCTCGGCCGCGTGGGAAGAAGCCGTCGAGCGCTACGAGCAAGCCACGCTGCAAGCGTTCGCCGAAGTGTCGAACGCCCTCGTCGCGCGGCAGAAGCTCAAGGGCGTGCACGCCGAGCGCGCCGAGACGGTAACGGCGCTCCAGACGTCGGTCGCGCTTTCGCTCCAGCGCTACAATGACGGCATCGCGAATTACTTCGAGGTCCTCGAGGCCGAGCAGCAGCTCTTTCCGGCCGAGCTCGACCTCGCCCGCACACAGCGCGACGAGCTGGTGGCGGTCGTTAGCCTCTACCGTGCGCTCGGGGGCGGGTGGCGACTCGCCGTGCCCGACTGGAGTGCCGTCCCGGACAGGCCGGCGGCCGGCGAGATGCCTCGAGCCCCCGCGGGTGACTGAACGCCGGCATGATCGCGGGACGTGCCGCAAAGGATCGATGAAGGACTGGTGATCGGGGAACATTCATACCGCTTCCACGCCGTTCCGCGGTCGAGGTTGACCGCCTCGTCGTCGCCGGCGTAGCGTCGCGAGTCACGATGCCTCCACCGAAGCGTCCGCTGATCGAAGCCCGCCGGGACCAGATGTTCCCCACCCTCGAGCCGGCGGAGGTCGACCGGCTGCGGCGGTTCGGGGAGCCCCGGTCGTATCGCGCGGGCGACGCCCTCGTGAAGGTCGGCGAGGTCGGTCACGGGCTGACGGTCGTCCTCGCGGGCGAGGTCGCCATCACTCGGCGCGACGAGCTCGGTCGTCGGGAGGCGATCGTCACTCACGGCCCCGGCGCGTTCATGGGCGAGCTGGCCCAGCTGTCCGGGCGCCCGGCCCTGGTCGACGCCTTCGCCGAGGGGCCCGTCGAAGCGCTCGTCATTCCGCCGGAGAAGCTCCGCGCGCTGCTCGTGGCGGAGGCGGAGCTCGGTGAGGAGGTCATGCGCGCGCTGATCCTCCGCCGCGTCGGCTTGATCGAAACCGGGGCCGGGCCGGTCATCATCGGCCGCGCGGATGACGGCGATGTGCTCCGGCTCGACAACTTCCTCCGACGGAACGGACACCCGCACCACCAGCTCGACCCGGATACCGACGCCGACGCGCGCGCGCTGCTCGAGCGCTTCCACGTCCACCCAGAGCACCTGCCGATCGTCCTCTGCCCCGGCGGGGAGCTGCTCCGGAATCCCGGCGAGGTGCAGCTCGCCCGCTGCCTCGGCCTCGTCGGACTGCTCGATCCCGCGAAGGTCTACGATGTCGCGATCGTGGGCGCGGGACCGGCCGGGCTCGCCGCGGCCGTCTATGCGGCGTCGGAAGGTCTCTCGGTGTTGGTTCTCGACTGCCGCTCCTTCGGCGGCCAGGCGGGCGCGTCGGCGCGGATCGAGAACTATCTCGGCTTTCCGACGGGCATCAGCGGCATGGCCCTCATGGCGCGCGCGTACAACCAGGCGCAGAAGTTCGGCGTGGAGATGGCGATTCCGGCCGAGGCCGGGAACCTTCAACGGGCTGGCGCGGGGGCGGTCGAGCACCGGTTCGTCCTCGGCCTCTCGGACGGGGAACGGGTCAGCGCACGCGCCGTCGTCATCGCCGGCGGCGCCCGCTACCGCCGCCTGGACGTGAGGAACCTGGACGAGTTCGAGAGCACGAGCGTGCACTACTGGGCCTCGCCGGTCGAGGCGCGGCTCTGCGCCGGGCAGGAGGTAGCCCTGGTGGGCGGCGGCAATTCGGCGGGCCAGGCGGTCGTCTACCTCGCGAGTCAGGTCGCGAAGGTCTGGCTCCTGGTGCGCGGAGCGAGCCTCGGCGCCAGCATGTCGCGCTATCTCGTCGACCGCATCAGCGGCCTGCCGAACGTCGAAGTGGTGACGCACGCAGAGGTCAGCGGGCTCGACGGGCATGACGGCGCTCTCGAGGCGATCCGCTGGCGCCGCTCGGGCGAGGAGGTGCGCCGGCGGATCCAGCACCTCTTCCTCTTCATCGGCGCCGATCCGAACACCGATTGGCTGTCCGGCTCCGACGTCGCGCTCGACGACAAGGGGTTCGTGCGCACCGGTCCGGATGCCGGCGTCGGTCGCCAACCACTGGAGACCAGCCGGAGCGGCGTGTTCGCCATCGGCGACGTCCGGTCGGGTTCGGTGAAACGAGTCGCGGCCGCGGTGGGGGAGGGGGCGCAGGTCGTCCCGACGCTGCACGCCTTCCTGGCCGGGGCGGGGCGCGCGCCCGCCGTCGCGAAATATTGAGGAGGTCTCATGCCGGCTGAGTGCACCCATTTGGAGTCGATCCACGACGTGACGCCCAGCGCGCGCGGCTGCGAGGAGTGCCTGCAGACGCATTCCAGATGGGTGCACCTGAGGCTCTGCCGGACCTGCGGCCATGTCGGCTGCTGCGACGACTCGCCGAACCGACATGCCACGAAGCACTTCCACGCGAGCCGCCACCCCATCATCGAGGGGTACGATCCTCCGGAGAGGTGGGGCTGGTGCTACATCGACGAAGTGCTTTTCGACCTGTCCGACCGCGCCACGCCTCAGCTCGGTCCGATCCCCCGCTACGTTTGAGCCCCCCATCGGAAGGTATACTGCTATTCTCGCCGGCGTGCCGACCCAGGAGGAGAGGTCCGAGGCAACGCGCGGGAAGCTCCTCGCCGTGGCGCGAAGGCTCTTTCGCGCCCGCGGCTACGCGCGGACGTTCATCGAGGACATCGCCGCCCGCGCGGGCGTCACCAAGGGCGCCTTCTACCACCATTTCCCCGACAAGAAGGCGATCTTCCTCGCCGTTTTCCACGAGACGGAGCAAGCGCTCATGGAAGCGTCGGCGGCCGGCGCCTGCGGACCCGACGCGTGGAGTCGGTTCCGGGCTGGCTGTCGAGCGTTCCTCGAGGCCTCGATGGACCCTGGCGTGCAGCGGATCATTCTCCGCGACGGGCCGGTCGTGCTCGGCTGGGAGGCGTGGCGCGAGATCGACGCGCGGTACAGCCTCGGGCTCATCGAGGGTGGGCTCCAGCAGGCCATGGCCGAGGGCCGGGTCTCGGGATCGCTCAAGCCCCTCGCCCATCTGCTGTTCGGAGCGCTGTGCGAGGGGGCGATGATGGTGTCGCGGGCGGCGAAGCCGCGCGCGGCGCTCGCCGAGGTCAGGGGGCAGGTCGACGCGCTGCTCGCGGCGATCGAGACGCGGCTGGAAGGGCGTCGGAGCCATGCGAACGAGGGATAGACCAGCAGCGCTACCGCGAGATCCTGATCGAGCTCAAATGAGCCGCCCGCGCCGCCCACCTCTCGGCCGCGCCGCCCCCAGGCTCGCGGCCCAGGGACCGCCGACGGCACCGCCGGGCGCCGTGACGTCAACCAAACCGCGGGCAAAGACGTCTACAGGTCATGAGTCGCAGCGCCATGGGGATGCTCGGGGGGCACGGCCAGGGAGGTCTGCTGGTGTCGGAGAGCACCGAAACCCTGCCCGAGGGAGGAGCGCACACGACGTCCGTCACCGAGCGCGTCGGCCGCGACGAGACGGATGCCGGGGGCGCGCGCCTGGAACCCGAGGTCGTGCTGCCGGCGCAGGTCCTCGATCGTCGGGCCACCATGCTGCAGCCGGAGAAACGTCTGATGCTCGCGGTTCTCGAGGACGCCACCGCGACTCTTCTCAGGTATCCGCTCCCTCGCCAGGCGCGAAAGCGACGGGCGCTGAGAGAGGCAGAGGAGTGGCTCGACTCGACCGACACCGGATCGCCCTTCGCATTCATTCGGATATGTGAGGCGCTCGGCCTGGATGCGCAGTGGCTTCGGACCGGTCTGGCGCGCGCCCGGGAAGCGGGGGAGGGCGAGCGCGGGAAGTATCGGACACCTCCGGTTCGTCGTATGGCCGGTACGAGGCACAGAATCAGCGGGCGTCGATTCGGCTGACGAACGGGTCCCCAGCCCGAGCCGTCAAGCCGCCACGGCGTCGGCACCCGTCGTCGACATCGTGAGCTCGAACCAGAAGGTGCTGCCTCTGCCCGGCTGACTCTCCAGGCCCATGTGTCCGCCCATCAGCGTCACGAGCTGGCGGCAGATCGCCAGGCCGAGCCCGGTGCCTCCGTAGACGCGGGTGGTGCTGTCGTCGCCTTGCGCGAAGCTCTCGAAGAGCCCCGCCTGTCGTTCCGGCGGGATCCCGATGCCCGTGTCCATGACGCTCACGCGGACCACGACGTGCGAGGACGCTCGCCGCAGCACCCGGGCCTCGACGGTGATCGCCCCCCTGTCGGTGAACTTGACCGCGTTGCCGACCAGGTTGACGAGCGTCTGGCGCACGCGCACGGGGTCGCCCTTCACCTGTGCGGGCACGTCCGGCTCGATCACGCAGGTGAGCGACAGCCCTTTCGCCCTGGCCGCAGGGACGAGCAGGCCGGCGGCCTCCACGAGCGTGCGCCGGAGGTCCATGTCGACGGCCTCGATGGTCAGCTTGCCGGCTTCGATCTTGGAGGCGTCGAGGATGTCGTTGATGATGGCGAGCAGCCCGATCGCCGCCGCGCGAACGCGCTCGAGGTTCGCGCGCTGCTCCGACCCGAGGTCCGTGTCGAGCACCATGTCGGTCATACCGATGATCACGTTCATCGGCGTGCGGACCTCGTGGCTCATGTTGGCCAGGAACATCGACTTGGCGCGGGTCGAGGCGAGCGCCTGGTCGCGCGCCCGGGCGAGCTCGTGGACGTAGCGTGCGCGCTCCTCCTCCGCGCGCTTGCGCTCGCCGATGTCCCGCCAGTTGACCACGATGCCGCCGACGGCGGGATGATCGAGGAGGTTGGTGAACACCGCCTCGACGTCGCACCACGAGCCATCCCGCCGGGCGGCGCGGCATTCGACCGAGACAGCCTGGCCGTCGAGGGCGCGGCCGAACGCGGCCGTGACGGCCCGCAGATCCTCCGGATGGACGTAGCGCGAGGCCCTCGCGCCGAGCAGGTCCTCGGCGCGATGGCCGAGCCGCCGTTCGATCGAGGGGCTCTCGTAGCGGATCACGCCTTCGGCGTCGAGAATCGTGATGACGTCGGAGCCGCGCTCGATGAGCGAGCGGAAGCGCTCCTCGTTGCGGCGCACCGCAGCCTCGGCCGCGTCCCGCTCGCGCCGGTAGCGCGCGAGCTGATGCGCGATGTAGACGGACACCAGGAAGGCCACGCCGAGCCCGGCGGCCATGTGCGGGCTGGTGCCCGCGAGCGTGCCATGCACCGCGTAGTCGCCGAGCGCGATGGCGAGCACCGCGACGGTCACCGACGCGAGCTGAGGCCATGGCCCCCACGGGAGCGTCGTGGCGGTGGCGAAGGCGATCGCCAGGTCGGTGATGGGCTGGGTCGACATCCCCCCGCGGAGGCTCCCCGCGATGGCGGAGGTGACGTAGATGCCGCTCACGAACGCGACCGTCGACGCCACGCGCAGCCGCTCGCTCATGCGGACCCGCAGCGCGAGCGAGGCGGCGCCGATGAGCGCGAGCTGCACGACCCGCACGAGCAGCATCGAGCGCAGGCCATGCTGCACGAGCTTCAGATCGGCGAGCGTGAACGCCGCGATGGCGACGAGGACGACCCAGAGGCCGACGCGGGCGCGTGCCGAGAGCGCCTCGCGATCCGTCTCGCGGATGTCCGGCCCGCCGTCCCGTCGGGCCGCCGAATCCATGCCGAGCGTCATCTTCTCGCCGCACCGCGCCCCCGAGCAGGCCCGTGAGGCGGGCGCCACGCCAACGGATGTGAGGCAGCAAGGGGCGTGCCGCGGAGGGCCTCGGCGGGCGGCGTCGTCGACCCCCGCCCGCCTCCTCCGTTGCGCCCGGCCCGGGCATTGGATTATGAGCGGCGCGACCTGTTGAAACGTCTGACCGGTCCCCGGCATCTCAGCGGGAGGTCCGATGACGCCACTCAGGCAGGCAGAGTGGACCCCGACGCTGGTAACGATCGTGTGGCCGCCGTGTTCGACGCGGCGCCGTTCGCTGCGTGCGGGGGAGATACAGATCGCCGTGTGGCGGCGTAGGCACGATCGACGGGCCTCGTTCGCGGCTGATGGGCAGCCCGAATGGTGATCGACACGGCAACCAAGGAGGAGCGAATGCGAGCGAACAAAGGGATGCTGATCGCGAGCGCGGCGGCGAGCCTGATCATGGCGGGCGCGCTGACGGCGCGCGCGGACCAGGGCAAGACGGGCGGCGACATGGTGAACTGCGCCGGCGTCAACGCCTGCAAGGGGCAGGGCAGCTGCGCCACCGCCGAGAACTCGTGCGCGGGCAAGAACGGGTGCAAGGGCAAGGGCGTCGTCGAGATGTCGGCGGCCGACTGCGCCAAGAAGGGCGGCAAGGTCGCCGAGAAGCCGAAGAAGTAAATCGATCGGGAAGCGGGGGCGGGCGCTCGCCCGTCCCCGCTCCGTCCATCGTGCCCGAGTCCTTTCCATACCTGGGTCACGGGGTCGGTCTTCGCACCACGCACTTCCCGCGCGTCCTCGACGGCACGGCGCACGCGGATTGGTTCGAGGCGATCTCCGAGAACTTCATGATCCGCGGCGGCCGGCCGCTCGCGGTGCTCGAGCGCGTGCGCGCCGAGGCGCCACTCGTGCTGCACGGCGTGTCGCTGTCGATCGGCTCGACCGATCCCCTGAACGAGCGCTACCTGGGCGAGCTCGCCGCGCTGGCCCGGCGCTTCGAGCCCGCCTGGGTCTCGGACCACCTGTGCTGGGGAAGCTTCGGGGGGTACTACGTGCACGACCTGCTGCCGTTGCCCTGGACCGAAGAGGCGCTGGCCGTCGTCGTCGAGCGGATCGCGCGGGTGCAGGAGCGCCTCGGGCGGCGCATCCTGGTCGAGAACGTCTCGAGCTACGTCACCTTCACGCACTCGACCATGCCCGAGTGGGAGTTCCTCGCCGCCGTCGC
>Ga0137371_10005410_pt1 | contig 9979 bp, 8 predicted proteins | sample SagtaG_7_FD_104919 | JGI IMG/M metagenome (GOLD analysis project Ga0137371, IMG submission 104919) | Vadose zone soil microbial communities from Sagehorn Ranch, Mendocino, California, USA - Sage1_R_40_16 metaG | ecosystem: Environmental > Terrestrial > Soil > Vadose zone | place: USA: California... | reverse complement strand
GTCCACACCCGCCGCCACGATCCGGCGCTTGCCGTTGGCATCGAGCAGACCCACGACGATGCCGGCTCCATGCTTGCCACTATCGGGGAATGCGGCGACGCGCGGCGCCAGTATCGCACGGACTGCGGAATCGGACGGGAGACCCTGCGAGCAGGCGAGGATCAAGGCGAGAGAAGCGAGCATACTCGAATCTATTATCTTCCCGCCCTCGTGCTTGTCCCCAAGTTCGTCACCACATTGCGAGACTACGACCGGGAGCAATTCACCCGGGACGTGATCGCCGGCGTCATCGTCGGCATCGTGGCGCTGCCGCTCGCCATCGCGTTTGCGATCGCGAGCGGTCTCAGTCCCGAGCGCGGGCTCTTCACGGCCATCGTCGCCGGATTCCTGATCTCGCTGCTCGGCGGCTCACGCGTGCAGATCGGCGGCCCGACCGGCGCGTTCGTCGTCATCGTCTCAGGGATAGTGCTCAAGTACGGCGTCGATGGGCTGGTCGTGGCCACGCTCATGGCTGGCTTCATCCTCGTCGCCTTCGGCCTGCTGCGGCTCGGCGGTGCGATCAAGTTCATTCCCTATCCGGTGACGATCGGCTTCACCAGTGGCATCGCGCTGATCATCTTCTCGAGTCAGATCCGTGACCTGCTCGGTCTCGAGATGACGTCCGTCCCATCGGCGTTCCTGCCAAAGTGGGACGCCTATGTTCACGTCTTCGATACGGTCAATCCGTGGGCGCTCGTGATCGCGATCGCCGCGTTCGCGATCATTCTGGTGTGGCCCAAGATCTCCGCGCGCATTCCCGGGCCGTTTGTCGCGCTGATCGTGACCACCGCGCTGGCCCAGCTGCTGCACCTGCCGGTCGAGACGATCGGCGCTCGGTTCGGCGAGATCCACGCCGGCCTGCCCGCGCCCCGCATCCCGCACCTCTCGATCGCGATCATCGGCGGCCTCGCGGGCCCGGCCTTCACGATCGCGCTCCTCGCTGCGATCGAATCGCTGCTGTCGGCGGTCGTGGCGGACGGCATGATCGGCGGGCGCCATCGCTCCAACATGGAGCTGGTGGCCCAGGGGATTGCTAATATCGCTTCGCCGTTGTTCGGCGGGATGCCGGCGACGGGAGCGATCGCGCGCACGGCGACGAACGTGAAGAACGGCGGGCGGACGCCGGTCGCCGGGATGGTGCACGCGATCACGCTGCTGTTGATCACGCTCTTCTTCGGCCGCTGGGCCGGCCTGATCCCGCTTGCGACGCTGGCCGCGATCCTGGTCGTGGTCGCGTTCCACATGAGCGAGTGGCGCACGTTCATAGCGGAGTTCCGCGCGCCCAAGAGCGACGTTGCGGTCCTCCTGACCACGTTCCTGCTCACGGTGCTGGTGGATCTGACGGTCGCCATCGAGGTCGGCATGGTGCTCGCCGCCTTCCTCTTCATGCGGCGCATGGCGGAGGTGACAAACATCAGCGTCCTGACCCACGAATTCACCGATCCGGTCGACGATTTTGAGCACGATCCCAACGCCGTCCGCAGCCGGGTGATCCCCGAGGGCGTCCAGGTCTACGAGATCACGGGCCCGTTCTTCTTCGGCGCTGCCGAGCTGTTCAAGGACCGGGTGGGTCGGATCGCGGGCAAACCGAAGGTGCTGATCATACGCATGCGGCATGTGCCGGCCATCGACTCGACGGGCCTGCACGCGCTGCGGGAGCTGGTGCACCGCAGCCGTAAGGAAGGGATGCTGGTGATTCTGTCCGACGTTCACGCGCAGCCGGTTGTCGCACTCGACCGGTCGGGACTGTACGACGAGCTCACCGAAGACAACATCCACGGCAATATCGATGATGCGCTGAATCGCGCCCGCCAGTATCTCGGGCTCGAACCGCTCGAGCGGCCCGCCTTTGCTACCCCCACCGTGGCCCGCGAGTCTAAAGAATCCCTCACGAACCCTTCATGAAGACGCGAGGGGTTGCCAGCTAAGCTCCTCGCACCAACGAATGGAGCCGCTGATGCGTCGGAGCCTCATAGTCGCAGGTCTTGTCATGGCCATCGTGAGTCTGGCCTGCCGGGAGAATCAGCCACCTCAGCGCGTGGAGACACCGCCGACCAACGCGCCCGCCGATGTGTCGCACGGCGAGGCACCGATCGGCTCGGCTGCACAGCCGGCACCCATCGATCCGGTTGCTCCGCCGCGCTCGACCAGCCGCGTACACCGCCTGCGCGTTGCGATCAAGCACGCGAAGATCACGATCGCCGACGGCGTGACCTACGATGCCTGGACGTTCGACGGCCGCGTGCCCGGCCCGGTGCTCCGGGTCACTCAAGGTGACACCGTGGACTTCACGCTCGTGAACGAAGCGCCGATGCCGCATAGCCTGGACTTCCACGCAGCCGAAATCGCGCCGAGCCGGGCGTACGTGAATCTCATGCCGCACGATTCGCTCCATTACCGATTCGTCGCGCGCGTTCCCGGCGCGTTCATGTATCACTGTGGGACCGCACCCGTGGCACTGCACATCGCAAACGGCATGTATGGCGCGATTATCGTCGATCCGCGGCAGGGCCGGACGCCCGCGAAGGAATTTGTGTTCGTCCAAAGTGAGTTCTACACGAAGCTGCTCCCCGATTCGACGCGCACCATCGATTGGGAGAAGCTGCTCGGGCTCGCACCGGACTACGTCGTGTTCAACGGTCGCGAGGCAGAGTACGCGCATCACCCCATCAATGTCCGGGTGGGTGAGCCGCTGAGAATGTACGTCGTCAACGCTGGTCCGAACCGATTCTCGGCATTCCATGTGGTAGGAGCGATCTTCGATCGTGCGTACCTGGACGGTTCGCTCGCGCATCCACTCGAAGGAGTGCAGACCGTTACGGTCCCCGTGGGTGGTGGCGCGATTTTCGAGGCCCACCTGGTCGAAGCGGGAACGTATCCCTTCGTCAGCCACGCATTCGCGGACGCCACCAAAGGTGCGGTGGGAATGTTCTCGGCTCGCTAAAGGACGATCGAATGAAGGGTCTAGATCGCGCTAGCGCCGCTGCACGGACCAGCGTCCGGTCTGGGTATCGCCGGACGGCAGCCGGGTCGTATACGTACCGGCGATTGTGTTGCCCTTCAGTTCGCCACTGAACGTGGTAAGCAGACGAGCCCCGGTCTGCGGATCCGCGTAGGGGTCGAGCGTGCCACTCACGTGTCCTTGCTCGATCCGCACGAAGCGGATCGTGAGCAACGTAGATGCGAGCGACTGCGCGGCGCCCGTCAAGTTCTCGCCCCCGCGCCAGGGCTGGAGCGGCCGGCCGAGGCCCGCTGGAACCATGATCACATCGCCGAAGGCCGAGTCGGTCGCAGCTTTGAGCGTGAAACTGATGCTCCCGCTACGGCCGGATTCCGCGCTGCTGTAGTCACCGGCCCACTCGCCGGCGAGTGCCGTGATGTCGCCGGATGCGCCGACGAGGGGGACCGGAGATCGGGAGGCGCCACAGGCGCCGAGCGCAAAGGGCAAGAGCAGGATGGGGATCGTCTTGAAGCGCAACATAGGCACCTCATGAGTGAGGAATGCAACGTTGCGCGTGACGGCGGCGCGCGCTGTCCCCGTAAGAATGCTGCCCAAATGGTGAATTGTCACTGTAGGCGCCAAGAAGCATTTTGACGCGTGATGCCGTGACCCCACAACTCGAAGCGACGCGCATACGGGAGCGATTCGAACGCTTGCTGGCGGCGGGCGTGGCGATCTTCTCGCGCCACGAGCTCGATCAAGTCCTGCAAGAAGTCGTGGACGCGGCGCGCGAGGTCGTCGGAGCCCGGTATGCGGCGCTCGGGGTCGTCGGCGCTGACCGCCAGTCGCTGGTGCAGTTCGTGACGTCCGGAATCGACGCCGAGACGCGCACGCGCATCGGGGACCTGCCGCGCGGACGCGGCCTGCTGGGGCACGTGATCCATGAAGCGAAGCCGATTCGGACCGCCGATTTGAACCGCCATCCGCAGCGCTACGGTTTCCCGCCGCACCATCCCCCGATGCAGTCGTTCCTGGGCGTTCCGGTGAAGAGCCCGGGCGGTGTGTTCGGGAATCTGTATCTCACCGAAAAGATCGGCGCCGCCGAGTTCGACGACGAAGACGAAGCGATCGCGGTGCTTCTGGCGTCGCAGGCCGCCGTGGCGGTCGAGAATGCGGGGCTGCTCGGCCAGATCCGGGCGATGCAGCGCCAGCGCGATCTCTTTTTTGCGATGATGAATCATGAGCTGCGCAACGCACTGACCGGCGTCTACGGGTGGGCTGAGCGGCTCGTCCGGAAGAAATCGCCCGAGGTCGTCGAACGAGCCGCGCAGGAGGTCTACGAAGCCGCCGACCACACGATCGTCCTGCTCAACAATTTCCTCGACCTCATGCGCCTCGACGCCGGCAAGGTCCAGCCCGTGATGCGGGACGTGGACGTGCGGACGGCCGTACAACGGGCGCTGACCACGAGCGAGCCGGCGGCAAGCGCCAAGGGATTGCGGCTGGCGGCACGGACCGATGGCTCACGTGAGATCATTCGCACCGATCCGATGCGCCTCGAGCAGATCCTGCTCAATCTCTTGTCGAACGCTATCCGCCACAGCCCCGAAGCATCGGGGATCGAGCTGGCCGTCGCGGAAGGGTCCGGGCAGACCGTGTTCTCCGTGATCGACCACGGACCGGGCGTGCCGGTCGAGCAGCAGGAGCGCATCTTCGAACCGTTCGAGCGCTTCGAACCGCACTCCGGACTCGGTACCGGCCTTGGCCTCCCCGTCTCGCGACGGTTGGCCGCCGCGCTTGGCGGGTCGCTTACAGTGGAGGAGACGCCCAGCGGCGGCGCCACGTTCATCCTGAAGCTTCCTTCATGAATCCTTTAGAAACGGTTCAACGCCGCCCGGCTAACCTCTCTTCATGAAGATTCTCGTGGTGGAGGACGACCGAAAGGTCGCTGGGTTCATCGAGCAGGGTCTGCACGAGGAAGGCTACGTCGTCGACGTGGCGGGCGACGGCGATCAAGGAATGATGCTGGCGCACGTCTACGACTACGACATGCTCGTGCTGGACGTCATGCTTCCGAAGAAGACGGGGCTCCAGATGGCGGCGGAGCTGCGGCGTGAGGGGCGAGCCACCCCGATCCTGATGCTGACGGCCCGCGATACCACGGAGGATGTGGTCCGCGGACTCGATGCGGGTGCCGACGACTATCTCACCAAGCCGTTCAAGTTCGACGAGCTCCTCGCCCGCGTACGCGCGTTGGTGCGGCGCGGGGGCGCCGGCCGCACGGAGGTACTGAAGTACGGCCCGGTGGAGCTCGATCGGTTGAAGCACAAGGCTCGCGTCGACCGCAAGAGTCTGGATCTCACGCCCAAGGAATTCCACTTGCTGCAGCATTTCCTGCTGCATCCGGAGGAAGTGGTGCGCCGCACGGAATTGTTGGAAAAAGTGTGGGACATGCACTTCGATCCCGAGAGCAACGTGGTGGACGTGCATGTCGGCAACCTCCGGCGAAAGCTCCGCCAGGCGACCGGCTACGAGTTGATCGAGACGGTCCGCGGCGTGGGGTTCCGCTTGCAGACACCGGATCGAGCGGAGGCGTGAGCGGATCGCTGCGCCGCAAGCTGGCTCTGCGGTTTGCGGCGACGATGGCCGCAGGGTTGCTCCTCGCGACGGGAGCTTTCTACTGGGCCGCTTCTCGAGCGCTCCAGGAGTCCGTCCCCCCGGATGTATTGCGGCGTGATCTGCTGCTGGTGCTGGCGTCCATCGTCGTGGCGGGAACTGCGGCGACCCTGATGGGCGCCTGGCACTTCACATCGTCCGCCGTTCGACCAGTCACTGAAATCACCGCGCAGGCCACCGGCATCGAAGCGGGGACGCTGGGTCAGCGGATTCTGGCCCACGCCGATACCGAGGAATACGAAGGTCTGGTGGCGGTCTTGAACCGCATGCTGGAGCGGCTGGAGCGCGGCTTTGCCTCGCAGCGGCGGTTGACGGCGGATGTGAGTCACGAGCTGCGGACGCCGCTCACCGCGCTGCGCGGCGAAATCGAGGTGGCGCTCCGCGCGCCGCGCAGCCAACGAGAATACGAGCGCGTGCTGCGCAGCGGGCTCGAGGAGATCGAGCGCCTCACCGAATTGAGTGAGGATCTGCTGTTCGTCACCCGGGCGGAGGCCCGGCTGCTGTCCCCGCAGCGGACACCGACGGACATGGAGGAACTCGTCAGTGACCTCGTGCACGGGTTACGCCGTCGCTTCGAGGAGCGGAACCTCACCGTGAACCGGTTGTTGCACGCTGGCCGGGCGGCGTTGGTCGATCCCGAGCTGATGCGCCGCCTGGTGGCTCACCTGCTGGATAACGCGGTCCGCTATACCCCCGTGGGAGGGACGATCAGCGTTCATCTCGACTCGGTGTCCGCCGGGGGAGTGCGGCTCGTCGTGGAGAACTCCGGTCCCGGCATCGCCGCCGCGGACCTGCCCCACCTGTTCGAACCGTTCTATCGCGTAGATAGCGCGCGGACGCGCAGCGATGTTGGCGGGACAGGGTTGGGACTGGCGCTAGTCGCGTCCATTGCCCGGCTGCATGGGGGCAGCGCCGTGGCATCGAGCGTACCCGGCCACAACACACGATTCGAGGTGGATTTGCCCGCCTAGATTCACGTTTGTGTCGCCTCCACCGACGACAGGATGCCGCAGAAAAGCAAGATCGTCTGCTTCGACTAGTGCTTGGAATTCATGTACTTGACGCCGGGTGCCACGGTCGCCCGCCACGCCGCTTCCACCGCGGCCGTGCACTCATGGTCGAATTGTTTGACGGTGTCGATGAGGGCGTCGATGAAGGGGCGATACAGGGCAGGATCGATGTTGAGGTCGCGCTTGCTGTGGCGTTCGGCGACGCGCGCGAGTAGCGTCGGCTCCTTCTGTGGTTGGGTTGGGAAGATGAGCAAGAGGCCGATAGCATGGCGCAGCAGCTTGGTTTGCTGCTCGAAGTTCGTGTGCGCGAACCGCGGCACCGCCTGCGGGCACGCCGCCAGAAAGTTCCGGTAGAACGCCTGCAGGAACTCGGGCGCCTGACAACAGCGATCATAGCTCGCCTTCGCCACCGCGGTAGTCGCTTTGTCAACCATGGCGGACAAAGGTGACGTCTCGATTGTAGTGCGGCAACCCAACCCTCAATAGTTCTTTCGCTCGATTCTCAAGATTCCTTCATGTGTCGCGGCCGACCTTAAAAGCGAACCCTTGGAAGGAGTTCGCGATGTCTTGGGGACCGGTGGTCGTTGGGGTCGATGCGTCGGCTGCGGCGGCTGGAGCGGCAGCGCTCGCCGAGCGCATTGCAAAGCTGGCGGGCGTTCGCTGCGAGCTCGTTCATGCGGTGCGCGACGCATGGGCGCCGCTGGTCGCCGTGAATCCCGACCCACAGGTCGCCGAGATGCAGCTCGTCCAGCAGGCGCTCGCGCGCGAGCAGGTCCAACAGGTCTTGAGGGGGACTGTTTCCGACCGAGCGCTTGAGACCTTGAATGTTCGGTTTGGACCGGCGGCGGTTGTCTTGCGGCAAGTCGTCGAGGAAAGGCGGCCAGGTCTGCTAGTCCTCGGCGGCAAGCATCACACGGCCCTCGAGCGGTGGCTGGGCGGCAGCACGAGCCTGCATGTGGTGCGTACGTCCGAGGTCCCGGTGCTCATCACCGCCGGGGTGCCGACCGCGCTGAGACGGATTCTCGTCGCGGCCGACTTGTCCAAGGCCGCCGGTCCGACGGTCGCACTCGCGGAACGCTTCGCGAGGCTCGTGGGTGCGGAACTGCGCGTGCTCACCGTCTTCGAGCCGCTTCCAAACCTCCCCGGCATGCCCGCGGTGGATGCCAACGAGTACTATGCGCTCGCTCACGAGACGCTGGAGCGCGAGGTCTGGCCGCGGCTGAAGACGCAGGAGGTTCAGAAGCTGGTGCGTCACGGTCTGGTGGTCGAGACGCTCCTGCGCGAGGCAACCGAGTGGCGGGCCGACGTGCTCGTGGTGGGGTCGCACGGTAAGGGATGGGCACAACGTGTGCTGCTCGGCAGCGTCACCGAGCGGCTCATCAATCAACTGCCGACGTCGCTGCTCGTCGCGCCCGTAGACGTGGCAGCCGCCGCGCTTTCCAGGCGGTACGAGCGCCGTGTGGCGCGCGGCGGGAGATCGAGGCCATCGTGCAGCGCTTCCTGGACAAATGCTCAAAGGCCGGTAGCGTCCGGAGGGGAAACGGGGCACTGGTTAGCTTAGGGACATGAAATGCCGCCGCGCCGCCGCGCTTCTCCTTGCCGGCGCCGTTCTGCTCGCGCCTCCCCTCGACGCGCAGAACGGCGCGCGCTGGTTCTCCCCCCTCGTCGCCGACCCGAAACAGCCGCATTTCTTCGCCACGTGGCTGTGGATCACGTCGCCGATCGTCACCGGGCAGGTTTCGAGCGTCGGACTCGGCGAGGATATCGTGCTGGCGCGTGGGCATGCCCACAAGTGGGAGATGAGCGTGGCGGCGGGCGTGTTCTCCCAGTTCAATATGCAAACCCGCTCGAACGACCTGATCAACACCGACTTCGTCATCGGCTTCCCATTCGCCTACCGGACCGGCCCGCTCTCGGTCCGGGCCCGGATCTACCATCAGAGCTCGCACCTGGGCGATGAGTTTATCCTGAACACCAACCCGACCCGCGTGAATCTGAGCTTCGAGGCGGCGGAGTTGCTCGTCGCACGCGACCTCGGGGGGCTTCGCCTCTACGGCGGTGGCGAATACATCCTGCGGCACGAGCCGTCAGACCTGCGGCCCGGTCTGTTGCACGGTGGGATCGAGTACCGCCACGCCCGGCGCGTCGTGCACCTCGGCGGTCTGGGTGACGGCCACGCGTTCGTGGCACTCGATGTCAAGTCGATCGAGGAACGCAAGTGGCGGATGGGATGGAGCGGGCGCGTTGGCGTCGCCTTCCGACTCGACACCGGCGACGCGTCACGTCTTGTGAGTCTGCAGCTCCAGGGCTACACCGGGCCGGCGCCCTACGGGCAGTTCTACCAGGAGAATGTGCGATCGGTGGGGATCGGCGTTCACTTCGACCTCTGACCCCGGTATGAGCATCGTCGTGCGCGAGCGCATCCCGCTCGCCCCCTACACTACGCTCGGACTGGGTGGGCCGGCGCGGTACTTCTGTGAGTGCGCGATTGAGGCGGACGTGGTCGAGGCGCTGGCTCTCGCACGGAGCCGGGGCCTCGAGGTGCAAATCATCGGCGGCGGCAGCAACGTGGTGATCGGCGACGCGGGCTTTCCCGGCCTCGTGGTGAAGGTCACGATCGACGGTGTGTCGTTTCACGAGACCTCGGGCGGCGTGGAGCTCACTGCGGGAGCCGGTGTGGAATGGGACGCGCTGGTCCGGCGCACGGTCGAGGGCGGGTGGGCGGGCGTCGAATGCCTTTCGGGAATCCCCGGCACGGTTGGTGCGACCCCGATCCAGAACGTCGGCGCCTACGGGCAAGAGATCGCCGATACGCTCGTCTCCGTGACGTGCCTCGAGCGTCAGCGCATGACCCCCGTAACGTTCACGCGTGATCAGTGCGCGTTCGGCTACCGCCAGAGCCGCTTCAAGGGAGGCGATCGGGATCGGTACGTCGTGCTCGGTGTTACCTTACGATTGCGCCGCGAGCTACCACGACTACGCTACGCGGAACTCGAGCAAGCGGTCCGAGGGAGCGTCGATCTGAAGACGCTCGACCTCGGCGACGCCGTGCGAGTTGTGCGGGACACGGTGCTGCAGCTGCGGCGCCGCAAGTCAATGGTCCTCGATCCCGCCGACCCGAACCGGCGCTCCGTCGGCTCGTTCTTCCTCAACCCCGTGCTGTCGACCGAAGCGTTCGAGAACCTGGCCAGCCGCTGGCGCGCCTCAGGAATGCCGGACTCTATCCCGACTTTCCCGGCCGACGGTCGCGTGAAGGTGCCCGCGGCATGGCTCGTGGAGCACGCTGGGTTCGCGAAGGGGCATCGTCGCGGCG
>Ga0137371_10005406_pt1 | contig 9982 bp, 10 predicted proteins | sample SagtaG_7_FD_104919 | JGI IMG/M metagenome (GOLD analysis project Ga0137371, IMG submission 104919) | Vadose zone soil microbial communities from Sagehorn Ranch, Mendocino, California, USA - Sage1_R_40_16 metaG | ecosystem: Environmental > Terrestrial > Soil > Vadose zone | place: USA: California... | reverse complement strand
CTGCCCGCGCTCGCCCCGCCGGTCGCCGCCACCCTCGGCTTCGTCTACATCCTCAATCCGGCGACAGGCCCCGTAAACGTGCTCCTCGGGCATCTCGGCATTCAAGGACCCCTCTGGTTCCAGTCGCCCGGGTGGGCGAAGCCGTCGCTCGTCCTGCTCGCCATCTGGGGCATCGGCAACACGATGATCATCTTCCTGGCAGCGATCCTCGACGTGCCCAAGCATCTCCACGAGTCCGCCGAGATTGACGGGGCCGGGCCGTTTCAGCGCCTGCGCTATGTAACCCTGCCGTCGATCAGCCCCGTGATCCTCTTCGCAGTCGTGCTCGGGGTGATCCAGGGCCTCCAGTACTTCACGCAGGGGTACGTCGCCGCGAACATCGCCTCGGGCCAGGCCTCGCAGGCAGCCGACATCACGAACACGCTCGGCTACCCCGAGGGATCCACGCTCTTCTACCCGATCCTGCTCTACCAGAATGGCTTCCGCTACTTCAGCATGGGCTACGCGGCCGCGATGGCGATGGTGCTGCTCGTCGTCTCGCTCGCTGTGACGCTTGTGATCATCTTGAACTCGAGGCGCTGGGTGCACTACACGGGGTCGGTCCGGTGAGCACTGCCGCCGTCCGCGCCGAATCCGAGCCGATCGTCCGGAAGAAGCCGCCGCCCGCAATCCGGCGCCGTCGCTTCCTGATCGCAGTCGCGAACCACAGCCTGCTGATCGCCGCGGCGATCGCGTTTCTCCTTCCGTTCGTCTTCATCTCCCTGACGGCGCTGATGAGCGACAACCAGGCGCTTTCGGCGAAGCTCTGGCCGCACCCATTCGTCTGGAGCAACTTCACCGACGTGTTCACCAAGGCGCCCCTTTGGCGCTGGACGCTGAACACGATGCTCTACTCGGGCCTCGCGACGCTGGGCCTGTTGCTCTCGAGCATCCCGGTCGCCTACGCGCTCGCCCGGCTTCGCTGGCGGGGCCGCAACGTCGCCTTCGTGATTGTGCTGATCGCGCTGATGCTGCCGCCGCAGGTCTCGGTCGTCCCTCTCTACGTCATGTGGGCGAAGCTGCACCTGGTCGGGACGCTTGCGCCGCTGATCATCCCCAACTGGCTCGGCGACGCCTTTTCGATCTTCCTGCTGCGCCAGTTCTTCATGACGATTCCCGAGGAGTACCTCGACGCGGCCCGCCTGGACGGTTGCGGCGAGCTGCGGATCCTGACCACCGTGGTCGTTCGGCTTGCGAAGCCGGCGATCGCGGCGGTGGCCCTCTTTTCGCTCCTATACACCTTCAACGACTTCTTCCTGCCGCTGCTCTACACCGGCGAGAACCCCCACAACTGGGTGCTGTCGATCGGGCTCTCCGAGTTCCGCTCGCTTCATCAGGTGCAGTGGAACCTGACCATGGCCGCCACGCTCCTCGTCATGGCACCCGTGATCGTCATCTTCTTCCTGGCGCAGAAGGTCTTCGTCGAGGGTGTGACTTTGACGGGGGTGAAGGGATGAAGCTCGCGGTCGTCGGTGCGGGGTCGACGTATACGCCCGAGCTCGTTTCCGGCCTGTCGAGGGTGGAGGTCGACGAGCTCTGGCTGCACGACATCGACCCCGAGCGGCTCGAGGTCGTCGGCGGGCTCGCCGCGCGGATGCTCGGTCGGGCTGGCTACGGCGGCGCGCTGGAGCTGACCGGCGAGCTCGACCGTGCCGTCGAAGGAGCAGATTTCGTCCTGATTCAGATCCGCGTCGGCGGACAGGCCGCTCGGTTCCGCGACGAGACGGTCCCGCTTGCGTGCGGGTGTATAGGCCAGGAGACGACCGGCGCCGGAGGCTTCGCCAAGGCGATGCGGACGGTGCCGGTCGTGCTCGAGATCGCCGACCGCGTGCGCGCGCGCGCCGCGCCCGGCGCCTGGATCGTCGATTTCACGAACCCGGTCGGAATCGTGACCAGGGCGCTACTCGATGCCGGCCACCGTGCGGTCGGGCTCTGCAACGTCGCGATCGGCTTCCAGCGGACGTTTGCGCGCTGGCTCGAGGTCGAGCCGGCCCGCGTCATCGTGGATCAGGTCGGGTTGAACCACCTGACGTGGGTGCGCGCCGTGCGGCTCGACGGCGAAGACGTGCTGCTGGACCTCGTAGCTGAGCACGGCGACGAGCTGGGGGAACAGGCTGCGGTGCCGAGGCAGCTGGTGGAGGAGCTCGGAGCAGTGCCCTCCTACTACCTGCGTTACTTCTACGCCCACGACCGCAAGCTTGCCGAGCAGCTAGGCGACTCTCCGCGCGCGGCCCGCGTGGCCGAGATCGAGGCCGAGCTTTTGGAGCTGTATCGCGATCCGGCGCTGACCGAGAAGCCCGCCTTGTTGGAGCAGCGCGGCGGCGCATTCTACAGCGAGGCCGCCGTTGGGCTCGTCTCGTCGCTCTTGCACGGCGACGGAGCGGTGCACGAGGTCGACATGCGCAACGACGGGACACTTGCCGGACTTGCCGACGACGACGTGGTCGAGGTGCCGGCCCGTGTTTCCGGCGACCGGATCGAGCCACTCGAGCAAGCGCCGCTCGCACCCGAGCTGCTCGGGCTCGTCCAGCACGTGGCTGCCTACGAACGTCTGACGGCGCAAGCCGCGGTCACCGGCGAGATCGAGAAGGCGCGCAAGGCGTTGCTGACGCACCCGCTGATCGGCCAGTACGACATCACGAACGAGCTCCTGGAGCGCTTGCTCGAAGGAGTGAGGGTATGAAGCCGGCCGTGGTCGCCGTCGACGGCGGAGCCTCGAAGACGCACCTCGCGCTCGTGGCGCGCGACGGCGAGCTGCTCAGGCTCGTCCGGGGACCCGAGAGTCAGCCCCACAACGTCGGCTTCGCCAGGGCGCTCGAGGTGCTCGACGGGCTGTACGCCGAGGCCGGTGGAAACGGCGCGGCGGACGTCGCCCAGCTGAACATGGCGGGTGTCGACTTCCCGACCGAGGAAGAGGAGCTGCGCGATGCGATCGAGGCGCGTGGCTGGGCCAAGCGGACCGAGGTCGGCAACGACACCTTCGCGGTGCTGCGCGCCGGCACCGAGCGCGGCTGGGGCGTTGCGGTCGTGTGCGGCACCGGGATCAATTGCGTCGGCGTCTCAGCAGACGGGCGCCACGTCCGCTTTCCTGCGCTCGGCCAGATCACCGGCGATTGGGGGGGAGGCACCGACGTCGGCTATGCGGCTCTGTACGCGGCCGCACGGAGCGAGGACGGGCGCGGGCCGAAGACGACGCTCGAACAGGCCGTGCCCGCGCACTTCGGCCTCGCGACGCCGGTCGAGCTGGCGGAGGCGATGCATCGGGGACGGATTCGGGCTCGTCGCGTGCTTGAGCTGCCGCCGGTTGTTTTCGCCGAGGCCGAGCACGACCAGGTCGCAGCGGAGATCGTCGACCGCCTCGCTGCCGAGATCGTCGCGATGGCGCGCGTCGCCCTTGAACGGCTCGAGCTGGCCGGCGAGCCGGCGGAGGTCCTGCTCGGCGGGGGTCTCCTTCAGACGGGCAACGGCCGCCTGAGCAGCTCGGTCGAGGCCGAGCTGCGGCGGATCGCGCCCAGGGTCTCGGTCACGGCGCCGAGCTCGCCGCCGATCGTCGGCGCGGCTCTCCTCGGCCTGGACGCAATCGGCGCGTCGCCCGAGGCTCAGCAGCGGCTGCGGCAGGAGCTCGAGGCCGCGGTCGAGGGGGAGCGAGGTGAGAGCGGTGGCTGACGTGCGCTTCTCGCAGGCAACAAAGCTCTATGCGGGATCGGACACCCCCGCCGTCGACGCCTTCGACCTGCATATCGACGACAGCGAGTTCATGGTCCTGGTTGGTCCGTCGGGCTCGGGGAAAACGACGGCGCTGCGGATGCTGGCCGGGCTCGAGGAGGTGGACGACGGCGCCATCCTGATCGGCGGCCGCGACGTCACCTACCTGCCCCCGAAGAAGCGCGACATTGCAATGGTCTTCCAGAACTACGCGCTCTACCCGTACCTGACCGTCTCGCAGAACATCGCCTTCCCGCTGAAGATGGCCAAGGTGAAAAAGGAAGAGCGCGAGCGCCGGGCGCGGGAGGTGGCCGCTCGGCTAGGGCTCGAGCACTACCTCGACCGCAAGCCGGCACAGCTCTCGGGCGGCGAGCGTCAGCGGGTCGCGATGGGCCGCGCGATCATCCGCCAACCGAGCGTTTTCCTGATGGACGAGCCGCTATCGAACCTCGACGCGAAGCTGCGTGTGCAGATGCGCGCCGACATCGCGGCGCTCCAACGCGACCTCGGGATCACGACCGTCTACGTCACGCACGACCAGGCCGAGGCAATGACCCTCGGCCATCGCGTCGCGGTCCTCGACCACGGGCACCTGCAGCAATGCGGGACGCCGCGCGACCTCTACGACCGGCCGGGCAACCGCTTCGTCGCCGGCTTCATCGGATCGCCGGCGATGAACCTCTGCGAGGTGGCGTTCGAGAACGGCGGCGTCTCGTTCGGCCCCGAGCGCGTCGCGGTCAGCAGCGAGGCCGCGAACGGCGCCTCGTCGCTCGTGCTCGGCCTGCGCCCGGAGGCGTTGGAGCTCGGCACCGAGGGTGTCCCGGCGCGGGTCGAGGTCGTCGAGGAATTCGGCGCCGACGCATTCGTCTTCTGCAGCGCGCAGATCGGCGGCGCGGAGACGAGGCTCGTCGCGCGCAGCGAGGCCCGATTCGCGCCGGCACCCGGTGAGAGGGTCTCGCTGCGCGCGCGGCCGGACGAGGCGCATCTGTTCGACGCCGAGACCGGTGAGCGGCTCGGTGTCTGAGACCTTCCTGGCGGAGATCCGCGAACAGCCCGAGGCGCTGCGGCGGCTCGTCGAGTCGCGCGCCGAGGTGGAGGCGGTTGCCGAGGCGCTGGCCGAGCGCGGCGTGAAGGAGGTGCGGCTCGTCGGCCACGGCTCTTCGGACGCCGCAGCTTCTTACGGCGTCTACGCGTTCGGGCTGTTGCCGGGATGGACTGCCTTCCGCGATTCGATCTCGCTCTCGACCCACTACCGCGCCGAGCTTGACTTCTCGCGCTCATTGGCAATCGCCCTGTCCCAGTCGGGGCAGACGCCCGACGTCGTGGCGTATGCACGCCGCGCCCGCGAGCGGGGCGCACTGACCGTCGCCGTGACCAACGAGCCGGAGTCCGAGCTCGCCGCCACGGCCGAATGGACGCTGCCGCTGCACGCGGGCGACGAGAGGGCGGTCGCAGCCTCGAAGACGCTGCTGAACACGTTTGCCATGCTGGGGTTGCTCGCAGGCGCGGCTGCAGGCCGCGGCGAAGAAGTCGCCGACGGTATGCGAGCGTGCGCGTCCTTGATCGCGGACGCGCTGCCGCGTCTGGAGGAGGGGGTCGGCCGGATCGCGACTACCTTCGCTTACGTCGGCCGCATGTACGTGATCGGCCGCGGGATCGAGTTCGGCACGGCCCGTGAGGTGGCGCTCAAGCTGACCGAGACGTGCCGCGTCGCAGCCGAGCCGGTGACGTCCACCGATCTCGCCCACGGTCCGATCGCGGCGCTCGACGCGATGTTCCCGGTCTGGACGATCGCATCGCGGGACGAGTGCCTCCCCGCGCTGGTTGCTGCTGCAGCGCTGGCTCGAAAGGCTGGGGCGATGCTGGTCGCTACGGGGAGCGCGGCGGACGAGGTCCCTGGCGCGAGTTTCCGGCTCCCGGTTCCGGAGGCTCCGCTGGCGGTCCTGTCGCCGCTGCTGTCCGTTGTGCCGGGCCAGCTGTTCGCTGCCGCGCTCTCGCGGGCGAAGGGCCTAAACGCGGATCAGCCGACCGGCCTGACGAAGGTCACGCTCGCTCAGTAAAGGTTGCGCTGAGCTACCTCGTTGGCGGCGCCCGAAAGCAGCGCGGACTACCATTTCCGACTAGCAGCGAGGCAGGCAAGGCGATGCCACGACCACGGCGCGGCTTCCAAGGAGGTCGAATGACGTGAGGGTCTGGGGGCTGTCCAAGCGCAGGCGAACTACCGACCCGCTCCCCGACGCGAGGCGAGGTGCGCCCGTTGCGAATACATGTTTCCCCCGCTCGCCGTGGGACGGGTGCAGGTTGGTACGGGGACCGATCCGAGGCACCGCAACCTGCGATCAGGCCCCGCCGCGGCCACACCGCTACATCGAAGAAACGGAGCCGAGGGTACGGCTCGCCCAGAGACTGCCGTCAGCCCCAACCGGAATCCCCGGCTCCGACTTCCTCGATGGCAGCAGGGTGCGTCTTGCCACGATCCCTCCGCCTCATCCCCTTTGGACGATTTCTTGAGACAGACTTCTGTGGCCGCCGGCCCCGGAACCCGCACTTTGCGGCGTTACCGGCACGACCTGGGATTAGAGGTTCGTAACGATCGATACTCGTTGCTACGGTCGAGGGGTGGCGTCCGGGGCGAAGGCGCAGACGCGCAGCTAAAGACGCCGCCGATCTTCTCTCTCCCTCCCAGGAGCCACGGTGCTTCTCAGTCAGGAGGTCGCCGCCTCGGGCGTTGCCTTTCTCCTAACTGTTCAGTCATCTATGGCCACACCCAGGCCACACCGCTAGCGGCGTTTGTTTGCGACCAGAGTTCCTACTTCAAGCAGGCTTCTACTGAGTCGAACGCGCTCGTATCCGTGGCCGTGACCCAGTAGGCGACATTGCCCTTCGTTCGAACGTAGTCATCCGCATTCGCGCCGAGGGCGACTCTGGCCGCAGCCTTCTCCTCTTGAGCGTTGCCCTTGGCTTCGCTCGAGTCTTTTCCAAACGCGAGGTCCACTTCGTTGTCACCGACTTGAACCGCGAGATCTCCTTCGGTGCCGTCTGGAGACACGTCGCCGGGCAAATCCGCAGGCTTCATGGAGAGGTTCTTGTCCACGAGACAGCTGCGAACCTCAGATGCGTCGTAGTGCTTCGAGACTCCGCCTCCGCAACCAGCGGCTGCCACCGCAAGCGCCATCAAAGGGATGGCCCTGATTGTCCTCATCTCGTCCCTCAGTCGTCGACCAGGACGTGAGCATAGGTGTCGAGCGTCAGCGACTTGCGGATGTGGCCGACGTGGGCGGCCTCGATCTCCTCCATCAGCCACTCGGGGACCGGCACCCAACGGCGGGCGGCGTCGTTCGCCCAGGAGATACCGCTCAACCAAGCGCTTTCGGAGTGAAGCGCGGCAGTCAACCGAGAAAGGGTGATGGATCAAGCGAGGCCGTCTGCCCGATAGTGGGTTTGCAACCGAGAGACGCCCCGATGCGGCGGGGGCGACCTCGGTAGTCACACCGAGGGGCCCCCTTTGCGGCGGGGCCTCAAGGACTTAACTGCGGCTCTTCTACGGGAGAACGAAGCGGGGCCTGGCGGCGGGCCCCGCTTCCACGTTGTCTCGGGGAAACCCCCTTCAGGGGGGCGCCCACTTCGGCTTGACCCTCCAAGATCAGAAAGCGCGAACCGGACGCCTGGGCCGCAGAGACGGACGGGACGCGCAAATGTGAAAGGGGCGGCCGCTACGGCCGCCCCTTCTTTTTCCTTCAGGCGCTCAGACTTGCGATCGCCCGCGCGATGAGAAGGCCGATCGTGATCAGCGAGGCCACGGACTGGACGCCCATGGTCAGCTTTGCACGCTTGCTGAGCGGCATCGTGTCGGTCGGGCTGTAAGCGGTCGAATTGGTCAGCGAGAGGTAGAGATAGTCGGCGAACGAGGGCTGCCAGCCCGGTTCCAGCCTGCGTCCCTCGTCGGTGCTCTGAGTGAAGAAGAAGTCGAACGGCTCGGTGAGCTCAGGGTGTGCCCGCGCGAGGGGGCCCCCGCGATCGAGCTCCCAGTAGACGAGAGCGAAGACGAGAACGATCGTGCCCCAGAGTGCGACCGCTGCTTCCACCAACCCGCGGCCGCCCGCGCCTCCCTCGACCACGTAGTGGGCGAGCAGCCCGAGGGCAACGAGGTTGACGACGGCCAGCACCCCAATCAGCGCGATTGCGAGCCGTTGGCGGACCCGCGTGCCCGGTACTTCTTCTCCCGGGGTGGTGAGCACGAGGGCGACGAAGACCAAGACCTCGAGAACCGGAACCAGCCAGTCCGGCCCAATCGTCAACTTGTTGGGGAGCGTGACGTAGAGGAGAATCGCGGCGAGTGCGGCCAGCTGCGCCGGCCAATAGGGGTCGGGTCGCTCGAGATCCACCCGGAAACGGCGCACGATCGAAGACACGCGACCGTCGAGTCTGGCATCTCTTGAAGTCCGCTTCACCGTCCGCCAAGGCGTGCGCCGAAGGCAAGATGGTCGCAGATGGCGGACTCGCTGCCTCCTTCAGAACATCGCTACGGGCGCGGCGGGTTCCTGTTGCTCGTGGCGGGCGGCGCCTCGTCCCTGCTCTGGGCCGGGCCGGTGTCCAGCTTCTTGTCGCCGCTGACCTCGGCCGGGAGCCAGCTCGTCGGCAACCTCTTCCCGGTCGGCGGCTGGCGGATCTACACGATCTCCGGCTCGATGCCGGTCTTCGAGCCCTCGAGCTGGCGCCTCGAGATCGGCGGGCTCGTCAAGCGGCCGCGGACGCTGACCTATGACCAGCTGAACGCGTTGCCGAAGGCTGAGCAGGTCTCGACCTTCCACTGCGTCACCGGCTGGACGGTCAAGAACGTCCATTGGGGCGGCGTCCACTTCCAGCAGCTCTTCGACCTCGTCCAGCCGCTCCCAACCGCGACGGCGGTTCGCTTCGTCTCGCTCGAGCGCCCCTACGAGGACTCGCTGACGCTCGACCAGCTCCGGCTGCCCGACGCGATGCTCGCACTCGAGCTCGGCGGACAGCCGCTCTCACGCCCGCACGGATCGCCGGCCCGCGTGATCCTGCCGGAGATGTACGGCTACAAGGGCGTCAAGTGGCTGACGAAGATGGAGTTCGTCGCCAAACAGCCCCGCGGCTACTGGGAGCAGCACGGCTACGACCAGAACGCGTGGGTGGGGCGGTCGAATGGCTATAGCGCCTAGCGTCCGCCGGCTACCGCGCTTCAGCCGCACCGAGCGCGCGCTGCACTGGGTCCACGCGAGCGCCTTCTTCGTCCTCTTCGGCTCGGGGCTCTGCCTCTACCTGCCGAGCCTGGCGCAGCTCGTCGGCCGGCGGCCGCTGCTGAAGGACATCCACGTCTACACGGCGCTCGCTTGGCTCGCCGCCCTGGCTCTCGTCATCCTCGCGGGCGACCGCCGCCGGTTGCTCGCAGACGCGCGCGAGATCGACGTCTTCGACGACGACGACCTCGGCTGGCTGCGCCGGCGCGGCAACCCGCAGGGCCGCTTCAACGCCGGTCAGAAGCTCAACGTGATTGTCACGGCGGCGCTCGCTTTCCTGTTCACGCTCACCGGCTTCTTCCTCTGGTACGGGGAGCGGAACCACGCCTTCCGGCTCCAGAATGCGCTGGTCGTCCACGACTGGCTGATGTACATCTCGTTCTTCCTCGTGCTCGGCCACCTCTACCTGTCGCTTGTAAATCCGTCGACGCGCCATTCGCTGAACGGGATCACGCGCGGCTGGGTGCGCGAGGACTGGGCGCTGAAGCACCACGCCAAGTGGGCGCGCGCGGTCTCCGCGGCCCGCGAAGACATGTGGTCTGGCCGGTGACGTTGCCCGCTTCGTGGGTCGCGAGCACCAAGCCAGAGGCCGCGATCGCCCGCAGGCAAGGCTCGCAGCCTTGACAAGGGCGAGCGTGGACTCTGGCGCAGCGTGATCGCGGGCCAGGGAGCATGGCTACGTTGCCGGTCAGGCCACTAGTGCCGCGCTTCGTCGGCCGCGAGAACGTCCGCAAGCGCCTGGCACCACTGTCAGGGGAGCCGGGACGGACGACCTATGCCGACGGCGCCGTGCGGATCGAGACCGCCGGCGAGGTCATCACGGTGCGGCCGCCGTTCGGCCTCGCCCACGACGGCGAGTACGAGGTCGTGCGGGTCGAGCCGCTGTTGGAGGCGCTGGCCGCCGACCACGTCGTCGCGGCGCTGCTCGTCCGGCTCGGCGGCTACGCGGTCGGCGTCTTCGAAGGCGAGCGCCT
>Ga0137371_10005405_pt1 | contig 9982 bp, 9 predicted proteins | sample SagtaG_7_FD_104919 | JGI IMG/M metagenome (GOLD analysis project Ga0137371, IMG submission 104919) | Vadose zone soil microbial communities from Sagehorn Ranch, Mendocino, California, USA - Sage1_R_40_16 metaG | ecosystem: Environmental > Terrestrial > Soil > Vadose zone | place: USA: California... | reverse complement strand
CGTCGCTCGGCGCGATTCCCGCGCCCTCGATGGCCATGCGCATCGCGCGCACGGCGCCTTCGCCGCCCTCGGCGGGGGCGGTGACGTGGTGGGCATCGGCGCTCTGGCCGTACCCGATCACCTCCGCGAGGATGCGGCTGCCCCGCGCCTTCGCGAACTCCAGCTCCTCGAGGACCACACAGCCGCCGCCCTCGCTGAACACGAAGCCGTCCCGCTCCTTGTCGAACGGCCGCGACGCCTTCTCGGGCGCGTTGTTGCGGCGCGACAGGGCATGCGCCTGGTTGAACGCGGCGATCGCGATCTTGATCAGCCCCGCCTCAGAGCCGCCCGCGATCATCGCGTCGGCCTGCCCGCGGCGGATGATCTCCGATCCCTCGCCGATCGCGTGGGCGCTCGAGGCGCAGGCGGAGACGTGACCCATGTTCGGTCCCTTGGCGCCGAACTTCATCGCGATCTCGCCAGCGGCCATGTCGATGATCATCATCGGGATCATGAAGGCGGAGACCCGGCGCGGGTCCTTTGCGTGCGACAGGACGTTCTCGACGACCGTGTTGACGCCCCCGATGCCCGATCCGAAGGCTACGCCGACGCGGGGCGCGAGGTCCTTGGTGATCTCCAGCTTCGCGTCGGCGATCGCCTGTGATGCTGTCGCGACCGCGAACTGCGCGAAACGGTCGGCACGTCGCGCTTCATTGCGGTCCATGTACTCGAGCTGATCGAAGTCACGCACCTCGCCGCCGATCGTCGTCTCGAGACCGGTCGTGTCGAAACGCGTGATCGGTCCGATGCCGCTGCGGCCCGCGCGTATGCCTTCCCACGTCTTCGCGACGGACCCACCGAGCGGCGTGATCATGCCGAGGCCAGTTACGACGACGCGGCGCCGCTCACCGTCACGCATGGATCGAGTCTAGGTGTGGGACACGTCTACGACACGGATACCGTCGAAGCGCGCGCAGGTCGGATGCACGTCGCGGTCGTCGAGCGAGCGGAAGACCATCGCTCGGCCTCTCCCCACGACGCTCCACCCATCGGCACGCTCGACGATCGCGGTGTCTTCGTCGATGCCGAGCATCCGATGTCCCTCGGGCCACACGGTGGCCCAGGCGCGCCACCGTTCCGCCGGGAACGCGTCGAAGTGCGGAGCGACGAAGATGCCGGGCAGCAGGCCGAGCGCCTCCCGGACCGCCACCCGACGCGGGACGGCGGACCCACCGAGCCCGTCGGGGAAATAGAAGGTGTGACTGCCGAGCATCATCGCGCCGGCACTCGCGCCCGCGAGCACCGCGCCCGCGCGATGCCGCGCGACGACCGCCGACCAGAACGCCGTACCCGACAGCGTTTCCACGACGTAGCCGGGCTTGCCGCCAGAGAAGTAGATCCAGTCCGCACCCGCGATCGCCGCGGCGTGCCGCGGATCCTCTGCGTCGCCGCGGTTCAGGACCATGATCCCGGTCGCCTCGGCACCGAGCGCGGCGAAATGAGCCGCGCCCTTTTCGATCCACGACCGCGGCGTGTCCTCGAGTCCCGCCGCGGTCGGCACGATCGCGACACGGGCCCGGCGCGACCCGATGTTCGCGAGGATCCCGCGATCCACCTCCGCCATGGCGCGCGTGAACTCGCCCGATCCGCACAGCACGAGCGGTCCGCGCGTCATGCCGACGCCACCGTCTGGTGGAACCGTTTGTACATGCGGTCGTAGTTCTTGCGGCTGCGCTTCTCACGTTCCTCGTCGGAGAGCGCCTCCCAGGCCCGATGTTCGTGCCGCGTCGCGCGATCGGCCCCGACCGCGAGCGCGCGCAGACCGAGCTCTCGGACGGCGGACGACACCGCGATGTCGAGGTTGCGATAGAAGCGATAGCGCTCGTCGAACCCACCGATCGCGAGAAGGATGTCGCGTCGGGCGGCCTGGCAGTAGCCCTGGATCGCGTCGCACTCGCCCGCGGTCACCTCATCGAAGTGCTTGAAGTCGGCGGTCCGCAGGCCCCACGGCCCGACGATGCCCGCACCGTCGCCGAGCGCCTCCTCGAGCACCGCGAAAAGCGGCCCGGTGATCTCGACCGACGGATCGAGTTCGAGCACGGAGCGCCCACGCGCGACGCGCAGCAGGGCGCTCCGACCCGCGCCCTCACCGAGGTCGCGGTCCGCGTGATGGACCAGCAACCGGGGCTCGCGCGCCGCGAGGTCGTCGAGACGGCGTTTCGCGGCTTCGCTCGATCCCTGATCGAGGAGGAGCACCTCGCCATCGGACGGGATGAAACGAAGGACGCTCCGTACGCAGCGAGCGACGTCGTCCGGCCACTCTCGCGTGAGAACGCAGACCGACCAGGACCGCAACGCGCGCTTGGCACGCTGGTCCCGAAGCTCATCCGCCGATGCGATAGTCTGGCGCGCACGCCGCGCGAGGCGCCGATCAGCGCGTGCCACGAGCGTTCCGCTCACGCGATCGTCGACCCGCAGGCCATCGAATTTCGCGCGCAGGCGATCGGCCGCGTCGTAGTCATGCGTCGCGCGCGCCAGCTCGTGACCCGCGACGGCCGCGAGGGCCACCGGCGGCGCGTCGGTGCGCTCGCGCGCCACGGCGTCGAGATCGAGACCGAGGACCACGTCGGCGTCGCGGATGAACTGGAGGCGCACCGACGGCGGGATGTCGGCGTCGGTGATGCACGCGTGCACGAGCGCGAGCGCTCCCGGCAGGTCGAGGTCGTCCGCGAGCCGCTCGCGGAGGAGCTCGTTCCAGCGGTCGAGCGCGACGGAGCCGAACGCGGCGCGGACCCGCTCCGGTAGTCGCGCAGGCGCTCCGGCGCGATCGGAAAGCTGCGCGAGGACGCGGACGCGCTGACGGAGGTGGTCGAGACCCTCGGCGGCCTGGCGCAGCGCGGCGACGCTGAAGTGCATGCGCGCGCGGTAATGCGTGAGGAGACACTGGTAGCGGAACGCCAGCGGGTCGAGGCCGAGCTCTTCGATCTCGTGGACCTCGAGCGTGTTGCGCGCGGACTTCGCCATCTTCACGCCGTCCGCAAGAAGATGCTGCCCATGCACCCAGCTGCCGACGACGGGGTGTCCGAGTGCTCCTTCGGACTGCGCGATCTCGTCCTCGTGATGCGGGAAGATGTTGTCCACGCCGCCGGTGTGCAGGTCGAAACGCTCGCCGAGATATTTCGTGCTCATCGCCGAACACTCGATGTGCCAGCCGGGATAGCCGGATCCCCAGGGCGACTCCCACACGAGCGCGCTGCGCCCCGGTTCCGCGCGCTTCCAGAGGGCGAAGTCCGCGGCGTTCCGTTTGTTCGGGTCGACCTCGGATCGGACGCCCTGCCGCAGCGCTTCGCCGACGTTCCCCGACAGGCGGCCGTACTCCGCGAACTGCTTCACCGCGTAGTAGACGGTCCCGTCCACCACGTACGCGAGACCCTGTGCGAGCAGCCGCTCGATAAGCGCGATCATCTCGCCGACATGAGCGGTGGCCCGCGGATACACCGTCGCGGGGAGGATGCCCAGCCTGCGCTCGTCCTCGCGGAAGGCCGCCTCGTAGAACTCCGCGATCTGCATCGGGGTCTTGCCCTCCGCGAGTGCCGCCGCGATGACCTTGTCCTCGCCACGATCGACCGCGTCCTGCCGCATGTGGCCGACGTCGGTGATGTTCTTCACGGAAATGACCTGGTGGCCGAACAGCTCGAACGTGCGCCGGAGCCAATCGGCGAGCAGGTACGAGCGAAGATTCCCGACATGGACGGGTCGGTAGACCGTGGGTCCGCAGGTGTACATGCGGATCTCGCCCGCGTGGGCCGGTACGACCGGCTCGACGCGCCGCGTCAGGGTGTTGTGAAGACGTATCTGCACGCGGCCTCCCCTGTCGAGTAACAGGCTAACGCCGTTCAGTCGCGCAGCATTCCCTCGACGATGCTGACGGCCCTCGTTAGAGCATCCACCTCGGAGCGGCCCAGCCGCCGCACGCGGCCTTCGATATCGGCGATGCGCAGCTCGCGCCCCTTGCCCAGCACGCGCCGGCCTTTCGCGGTCATCTCGACGCGCACGACACGACCGTCCCCCGGATCCGCACGCCTGCGGATGAGCCCGATCCGCACCATCTCCGCGGCCAGCCGGCTGATGGTGGGAGCCCGCACCTGCTCCGCGGCCGCGAGGTCTCCGAGCGTCTTTGGCCCGCTCATCAGGACGGACAGGGCGGAAAGCTGCGCCGGCGTCGCGCCGGTCAGCGGATCACCCCGCCGAGCGCGCCGCAGAAGATGGATCGCGGCGGAGTGGAGGCGGTCCGCGAGGTCGCGTTCGCGCGGTCGTCCTGGTCCTCTTGCGCTGGACGGCATGCCGTGATATTAGTTAGCAACGCTAAGTAACGCAACGAACGGGGAGGCCGGAGATGGCGGCGCAGTTCCTGGACGCGGTGAGGAAGGGCGACCGCGCCGCGGTCGATCGGATGCTCGACTCCGATCCCTCACTGGTGTCCGCGCGCGACGAGCGCGGCACGTCGGCGGTCCTGCTCGCCCATTACCACGGCAAGCCCGAGGTCGCCGCCGCGCTGCTGTCACGCGCGCCCGCGCTCGACGTCTTCGAGGCGGCCACCGCCGGCGACGCGAAGCGCGTGACCGTATTGGTCGATGCGGATCGCTCGCTGGCCGACGCGGTCGCCCATGACGGCTACACGCCGCTCGGCCTCGCGGCGTTCTTCAAGCGACGCGATGTCGTGAAGGCGCTCCTCGAACGCGGCGCGAAGCCAAGCCTTCCCTCAGTGGACCAGGGCTTCACCCCGCTCCATTCAGCGGTCGCGACGGACGCCGGCGCCGGCGAGCACGAGATCGTCCGCCTACTCCTCGAGGCCGGCGCGGATCCGAACGCGAAGAGCCGCGAAGGCGGGACGCCGCTCCACACCGCCGCCTTCACCGGCGATCTCGAGAGCGCAGAGCTGCTGCTCGCCTACGGCGCCGATCCGAACGCGTCAGACCCGAAAGGCCTCACTCCGCTCGATATCGCACGCGATCGACGGAATATTGAGGTCGCGACACTGCTGCACCGCGCCGTCACGGATCGCGGGCGCACCTAGCGACACGAGCCCGCGTCACTGCGGCCGCGGAGGATACGAGCCAGCCGGCGACCAATCGGCCGGGTCGATGCCGAGGAGGTAGTCACCCGACGCCACCCCCACCTGGACGAGCGTGATGGGATCGTGCGGACACGGCGGAGTCATTCCGCAGACAACGTAGCGCGTGTACGCGCCCGAGAAGCCGGATGTGCCCGGTGCCGTCTGCGTCGTGTACGCGACGACCACGTACGTTCCAGGGGCGACATCGGCGAGTCGATACCAGACCTGGCTTGCGCTCTGAGGTGTCTCGACGCGGTAGAAGTGCGTACTGTCTTTGACGTCGATCGCATACACGATCTGCGCGGGCAAACCCTCAGAGGGATAGCGGACCGCGCCGGCAATGGTCGCTCCCGATTTCGACGCGGCGCCGAGGAACCGGAACGACTGGACGATCGTCGCGACATCTCCGGCCTGGATCGTCGGCGGAAGCACGCAGCAACCCTGCTGGCCGCTGACGTCGTACATGAGGGCACCGTCCCTGATGTACGTGTGACGGAAGAGCGGCGGGCTCGCACCCTGGCGGTTGATGCCGTCGGTGTTGTCGCGAGTCGCGGCCGGTCGACCGTCGATCGTCACGGCCGTCACGGGGCCGGTGCCGCCCTCGGCCGCGTTCGCCCACTGCTCCGGATTCAGGCCCTGCCGGTCGCGGCTCACCAGGATCTTGACCTTCCAGTCCGGATCCAGACCTTTGTATCCGGGAGGCTGCCAGGTGTAGACGTCCACCGCTGCCGCCAGCTGGTCGTTCGCGAAGACCTTCGATTCCTCGAACGAGTAGCGCCAGGGCTTGGGCAGGGTGACGGCGTAGTTCACCGAGGCGTTCGCCCATTCACCTGGGGCGAGCGGTCGCAGCGTGGCCGTCGCGGACGTCACCGCCGTGGGCGTCGCGCTGCCGGATGCGGTCGGACTCGGCGCGACCGACGCGGTCGCGGACGCGGGCGGTGTGGCCACCTGGGATCCGCCGCGCAGCAACACGAGCGCGACGATCAGCGCGACCACCGCGAGGATCGCGATAAGGAGCACCCCGGGGCGAGATGTCGTCAGAGGATCGTCTCACCGAGCGCGCTCGCGACAAGCTCGACGGCGAGCGCCGCGGTGCGATTGCTCTCGTCGAGGATCGGGTTCACCTCGGCGATCTCGACCGAGCGCAGCTTGCCCGACGCGGCGAGCATCTCCATCGCGAGCTGCGCCTCGCGGTAGGTGAGGCCGCCGCGGACCGGCGTCCCGACGCCAGGCGCTTCGTCGGGATCGAGCGCATCCATGTCGAGCGACAGATGGATGCCGTCGCCCCTTCCCGCGACCGCGATCGCCTTCTCCATCGCCGGCCCCATGCCGAGACGATCGATGTCAGCCATCGTGAGCGCGGTCACGCCGGCCCTCTTGATGTTGTCGCGCTCGCCGGGATCGACATCGCGCAGAGCGAGCAGGACGCCGCGGTCCCCGCTCGTCGTGCCGCGCAGGTCCGCCGGGAACGGATCGCCCGCGAGCCCGAGCGCGACCGCGAACGGCATCCCGTGCACGTTTCCCGACGGCGTCGTGTCGGGAGTGTTGATGTCGCCGTGCGCATCGATCCAGATCACGCCGGGACGCTTCCCGGCACGCGCGAGGCCGGCGAGGGTGCCCATCGCCATCGAGTGGTCGCCGCCGAGGACGAGCGGGATGTTGCCGGCGCGCGCGATGTCCGCAACCACGCTCGCGAGCTCTTCGCAGGCGCGCACGATCTCGGTGACGTTGTGTGCGCTGGGACCGTTGAACATCCGCTCCGCATCGACTTTCTTGTACGCGTGCGTCGCGAGACCCTCGTCGGGATCGGCGACGCGGATGTTGCCGCGGTCGCGCACGCGAAACCCGATTTCGGAGAGCTTGGCGACGAGTCCGCTGTAGCGGATGCCGGACGGGCCCATGTCGACCCCGCGACGATTACCGCCGAGATCCATCGGCACCCCGACGATCTCGATGACCGGACGGCCCTCCATCCGGCGGATCTTCTCGGGATCGGGCTGACGCAGGAAACGTTCTCCGCTCACCGGGCGGTCTGCCTCGCCGCGGTCTCGGCACGCGGCTGGAAGATCGCCTGGATCACACCCTCGGCGGCCAGCTCGTCGCCGACGAACGCGCGCACCTTCACGCGCGCGAAGCCGCGCCGCATCTTGTCGACGACGGCCTCAAAACGCGCCGTTTCACCTGGCCGCACGATGCGCTTGAAGCGCATCTCGTCGATGCCGGCGAAAAGGCCGAGCCCGTCGCGATATTCGGGTAGCGCCATGGCCATCACCGTCGCGGCCTGGGCCAGCGACTCGACCAGGATCACGCCAGGCACGATCGGATTGCCCGGAAAGTGGCCCTTCAGGTACCACTCCTCGCCGGTGAAGGTGTGCTCGGCCACCGCACGCACGCCGGGCTCGAGCTCGGTCACGCGGTCGATGAGTAGGAACGGATCACGGTGTGGGATGAGGGCTTCGATGCCGGCGCGATCCAGCGATGTCACGCCGCGAGTCTAGAGGCGACTATGCGCTCAGCGCGTCGACTCCGACGGTGTCGATCAAGTGCGTCGTCACCTGACCCGAGCGGAACAGCTCGCTCGCCAGGATCTTCTTGTGCGCCGGAATATTCGTCGTCACCCCGACGATCGTGAATTCGTCGAGCGCCCGCTGCATACGCGTGACCGCCTCGGCGCGGTCGCGGCCCCACGCGATGACCTTCGCGAGCAGCGAGTCGTAGTACGGCGGGACCTCGTAGCCCTGGAAGCAGTGCGTGTCGATGCGGATCCCCGGCCCGCCGGGCGTCAGCCAGGTCGTGAGCACGCCCGTCGACGGCGCGAAGTTCTGTTCGCTGTCCTCGGCGTTGATGCGGCACTCGATAGCGTGTCCGCTGACCCAGATCTGCTCCTCGCTGAATGACAATGGCCGGCCGGACGCGAGCGCGATCTGCTCCTTGACGAGGTCGATGCCGGTCGTCATCTCGGTCACGGTGTGCTCGACCTGGATCCGCGAGTTCACCTCGATGAAGTAGAACTCGCCGCGCGCGTCGACGAGGAACTCGAACGTGCCGACGTTGCGGTAGCCGCACCGCACCGCGGCATCGACCGCGCGGCGAGCGATCTCCTGCCGCAGCTCCTCGCTGATCGACGCCGAGGGCGCCTCTTCGATCATCTTCTGATTGCGCCGCTGGATCGAGCACTCGCGCTCTCCGAGGCAGATGCCACTCCCGTACTCGTCGACGGCGATCTGGGTCTCGACGTGACGCACGCCCTCGAGACAGCGCTCGACGTAGAGACCGGCGTCACCGAAGGACGCCTTGGCCTCCGAGCTCGCCTGATCCCACAGCCGCTGAAGCTCCTGCGGAGCGGTCACCTTGCGCATGCCGCGGCCGCCGCCGCCGGAGCGCGCCTTCAGCATCACCGGATACCCGACGGCCTCCGCGATGCGCAGCGCCTCGGCCATCGTTTTGAGCGGAGCGTCAGAACCCGCGATCACCGGCAGACCGAGCTTCTTCATCGCGACGCGCGTCGCGACCTTGTCGTGGAAGCGCCGGAGGATCTCAGGCGGCGGACCGATGAACACCAGGCCGTGCTCCTTGCAGACCTCCGCGAAGTCGGCGTTCTCGGCGAGGAAACCGTAGCCGGGATGGATGGCCTGCGCTCCGCTGATGAGCGCGGCCGACATGATCGACGGGATGTTCAGGTAGCTCTCGCGCGACGACGCGGGACCGACGCAGATGGCTTCGTCGGAGAGGTGCACCGGCAGGCTGTGCGCGTCGGCCTCGCTGTACACGAGCACGGTCTGGATGCCGAGCTCGCGACACGCGCGGATGATCCGCAGTGCGATCTCGCCGCGATTGGCGATCAGGATCTTATCGAAGGACAGTGAGTGCCTCCTCGAGTGTCTTCACGTCAGACACGTTCGCGGTCCGCGCCTCGGGGAGGATCCGTTTCGCAAGTCCGGTGAGGACGCTCGCGGGACCGAACTCGACGAATGCGGTCGCGCCCTCCCCGTGCGCGCGCCGCATGCAGGCGACCCACTGTACCGGAGACCACGCCTGTTTCTCCAGCAATGACGCGAAATCCGCCGCATGTTCGTGCACCTGTGCATCGACATTGGCGACAACCGGGTAGCGGAGCGTCGCGAAGGGCGTCGCCTTGATCGCTTTGGCGAGCTCCGGTCCGACCGGACGCATCGCGGGCGAATGGAACGCAGCCGAGGTGCGCAGCGGGATCACGCGTTTCGCGCCCGCGTCCCTCAGTGCGGCGCTCGCGCGCTCGAAGCCGTCCTTGGGACCGGAGATCACGACCTGCCCCGGCGCGTTGTCGTTCGCGACGACGAGGCCGGTCCCCACGATCGCGTTCGTGATGGCGTCGGCATCGAGGCCGATGACCGCGAGCATGCCGCCGGAAGGATCGGCCTCCTGCATCAGCTCGCCGCGGCGGCGCACCAGGACGACCGCGGCCGCGAGCGACAGCGCGCCGGCGGCGACGAGCGCCGTGAACTCACCGAGCGAGTGACCCATGGCGACGACCGGCTCGTCGAGCCCGCCCGCCGCTTCCTCCGCCGCGCGGAGCGACGCGATGGACGCCGTGAGGAGCGCGGGCTGCGTATTCGCGGTGCGGTCGAGATCGCTCTGCGGTCCGTTCCAACACAGCGCGCGCAGATCGAAGCGGAGTGCGTCGCCGGCTTCCTAGAAGGCGCGCGCGGCGCTCGGATAGCGCTCCGCGAGCTCGCGGCCCATGCCCACGATCTGCGAGCCCTGACCGGGAAAGAGCCACGCGACACCGCTCGCCATGGAGGCGGAATGCTAATCGGGCCGCGGCCCTAGGTGCGCTTCATCACCGCCGCGTATTCCGGGAAGTAGCGCTCGATCGTGCCGAGGTCGAACTCCGGCAGGATCGACGTG
>Ga0137371_10005393_pt1 | contig 9998 bp, 7 predicted proteins | sample SagtaG_7_FD_104919 | JGI IMG/M metagenome (GOLD analysis project Ga0137371, IMG submission 104919) | Vadose zone soil microbial communities from Sagehorn Ranch, Mendocino, California, USA - Sage1_R_40_16 metaG | ecosystem: Environmental > Terrestrial > Soil > Vadose zone | place: USA: California... | reverse complement strand
GGTCTTGAACGGAAACTCCGCAGGTTTTGGAAAGTTTTTCTTTCGCACCTTCACGGGATCGATCCTCAGCTCTTGATCAATGCGATCCACCATTCGCTCGATCACATAGGTGGCCTCGGCCCTGCCCGCGCCCCGATAAGCGTCCGTGGACATCTTGTTGGTGAAAGCCGCCGTTAAGTCGATGCTGATCGCGGGGATCTTGTAGCAGCCGGAAAGCATCAGGCCGGTGAAGGGCGGAATGGCTGGCGTGAAAAGCTGATGATAGGCGCCGATATCGGCGATGACCTTGTAGCGCAATCCTAAGATCGTCCCATCCTTTTTCACCGCCGCCTCGACGTCACCCACTTGGCCCCTGCCATGAATAGTCGCTTGGATGTTTTCTCTGCGTCCCTCGGTCCATTTTACCGGACGGTTGAGCTTGAGAGCGAGGTAACCGAGCAGCCCTTCCTCGGCGTAGACGTTGAGCTTGCTGCCGAATCCTCCGCCCACTTCCGGCGCGATCACTCGCACCTGCTGTTCCGACAGCTTGAGCATCTGAGAAAGATGGCTCTTGAGCATGTGTGGGATCTGGGTCGACGACCATACCGTAAGCTCCTTGTCAGAGGAGAGATAGTGGGCCAAAACCCCGCGCGGTTCGATGGCGATGGGCGCCAGGCGCTGATGGACGAGGCGTTGCGTGATGATTTTGTCCGCTTCTTTAAAGGCCTTGGCTAAATTTCCATGTTTGAGGTCCGAGCGAAAGGCGACGTTGTCGGGCCACTCGGAATGGATCACCGGAGAGCCTGGGGCCAGCGCCTTCTCCGGATCCGAGACTACCGGCAGAGGCTCATATTCCACGCGAATCAGATCGAGCGCGTCCGGAGCCGTATAGCGCTCCTCAGCGACTACGGCTGCGATTCCCTCGCCGACGTGACAGACTTTATCGACTGCGAGCACGTAGTGTTTGGGAACCCTTAGCGTCTCATTGCCGCCGCTAGTCGGCAGGGTGCCGATCTGATCTTTGATCTCCGCTCCCGTGACGACGGCGACGACACCCGGATGTCGGCGGGCAGCGTCCGTCTCGATGCTTTTAATCCTCGCGTGCGCGTGGGGACTTCTCAGAATCGCGACATGGAGCGTATTCGGAAGATTGATATCGTCCACGTACTGGCCAAGCCCACGAATCAATCTCGGATCTTCACGCCGCTTCACCTTAGCGCCAACGAGCTTACTTACCGGCATGGGGGGTTCTCCATTTTCGGGTTTTTCGGGTCTTGGGCTTTCAACTCGGTCGAAACTCCAGACTTATTTTTTCGTCTTCTGTCCCATTCTCTTTGCCGCCTGCTGGACTGCGTCCACGATGTGCTGATAGCCGGTGCAGCGGCAGAGGTTTCCGTCAAGCGCGTGACGAATCTCGTCCTCTGCCGGCTGCGGATTCCGCAGCAGGAGCTGGTGCGCGCAAAGAATCATCCCTGGAGTGCAGTAACCGCACTGAAGCCCGTGACATTCCCAAAAGGCCTCCTGGAGCGGATGGAGTTTCTCCCCCTGAGCCAGTCCCTCGATCGTCAAAAGATCGGCGCCGTCAGCCTGAACCGCAAGCACCGTGCAGGATTTCACCGCAGCGTTGTCGAGCATGATAGTGCATGCCCCGCAGATACTGGTCTCGCAGCCGATGTGAGTGCCCGTTAGCCCTATGACGTCCCGAAGAAAATGAACCAGCAGCAGCCGCGGCTCCACCTCGTGGGAGTGCTCGACGCCATTGATCCTGATAGAGACCTTTTTCTTCGTCGCCGCATCCATGACTTTGTCTCTGCTCCATTTAACCTATATCCAATGGCACGTCGTGATCAAGTTTTTTCTCTTCGTTTTTCTCGACGCCGGCTTCAGGCGACGCCGAGGGTCAGCAACCCAGCATCGACATTAGCAAAGCCGTTCGTGTGCCCACGAAAGAAAAGTCTGACTTTTTCGCCAATCGCCACGGTTCGCCCATCGGCGCCGCAAAACTCAACAAAATTACGATTAATCGAAGGCTTACAATTTTCGCCAAGATTCACGGTTTTGTCCAAAATTCCTTGTGCCAAATGCTTGCCATAAATTCTTCCTCGCCACAAAAACTTCCTTATTAGCTAATGACTCAGGTCATCGAAGGCCTACATAGCCCGTTGGCATAGCTTTGGCGTCGACATCCATAAAATTACCCAGAACTCTGCACTCGGTGAAAGCCGGCCCTTCGAACGACGGAGACAGAAACTCATCTGCTCAAGGAACGGCCCAGGGAGTATTAAAAACGTGTTGCTGCAATTGTCATAGGAGAATATTATGGAAAATTTGCATGTGTGGTTGTTTCTTTTCGCCGGTGGAACCATCGGCCTCTTGGCGACGTTTCTTCTCGCCTCAGAGCGAGAGCTTAGGAACAAACGACGCGAGTTCGAAGGCGTCAGACGCAATCAAACTGACAAGACCATCGATCGATCTGCCGAGGCGCAGCACTCCGAAACGCATTCATCGGCGGATCTGCTAGCCAGAAACAAGGAGCTCGCGAAAAAGATCTCCTCCCTTTCAAGTCAGCTGGAAGAAAGTCAAAGAACGATAGCCGAGCTGCAGACCGAGCAAGGTCGATTGGTCAGCCAAGAAGCTCAGCTCAGCGAATCTGCCGGCCAGAATCAGGAAGCGAACGATCTTAATGCAAAATTGCACAGCCAAGTCGGCGAACTGAAACAGCAACTGGAAGCAAGTCACACAACCATCGACGAGCTGCAGACGGGGCAGCGGCGTTTGCTGGATGCTCAATCCGAAAACCAAAAGCTGCACGCTGAAAACCGGCATCTACAGCAGCAGCTCGAGACTCGCCAAAACCAGCTGCAAAAGAGCCAGGTGCTGCTCGCTACATCCGCCAGTCAGCAAAAAGAGGTCGCGGATCGCCATGCGCAACTAAAATCCGATCTCGCCGAATCCACACAGCAAGTAAATACGGTGACGATCAAGAACAAAGAGCTGCTCGAGGAAACCGCCTCGCTTTCAAACAAGGTGGCGGCAAACCATAACACCCTAGGGGAGCTTCAGATAATACAACGTCGCCTGAGTGATAAAGAATCCGAGAATCAGCAGCTCCGTGGCGAAAATCAGGAATTGCAACAGGAGATCGCCAATCTGCGCCATGAGCTTCAATGGAACGGAGCCAAACTCAGCGAATCGACGAGACAGAATCAGGACGCCGCCGAGCGCGATTCGAAGCTGCAAACCGAAGTCGCCCAGTTGAAACAGGAACTGCAAGCGAGCCATGAAACCATAGAGGAGCTTCATACCGAACTACGTCGCTTCGAGAACGCTCAATCCGAAAACCAACAGCTGCAAAAGGAAATTGCCAGTCTTCGAAGACAACTTCACGCGAGCGAAGCCCGGCTCAGCGAATCGGCCAGGCAGAACCAAGAGGCCGCCGACCGTTATGCGCGACTGCAAATGGAAGTCACCGATCTCAACCGGCAACTGGAAGCAAGCCAGCCGAAGGTTCGAGAATTAGAGGCCGTACAACAACAACTAGCCAACGCTGAATCTCGCGAGATGATCTTTAGAGACCGGCAACAGAAGCTGGAAGCGCAAATGGTCGAATTACAACGAGAGCACTCGGCGGAGAAGGAAAGAGTTCAAGAACTGGCCGCGACCGACAAACGCTTAGCGGAAACGGAGCGCATCTGTCAGGAGCTGCGCGAGGAAAAACATCAACTCGAAGGAGAAATTGCGCGATGGCAGGAACGCCTTGCAGATAGTGAGGCGACTCAAAAGCACTTCAGCGCACTGCTACAGCAGGCCCATGAATTACCAACGACGCAACCACCCCCCATTGATGGAAAGCACCCATTTCAAACGGAAACCCCTTCAGCCGGTGATCTCATCGACGGATCGTCGCCGGGGACGCCCAATTCGGATATCTCACACGCCCTTCAAAGCCCGACAAATACTGCCGCCGAAGCACGTCCACAATCGGCTGAGTCCGTAATCAAGCATCGGGTTGAGCGGATTCCGTTCGGCATCGTACCTTCCGAAGCAAATTTTCCGGGCAACGGTTCAGGCGAAAACACGGGCAATCATACGGATCTAACTTCGAACAACCCGGTGGCAACCGCTGCAGCAACCGATCAAGAAACTAAACCGGCCGTCACGAGTTCAGCCAAGCGAAGGTCGCGCGTCGCAATCATTCCAGCCATCATCGTCCTTGCCATCGCCGGCGCCCTCGCCGTCGGATTCTTAGGCAAGAGCGCCGATAAAATTTCCGGGTCGAAAGAGCCTGCCGTCGGGTCCGAAACCGACTTCGGCGAACCGTCGACTCCGATGGAGACCGCCGCAAAAGCCCCTAAAGAATTTTCCAAACAAACGGCGGAGGCAAAACTTCCACCACAGCGCCAGGGTACATTTAGGATTACTCGTCCAACCCAAATTTATAGTAGCCCAAGCGAAAACTCAGCGCTGATCGCCAGCGTCGCGGCGGGAATGAAAATCAACGTCGTCGACTCCCGCGGCGGCTGGTTGGAAATTCGTTCTAAGCACGGCCGGCCGCCCGGTTTCGTACGGCAAGACGCAGCGGTAAGGATTGACCAGAACTGACGCGGCGTCGCCGAGTAGGAACGGCCCGTTGGATCAGGAAAATTCATCTCGACTTAGATCCCGCGAGCAAACAAGGCCGCGGCCGTCCTGGAAAAGTTCTGGGAAAGCATCCTTAAACTTTTCTCAAGAGACTGATTGCGGTTCGGCAGTCTTTTCTTTACTCGACGAGGCGTGTATATCTTCGCCTTCTTTCATCATCTATTTGCATAGCCTCTCAAGATCCGTTACTTTCGCGGTCTTATACGAGACTTCTTCCCTGGGGACCACAGCATTGGCTTCCAACACTCCGGCCCTTCAAAGTAACAGCTCCGCGAGTTCGACAAAAAAGCCTGCCTTCGCGGCTCTGCATGACCGCGATTTCCGCTTCTTCTTCGTCACCACCATGCTCGCCATGATGGCGGACAATATCGAGCACGTCATCAGTTATTGGCTGCTGTTTCAGAAGTTTCACTCGCCGGTATTGGCCGGGTTTGCCGATATCAGTCATTGGACTCCGTTTCTGCTCTTGTCCGTTTATTTTGGCGGCATCGCTGATCGCTACGACTGCCGGAAGGTCATTCAAGTGGCGCAAGTGATGTACATGGGCGTGTCGGCCGCTTGGGCGGTGCTCTTCTATACCAATACGATTCAAGTGTGGCACGCGTCGGTTTTGCTGATCATTCACGGCGTCGCCGGTGTTTTATAGGCGCCCGCGGAACAGCTCTTTATCCACGATATTGTCGGCATCGAGCAAATTCAGAGCGCCGTACGGCTCAACGCCACCAGCCGTCAATTAGGAATACTTTTCGGCCCGGCGGTCGGCGCTGGATTGATGATGTTACTGGGCCCGTCACTGGGACTGCTCGCCAACGTTCTCATCTACCTGCCGTTAACCCTTTGGTTGCTCTTCGTTCCTTACACGGGACATCTTCGGGAGGGGACGCCGCCGAAACGAGCCATCGGCTGGAACGACGCTCTAGATGTTATCCGAGAGGTCGCTCACAACCGGGCGATCATTACGATGGTGCTTTTAGGCGGCAGCGCGTCGCTGTTCATCGGCAACGCGGTGCACACTCAGATGCCTGAATTCGCTCATGACCTCGGCGCGAATGCCGATTTCGCCTATGGCTCATTGCTCACCGCCAGTGCGGCAGGCGCCGTTTTTGGCGGGTTTGTGCTTGAAGGAAAAGGCTGGCTGAAGGCGGATGCCCGGACTGCGATTACCTGCGCCATCCTTTGGTGCATGGCGATTGCGGCGTTTGCTTTCTCGAACAACTACGTACTGTCATTGGCGCTCCTGTTTTTCGCGGGGATTTTGAATCTCTCGTTCTATTCGACGGCCCAAGCCATCGTGCAAATTCTCGCCCCTAGTCACCTCCGCGGACGGCTTATTGGTCTCTTTACGATGTCGGCCTTCGGGCTGCGCGCCTTCAGCGGAGTGACGGTAGGCGTAGTGGGCGGGCTGATTGGGATACACTGGTCGTTGGCGATCAGCGCCATGGCGCTCTTAGCGGTTACCGTGACGCTGTTCGCGTTCGCGGCCGAGTAACGCTATTCTCCTGATCGTTTCCAACTTAACCGACGAGTTTCGTAATACAAGATCAAATCGGATATTGACGAGATCCGGGTAGTAAAACTAGCCACGGTGGTAGGAAAAACCTACTGGAATAACTACTATTTTACCATTGGCAATCCAGCGGACACGGCCGCGAAACCAAAATGCCGTAGTGTCTCGTTTTCGAATCAAAATAATATAACTGTCGAATTATCCGCCGGTTTTTAACAAATAACCGGTCAGATCATGTCTCACTTGTGGGACTCGCAGTACCTGACACATCGCGGCTACGCCCGTGGCACGAGTTTGGCTGTCTTACTTCCTTTGGAGCTTTTCAACGAAAGGAGAAAAGTCATGCGAGGGACTTCAAATTTGTTTCTGGGTGTATTCTTGGCAGCGAACTTGGCGGCGTGCTCAACACAAAGAACGGTTACACGTGATGTGCAATACGATCAGCGCACCGGCGAACCTGTCCGAGTGGAAAGAGAAACAACCACCACGACGAGCAGCTCTACCGAAGACACCGGGGTCCTGAGCGGAACCGTAAATGTAATCGGCGAGGTTATCTCGCTGCCATTCCGCGCCGTCGGCGGTCTGATCCGCGCTATATTCTAACGGCAGCCGCGAGATCTCTGTCTCTTCAAACAAATCTCAATTGAGAAAGGGCCCGATCTCTTCAAGGTGTCGGACTCTACCCGCTGCTTGAGCAGCGCTAACAACCCGACATCCCGGGAGAACCCGCGGAATTATCGTGTTCCGAAGCCTGGTGCGGCAGCAGATCCGTCTTATTAAAATAATAATTTTTCAAAGTTGATGTTGGTAATTCCCTACATGTGTTTATGATCCCATACTCCATATCGATTATTCTGCATTTGGCCTTGCAAGAATCACGGGCGAAAAACCGCCGGTTTCTTGAATTTGCGCTTTTCGCATCACCCTTAAGTAACTGGTGTGACGCCTTTTGCGCAATTCACATTCGTAGAGATTGAAGCGAAGACGCTATGACCAGGCGAAAACGTCGCGCTTTGATCTGGGTTCTGTTTTTGGCATTATCGCCATCGCGGCGGGACAAGATCAAGATGACTAGTACAAGATCAAGATGACTAGTAAGGAGGCTTTTAAGCCGGCTAGCCGGAGAAAGGAGCAAAGACTATGTTGGTTCTAATTGTTGGAGTCATTTTCGGACTCGCGATCGGCTATTTCGCCACTCAAAATACTACCCCCGTCACGATCCGAGTCGCTGAATATGCTTTCGAGGACGTCCCATTGTATCTGGTCATCGTGGGGTCGCTGTTTGTCGGACTCTTCACTGCGTGGATTCTTTATTTGGCCAGATCCGTTTCGTCGAGGCTGACCGTTTACGAAAAAGATCAGGCGGTGAGAAGAGCGAGACAAACGGCGGCCGATCTCGAAATGCGGGTCCAGGAACTCCAAGCAGAAAATGCCGAACTAAAGACGAATCATCCTTTTCCGTCGGAATCTCCTCATCGTACACTGTCGTAAACCGGCTTTACTCTGGAATCTTCGTTTGGGTCCGGGGAACAGGCTGTATCAGTGTGAATTGGCCTGGGCCATGGCGATAGGCCCATGACTTTGAATTTTGATATGACCCGCCTACAGAGATTACGCACTAAGAATCTCGACCAACTTTCCCGATCCACCAAGCCCGGCGAATCTAAAATTCAGATGGTCCGGGCCTTCGATTCGAGCCTTTTTTCTCCTCGACTCCTCTCCTCCAGCTCGCTCTTGAGACAGCGAGAAATTCCCTTCATCACCAAACGCAAGTTGTTTTACAGAACAAGGTGGGCCGGGGAGCAACGAGAGTTCATCCGGCCTTCTCTTTTAGCATCCTCTTCAGTTCATCGTAGGACGACTTGGAAATCACTCGATCAAACTGGGACCGGTAGTTGTTGACGATGTTGATGTTTTCAACAACCGCGTCATAGACTTTCCATTTTCCATCCACGCGTTGCAGCCGGTAAACCACAGCGGTTTCTTCACCTTTGGCATTAACGACGCTGGATTCTATCTGGGCAAAGTCTTGATCGACTATCTCCCGGCTGAAAATGACCTTTTCGCCGTTGTAAAGATCCACCTTATCCGAATAAACCTTTTCCAGGAAATCACGAAACAGCTTGACAAATTCTTCCTGCTCAGCCGGCGAGCGCCGCCGCCAGTGGGAACCGAGCGACCGTTTTGCCATCTCTTCGTAATCAAAAATCGGATTGATCGCCTCTTTCAGACGATCAATCCGTTCCTGCTTCTTATCCTTGGTTTGCAACTTGGGATCTTTGAGGATCTGAATGGCCTTGTCGATCGCTGTTTTCACCACATCAAGGGGGTCGCCGGCCTTCGCATATACGGCAAAGCTGAGACAGAGTGCTACGAAAAGACAAGATGCGGTTCTGAAATATCGAACGCGTTTCATATGCCCATCCTCTTCTACGGATAACCAACTACGCGGAGAAAAAAATGACCAGCCACACGGTTGCCGCCAATAAGATCGAGCAAAACACCGCGGCCGAACCGAGGTCTTTGGCGCGACCGGAAAGCTCGTGCCGTTCCGTGCCGATCCGATCTACCACCGTTTCAATTGCTGAATTGATAATTTCCACAATCATCACAAGCAGCCAGCTGCCGATCAGCAAAGCGCGCTGGATGCCGACGCTCGTCAATATCCAAGCTGCAGGTATGACCAAAATCAGCACCAGAAGCTCCAGTCGAAATGCCTCGTCTAAGCGAACCGCAGTGCGCAGCCCGTTGATGGAGATGCCTATTGCTCGCACGATACGTGCTGGAACTGCGACGCGTGCGGAGCTCATAATGCCGTGTTTGCCTCCCTGGGAATCTTTCATGGTTAGCGGCCTTTAAGCGCGATCAGCACTTTCTCGGCCGTAATCGGCAACGACTTGATCCGCACGCCCACGGCATCCTCGACGGCATTGGCGATCGCGGCGGCCGTGGGAATGATAGCGGTCTCACCGATGCTCATACTATTGTATGGGCCACTGCCGGTTTTGGATTGAACGATCGCGGTTTTCAAGTTTGGGATATCTTTAATGTTCGGAATTTTGTAGTCGCCCAGATTGGCGGTCATCACTTTGCCGCCGTCATCCGTTGCAAGCTCTTCGATCGTTCCGTAGCCCATCCCCATCACCACAGCTCCGTCGATCTGCCCCTGATGCGTCAGAGGATTCAATATGGTTCCAGTGTTATGAGCCGTGGTCAACCGTCTGACGATTACTTCCCCCGTTTCCCTGTCCACTTCTACTTCAGCAACTTGGGCTACCGTGGAGGTCTCGGGTCCTTCTTTCATGTTGACGTAATGACCTTCCCCGATGATTGGCCCGCCGTTCGCCCGCGCGATTTCAGCGAAACTCATCCGCCTTTCGGCGCGGCCATGAGTCACGCCCCCGTCATACAATATCAACTCATCCGGCGAAGCATTCATCGCTTGCGCGGCGACGCGCAAAATCTCTTCGCGCGCCTTCTTCACCGCTTCATAGGCCGATCCCCCGTGGACTCGGGTACTGCTGCTGCCGCGCACCCCCGTGTCCTTGAGCACTTTAGTCGTATCGAGGATCTCGACTTTGATCGAATCCAACGAGACTTTTAGTTCTTCGCCGACGATCTGGCGCATGATCGTATACGCGCCCGGGCCGGTATCCGTGACCGCAGTGGAGAGCGTCACCTCGCCCGCGTCGTCAATTTTCACGAAGGCGTAGGATTCGCCGCCCTTCGAAACCCAATTGCCCACGCCGCAGCCGCGTCCCACGTTCTTCGGTTTCGTGACACGATAGCCGGACTCTTCCAATGCCTTCTTCAACGTTTCCGCCGCTTTGACGTGGGCAATGCTTTCTCCGACAGGGAAATGATCGCCGTC
>Ga0137371_10005391_pt1 | contig 10000 bp, 10 predicted proteins | sample SagtaG_7_FD_104919 | JGI IMG/M metagenome (GOLD analysis project Ga0137371, IMG submission 104919) | Vadose zone soil microbial communities from Sagehorn Ranch, Mendocino, California, USA - Sage1_R_40_16 metaG | ecosystem: Environmental > Terrestrial > Soil > Vadose zone | place: USA... | reverse complement strand
GGGATCAAGCTTCGCCCAGCGCTGGCGGGGCGGCAAATCAACCGGTGGGGCCGAGAGACGCTGTTCGAGGCTCTCGATCAGCGCTTCCTTCCAGGCCTTGCGTTGGATTTGCCAGGTACCGAGCCCGATGAAGACTAAAATCGCCACGAGCGCGAACAAGGCCGGCAGTACGAGGTCGGATCGCAACGGTCGTGCTGGCGCAACCTTCACGGCGCTTCGCCACCGGTGAAACGGCTCTCCGCGGCCTTGTGGTGATATTGGAGCGCGATCAGAAGCCCCTTCACAGGCCGCAATGGGACGAGTGTGGTGACCAGGATCAGCGGACCCCACAGCAGCGCATGCACCCAGTATGGCGGGGCATAAAGGGCTTCCACGGCTAGCGCCGAGCCGGCGACAATGAAGCCGGCAAGAAACATGACGAAAAACGCCGGGCCGTCGGCGGAATCGGCAAACGAGAAGTCGAGGCCGCACCGCTCGCAACGCGGCCGTAGCGCAAGAAACCCTCGGAACAGACGGCCCTCGCCGCAGCGGGGGCAGCGCCCCAGCAGGCCGGACGCGATGGGCAAAGGCGGTGTATCGGGGCGATTGGTCACTACAAAAACCGGCTTGGAAGGCCTTGTCCGCGAGATGGCGTGCCGTGCCTCGATTCTCAAGTCCCGGTATCAAATCGTTCCTGGATGCATGCTCACGACAATGGCCTGAGGTCTTCCAACATCGTGGGAATAAACTCCGAAACCGTCGGGTGAATGTGCATCGCCCGCTGCAGAACAGTGCATGGCGCCTTGGCATACATGACGTCGAGAATGCAGTGAATGACTTCGTCGCCTGAAAGTCCCAGCAGCGACGCTCCGAGGATCTGCTTCGTCTCACTGTCGACCAAAATCTTCATGAACCCTTTCGTCTCGCCTTTCTCGTACGCTCGACTCACGTCTTCCATGGCCATCGTCGCGATCAGCGCGGGCCGTCCGGATTTGCGGACCTCGGCCTCGGTCATACCGGCGCGCCCGAGCGGAGGATCGGTGTAAAGCGCATACGCGGTGATGCGATCGCTGACGCGCCGCGGATCGTTGTCGAGAAGGTTCGCCGCGACGATTTGGAAGTCGTTCCAGGACGTGTGGGTGAAGGCGCCGCGGCCGTTGCAATCCCCCAAGGCCCAGATGCCGGGGACATTCGTGCGCAACTGGTCGTCGACTTGAATGTAGCCGCGAGCGTCGGTGGCAACTCCGGCCTTGTCGAGGCCGAGATCGTCCGTGTTCGGCCGCCGACCGATCGCGAGCAACAGGTGCGAGCCGATGACCTGCGACTTTGTTCCCGCATTCTCTACTGTGACAGCGATGTTGTTGCCTTCTTTTGCCAGCGCGACCACCTTGCTATTGAGACGGATATCGATGTTTTCCTCTTTCAGGATTTCGGCAACGGCGCGCGAGACATCCTCGTCCTCGCGGGCGATGAGATGCGGCCCGAGCTCGATGACGGTGACCTCGCTCCCAAAGCGGCGATAGGCTTGCGCAAATTCGAGACCGACATAGCTCCCGCCGAGGACAACGAGATGCGGGGGCAAAAAGTCCACGTCCATCATCGAGCTGTTCGTGAGGTAAGGGACTTGCTCGAGCCCGGGAATCGGCGGCACCACTGCCCTCGCGCCGACGTTGATGAAAATCTTGTCCGCGCTGAGCATCTCATCGTCGACTTGCACCTGCTTGGGTCCGACGAAGCGACCGTGGCCTTCAAAGACCGTACATCCCTTCAACCTCTTCAATGATCGCTCGACCCCCTCATGCGACGGGCGCACAACGGCGTCCTTGCGCGCCTTCACCGCTTTCATGTCGACGCCAACCGGACCGCCGATGGTCACGCCGTAGTCGGCAGCGCGGCGTGCGAGATACGCCGCATAGGCGCTCGCGACCAGGGTCTTGGTCGGGGTGCAGCCGGTATTGACGCAGGTCCCACCAAACAGCTTGCGCTCGATGACGGCAATCTTCCAGCCCCCGCCCGCCAGTCGCCGCGCCAAAGCCGGCCCAGCCTGTCCGGTGCCGATAATGATCGCGTCATACGCCGCCATAACACACCTCTCATTTTCTCAGCTGGCGCCGCGCGCGGCTCAATCAACTCCATGCACTCTCAGCCGCCGATTTCGGGCAAGCCACAGATTGGGTGACGTCCACCGAGCGTTTAGCGCGAATGCGCTTGAAGGCTCATCGCACGCCGCCAATCACCTCCGCAAAACCGTTCCCGGTTGCGCCGGCGCGCTGCTAGTGGCCAGCGGCATGCGCCACGCTCGCTCCGCCCGAACCCCATACGTAAATGCAAGAGAACAAGAAGATCCACACTACGTCGACGAAATGCCAGTACCAGGCGGCAAACTCGAATCCGAGATGCTGAGTCGGCGTGAAGTGTCCGAGATAGGCGCGGAGCAGACACACGATCAGAAAGGTCGAGCCGATGATGACATGCGCGCCATGGAATCCGGTCGCCATGAAGAATGTGGCGCCATAGATGTTGCCGCTGAAATTGAACCCTGCGTGGCTGTACTCGTAGGCTTGCACGCAGGTGAAAGCCAGACCAAGCGCAATCGTCAGGATCAGGCCCCACTTCAGTCCCTGCCGGTCGTTCTCGAGAAGGGCGTGATGCGCCCAGGTGACGGTGGTGCCTGAGGTGAGCAGGATCAGGGTGTTGAGTAGCGGCAGATGCCACGGGTCGAATGTCTCCGTTCCCTTTGGCGGCCATACTCCGCCGAACAGTTGTTCGCGCGTGATCTGCTGCATATCGGCCGGGAATAGCGCGCTGTTGAAATAGGCCCAGAACCACGCCACGAAGAACATCACCTCGGAGGCGATGAACAGAATCATGCCGTAGCGATGGGAGATCTGGACGATGCGCGTGTGGTAGCCCTCGTATGTCGCTTCGCGGGCGACGTCAGTCCACCAGCCGATCATGGTATAGGCAATGCCGATCACGCCGACGCCGAAGACATATGGCGCCGCCGCGAACATGTGGTGCATCCAAGCAATGCCACCGGATGCCGCCAGAAAGGCGGAAACCGCGCCCACCGCAGGCCAAGGACTCGGCGCGACCAGATGGTAGTCGTGGTGCGGCTTGGCGTGAGCTTCGGCCATCTTGAGGTTCTCCATCTCCCGGCGAGACAGCTACAGCGCGCGTTGCATTTCGGTTCTCAACTTCGTCCGGCTACAGGTGCTACGCCGTTCTCTGGTCGCGACGGTTCAGCCTGCCGCGCCGGATACATGGTGTAGGACAGGGTAATGGTATCGAGGCCATCCTGTTCCGAATCCTTCACGAGTTCCGGGGCGATGAAGAAGACCACCGCCATCTCGCGTTTTTCGCCGGGCTTGAGCCGCTGATCGGTAAAGCAGAAACAGTTGATCTTGGAGAAATATGCTCCGGTTGTGGGTGGCGAGACGTTGTATGAGGCAACGCCGACGGTCTCGCGCGCCGATTCATTGACCACCCGATAGCTGACAGTCACGACCTCGCCGATTTTGACTTCAATTGAATTCTGCTCCGGCTCGAAGCGCCACGGAAGTCCCCCGGCGACGTTGGCGTCGAAGCGCACCTTGAGCTTGCGGTCGAGAACGCCAGGCGGAGTAGCCGTGGCGACTTGAGGTGTGCCGCCGAACCCGGTCGTGCGACAGAACCAGTTATACAAGGGCACCGCCGCATAGGCCGCGCCCACCATCGCCACGACGAAGACTCCACACGCGCCCGCGACCAGGACATCGCGGCGCCGTGGCGAGGAGGTGTTTGGAACAGTCATGGCGATTACAACGGACGATTCAATACGGCAGGTCCCTTCACGAGGGTAACGACATAAAACAGAATAACCAGGGCGCCAAGCGCGAGCGCAATTGCGATCGACCGCGCCCGTCGGCTGCGCTTCTGCTCCTCGCTGAGAACGATTCTCTGCGGCTTTTCGTCCATGTCATCACCACAACCTCATCTGCTTAGCCTACCACCCGCGCGTCGATCAGCAGTACCGCGAACAGGACGAATAAATAGAGAATCGAGAAGCCGAAAAGCTGGTGCGCCGCGCGCTCGGCGCGTTCACCTTCGCGGTTGCTGCGCACACGCCACGCGAACATGACCATCAGCGCGCCGGCAATCAGCGCGGTCACCCCATAGAGCGCGTGGGCATAACCGAGCAGCCACGGCGCCGCGCCGATCGGCGCGAGGGCAACAGAATAACGCAGAATCTGCCGCCGCGTTTCCTCCGCTCCGGCAACGACCGGCAGCATCGGAAGTCGAGCCCGTGCATAGTCGTCGACGCGGACGAGCGCCAGCGCCCAGAAATGCGGCGGCGTCCAGAAGAAGATAATGAGGAAGAGGAGAGACGGCTCGACCGAGATGCCGCCGGTCGCCGCTGCCCAGGCGATGACGGGAGGGAGCGAGCCGGCGGCGCCGCCGATGACGATATTCTGGGGGGTCAACCGCTTGAGCCATGCCGTGTAGACAACCACGTAAAAGAAGATGGTAAAGGCAAGCAGCGCCGCCGCGAGCCAGCTCACGAGGACCCCGAGCACGCCTACGGCGAAGGCGGCGAGCACGATGCCGAACGCGAGCGCCTCGCCGGGCGCGATACGTCCCCGCGGAATGGGGCGCTTCGCGGTCCGATTCATAAGCGCGTCGATGTCCGCGTCGTACCACATGTTGAGCGCGCCCGCCGCGCCGGCGCCAACCGCGATGCACAGAAGCGCGGTGAAGCCGATCATCGGATGGATTTGCCCCGGCGCGATCAAGAGGCTCACCAGCGCGGTGAAGACGACGAGCGACATGACGCGGGGCTTCATCAGCGCCACATAGTCGCCGACGGTCGCAATGCTCGGCTCGTATGAGACCGAAGCGATCTTACCTCCCGCGAACTGTGCACCTTCACCGACCGGGGACATCGATCCTGCGCTCACGATTGGCTCGCCATACGCTCACTGGTCCTGCCATCACTTGATCAGCGGCAACTCGTTGTATTGGTGGAACGGCGGCGGCGAGGGCAGCGTCCATTCGAGTGTCGTTGCGCCCGCGCCCCACGGATTGTCCGCCGCCTGCTGCTTGCGCATGAAGGCATGGGCTACACCGAAAAAGAACACCAGAGCGCCCAATCCCGAAAGGTAAGATCCGAGCGAGGAGACCAGGTTCCAACCGGCGAAAGCATCGGGATAGTCGGCAATGCGGCGCGGCATGCCGGCGAGGCCGAGGAAGTGTTGGGGGAAGAAGACGATGTTGACGCCGATGAACGTGAGCCAGAAGTGCAGCTTGCCAATCGTCTCCGAATACATGTAGCCGGACATTTTTGGGAACCAATAGTACCAGCCGGCGAAGATGGTGAAGACCGCGCCGAGCGACAGCACATAGTGGAAATGCGCCACCACGTAATAGGTATCTTGCAGCGAGCGATCGACGCCGGCATTGGCGAGCACGACGCCGGTTACGCCGCCGACGGTGAATAGGAAGATGAAGCCGATCGCCCACAGCATCGGTGTTTTGAACTCGAGCGAACCGCCCCACATGGTGGCGATCCAAGAGAAGATTTTCACCCCGGTCGGCACGGCGATCACCATGGTCGCCACCACGAAATACGCTTGCGCGGCGGTCGACATGCCGACGGTGTACATATGGTGCGCCCACACCACGAATCCGATCCCGCCGATCGCGACCATCGCATATGCCATGCCGAGATAGCCGAATACCGGCTTTTTCGAGAACGTCGCCACGATCTGGCTGACCATGCCGAAGCCTGGCACGATTAGGATGTAGACTTCGGGATGGCCGAAGAACCAGAACAGGTGCTGGAACAGGACGGGATCGCCACCCCCGCCGGGAGTGAAGAAGGTCGTGCCGAAATTGCGGTCGGTGAGCAGCATGGTGATGGCACCGGCCAATACCGGCATCGCGAGCAGAATGAGGAACACCGTCACCAGCTGCGACCACACGAACAACGGCATCTTATGCATCGTCATGCCGGGCGCGCGCATGTTGAAGATGGTCGTGATGAAGTTGATCGCCCCGAGAATCGACGAGGCGCCGGCAAGATGCAGCGACAGGATGGCGAAATCGACCGCAGGGCCCGGATGGCCTGAGGTCGAGAGCGGTGCATAGATCGTCCATCCTGCGGCCACGCCCGGAGCACCGGGTTCGCCTTCCACGAACAACGAGATGATCAGCAGCGTGAAGGAAGCCGGCAGCAGCCAGAACGAGATGTTGTTCATGCGCGGGAATGCCATGTCCGGCGCCCCGATCATCAGCGGTATCATCCAGTTGCCGAAGCCGCCGATCATCGCCGGCATGACCATGAAAAAGATCATGATCAGGCCGTGCGCGGTCGTGAACACATTGAACATGTGGGCGTCATGGAAGAACTGCAGCCCGGGATGCATCAGCTCGAGCCGCATGCCGATCGACAGGACCCCGCCCACCAACCCGCCGACCAGCGCGAACACGAGGTACATCGTGCCGATGTCCTTGTGGTTGGTCGAATAGAGGTAGCGCCGCCAACCGTGTGGGTGGTCGTGCTGGTCCTCGCCGTGAGGTTTCGCCATCGCATCCATGATTCAAGTCCTTCGAATTTCCGCCCGCGTCTGCGCGCTCATTACTGCGACCTCGATTGCGCCGAGGCGACCTGGCTCGGCGGCACCTCTTCTTTCCGAGCGTATTTCTTCTTGGCCTCTTCGACCCAGGCGGAGCACGCCTGCTCGCTCACCACACGAACTGCGATCGGCATGAAAGCGTGATCCTTGCCGCACAGTTCCGAGCACTGACCATAATAGACACCCTCCCGCTCGGCCGTGAACCAGGTCTCGTTGATCCGGCCGGGAATGGCGTCGATCTTGATCCCGAACGACGGCACCGCGAACGCATGAATGACGTCGGCGCCGGTGGTGATCACGCGCACCGTCTTGTTTACCGGCACCACCATATCATTGTCCACGGCGAGCAGTCGCGGCTGGTCTTGCTTGCGCTCGCCGTCTTTGAGTATCAATGAATCGAACTCGAACTCACCGTTGTCCGGATAGCTGTAGGTCCAGAACCACTGCTTGCCGGTCGCCTTTACCGTGAGATCGGCGGCCGGCACATTGAGTTGGTAGAACAAAAGCTTGAAGGAAGGCACCGCAATAAACATCAGGATCATGATCGGAATGAGCGTCCACGCAATTTCGATCAATGTATTGTGCGTGGTCCGCGACGGCGTCGGATTGGCGCGGGCGTTGAAGCGCACCATGACGATGATGAGCAACACGAGCACGAAACCGGCGATGCCGGTGATGATGTAGAGCAGGAAATCGTGGAACCAGATGATGTTGTCCATCACTGGAGATGCCGGCTTCTGAAGCCCCAATTGCCAAGGCGAAGGCTGCCCTAGCCCCGCTAGAGCCGTTGCCGCTCCCGCCAGCGTGGCGACGAACGTCACCGCCAACACGGTCAATCGCTTGAGTAGCAGCATGATTGCTCCTCAATGAGGGTCTCAGGCGCGCGTTCCACTGCTCGGAGCCGCCGCCCGCAGCGAGCGTGGCACTCCTTGGTCGGCGGCGGCGGGACCTCAGGGGAATCCTGGCCTCTCAAACCACAATTCCGACGCCATCGCAATGCACCCGTTCATAGCTTCCATGCGATGAAAGGCGGGGCCGATTCGCCCTTGGCCAGCCGTCGTCGTTCGACCCTTTCTCGGCCACAATGCGCTGTTTTACTAATCCTTGATAGCCAGGTCCGAGCATGGCCGGAGGGGGTCGATTCGGCCGGGTCGAGGACGGCGGGGGCGCGCAGGATCCGAGGGACCGACATTATGGGTTCACTCAGCCCGGGAATGCTTTTTTTGACGGTAAGACCGCTGCTGACATTCACGGTGATGGCATTCGCAGCCTTGGCCGGCACGGCCGAGCATGCGGCAGCGCAGGGCGCCGTTAAATCGGTCCACAACGACTGGCAGGTCCGCTGCGACACGCCGCCCGGCGCCCAGGGCGAGCAGTGCGCGCTGATCCAGAGCGTCACGGCCGAAGATCGCGCGAACGTTGGGCTCACTGTCATCGTCCTCAAGACCGCCGATCAAAAGAGCCGCCTCATGCGGGTGGTGGCGCCGGTCGGCGTGCTGCTTCCCTCAGGCCTCGGGCTCAAGATCGACCAGGCCGACGTCGGACGCGCCGGTTTCGTCCGCTGCTTACCCAACGGCTGCGTTGCCGAGGTCGTCATGGATGACAATTTGGTCAAACAGCTACGCAGCGGCCAGACCGCGACCTTCATCATCTTCCAGACGCCCGAGGAGGGCATTGGTTTCCCGATGAGCCTCAAAGGCTTCGGCGAGGGCTACGACAAGCTGCCGTAAAGCCGCCGCGACTTGCCGCTGGTATCAGCTGACAATTAGGGATCGGTGATCTCGCAAGTTTAGGCGGGGGCCACTATCTTTGGGTGGACTGCGCGGACGCGAATTTCATCATGAGCTCACCTCCTGCCTCCCTTCTCGACCGCGCCGGCCTCGACCGCGAGAGCGCGCGCCGGCATCTCGCTCGCGGGCTGGAAGGCGCAGACGACGGCGAGCTCTATCTCGAATATGCCCAGTCGGAGATGCTCGTCTTCGACAACGGGCGGCTCAAGCAAGCAACGTACAACACCGACCAGGGCTTCGGGCTGCGCGCCGTCAAGGACGAAGCCGTGGGCTATGCGCATTCCTCCGATGTCTCGGAGGGGGCTTTGGCGCGCGCGGCAGACGCCGTGCGCGCGGTCAAGGGCGGCTACAGCGGTCGTTATGCCCAACCGCCGGTGCGCACGAATGCGCGCCTCTATGGCGACGACAATCCGCTCGGGATGCCTCCTTTCGAAACCAAGGTGCGACTGCTGGAGGCCGTTGACGCGTATGCCCGGGCGAAGGACCCGCGCGTACGACAGGTTTCGGTCTCATTCGGCGCAAGCTGGCAGGTGATCGAGATCCTACGCGGGGATGGGGAAAGCTACCGTGACGTGCGCCCGCTGGTGCGCGTAAATGTCTCGGTGGTCGTTGGGCAGGGCGATCGGCAGGAAGCCGGCAGCCACGGCTACGGCGGACGGGAGGGCTTCTCCCATTTTCTCGCGACGCAGGCCTGGCAAGCCGCTGCTGACGAGGCCGTGCGCGAAGCACTGATCAATCTCGAAGCGGTGCCGGCTCCAGCCGGGGAAATGGACGTAGTGCTTGCTCCAGGCTGGCCGGGCATCATGCTGCACGAAGCCGTGGGCCACGGCCTCGAAGGTGACTTCAATCGCAAAAAGACCTCTGCCTTCGCCGGCTTGATGGGGCAGCGCGTCGCCTCTAAGGGCGTCACCGTCGTCGACGACGGTACTCTCGCGCAGCGGCGCGGCTCGCTATCGATCGACGACGAAGGCACCCCGACCAGCCGCACAGTGCTGATCGAAGACGGCATCCTCGTCGGCTACATGCAAGACCGCCAGAACGCACGTCTCATGGGCATGAAACCCACTGGCAACGGCCGCCGACAAGGCTATGCCCATTTGCCTATGCCACGCATGACCAATACCTACATGCTTGCCGGCGCGCACGCACCGGGCGAGATCATCGCCTCGGTCAAGAGCGGGATTTATGCCGCCAATTTCGGTGGGGGTCAGGTCGACATCACTTCGGGCAAATACGTCTTCCAGGTCACCGAGGCTTACAGGATCGAGGATGGAAAGCTTGGACGGCCCCTCAAGGGAGCCATGCTGATCGGCAATGGCCCGACCGACCTCAACCGGATCAGCATGATCGGCAACGACTTCGAGCTTGATCCCGGCATCGGCACCTGCGGCAAGAATGGCCAGGGCGTCCCGGTCGGAGTCGGCCAGCCCACCTTGCGCATCGACCGCATCACTGTCGGTGGAACGGCATAGAGTTTAGAAGTACGCGATGCTCCGCCCGCAGGCGGCCACCGCGACCCAGATGCCGAGCGACAGCAGACCTGCGACTTTGGCGCGCGCCGGCATCGATGCCCCGGGTGCAAGGCCCTCGACGGCACGCCTCGCCCACAATTCATAG
>Ga0137371_10005385_pt1 | contig 10004 bp, 10 predicted proteins | sample SagtaG_7_FD_104919 | JGI IMG/M metagenome (GOLD analysis project Ga0137371, IMG submission 104919) | Vadose zone soil microbial communities from Sagehorn Ranch, Mendocino, California, USA - Sage1_R_40_16 metaG | ecosystem: Environmental > Terrestrial > Soil > Vadose zone | place: USA... | reverse complement strand
CATCCTCGTCGTCACTGCCTGCGGCGCCGGTGCCAAGCCGGCGCCGCGGGTGGCGGAGGTCGGAGCGCACCCCGGCTGCAGGGACTCCTCGACGTGCGGGTCGTTAAGACCTATCCCTGAGAGTCACCCCAAAGGGTGAACTTGCCTGGGGAGCCTAGGGGAGATTTCGGCAGAAACTCTTCTGCGCAGGTACTCAACCTGCCGCGCGGGTGATCCTCATCGCGAGCCCGGCACCAGCCGACAGAGAACGCAGAGGACGCCGTCAGCAAAAGGGGGTTCGACAATGGGCCGCACACCTCGGGTTTTGGTCATCGACGACGACCGGCTGCTCTGTGAGCTGATCCGGACGACGTTCGAGCTGGAGGGGTACGACGTCGACACGGCGTATGACGTGATCGAGGCCGAGCGGGTGCTCGTCGAGTCGCGGCCCGACGCGATCCTGCTCGACATCGGGCTCCCCGGAATCGACGGGATCTTCTACCTCGAGCGCCTGCGCGAGACGCCGCAGACGAGCAAGATCCCGATCGTCGCGATCAGCGGGTCGGACGAAGCCGGCCGCGCCGCGCGGGCCGTGGGAGCGGAGGCGTTCCTGCGCAAGCCGTTCAGCCCGCTCGAGCTGATCGCGCTCGTCACGCCGCTGATCAAGCAGTTCGGCCTCGGCCAGATCGACGACGGCAGAGACGTCGTCGACGCCGCCGACCTCAACCGCCTGATCGAGATCGGCCGCCGCCAGCATCAGCTCCTGACCGAGGCGTACACGCAAACCGTCGCGGTCCTCGCGTCCGCGCTCGAGTCGCGCGACTTCGGCACGAGCCGGCACTCGCGCCGCGTCACCTCGTACGCGACGAGGCTCACGCTCGAGGTCGCGCCGGGGCTGCTCGACGATCCGAGTCTCGAATGGGGCTTCCTCCTGCACGACGTCGGGAAGATCGGCATCCCCGACGGCATCCTCCTCAAGCCCGGGCGCCTGACCGCACCCGAGCGCCGGCGGATGCAGGAACACGCGGAGCTCGGCGAGCGGCTGCTCGCCCACGTCCCGCTGCTCAACCAGGAAGGCGCGCGCGTCATCCGCTCCCACCACGAGCGGTGGGACGGGAACGGGTACCCGGACAGGCTCTCCGAGGAGAGCATCCCGCTGGCCGCGCGGATCTTCGCCGTCGTCGACTCACTCGACGCGATGACCGACCAGCGCCCCTACCGGGCGCCGGTCAGCTGGGAGGCCGCGGCGGAGGAGATCCGCCGCTGCCGCGGCTCGCACTTCGACCCCGACGTCGTCGACGGCTTCGACGCGTGCGAGCCCGAGCTCTACCGCCTGCACGTGGCGGAGCTCGCCGCCGCCTGACGTTCGCGAGGGAGGGCGGCCATCACGACCGCCCTCCCTGCTTGCGTTCAGCGAGTGCGCTCAACCCAATGCTGCACGCGACTGCTGCCTGAGCGAATCGCACCGTGCCCCAAGAAGCTGGTAGTGGCGCACTGCGGATCGACCTCCTGGAGGTACGCCTGCGGGCTGGACGTAACCTCGTCAAGCGCAGTCGTGGGGGCATTGGTCCCTGATGAGCCGAACAGGTAGCCCGCGCCCGAGTTGCCGAGCCGGCTCACCGGCATGACCAAGAAGCTGGCCGTGCCGTTGCCGTTGTCTTTCAGGTAACAGGCACCGATGATCTCGACGGCAGCGTCCGCCTCGGGCTTGACGACCGTCTTTTCCTCCTTGCTCAGGGTCGCCACCTGCTTTTTCAGCGCGTTGAACTGCTTCAGCGTCGGTCCCCTCGACTGCTGACTCGCCGGCGAGGCGGCCACATACATGGCCCCAGCGACAGCCGCGACCGCCACGAGCATCAGGAAACGCTTCATTTTCCCTCCTTCTGGCCCCCCGCTACATGCAAGGGAATCCCCTGACTCAACATCGCCGCTGCAGCCGTGTCAAATCAGCCGTCAGGACGACGTTTGGTCGCCGCCGGTTTCGGGCCGGAACTACGACGCAGGTAGCCCGACCGGACAGGAGACCCCGGTGCCGCCGAGCCCGCAGTAGCCGTTCGGGTTCTTGGCGAGGTACTGCTGGTGGTACGACTCCGCGTAGTAGAACGGCCCCGCCTCTGCGATCTCCGTGGTGATCTCGCCGTAGCCGGCGCGCGTGAGCTCCGCCTGGAACATGGCGCGTGAGGACTCGGCCGCCGCCCGCTGCGCGTCGCCCGCCCAGTACACCGCCGAGCGGTACTGCGTACCGACGTCGTTCCCCTGCCGCTGCCCCTGCGTCGGATCGTGCCCCTCCCAGAACAGCCGGAGGACCCCGTCGAGCGGGAGGACGGCCGGGTCGAAGACGGCGAGCACGGCCTCGGTGTGGCCGGTACGGCCGCTGCAGACCTCCTCGTAGGTCGGATTCGGCGTGTAACCCCCGGCGTAGCCGACCGCGGTCGTGTAGACGCCGTCGGCCTGCCAGAACACGCGCTCGGCGCCCCAGAAGCAGCCCATCCCGACGACGAGCTGCTCCAGGCCCTCCGGGAACGGCGGCTGGAGCGGCGTCCCGAGCACCTCGTGCCGCTCGGGCACCTGCAGCGGGGTCTCGCGGCCGGGCAACGCATCCTCGGGCGTCACCAGCTCGGCCTTCTTCGTGAACAGGAACATGCGACCAGCTTACGCGGCGGGCTCGTCCTGACCGAGCTCCACCGCGACCGAGCCCCCCACCTCCCGCTCCGCCCGCTCGAGCAGCTCGTGCTCCTTGCGCTTCGACCAGACGACGAACGCCACCACGACAAGGACGCCCACGACCCCGAGCGTGACGTTGATCGCCGTGCTCAGTTCCTTCAGGACGCTGCCGAATAGGTAGTACGCGACGCCGTAGAGCGTCGCCCAGACGATCGCTCCGGCGGCGTTGAAGACGAGGAAGCGAGACCAGGCCATCTTGTTCGTGCCGGCGAGGAATGCCGCGTACGTGCGGAGGACCGAGATGAACCGGCCCCAGAAGACGACCTTGCCGCCGTGGCGGCGGAACAGCCAGATCCCGATCTTGAGTCGCCCCTCGTGCAGGCCGATCCGGTGCCCGTGCCGAAGCAGCAGCCTGGCCCCGCCGTAGCGGCCGAGCGAGAAGCCGATGTTGTCGCCGATGATCGCGCCGGCGATCGCAACGGCGATCACCCACCAGATCTCGAGCTTGTGCGTCGAGCCGGCGTAGAGCGCAGCCGCGATGAGGGCGGTCTCCCCCGGCATGGGCAGGCCGATGCTCTCCAGCATCACGAGCAGGAAGACGACGAGGTAGCCGTAGGACTCGAGCCACCCGTCGATCGTGTGCGTGGAGAGCAAGAAGCCGAGCGTCACCCGTACATCCTCACTGCCGCGATCGCGATTGCGGCCGTCCTACGGATGCGCCTGCCACCATGAGGGCGTGAGCACCGAGGAATCGCGCACCCAACGCGTCCTCACCGATGCCGCGGCCCTGGGCTCGGCGGCGGCGAGCGGTGCCGCGCGGCGTCTCACGGTCGCACTCGGAGGTGCGGAGCGCACCCGCGTCATCATCGTCCTCGCCGCGATCCTCGGGCTGAGCGGGGCCGACGCCGCGACCGTCGGCGCCTCGGCGAGCGAGCTCCGGTCGGGCCTGCACATCACGAACACCGACATCGGCCTGCTCGTCGCGGTCAGCTCCCTCGTCGGCGCGTTTGCCTCGCTGCCCTTCGGCGTCCTGGCCGACCGGGTCACGCGCACGCGCATCCTCGGGGTGACGATCGTCACCTGGGGTGCCGCGATGCTCTGGAGCGCAACCGCCTCGAACTTCACAGAGCTGCTGTGGACGCGACTGTTCCTCGGCGCTGTCACGGCCTCGGCCGGCCCGATGGTCGCCTCGCTCGTCGGTGACTGGTTCGGGAGCTGGGAGCGCGGGCGGATCTACGGTGTCATCCTCGCCGGCGAGTACGTCGGCGCCGGCATCGGCTTCGCGGTGACGGGCAACGTCGCCGCGCTCTCGTGGAGGGCCGCCTTCGTCATCCTCGCGCTGCCGGCGTTCGTGCTCGCACTCGTCGTGTGGCGTCTGCGCGAGCCGGAGCGCGGCGGCAAGGGCGTGCTCGCCTCCGACAAGGGGCCGCCCCCGGCCGAGCTGATGGCCCAGGCGCACGAGGATCCGCAGACGACCGACGCGCAGCGGCTGGCGCGGGAGCACGGCCTCGTCCCCGACCCCGAGCTCGTCGTCGACCCCGGCACGGCGCGCCGCATGAACCTCGTGCACGCCACCCGCTACGTGCTGCGCGTGCGCACCAACCTCATCCTCATCGCCGCGAGCGCGTGCGGCTACTACTTCCTCGCCGGCCTGCAGACCTTCGGCCTGGAGTTCTCGAAGGAGCAGTACGGGATCGACCAGGCGCTGGCGAGCTCTCTCCTGCTCGTGATCGGGGTCGGGTCGCTGGCCGGCGTCCTGACCGGCGGCGCACTCGGCGATCGGCTGCTCAAGCGGGGAGTGCTGAACGCCCGTGTGTGGACGCCGGCCGTCGCGGCGGCGGCCACGGCGATCCTGTTCGTGCCGGCGATCTTCACGCGTAGCGCGGTGACCGCCGTGCCCTATCTCGTCGCGGCGGCGTTCTTCCTCGGCGTGCAGAACCCGCCTCTCGACGCGGCGCGGCTCGACATCATGCCGCCGCTCCTCTGGGGCCGCGCCGAGGCGGTGCGGACGTTGCTGCGCTCGCTCGCCATGGCGCTCGCTCCTCTGCTCTTCGGCGCCGTCTCGGACCACGTGTTCGGCGGCGGCCGCTCGGGACTCCAGTGGACGTTCGTGATCATGATCCTGCCGCTCGGCGCGAGCTCGTGGCTGCTGTTCAAGGGCCTGCGGACGTACCCGGCCGACGTCGCAACCGCCGCCGCGAGCGCCGACGGCGCGCCCGGCTACCCTCAACCCCGGGATCACTGGGGCCTTTGATGAATACCGGCGACACCTTTCTCTTCCTCTCTGCGTTCCTTGCGAGCGGCGTCGAGTTCGTGGAGGCGTTGACGATCGTTCTCGCCGCCGGGCTCGCGCGCGGCTGGCGTTCCTCCCTCGCGGGGCTCGGAGCAGCGACGCTCGTGCTGGCCGTCGTCGCCGCGGTGCTCGGGCCTGCGCTGACCAAGATCCCCCTCAACGGGCTGCGGCTCGTCGTCGGCGCGCTCCTGCTCATCTTCGGCCTGCAGTGGCTGCGCAAGGCGATTCTGCGCGCGAGCGGCTACAAGGCGCTCCACGACGAGGACGCGATCTTCGCGCAGGAGCTCGCCGAGGCGCGGGGCGCGGAGCATGTCGAGCGCGCGGGAGTCGACTGGTACGGGTTCACGCTCGCCTTCAAGGGCGTGCTGCTCGAGGGGTTGGAGGTCGTGTTCATCGTCCTCACCTTCGGCAGCGCGCAGGGCTCGATCCCGCTCGCGGCGGCCGGAGCCGCCGCCGCGCTCCTGCTCGTCGCGGGAGTCGGCGTCGCGGTGCGCACGCCGCTCGCCCGGGTCCCCGAGAACGCGATGAAGTTCGCGGTCGGCCTGATGCTGACGACGTTCGGGGTCTTCTGGTCGGTCGAGGGTGCCGGGGCGGATTGGCCCGGCTCGGACGCGGCGATCCTCGGCGTGCTCGGCTTCGTCGGTCTCTCGTCGTTCGTCCTCGTGCGGCTGCTGCGGCGCGAGCGGCGCACGCAGCTGCGCGCCGCGGAGGCGCGGGCGTGACCTGGCTGAGCCGCTTCGGCCGGTTCTGGTGGGACTTCGTGGTCGGCGACGACTGGCTGGTCGCGGTTCTCGTCGTGATCGCGATCGGCGCGACCGCCGCCCTCGCGACGACGAGCGTGGCCGTGTGGTGGTTGCTACCGCTCGCCGTCCCGCTCGTGTTGTGGCTCTCGCTGCGCCGGGCGATACGCTCGACCTAACGCGGGGCCCGTAGCTCAGCTGGTTAGAGCAGCGGACTCATAATCCGGTGGTCCCTGGTTCGAATCCAGCCGGGCCCACTCAGAAAGCCGCTGGAAACAGCGGATTGACTGACGCGCGATCAGGATGTCGAGCCTGGGTCCGCTGGCACGGTCGGCGCGGGACGGTGGCCCCGTTCCTGTCGCTGGGGCGAGCGTGTGCGCCGGGAAACGAGATGACGGTCGAGGTGTTGCGGGAACTGATCGTTCGTACGCGGCCGGGTTCGTCACCCGGCCCGCGTACGACCGAGATCGTTAGCAGCCCTGGTTTCCTGGCTGTCCCTCATAACCCGAGCAACCCGGATGATTACCCCCGCCGCCTTGGTTGCCGGGCTGACCCTCGTAGCCGAGTTGACCCGGGGGCTGACTCGCCAGAACTGGACTGGCGGCAGCCAGGGCCACCAAGCCAGCAAACAGGAGTGCTGCAACTTTACGCCTCATTGCACGGACACCCTTTCTCCCCCTCACTCACGACGCGGACCCGCGCCGCCGCTCCCTTCTTAGCCCGTAACCCTCTTCGGGCCTAGCAGTCGACCGTTCGAGGTTCGCAGCGCCTCGGACCCGCGGTGTCCCAAACGGTCAGGCGGCCGCGTCCGGGCGGCGTAGCCTGCCGTATCGAGCGCTGGACTGTGAAGACCCCTTCAGGACGGGCCAAGGCTCGCGGGCGGGTTTGGACTCTGACTGATCGGTCAATCAATACCCTTGGGGGCAAGCCTCGTTTTCTTGACCCCGTCTTTCATGGATGGGGAGTGGCACTCATCGACGCCCGACGGTCGTGACGTGGTCATACAGCGTCGGGGCAGGGAATGGCTGGTCTGGTGCGGCGGCTGGCACGCGCTCAGTCTGAACCTCGACGTAGCCCTGATGGGCGCGATGCGCGGTGATTCTGGCAGCGCGGCGCATCGCGACGAAGCTGATTACCCGGCCTGGGCTCGAGCGCTCGCCGACAAGATCGAGTCTGCGGCATAAACGGGCCGCCCTTAGCGTCCGTACGCAAAAGGCACCGGCTCTACACGGCCGACGGGACGAGCTCGACGAAGGCCGAGCTAGCGGCTCAGCAGCTCGATAAGGCGGGCGCGCTGCCGCGCGGAGAGCCCGGCGACCGTCTTGGACGGGCTGATGCGGGCGATGGTGAGGAGGTGGGCCGCCTTGACCGGGCCGATCTTCGGTACCGCGACGAGCAGGTCGAACACCTCGGCGCTGGCGAGATAGTCGGCACCGGTGGCGAGGATCTGCTCGAGCCGGACCGCGCCCTCACGCAGATCCTGTTTGAGTTTCGCCCGCAGTCCTCGAACCTGATTCGCCTGCCTGAGCGCGTTCATCCGACTCTCGCGCAAGCGGGTCGAGGCAACAGACACAGCGAAGCAAACCTCCCTCTCGGGCTTTCCGCGCCGGCACTAACGGCCGCGGGCGCCGGGCCTTCTTCTGCAGCCGTCGATCTTCGAACCAACCCGACGCCCGCGGAACCTACTCTCCCACCCGGCGTCCGGAAAAGCATCGGACTTTTCACTGATAGCCTCGACGGACCTGCGCGGAAGGGAGGAGCTGGACGACCCGTTCGGCCCGTCCAACTCCCCCTGATTCGTTGCCGCTTGTTACGGGTTGAGCGTGACGGCCGGAGTGTCGTTGTAGCCGTTTGGCCCCAATCCGGTGGCGAAGAATCGCGTCGAACTCGCAGGGACTGTGACCGACCCATTCCCGTTGGCGACGCCGTTGCTATTGGTCTTGACAGTAGTGACGACGCCGAAGAAGGAGCAGGAGTCACCCCACAGCTCGACGACATAGGTCGAGTTGGGGATCGCCTTCTTCAGGTGGTACTGAACGCTGACGGTGTTGCCGACGCGGTGGTAGTTCGTGAAACCGATCACCGGGAACGTCGACTCGTTTGCCCCGCAGAATGCGTTACCCGACTGGATGCTTGCCTTCGGGTTGTTCCCGCTGGCCGCACCTGCCGGGAGAGCCAACAGGACAAGCGCGAGTACCGCCACGGCTGCGAGTGCGAACATCTGTCTACGCACGATTCCTCCTTCAGATGTTGCGCCGCAGTGTTGATGTGCTTGGCCCCGCAGCATATGACCCGGCGCCTGTGTCGCACAATCCCTGAAACGAGGGACGCCGTTCGGTCGGGCTGCTACAGGTCGAGGTGAGTCACGTGGGAGCGGCGCGTGCCGCTCCCACGTAGGGTCGGTTCAGGGCACCGGCGTCGCGCAGGCCGCGGGCGGGACGAGGGCGTTGCCGCCGGCCTGATTCGCGACGTGGACGAACGTCTCGCCGGCTGCCTCCTGCGTCTTCGTGTTGCCGCCGTACACGATGTGCGCGAGGCCCGTACAGTCGACGGCGACGCTGATGTAGTCGAGGAGGGAGCGGTCGGACGAACCGCACACGATCCCGTTCGAGCAGATCTCCCCGTAGTGGGTCGGCGTCGGGTTCGCGACGACCTGCTTGAACGTCGGAGACGCCGAGAGCGCGTTCGTCGACTGCGCCAGGTAGACGTTCCAGGCAGGCGCTTTCGGGTCGGTGTACGGCGGGAAGCCGTCGGGCTTGCCGCTCGAGTCGGTGCACGGCGACTGGGAGACGATCGTCCCGCAGACGCCGTTCGGCTCGCCGGTGGCGGTCGTGCCATACCAGACGACATCCACGTTCCCAGGGGCGGTCACGGCCAGATGCGGGAGCACGTGCGTGCCTGCGCCGTTCGCGTCGTGGTCGACCTGGATCGGCTTGCTCCACGTCTGCCCGTGGTCGCTCGAGACCACGAGGTAGACGTGATACGGGTTCGTGTCGGCGTTGTTGTCGTCGGCGGTCCCGGCGAAGAGCGAGTAGTAGTTGCCCGCCGAGTCGATCGCCAGCGTGCCGAAGATGTTCGCGTAGTTCGGGGCTTTGCCGTTCGAGGTGTCCGCCTGGAAGACGGGATGCGTCGTCCAGGTCAGGCCGCCGTCCGTCGACTGCGCGAGGTAGTAGTCGTGGAGCGGCCCGTACGGCGGATGCTGGAGGTTCTCGGCCGCGGTCGAGCACGAGTAGAGGAAGTTGAGTGAGAAGTTCGTCGGGTCGACCGCCAGCGCCCGCGCCGGGACGGTGTTCTCGGCGCAGTTCGTCACTGCCGGGTTTGCGCCGAAGGTCTGGCTGCAGATCGGGAACGTGTTGCCACCGTCGTGCGACGTGCAGACGACGGGATCCTCCGCCACGAAATCGTGGTACGCGACGTAGACGTTCTGCCCCGCGGCCGTGATCCACGGGCGATCGTCCTCGAACGCCGTCTGCGTGCCGTCGTCGAACGTCTTCCCCTGATCCGTTGAGATCTGGACGGAGGCCCAACTGACGTCGAGGTCGGTCGCGAGCAGGTCCCCGTTCGTGTTCACCGCGATGTCCTGGTCGCCGCCTCGCAACGGGCCGTTCAGATCGAACGGCACCGGCTGCGACCACGTCTTGCCGCCGTCGTAGGAATGCCACTCGAGCGGCCCGTTGGAATCGCCGATGGCGGCGGCGTAGATGTCACCCCGGCTCGCGGTCGGCGACGTGTCGATCGCCAGCGAGGGCTCGGCTCCCTGCCCGCCCGGCAACACCATGTCGCCGCCGAACGACGGAGCCTTTGCGCCAGCCGGCGCGGGCGCCGGAGGCTTGGTCTTCGCGGTCGCGCCCGGCGCTGCGAACACGGCAGCACCGACCAGCACGGCCAGCAAGAGCAGACGTCTCATAGAAGTCGTCCTCCCGAGAAGGATTCACACAACCCGATCAAGGTGTGCCGCAGCAGAGGCTGGGTTATGTCCCGCGGGAAGCCCCTGCAAACACGCTGTTTTTCGACTGACCAGTCAGTCACCGCCGTGGGGCGACGCAGCTGAAGCGACCGCGGCTCCCGCAGGATCCACTGAGGGTGTGGCACTTCGGCGGTCGCGCCGGGTAAGGATTCCCGCAGAATGGCCACGACGATGAAGGTCTTCCAGCACGAGACGCGCGTTCGCACCGCCGGCGGGCTCACCGTCAACGACATCACCGAGGACGTGCAGAACGCGGTGCTGGAGAGCGGCGTCGTCGACGGAATCGCCTGCATCTACTCCCCGCACACGACCTGCTGTGTGCGCGTGAACGAGATGGAGACGGGCTTCCTCGAGGACTTCT
>Ga0137371_10005381_pt1 | contig 10007 bp, 10 predicted proteins | sample SagtaG_7_FD_104919 | JGI IMG/M metagenome (GOLD analysis project Ga0137371, IMG submission 104919) | Vadose zone soil microbial communities from Sagehorn Ranch, Mendocino, California, USA - Sage1_R_40_16 metaG | ecosystem: Environmental > Terrestrial > Soil > Vadose zone | place: USA... | reverse complement strand
TGCCATTCGGCGATCACCACATCACCATTTCAATTTCTTAGGCGCTTCACGGAACTTGGCGAACAATTCGTTCACTCTGGCCGGGCTGAGTTCTTTGCAATTCTTGAGCGTGGCGCCGATTGCCTGGAATATCTCGTCCATCGTATTCAAAACTATTTGAATGGGAATCCGTTCTTTCCGTAGTTCTTCTTCCCGAACCGCATTCAATGACGCTTGGCTTAATGCCTGCTTTGCTCGCGCCGACTCCAAACTATCCACGGAATAGATTGTAGGCAGCGCTTCACTGGATTCGTAAAGATGCGCGCCTTTCTCGCCGTCAACGAAATGTAAATCTTCCAAGTGCTTCGTGATCGTGCGTCGATCGCGGCCGGTCAACTCCGAAAGCTGGTTAATGGACAGCAACATCTATTTCAGTCAGCTTTGCATTGGAAACGAGCAGACGAAGGGTGATTTGCTCTGCGGCACCGTCAAGTTCGGCTGCCGTTTTCTGATGCACAAGACTTTTTGCCTTTTTCCCTCGTGTCAGCGCCTCTCTTGTGGTGCAGTGCGCAAACATAACCTCTAGGTAAATGCATCAGTGGAAATCACCCGCCATGACCACCACCGGCTGGAAGGGCCCGCGCTTGAGCCGTAGCCGTCGAGAATCGCAGTGCACGCCATAGGAGCCTCTCAGAGCTTCCCTCCGCGTGCCAATTGTTGCAGTGCAGCAACCCCCAGACTTACTGCACTGCAAATACTAAGTATATTTGCAGTTGCAGTAACAGTCAGTACTGCAGTAATTGTTGCAGTTTTTGCAGTAATCATATTTTTGTGTAAAACCCGGCCGCGTTTGCCACACGCCGGGACGCTTTTAGTTCCCCCAGCATGTTATAGAACGTCCGCTCGGATAGCCCTAATTCTTCACGGGCGGATTTTTGCCAATCCTTCGATCTTGATTTTTCTCCTAACAGGCTGAGCAGTTGTGTTTGGGTCGCTGTGGCTGGCCGCCCCAAGGTTTGCTTCAATCGGCTGGGATCAAGCGTGCCATCTACCACAAAGAGCGGATACTACCAGCGAACAACGAACGAAGGTTTTGGCGGATGATTACGCAGAGTCATCTCGACCGAAAAGCATCGATTCTCCGCATTATAATCCTGATGCTGTGTGAACGTGAGAATCGTGTCGGGGTCGCGCGAAAACACTCCGCTACCCGCGAGTCGATCAATAGACTCTTTTTGCGCTTGATTGCCTTTCGGATAGTGCGCGCCAAATAAGACCGCGGCGCCGGTGCGGACGGATAACATTTCAAACTCATTCACGAGGCTGGCGATGTCGCCCGCCTTATTTTCATCTCGACCTAGTAAGAGTTTATAGGATGGATCCAGGACAATAAGCGAATAGACATCTGGCGGGATTTGAGGTTGTAATTTATTCCATTCAAAAATGCGCCCGCGGAGATTAAGGATGTCGATCATCCTGGGCTTGATTGTAACATTTTTCTCGGCGCAGACCTGCTGTAACCGATGGTGAAAAAATGCTGCAGGCAGTTCGAAATTGACGAATAACACGCGGCCTTTTTCCGTAGCGTACCCGTTCAAGCATTCTGTGCCCGTCGCGATTGCAACCGCCAGGTCAATCTGTAACCATGTTTTATAAGACTTAGACGATCCGCCTAGAACCATCTTTCCGCCTTTGTGCAGGACGCCATCGATTATGTCAGACGGCAGGATTATGGGCTCAGCTAAAACCTTGGCAGCATCCTGGGCCAGACTAATGAAGGTGCAATTTCGATCCCCGCCTCCGGCAGTTAGCGTATCAGGTATCGCCCATTCCCCCATGGTTCCGTCCGTCCATTCTGTTTCCAATAGCGCTCTCACTTGATTAGCGCCGGGTTGAAGAAATAAACCGCCTGACGTTTACCGTTGTCACGCAGCCCGTCTGGCATGCGTACAAACTGCGAGCGCGTCCATGTCGTACGATCTGCGCCTAACGAGACGGCATATCGCATAAAACGTTGCAACCGCTCCTCGGCTTGGCCGGCGCAATAAAACCAGCCATGTAATGATTTGTTGCCGCTGTGAACTACAATCGCCAACGGGGCTCGCGCTGCCAGATACAACAATAAGGCCGCATGTTCATCAACGCCGCCGCAATCGAATTCGATCACGAGAAAACGTCGCGCGGCGGTGGTTTCAAGTGCGTGCGCGGATTCTTTGCCCTTTTTCGTACGCCCGATCCGCGCCGTCATCGGGCTTGGCACGATCAGTTGTTGCGCCGCTAGTTTTCCCCGCCATTCCTCGCGGGAGTAGGTGTTAAAGTCAGAATTGTTTTTCCCGCAGCACAATAACGGGTTGCCGGGGAAGAGCGCGTCAATCAACGCTTCGGTGTGCGCTGCATTATCTTCAAGCCTAATCGGAGAAACTTCCCAGAGATCAACAAGGCCGCCTCCATCACGAACGATTGCCGTCAGTTGCTCTTGATTCACGCACGGCCATTTCGGTGCGGCCTGAATTGGCTGTGATCGATTGCCGGGCTGCCAAGCACAGGCGAGCGCGTTTTGAACTGCTGAAACAATTTCCCCTCGTGGCACATGCCGACCGCAGTTTGCGACGCAATTTTCAAGCAGATCCACAATTTCAGTGGCAGGCAGATGAGCATGAAGTTGCCGCGCAGCTCGGAAGAGAAACGAGTGAACGCCTTCACCCGTTCGCGGCGGGGCAGTCAGCATCTCTACAAGAAATTGCGGAAGTTTGCCAGTCACAAGCACCCTCCCACGTCCTCGCAGTGCAAACAGAAGATCCGGCCGCTCAATGCCGAGCGACCCGAAAATCCGCCGAGATTTTCGTTCCGTACTACGATGCCGCAAACGCAGCACCGGTTCACCCGTTCGCGGCGGTGTGCCCATCGCGCTATTGGCGTTTCGCGCAGGCACGATTGACATTCGCCACTCGAAGAGGGGTTGGAGTTCAATTGCGAAGAGCGCGCTTGGCGGCGCGCTTTTCCTTTTCCAGGCGCGCTCATTTCACGCCTGAGGAGTTCTCGCTTTTCGGTCGCTCGTTCTCCAGTTTTGAATTGAGATACGCGCGGATACTGGGCACATGAAACAAGCGTTTGCCGCGCTTTTCGCCGTGCTCCGCAAGTGACACGGATTTGATCAAGCCCTCGGCGTCGAGGTGATACGCAGTTGACCGGCGCAACCCAAACAGCAAGAGGACGCCGTGAAAATCAGTCCACTCGGTGAGAGGACTGACCGACACCTCGGATGCCGCTCTTGGTTTACTTTTTGTCGTCATCGGCAACGAGTATTGCCGACAACAGACAACTAAACTAGGGACACAGTTTTCACCCGTTTCGTGTCTGACTTTTTAGGCCGTCCAGTGGGTAGCTCAACCAGAGACAACGCCTTGCGCAACCTGTTCCAGTTATGTTGTGGCAGTTTGTTACCGCAGTTGAAACGTTTCTCGATCTCTCTCTTAATAGCTACAATGCCCAACCCGCTGCCGAACAGGTCCGGAAAATACTTAACTACCTTCTTACGAAGTACCAGCTCGCGATCACGTCTGAAGATATGATTAGACTCCTTCAGCGCGTCCCTAACGGTCCTGACTATTTGCCGGTCGTCGGTTAGTAATGCTTTGACTACGAGAACGCCGATCTCGCGAATCGTCGCATCGTTAAAAACAAACGCGATCACCGGGTCAAGCACGCGGTCAGGCGGGCGATCTACGTCTAATAATGATGTAAAGCTACCGCTTCCTGGTAAAGATCGCCGCAGGGCTGCGATGATCGGATTATCGCGCGCCGGTACTGTTCGCTTTTGCGTTTGTTCACCTTTATATACGCGGGAGCACCGACACGGCCTCTCGATAGATAGCCAACTCGCGGTGCGTGTACCGTTGGCCCATTTCGCGCGAAGTGTGACCCGCCAACGCCATTCTGATTTCTTCGGGAACGCCACTATTGGCCAGACATGAAACGAAGCCATGCCTCAGACTGTGAAAAGACAGCCCATTCACCGTGCGGCCGGATGATCCCGACGCATTACGATCGCGAATGATGTGCTGCCTGATCCCCGCGCGTGCCATCAATTTACGGAACGCTTTGGACATCGGGCTGATGTTCCGCCCCGCCTGCTGCGCCAACGACGGGAATACGTACGCCTCATCGCTCTGCGAAGTAAGCGGGACAACTTTCCGCTGTTTGCGCAATGACGTTAAAAACTTCTCCAGTTCCGGATGAATCACCGTGACGATCTCACGGCCAGTCTTGCCTTGCTGGAAGCGTATCGTTTTGATGTCGCCGACAAGAGTGATCTGCTTCCATTGCAGACTCGCGCAATCACCGAGACGCTGGCCACAATAGAATGCGACGCGAATCAAACCCGGCCAATCACCATTGGCGACTTTGATAAGCGCCGTCACCTGCTCCGGTGTGAATGTAGCTTTGCGCGCCGTGACTTTATCTCTTATCGGCTCGATGGCCGCGCACGGATTCACACTGACATGGCCCTGTTTTGATGCAGCGTTGAACGCCGCGGACAAGATCGCCACGTCACCGTTAAGAGTGCTCGGCGCAAGTCCGAGCCTTTCGCGATGATCCCGGAAATCTGCAATATCTTTGCTCGTTATCGCCGCAATGTTGAGTCGCGCACGGTACCCGAGAAACTCGACAAACTCGCGCATCATCTGTTCGTGTCGCAGCGCTGTTTTATCTGCCCGCGATTTTTGTTTTTGCTTTACGAAATGATCGAACCACTCGGCGACGGTGAACATTCGCAAACCCTCACCGTTGACGCTCTGCAGTATTTCACTGAGCAGCTCGCGTGTTCTCGCTTCCGTCAGCCTGTGCTGTCGCGCCTCGTTCGCGGCCTTCTGCAATGCATGCGCCATTTCCAGCGCCTTGCTCTTGCTCGTTAATTTTGTGGATTTCTTCAGCCGCCGCCCCCACGGATCCCGGTAAACCGCATACCAGAAAGGCGATCGCCCCGTCGGATGTCTCACTACGTATGGCATAGTGAGCACCATAAGTGAGACCACTTGCAGATGTCAACAAGCGTTTTTGATGTCCGTTTTCCCTCGTAAGCGGGAATTCTGCCTCGCTAGGATTCGAACCTAGACAGAGAGATCCAGAGTCTCTAGTGCTACCGTTACACCACGAGGCAACGAGAGAAGAAAACTAAAAGAGATAAGGCGGCCTGCAAACGTGCGCAGTCGCGCTCGCGGATGATTTATGTCACCGCGATCGTCCGCTCGAGCAGGATCTCAGCGCCTTCTTGAGCAGCTTCGACTTCCAAGGGTTTTCCGCTTTTTGCTACGAGCTCGCGCGCGCATTTCACCATTTTCTCTACCATCTGATCGTCATGGCCAGGGTCGTGATGGAAAAGCAGAAGCCTGTGGACTTCCGCGTCGAGGGCGAGCGAAACGACACTTGAGACCGAACCGTGTCCCCATCCAATGTGCCGTTGATACTCCTCGTCGGTGTATTGCGCATCAAGAATCAAGATATCGCTGCCATGGAGAAATTGAATCAGGCTGGCCCGCTCTTCCGCGCCAATTTTCTTCGCCTGTTCCGCACTCATCTGATTTCCGCGGGCGGAATGCAGAAAATCGTACGGCTCGTGATCAGGCAGGAAAGCGATTGAACCAGCACTGGTGAGAAGGCGATAGCCGGCGCAAACGCCTGGATGATTTACGAACATGGCGCGCACCTGCACCTTACCAATAGTGAACTCCATTTCGATCAGCGCTTTGATGTCCACGGTGCCGGAGAGCTCGCGCATCGCTACCGGGAAGAATGGCGCTTTCATCGGTTCAGCGAGAATTTCGCTAAAGCTTGTATCGATACCGTTGTAGCCAAGCACGCGGATCTCATTTTTCTTGTCGTATACCGGCGAAAAGAAAGGCAGTCCCTGAATGTGGTCCCAATGCGCATGGGTTATTAACAGCGAGAGTTTGATCGGTTTCGCGCCGAATTCCCTGTGCAATGTACTCCCGAGCGGACGGATCCCGGACCCGGCATCAAGCACGATGATTTCGCCGTCTGCCCGCACCTCTACACAAGTGGTATTGCCGCCGTAACGGACGGTGCCGACGCCGGGCACTCCTATGGAGCCGCGCGTCCCCCAAAATTTGATTCGTGCGGGCGATACTGAAACGCTACGCATGGACAAGAGAGCGTGGATTCTGCCACGCGTTTTTAATTAAACCAAGCGATTTGATGATTTGGTACAGCGGTTCACGCGAACCGTCCGGGCGATTGAGGTAAGTCGCCTCTACCTAAAAAAAGATAGGGATGATCAAGATCGCCAGAATATTGACGACTTTGATCATCGGATTGATTGCAGGCCCGGCGGTGTCTTTATAAGGATCGCCCACCGTATCACCAGTGACTGCTGCGGCATGAGCGAAAGAGCCTTTGCCACCGAGATTTCCTTCCTCGATAAATTTCTTCGCGTTATCCCATGCGGCCCCGCCCGATGTCATCGCGATGGCGATGAATAATCCGGTCACGATCGTGCCAACCAGCAGCCCGCCCAGGACGACCGGTCCCAGTGGTTTAATGATCGCCACCAGGATGACTGCGACCAGCGGCAACAATGCGGGAACGATCATTTCTCGCAAAGCCGCCTTGGTTACAATGTCCACGCATGTCCCGTATTCGGGCCTGTCATGTCCGGTCAGGATTCCCGGCTTCAGTTGCAATTGCCGACGCACTTCGCGCACGACCGCGCCGGCTGCTTTGCCTACCGCGTCCATGCTAAATGCCGTGAACGTGAATGGCAGGAGTCCACCGATGAAAAGTCCGATGATCACTTTCGGGTCGCTGAGGGAGAATTGATACGAAAACACTCCGCCGCTAGCGTTGATATGTCCGCGCAATTCCTCCACATACGAGCCAAATAAAACCAGCGCAGCCAGTCCCGCTGAAGTGATCGCATAACCTTTTGTGACAGCTTTCATGGTGTTCCCAACTGCATCCAAGTCATCCGTCACAACGCGAACTTCCCTCGGCAATTTGGCCATTACCGCCACGCCACCGGCGTTATCTGTGATTGGACCAAATGAATCGAGGGAGATGATGACGCCCGCCATGGACAGCATCGACATCACCGCAATCGCAATTCCATAGAGCCCGGCGAAATGAAAAGTAACCAGGATTGCTGCTCCGATGAATAGCACAGGCAGCGCAGTGGCGTGTTCTCCGGCCGCCAACCCAGCAATGATATTCGTGGCGTGACCGGTCTCGGATGCGTATGCGATTTTTTTAACCGGCCGGAAATGGGACGATGTGTAGTAATTTGTGAGCGCGACGATGACCGGAGTCATTATCAGACCGACCAGCGAAGCAAAATAGAGCTGAGCGGGAGAGCGCAAGATGCCGTCGATTGTTACTCCGCCTGGGAAGAGGCTGCGCGTGGCCGGCCAGAACAAAATTGCAGAGATCAGCGCGTTGATCATGACCGCACCCATCAAGACGGCTGCCGGTTTACCGCGCGCTACGTTTACAAATAAAATTCCGCAAATCGCGCCCAGCACGGAAATTCCACCGAGGACGAACGGATAAACGATGGCCGCTGGATTTCCGGAAAGTGTCAACAGACCGGCCAAGATCGCGCCGACCAAACTGACGGCGTAAGTTTCAAAAACGTCCGCAGCCATGCCGGCGCAGTCGCCGACATTGTCTCCGACATTATCGGCGATTACTGCGGGGTTGCGCGGGTCGTCTTCTTCAAGACCGCTCTCGATCTTGCCGACCAGATCGGCGCCTACGTCAGCAGCTTTTGTGTAAATGCCGCCGCCCAATCGCGCGAAAACGCTAATGAGACTGCCACCCAGCGCGAGTCCAACCAGGCTGCGAACGGCCGCGTCGCTTCCGATGAGCTTTGCCGCGATCATGTAGAAGATCGAGACCGAGAGAAGCGCCAGCCCAACTACAAGCAAACCAGTCACCGAGCCACCGTTGAACGCCATCCGTAACGCATTGAGTCGCGCGACTGTGGCGGCCTGCGCCGTGCGAACATTTGCCAGCACAGCCACACGCATGCCGATGAAACCTGCCGCTAGCGAACAAAAGGCGCCGATTACAAATCCAATCGCCGTCGAGTGATCTTTGAATATGAAGAGCAAAATAAAAATCACGACTGCAATCACGCTGATCGTTTTGACTTGCCGATTCAAATAAGCCCTGGCGCCCTCCTGCACAGCACCCGCGATCTCTCGCATCCGCTCGTTTCCCGAAGGAGCCCGGCTCACTGCTGCGATCAAAAAGAACGCAAATGCCAGACCGATCGCGGCGCAGACCATCGACAGTGGCACCCCTGCGTTGAGAATATTTAAGGCCAGAAAATTCATCATCGCGTCGGAGTTGAAGCGCACGACTCTATGAAGAATTGCCGCGCTGGCAAAGGCTATTTGCCGTCTTTGCGCGGCACAGTTCGCTTGCTAGGAAACTTTGAAACCCGAATTTCGATTATCGGATTTTCTCACGGCCCTATGGCTGAGTAAGATCGAAAATTATGGCCGGCACCAGGATTGCCACATTAGCCGAGGCGCATCTCCGCGGCCCGAGGTTCGTTTTCATCGCAGCATTGTTTGCGGCATTGGGCGGGCTTCTGTTCGGCTACGACACAGGCGTCATCTCGGGTGCGCTCATTTTTATCAAACGCGAATTTGGCCTAACGACGGCAGCCGAGGAAATTGTTGTCAGCGGCGTTCTGCTAGGCGCCACCATCGGCGCGATCATTGGTGGAAAAGCCGCCGATTTTTTCGGGAGACGAAGGGTCTTGCTTGTGACTGCGGCAATCTTCGGTATCGGCGCGCTCACCAGCGCGATAGCGCCATCACCTGCGATCCTGATCGTTAGCCGCGTCGTTCTCGGATTGGCGATCGGTCTCGCCTCAACGAACGTTCCGGTTTATCTCTCCGAAGTTGCGCCTGCGCGTGCGCGCGGCTGGGTCGTATCGCTCTTTCAACTCGCCGTGACCATCGGCATCGTCATTGCGTATCTGACCGATTACGCCTTCGCTGGCATGGAAGGCTGGAGATGGATGCTAGGCCTGGCCGTCGTTCCGGCACTGGTCTTCGGCGCTGGCATGTTTTTTCTGCCGGAAACGCCGCGATGGCTCATTCGTGGCGGGCAACATGAAGTCGCGCACCGGGTGCTCATTCGCATCCGCGAACTTGCCGATGTCGATGTGGAAATCGAAGAGATCAAGGCGAGCCTGGCCCAACAGACTGAAAGCGGACGCTGGGTCGATTTGCTGAGCCAGCAAGTGCGCCCTGCTCTCATTGTTGGATTAGGCCTCGCCATCTTTCAACAGATTACCGGCATCAACACGGTCATTTATTACGCGCCAAAAATTCTTCAGGCCGCTGGATTCAATTCCGCTTCGGGTGCAATTCTCGCGACCGCCGGCGTCGGTGTCGTAAATGTCAGCATGACAATTATCGCGATGTTCTTGGTTGACCGCGCCGGGCGCCGGCCACTGTTACTGGTCGGTATCGCCGGAATGATCGTCACGCTCGGCATGCTCGGTTTGAGTTTTCGCATTTCAAACCAATCGGTACAGCTCGCCTGGATTGCTGTGATTTGCCTGATGGGCTACGTAGCTTCGTTTGCAATTAGCCTCGGGCCAATCTTCTGGCTCATGATCGCCGAGATTTATCCACTAAAAATTCGCGGGTTGGCCGAGGGGATGGCTGCCACATTCAACTGGGGCTCGAACCTGTTGGTCTCACTCACGTTTCTGACGTTGGTCGAGAAACTCGGCGCGAGCTCAACGTTTCTGCTTTATGCGTTTGCGTCAGTGGCGTCGTGGCTCTTTGCCTATTATCTGGCTCCGGAAACGAAAGGCCGCACGTTGGAAGAGATCGAAGCATTCTGGAGAACGGATCGTCGCCATCGCCAGATGCCCAATTGAAGCTCTTGGTATAGTGCGCCACAAGTTACGTTGCATATAAAGGCTCCGATAAAATCGCTGCGTTCTGCTCGCCTCTCCTCTTGCTGTAGGGGAGAGGATTGAGGTGGGG
>Ga0137371_10005380_pt1 | contig 10008 bp, 10 predicted proteins | sample SagtaG_7_FD_104919 | JGI IMG/M metagenome (GOLD analysis project Ga0137371, IMG submission 104919) | Vadose zone soil microbial communities from Sagehorn Ranch, Mendocino, California, USA - Sage1_R_40_16 metaG | ecosystem: Environmental > Terrestrial > Soil > Vadose zone | place: USA... | reverse complement strand
CATCGTGCACATCCACGATATCTTCTTGCCTTTCGAGTACCGGCGCGATTGGGTCTTAGACGAATTTCGCTTTTGGACTGAGCAATATCTACTGCAAGCTTTCTTGATCTTTAATTCTGAGTTCGAGGTCCTTACGGCTTGCAGCTATTTGGCGCATACATATCTCGAAGACCTCAAAGCTGTCTTTCCGAGTTTGGAAAAAATCAAAGCCGCCGTTGCGAGTCCAGTCAGGTGGGGCGGAGGCAGCTTCTGGATGCGGCGGAAACCTGGCGTTAATTAGCTGAACGAGGCGGCCGAAAGATTCGGACACGTTGAAACCGTCATGAACCGGCACCTCGTAACTCGGGAGAAAACATACGATTTGCCAAGAAGCGCCCGGACAGCTGGGATGGCTGTTTAACGTGTAAACTCACACGCAGGCGGGGCACAAACTGCGTGTGCAAAATCGGGCTGCCCGTTACCGTCCAGAGGCACGATTGCCAGTCCTCGCACCAGAGGGCGTAAGGTTTGTTCTCGATCCTCAACCTCTTGCGGAACGACGACTCCGACAAAGACGAGTGGCCGGTCAGCGAAAGCAGTTGGAATCATTTCTGCGAAGAAGAATTCAAAACGTGAAAGCCTAACTAGCGTACGCGCATACGGCTTGGGCCCAAGCATCCGATATGGCAGAGTCTCGCCGGGCGGAATGTAATAGTCATAGTAAAAGCTTTCGAGCTCGACAAAATAGTCACCAACCTTGGGAGGAACCTTCTCTCCCGGATAGATTGGAAGCTGCCGCTGATCTTCCTGCGGAATACAAGATGGGGAATACTGCAAGCGTTGTAGGATCGATACTTTGTCTGGAACGGGCAGGCCACGCCGCAACGACCACGCTACTCTTGATTGCATTTTGCGCTTTCCTCTTTGATGGGGCGCAGATAGCGCAATCAGACGCGCACCGCTGACTAAAAAAAATCCCAGTGTTGCAATAACAAGAAGCAGGCAGGACCGCTGCGAAATCAAAGATAGAGCAGTTTGGAACGAACTTGGTTCGTCGTCTTCGGTTCCCGCAGCGCTACCTTGCTGCGGCTCGCCGGCAAGATGGCGCGATAAGCTCTCCGCAGGAAACCAGATCGCAGCGAGAAAGTAGAGCAGAAATAACCAATCAGTCATCAGAATCGCGCGAAACAGAATCGCATTTGCAAAAACCGCACTGCCGAGAGCAGCAGCGACCAAAGTTCCCGCCAGAATCAGGTTTGGCATCCTGCGGCTTGCCATCCAGGCGAAAACAAACCCTGACACAACAGGTACAAATGTCGCCCAAGACGGCAGGATCCGATAGAGGATAACGAGCCCGATTGAAATCAAGAGAAAGAGTAAATTGGATGGCGCGACGGGGCTGTCTCTTCGCAGCAGCAACATGAGCAACGTGAGGGCCAGTAAATAAAACAGAAGCACTCGCTGCCCCTGAGCGGCGCTGGAAAACCAGTCTTGGTACCAGTTCACGGCCCGGCTTCGAGGGCCGAACGTGTTTGTATATTCCCAAAGGGCCGCCCCAACATTGCGAAGATAGAAACGAGGATTGGTTTTTACATTTTCAACGGCGCGATCAGTAAAATAGCGATAGCGGTCACCGATTGTATTTGGAATGCCGGCTGCATCTGCGTCCTTACGTACGGCTGGAGTCCACCGCTTGTAAACAGGCGATGTAGCTGCGTAGATCGCTTCACCAATGTTATCCGACAAGCTGGCGATGCCGTACAAACGCTCTTGCCGAATGAGCCATGGCAGCATCACCGAGAAGAAACCGAACAGCAGCAGGAACGCGCGTATGCCGGCAGCTTTAGGCGTTCTTTCTCGCCACCCCACCAGCAAAATCAATGCGAGATAAAACGGCAGCGTGAACACCGTAAGAGTACGGGTCAGATTACTTAAGCCGATAAGAAGACCCGATAGGAAGAACATGGCAGCCCGGCGGTCCTTAAAGGCCAGCAGGGCGGCGTAAACCGAGCCAACAAAAAAGAGAAGTCCTAAGGGCTCAGTCCCTGCCTGTGGCGTCTGGATCAATTGCGTGGGATCGATCGCGAAGAACAAGGCTGCGCCAAATGCGCATAGCCGATTGAAAACCAATGCGCCGCAAAGATAAATCAACGCTGCGGTGGCACCTCCAATTACAATGTTGAGAAGCGATATCGCTCCCAGCGAAAATCCAGTCCATGTATAGAGGCAGGCCAGGACGATCGGATAAAAAGGGCGGATAGCAGGTTGTTGCGTCGGCGGGATTCCATAACCTTTAGCAATATTTATTGCCTTGAACGTGTAGGAGGCCCCGTCTGAGATTGGCGAGCCGTGGTAAATGAAAAAACCGGTGGGGTGAGGATTCCAGAGATGGAATTCCCAGCGTACAGCCATGGCCGTAACAAGGACTGCTACAGCTACGAACCATTGATTTCGCAGCAGGCGTCTTATCCCGTTGCGAATTGAATCGTTCGAATCGGATGCAACCATCAGGTCATGACACTACTGCCTTCTGTTCCAAGCGGGCCAGTTGCTCTGATTGCGCTTTATAGATCTGTTAGGCTCAGGCTTAACCGGCGAGATTTCACAAGGAACGCGGGGTGCACACAATCGTGCCGGATCAAATCAAACTCCACTCTCTGCCGCGGTTCAATATCTGGTCAAAAATGGATCCACCCTCGTCCTTTTGACCTTGATCAGGCGCGGGAATTACGGTCGTCGCTTTGCGAATGAGATAGAGGAATTTCCAAACACGAATTTCAGAGATCAATGAAGTTGAACCCATTAGCATTAGTTGTTCGAACAGAAGGTTGGACAGAGCGTGGCGCTTGGAAAAAGGAGCATCTGGCTCTTGGTAATTGGGCGAATGCGCCCAGCTCCAGTCCTCGATTGCGTAAATGCCACCGGGTTTCAGCAATGGAAAAAGAATCTCAAAAGACGCCTTTGTTTGTTCATAAGTATGGGATGCATCGTCGACGACCAGATCGAGTTCATCGGCAAGTTCATTCCGAACAATATCCTCGAGAATTTTGCGATCGGTCTGGGATGCGGAAAAGTGAACGAACCGGCCTTCCTTATCGGCAATGTACGCCAAAAGCTGCGGCACCGGCTGTGGCCTAATGTCCACAGCGGACATTCGGCGCGGGCTAAACAACTTGTCCAGCAACACGTAGCTTCCTCCTTGGAGAATTCCCAATTCAAGAATGGATCGTGGCGAGAAGACGGATGCGAACTCCTCGTAAACGCGAAGGTAAGGTTCATTCTTCGCAATGGTAAAGGCATCCGAAGTCGATAGCCGCCGTTCCTTTACCGGAAGTGCTATTACAAAATTTTCGCCCCCAAAGGAGAACTCCTGGCTTGGACCAATTTCGATGCGATTCATGGCTTCGTTTATATTTAATAGCCCAGTTGTTCGGCGACCGAGTGGTGGCGGTCAACATCTCTTAGGATCAAACTTGTAGCCAATTTTCGTAAAGAGCACTTCGCGATCGCTATCTTAGGCGGGATCAAAACGGGTGGTGTGCTTAGCGATCCTTTGATGTCGCCGCGGTTCGCCGGCGCGGATACAAAATTCGGGGGTCCAGTGACGATAACACTTGGGCAGCGGCGCATGCTGATTGCGTCGCGTCATCACTCCATAAATCATCGTCGGTTTCAAGTAGCCTAGGTCGATGAGCAGGCTATTCAAATATTCGAGGAAATCTATGAAGCCTGTGTCGCGTGGATTGTCGACGTTCAGATTATGGCCAAAACCCCGGTCGATAAATATGTCCGGCAGGTTTCCAAAACCCAGAAAACCACGGAAGGTAAATTTTTCAACAAGCAACGGCAGAATGTCCTGTGCTCGAATTCCTTCGAATCCCTTCTTGGAGCAATCCCAGTTGTCATACTCCTTCTCCAATCGTTTTAACTGGTGATTCATCTTGTAGTGATCGGGAATGAACTTCCAAATGGCTTGAATAATCTCCAGCGCCTCGGGCCACCGCATATGGCCATTTCGACCGATCATATCAGTAGTCAGAAAAGCACTATTCTGTTCCAAAGATCCATGGATTGCATCAAACAGATGCTCTAACTGCAGCACGTGGTGAAGCGTGTCTTTGGCGATAACGACAGAATATTTTTCAGTGGCCACCCACGTATTAAGGTCTCCTTGGGTAAGCAACAGGTGCTTCCCAACTCCTTCCGCCGACGCAGCCGCACGCGCGCGATCGAATCGCAGGGGGGACAGCTCAACTGCCTCAAGGACAAAATCTTTCTCTCCCATTTCCAAAAGTTTTTTAATCAGCAAGATCTCGTACTTACAATCGCCGGCCCCCAAACTCACGATCCGCCGGGTGGCGCCCGGCTGACGCAAGGCCTCCGCTGTATACTGTGCGTAGAAAAGAAGCGCGTCGTGAACGCCGAAAACCTCAGCAATGCGTGGCACAATGTGCTTGTTGATCCAATAGTGGTAGATCGGCCCAAGCTGAATCAGGCCGTCTGGATTAGCATATTGCGCAATCTGGGCTCGAATACGGTTTTGGTAATCGCGCTCCTTGGTTTCAGGCATTCTCAAAGAATTCCGCGAACTGGCTGCCCGCGAAATGCGTGCTCAGTTCGTCGAAGTTAGCAATTGCGCCACGGAGACTATTATTTCCGAGTCTCTTTGTGGTAGTGGTGAGTTCCCGCGGCGAAACTTCAAGGAAATTTAATAACGCGGCCATTTTTTCCGGATCCCGCGCAACCATCTCCTCGTACGAAATCGAAAAACTGCGATGTCGAGCGAATAACTCTCTGAATTCTGCATCTCGCCGCAGCGTTGTTTCAAAGTCTCGCTGGCATTCGAGAGGATCAAGCCTTACAGGAGGCACCTCGGGAATGCATTGGCCTTCAACTGCCAACGTTGTGTGAGTGACACGGTTGACAACATAATGCGAAAGGAACCGCCGAAGCAGGTTCTCGCGGTACAAATGTATGATGCGAAAATCGAGGTCGGCCGCGATTCCATCTCGCAAGGCTTTGTATTCAGGCAAGACTAGTTCGTCGTGTTTAAGTTTAAAGCCGACGGCTTTTTTTCCCTGAAGATCAAGCACGATTTTGTAAAGGAACTTAATGGGATCGCTATCTCTCTCCCGTGACAGCCTCTCGATAAAATCTGCTTGTTCGCGGCTTTTCTTAAGGTAGGTGCCCGTGATTCCTGTAATCCTCTTCGGCGAAAAAACTTCACAGTGCGAACAGATTTCCGGATGAGACCGGAGAAGGTGGACGAGCATGGTGCTGCCGGTCCTCGCAGGACAGGTGATCATGTAAATGTTATCGCGATATGATCCCATACGTCTGCAGAGTGATTTTGCTATATTCGCGTATTTCGATTCTGTCGCAATCGCCGGAATAGAGACGCTGAAATCTCATTTTCAAGTCGTTTTCAGATTGATTATTCGTCATGCTGTGAGCGATAGCCGCGGTTCCTTTATCGGGACGGTTACCACAAAATTTTTACCCTCCTAAGGAAAACGCCCCCTGTGCACAAATTGCAATTCGATTCATAAAATCATATCATGTGCAGACGCAAGAAGCTGCACAAGCGTCGCAAAGATTCCGCGTAAGCGAAAAATGCAGAATAAGGTAAACAGGCCAATTTTTGTTGTCGGTTCACCCCGTTCTGGAACGAGCATCCTTACCTGGTGTTTGGGTCAGCATCCAAACATATTCGCTGTGCCAGAGTCGAACTGGATGGGAGACTTCGTCGTCAACACGGCGGTCGTCTACCAAGTCGGAGCCGCGCGGGGCCATCTAAGCATCCTGAGTGCCATGGATATTTCACGCGATGAGCTCCTTGCTAATTTTGGTCGAACTATAGACGACCTAATTCTCTCCCACCGGCTCGATCTGGAAAAAACACGCGCTGCGATCCCCTCGCTTCCCGAGTTCATGAGGCGCTCGCTTCCTGAGGCTAGAACGCGCTGGGTGGACGGCACCCCGGAGTACTCGTTGCATATTTACGCCCTGAAAAAGCTTTTCCCGGAGGCGGTGTTTATCCATGTCCTGCGCGACGTGCGCGACGTGGTCCGTTCAATGCTTAATCTCCATCGGCTTACGGGTGTTCAGTTGGTCGCAAATGAAGAGGAGGCTTATAGCTATTGGTTGCGCACGGTCAAGGCGTGCATACAGGCTGAACGGGCATACGGTTCGAACGCCGTTCGTCGTTTGCCCTATAATGCTTTGATTGATCACCCGGAGTTTGCGATTCGTTCCATGCTGGACTTTGTTGGGGAGCCATTTTGCGCGCGATGCCTTGAGCCGCTCAGCTGTCAAATCAATAGCCCTGACGTACCGCCCGATTTTGTGGCTGAAGTCCCAGCCACGGATCGCCGGATCGTTGAGGAGGCTACGAAACTGTACGTAGAGTTGCGGAACGCCGCCGAGCTGACTGAGTCATCCTCAGCCGCCGCTGATGAAATGGCAGCTGAATTTGAGCGACGAGTGCAACATTTGGCGACCGTCGAAGACCAGCTTCGAAACGCTGTGCGAACCATTCAGACCTTGGAGAAGCAATGCTCTGCGCAGAAGGGAAATATCAGGGATGAGGCTTTGCTTTAAAAAATCGGTGCCGACCATTTTCACTTTTCCGGACGACGCGAACAAAGATAAAATCCGACAGGATGCCAAGTCGCACCGGCTTTGACAAATTATGGGTCGTCTGCGTCGCCTTTCACACTGGATTCTCCACCGCAAGGGAGCCTTAATCGCTGTCTGCCTCCTTCTTGTAGGAGTCGTAGGCTATATAGACTACATTACCGGATACGAGCGGCCGCTCCTTCTTTTTTATCTATTGCCAATTTCTTTGGCCGTATGGTTTGGCAGCTTGCTATTCGGACTGAGTGTTGCAGTGATTGCCATCGTAGCGTGGATGTGGTCGGATCTGGCCGCGGGCATCCCCGCTCTCGGGTTTTGGAACGTGGGAATGGCTTTTGCCTCCTTCGCCCTTTTTGCTGGTATGTTATCAAAGCTACGAATGCTTGTGCGCGAACTGGATAGGCGGGTGTTGGAACGGACGGCAGCCCTGCAGCGCGAGGTCGCTGAACGACAACGACTTGATCAGGAGATTGCGCAAGTGGCGGATCGCGAGCGGCACCGGTTGGGCCAGGAACTACATGATAGCCTAGGGCAGCATCTAACCGGCACCGCACTCGCCGCTCAGGTGTTGAAGGAAAAGCTCGCGCTCAGGTCGGCATCTGAGACCGCAGAGGCAGAAAAGGTCGTTCGTTACGTGGAGCAAGGAATTGACCTTACCCGTAATCTGGCGCGTGGATTCTTCTCGCCGGAACTGGATGCAGATGGCCTGACAGTCGCCCTTCAAGGGCTCGCGGAGAACATAACCGAGCGCTTTGGCATCGACTGTGTCTTCGAAGGAGAAGAGTCCCTACCAATCCGCGACTCCGCCATTGCGACTCAGCTCTATCGAATCGCCCAGGAAGCGGTAGCGAACTCGATCAAGCATGCTGCTGCGCAGCGAATTACCATTCAGCTCGCGATGAACCCCTCCGCACTTTCCCTCGCGATTAGCGATGATGGAATCGGATTTCCCGATAGACTACCGCGCTCTGAAGGACTCGGACTGCAATTGATGCGGCATGGGGCATCCCTCGCAGGTGCGAGCCTCGATGTTCGACGGAATGGTCAAAGGGGTACAATCGTAACGTGTAAATTGAACCTGCAAGACGGAACTGATCGAGTTTAGTAATTTCTCATGGACCCAACTTCCAGAACAGGTGAGCCACGCAAAAGCCGTGTTTTTCTTATCGACGATCATCCGCTAGTTCGTGAAGGATTGGTCAATCTGATTAACAGCCAACGCGACCTAGCCGTCTGCGGCGAAGCAGAGGATTCGGCTGGAGCCATGACGGGCATGGCAAAGACGCGACCCGATGTCGCTCTCGTCGACATTTCACTGAAGAATGAATCTGGCTTGGAATTGGTCAAGAACCTGGAGAGCCAATTCCCGCTTGTCGCCCTGATCGTCCTTTCCATGCATGATGAAGCTCTTTATGCCGAACGCGCCTTGCGCGCTGGAGCACGCGGTTACGTCATGAAGCGAGAGAGCACAAAAAGCGTTTTGGCATCTATTCGCCGAGTGCTGGAGGGCGGCGTTTATATCAGTGAAAGGGTCGTCAATAGTATGGCCCGCCGGTTTAGCTCATCATCAAAAAAAGCGGAGAGTTCCCCCGTCGAGCTTTTGAGTGATCGCGAACTGGAAATTTTCCGGCTCCTTGGACAGGGGCGCACGACCGCGCAAATTGCCGACGATTTGCATTTGAGTTTGAAAACTGTGCAAGCTTATTGCGCACGCGCGAAAGAAAAATTCGGCGTTAGTTCTCTGGGCGAGCTTCTCCGTGCTGCAATTCGCTGGGAGGATGCGACTCATCTAAAATAGAGGATTGCTCTCAAAGCGCGAAATTCGGGCGTAGGATTCAATCCTACAAAAAGACTCGGAAGCATCTGTCTGTAATACTCCACAGCCTTGCACGAGTTTCCAGCTGTGAACCTACTTTCATCTAGCCGGTCTCAGCAGGCCTCGAAAATTCCTGAAGCGCTCGCTAAATTTTTAGTCGAACCGAACTCTTCGCGCCGCGCTGCGGGAAAGCCTAACAAGCCCTGCGTAAGATCAAGCAAGGCCCGGCGGAAAACATCATCACTGCGAGAACTTGCTCTTTCTAGAGAGCAAGAGCTTTGGAAAACAAAGTTGGCACACCGTCCCAAGCGATTTTGGTACCCCTATGCCACGCTCCGAAATCTCCCTGCGTTGGACCGACTCCTCGCCGGAGTCGGACTTGACCTGCTGGAACTCTGCAGAGGCACGTATGGTAGGGTTGCAGACGTCGGCGCAGCCGACGGAGATCTCGCATTCTTCTTGGAAGAACTGGGGTTCTCGGTGGACGTCGTCGATAACGAATACACAAATTTCAATAAGCTAGAGGGAGCTCGAATTCTTAAGAAGGCATTAAACTCATCGGTCACTATCGATTCGATCGATTTGGACTCGCGATCCCAACTCTTTACACAAAGTTACGATGCCGTCTTTTTACTTGGGACTCTCTATCACTTAAGAAATCCCTTCTACATCTTGGAAAGACTGGCTCAAGTAACAAGATATTGTTTTCTGAGCACGCGGATCGCCCACCAAACCGCCGACGGCCTGCCGCTGTCGAAATACCCTGTTGCGTATTTACTGGGACCAGAGGAATGCAATAACGACAGCACGAATTTCTGGATTTTCTCAGATGAAGGGCTGAAGCAACTGCTCCACCGTACGGGTTGGAGCATTTTGGCATACACCGCGATTGGCGATACCATCAACTCGACCCCAGGCGATCCAAATCATGACGAGCGCGCCTTCTGCGTTCTAAAAAGCAACGCGATAACGGAAATCAGTGCCTCTCCAAATCCTGTACCCCTCGGTGCAAAGATGGGCATGACAACGATTCGGTGGAACACTGCTGGCTCGGGTGACGGCAAAGTCTATGTCTCCATCGACGGGCAAAGAGAGTCTCTCTTTGCCCGTGGACGCCAAGGCTTCGCTACAGCGAACTGGATCCAGGCTGGGTTCACTTATGAGTTTCGCCTTTATGATTCAAGTCACACTCGTCTCCTCGACAAAACCAGCGTTACTTTGGCGATAGAATAAGCGCAAAGGTTCGTGCCGGTCATTTTCTTTTCGATTCGCAACGAATTTTGCATTCAGCGCATCAAAATTGGTCATCTATCGCTGGCGCAATAGATAAATCGCTGGATCTAAAGGAATTGTGGTCTGGAAGAAAATTGCAGAAATCGCTAGGGATTGCGTTGACGCCACGCCGATTTGGAGTAAGCTACTGATCCCGCTGGAAGCGGGACTCCACTAATATGGAGTGCGTTCTACGTACATTTTGGGACTGCAAATTGGGCTCAATTTTGTCCCGGCAACAAAGACGGAAACCTGCCACGGCGGGAAGACTGTAATGTTTGTCGGCACGAGATTGAGTTTTTTTT
>Ga0137371_10005376_pt1 | contig 10009 bp, 8 predicted proteins | sample SagtaG_7_FD_104919 | JGI IMG/M metagenome (GOLD analysis project Ga0137371, IMG submission 104919) | Vadose zone soil microbial communities from Sagehorn Ranch, Mendocino, California, USA - Sage1_R_40_16 metaG | ecosystem: Environmental > Terrestrial > Soil > Vadose zone | place: USA: California... | reverse complement strand
GAGTGTATCCTCAAGAAGAGAGGGAGAGGTGCGTCGGGCAGAGTCAGCCTTGGGTGAGCAAAGCGCGGCGGGTGCGCCAAAGGACGATGCTGGTCCTGGTGTGGTTTGTGATCGGGCTGGCGCGGTGGAGCCGTCTGAACCAACGGTTGGTGTGGGACAAACTGGTGGGCAAGCTCAGCGTCCTGCATCGCGGGGAGCCCACGAGCCGTCTGAGCGCGTCCGCACTGAGCGGACGCCGCCAGGAACTGGGTGGCCAGGGCTTGCAGACCTTGCGGCACGAGTGCTCTCAGGGGCTGGCGCAGGCGCAGCAGATGCCCAGTGCCTTCTTTGGGCGCTATCGGCTCATGGCGATCGACGGGACGGTCGTAAGCCGCGCCGATCCGCTGGCCAAGAGTGCAGCCTTTGGGCGTAGCAGCCATCACTATGGCCCGGGTGCCTCTCCGCAGGTGCGCTGTGTGTTGCTGGCAGAGAGTGGCAGTCATGGCGTGGTCGAGCTCGAGATCGGTCGCTCTGAGGTCTGGGAAGTGCATGGGGCGCACCGCGTCGTGGAAGAAGTCGGCCCGGACATGCTGGTGTTGGTGGACGCCGCGATCACCTCGGGTGGGTTTTTTGAGCACGTGCCAGAGCGCCGGGCCCATGTGCTGGGAGCCCTGGAAGCAGGCGCATGGGAACATCTGCCTCGCCAACGGCGCCTGGCCGATGGCTCGGTGCTCGCATGGGTGCCTCCCAGCACGCGCGGGGTCCAGTATCCCATGCCACGTGGCATGTGGATGCGCCTCATTAGCTCTCGCGTGACCGATGAGCGGCTGGGAGAAGTGGGCCAGGGGTCTCGGCTGGCGACCACCTTGCTCAATCGGTGGCTGGCTCCGGCCTTGCAGCTCATTGGGCTCTCTCATGAGCGCTGGGAGATCGAACTGGTGATCGACGAGATCAAAACGCACGAGCGAGTCCAACGCAAGGTCTTGCGCGACGTGTCGCCCCAGGGGGTGCGCCAGGAGCTCTACGGCCTCTTTTTGGCCCATTGCGCCGTGCGCGTCCTGCTGGCGGAAGCCGCGGGGGAGGCTGAACTGGACCCCGATCGTCTCAGCTTTCCCCAGGGCCTGTTTGTCCTTTGAGAGATGCTCGACCTGGCCCTCATCTTGGAGCCAGAGGAGGCGACCGAGCCGCTCCTGAGGCAAGTGCGCCAGCAGATGGCGCAAGGGGTCTTGCCCCCACGCCGCTTGCGCGTCAACCGCCGGGAGGTCAAACAGCTCTACAACAACTACCAGCCCAAGAAGCGCCACCTGCCCCCGCCTGAGCCGTTTGAGCCGCAGGAGCAGTTTCTCGACTTTGTCATGCTGCTCGACCCGCTCGCTTCTCTCGCCACGGCAGAGGGAGGAACCTCAAGTGTAATGGATTGGGCCTGGTGCTGACCTGCGAGAAGAAACGTCTGGATCTGCTTTCGGTTCTGCCCAAAGACATCGGAGCGACGAAGCAATGGCAGGTGGACATCGGAGCGGCCAAAACGATCAAAGGAGCCCGCTTGTTGGCCCGTCGCGAGCCCGATGAGGTGGCCAACGAGCGGCAAGAGCGCTCTGTGGCATACGCGCGTGCTCATCAGAAACCCATCAATGCCTATGTGATGGAATTGGCCAGATGGACGATCATCGTGACCAACGTTCCTGCCAACATACTCAGTCTGGAGCAGGCGTTTGATCTGCTGCATGCGCGAGGGCCTATCGAACTGCTCTTCAAGCTCTGGAAGCAGCACGCCCTCCTGGATCAATGGAACGGCAGCAAGCCCTGGCGTGTCTTGTGTGAAGTGTATGCCAAATTGTTGGCGGTCGTTGTCCAACATTGGTTCCTCCTGCTCCGCTGTTGGGATGATCCCAATCGCAGTCTGAGTGCGGTCGCTGAGATTTTGCGTGAGCAGGTTCCGACCCTGGTGCATGGCTTGACCGGACGGCTTCCCTTGCAGCGAGCCGTTCGCACCATGCTCTGCTGTGTGCGAGGCGGATGCTCTCTTCCCCCACGCAGTACTCGTCCCAACACCTCCCGCCTCTTGCTCAGCGCCTTGGGGCCAGGCTTAACTTAGCTCAACCATGGGAAATGCCTTCTCCGGGCTTCTCGGACACGCTCTATGGGTGATCCTTGCGATCGCCGTGATAACCGGTGTGTAGTCTCTTCGCAGCTAAAGAATTAGATCCCCATCAAGAAGAGTCCTCGCGCCATCGCCTCTCCAGCTAAGGTACAGACAACTACAAGATAGAGCATACCTGTAGCGGACTGGAATGAGCGATCACGGATCAGTTTCCAGGCCAGCGCGCCCAGCACAAGCGGAATGATAAAGCCCACCAGGATATGCAGCCAGCCAATTGCACCCGTGCTGATCGGTGTGATAACAGGAGCATTAGCAGGCTTCACATTCGTACCTGGTGCGGGCGTTGCTGGAGCTGTTACAGAAGTTCCACCAGGCGGCTGGTTAACGGGAACAGTGGTCGGGCCGGCGGTGATAGTAAAGAGCACCTGAGCGAGAATAGCGACCAGGACCAGCGTAGTGGCAAACTGCAATGGCTTCTCCGAAAGAGCGGGTGTAACCAGGTACCAGTGACCGAGCCACATCGCGGTTAGCACGCCGCCAAGTGCGAAGGCTGCCGCGAAGAAGCCCGCAACAGTAATTGCGCCACCCAGATTGACAGCGGCGAGGGGACGAAAGATCATCGCCATCACAAATAGCATAACCAGGCCGGCTGTGACGGTAGCTGCGCCACTGAGGAGACGCAGAAGGCGCACAATAGAGAAACGACTGGACTGCCCTTGAGCCTCAGCCTTAACCTGCTCCACTTTACTATCCACGCCAGCGCTGCGATCAATCCAGAGAAACACATTATACGGGATCAGCAGCAGGAAAAAGAGCAACAAAGGCAAGGTCAGATAGCCCGTCCAGGCCTTATCGAGCTGCTGATACGTATTGAGCAGTCCGGGGTACGCGAAACCTTGCTGGAAAAGATACGTGAGACCCGTCAAGGCCAGATAAATGAGCCCATAAGAGATAAGAAAGCCACGCTTGACCTCGTTGCGCCAGTCAAGGAAGACCAGCACGCTCACGGAGCCAATGGACACCTCTGTCATAATAATGAACAGAACTAATGGTAACGTCTGTAGCATACGATCCTGTTATCCTTTGATGATGTCAAGTAATGCAAGAGTGGGAAATAGCCCTTTTCACTTCATGAAGATTATACATCTGTTCGCGGGATGTAACAACTATGCGAAAAAATGATAGGGCGATTCAAACATCCCCGTAGAGGCATGCCTTGCGTGTGCCGGGTGTTATGCCATTGAGGGGAATGTCTCCTCTGTGAGGACACCCGGTGGGTTGTAAATCCCAAGATTCTGCGGGAGATTTCTGCATAATTATGCGGGCGGATCAGAGGATCTCGATGCCTTCTTTGCCTCTCTGACATAGCGGTATAATGTCGAGCGGGAGATCCTAAGCGTTGAGCAAATATCGTCAATGGAGTGTTTTGACTCCACAAAGAAATGGACGAGGGTGATTTTATGGGTGTGCTCCATCACCTGAGACAAACAGCGCCTTGACATAGCCACGCAATGTCTCGGTCGTGCCAAATGGACCCCAGAAGCCAATATAGCCATCGGGACGGATCAGGACCAATCCTCCTTGCTCGGCCTCATAGCGCTGGTGCAGTTCACCGGTGAAGTCATGCAGGATCTGGCGCGCCTCTTGTTCCGATCCAGAGGCCGCTTTTTCGGTCACCAGGTAGGCCTCAATCATCTCCTGATACCCACCAGAGAGCAGGACCGCGACCTCACCCCATTGTCGCTCGACCGCAGCGGCTTCAAGCTTCGCCGCGAGCACGAGCAGGATCGGGCGTTGGCTGGTGAAGATCTCGAAGAGGGGCTGTGGTTCTGCTCCCTCACGTGTTCGTACCAGGACGTTAGGGGCGCGATCTCCAGCGCGCAGCGTTCCCTTTTTGTCGCGCTGATCGACGGTGATGGGACTGTGAGGATAGGCGATGCTGATCTCAGAGAGGGCTTCCGCCAGGCGATGCGCGGAAGCCGGAAGCGACGAAAAGAAGATCGGGGCCAGCGCATTGCGCAGCGCCAACAGCAGCGGATTGCGCGTCAAGGCCACCCGCATGGCGAGTTCGGTTCCGCGCAATAAGGCTTCCCCCACCTGCTCGCGCTCCGCCTCATAGCTCTCCAACAGGCGTGCCGATGCCTGTCCTTTCACCATAAGCGCGAGCTTCCAGCCCAGATTCAAGGCATCCTGCATGCCGGTGTTCATCCCCTGGGCTCCAATCGGGGAATGAATGTGAGCCGCATCCCCTGCCAGAAAGATCCGTCCTCGCGCATAGTGTTCGGCCCGGCGCTGATTCACATGAAATCTCGTGAGTTCCGCCGGGTCTGACGCACGCGCTCCCGCCGGGCCGCAGGCATCGATGACCTGCTGAATTTCTTCCAGGGTGACCTCCCCTGTGGGTGCCTTGCCCGGCTCATACGCAATCACGACGCGGTGGCGTCCATCAGTCATGGGGAAGTAGCCAATGAAATTGCCCTGATGGAGAAAGGCGAAAAGCTCATCGGAGGACAAGTCCCAGGTCAAACGCACATTGCCTACCGCAAGACTCAGTTCAGAGGTCGTCCCGGCGAAATTGAGTCCGAGCAGATGGCGTACCGTACTGTGTGCCCCGTCACAGCCGACCAGCCAGCCGACCCGGACGCGTTCGACCGTTCCATCAGGATGGCGCAGCCCTGCCTCCACCCCCTGTTCGTCCTGCGTAACACTGATCAACTCCGTCTGCCATTCAATGACGCCACCCTGGCTCTGGAAGTGTTCCGTCAGCACCTGCTCCGTCTCATGCTGTGGCAGCATCAACGCATAGGGATAGGGGCTATCGAGCAGGTGCTCCCCGAAGTCGACCCGGGTGAGGCGCTTGCCATCACTGTAGAGACTAAACACAGGAACCTTGAGTCCGCGCTCGACGGCAGTGTGGGCCACTCCCATCTTGGCAAGCAGTTCCAGCGTTTTCGCCTGGATGCCCACGGCTTTGGTCTGTTGGACGGCCTCTTGCGCGCTATCGATCAGGCGGCAGCGGACACCACGGCGCAGCAGGTCGTTGGCCAGCGTCAGGCCAACAGGCCCCGCTCCAACGACCAGAACGTCATGTGTGGCAGCAGTCAGGGATACATCGCTCATCTTCTTGCATCCTTTCATGTGGTGACATCCTCAAGCCCCTCTACTTCGTCTCCACAGATGTTGGCAGTTCGACCACTTCCTGGTCATACTTTTCAAAGATCTCCTGGAACTGTGCCGGATCTGGCGGACCTGGAGGAAGGTGAGCCAGTTCTTCAAAGAACTGTTCATAGCCAGCAGGCGTCATCATTCCCAAGATTCGGCCTGGCTGGTTCCCGACATTCTCGAACGCATGGGGCACATCACGAGGCACAAACACAAACGTTCCGGCAGTCGCCGTTACCGTCTGTGTGCCCAGTTGAAAGAGGAACTCCCCTTCCAGGACATAAAACGTCTCTTCGTGCTGGCGATGCACATGTGCCGGGGCACCCGACCTGGGCCGGAACTCCCCTTCCAGCACTGCAATGGGTCCCCCAGTGTCCTCTCTCCCCGCCTTGATGGTCCAGGGGTTCCCCAGGACATGGATGACCTTCCCTCCTCCAGGAGGAAGGACGATCCCGTCTACAGATGAGTTCTTTTCTTCTTGCATGGATCTCTTCCTCTCTTGCACTTGTACGTGACTCTCAAAACACGCCCTCTTGCTTTCTTCCCCAGAAGGAGATGCATACTTACTCTGTCTTCCGAGTGGAAATCATATCCATCATATGATCAACAAAAGTATCAATGGTGCCTGGGTCAGGTATCTGGGGGGCTTGCATATGCTGCATGAGCCCATTCAGAAGGGCGTAGGTGAGTAACGTACCCAAAAACATACGTGCTACTGTTGGCGGATCTATGTGTTCTCGGACCACTCCATTGCGCTGTCCAGAGCGCAACAGCGTCAGGAAGTAGTTGAATCCCTGCTCTGGGACAGTTTTGCGAAACAAGGTCCCAAGCTCAGGAAAGCGCGGCAATTCAGCTATGATGAGACGAAGGATGGCCAGATACTCTGGTTGCATCATCGTCTCTAATATCCCCTGGGCAGTAGTCCGCAAGAGCACGCGAAGCTCTTGTGTGTTCTTGGGCTCTGTAGATCGCTCCATCAACTGCACCCAGAAAAAGCGCTCGATAGTGAGTGAACGCAGCACATCCACGAACAGATCCTCTTTTCTAGCGTAATAGCGATAAAGCGTCTCCTTGGAAGTAGAGGCAGCAGCAGCAATCGCATCGGTACTAGTGGCTTGAAACCCATGCTGGAGGAACAGTTGTTTGGCGGCAGCTCGTATCTGCGCTCGTTTCTTCTCTGTACGAGTCTGGGTCACGGATGGCTCTTTCATGCTTTCTCCTCTGCCTCATCAACGTACCAGGATTAGTACGGTACTGTACGGTACAACCATAACGTAGAAACAGGAGATTGTCAAGTCTATTGGCTTCATCAACAATCAACAGCTCAATCAGATGCGAAAAACGGCGCGTGACGAGAAACTCTTCTTTGCCCTGATGATGCTGATTGGCTGCCTCAACGAGAGATGTAAAAAAATAATCCCGCCATCTATCGGTGGCGGGACATGAGAGCTTCGTTACTTCTGTCCATAAAAGGTAAATAATGAACCGGCTCTTCTCCGGTCAGATGGGCTGGTCATCTAAACCTAATGTCTGATGCGCTCGCTCGCATGGTTGTTATCATCAGCGGCTTGAGCTCGCACGTCAGGGGTGACGCAGACCTGATCGCCCTGGAATGCTTCACGCCAGACATAGCCTGTTAGACAGGCATCCGGCCCATAAGCGGCATTAGGATCGACGCGGCTGCTCGCCTGACTGTTATCATTAGCGGCCTGGGTACGCACATCAGGGGTGACGCAGACGTGATCACCCTGGAATGCCTCACGCCAGACATAGCCATTGACACACGAATCAGGGCCATAAGCCCCACCAGGATCGACGCGGTTACTGGCTTGACTGTTATCATTAGCGGCCTGGGTACGTACGTCAGGGGTGACACAGACATGATCGGTGGAAGAAGCCTCACGCCAGACATAGCCTGTTAGACAGGCATCTGGGCCATAAGCTGCATTGGGATCTTTGCGTTCATTTGCATGACTGTTATCATCGAGCGCCTGTGCGTGTACTGCGGGAGTGACACAGACATGATCAGTGGAAGAAGCCTCACGCCAGACATAGCCATTGATGCATGCATCTGGCGGGTAGCTGTTCCCTTGATTAGTTTGATTGCCCTGATTACCCTGATTGGTCTGGTTGCCCTGATTAGTTTGATTGCCCTGATTACCCTGATTGGTTTGATTGCCCTGATTTTCCTGGGTGGGTGTGCTTCCTGGTTGGTTGCTTTGAGGACTCTGACTAGACGAGGCAGATTGCTGAATAGCCGTAGGGCTGGATGAGTACGTAGCTACCTGCTTTTGTGCTGGACCTATTGCTTGCAAGAGCCCTGGAGAGAAGAAGAGAATGAGACCAGGTACAATCGCCAGCGTGAGCAGGAGTGCAGTGATGAGTAGGGCCTTATTTGATTTGTGTGGTCGCACGACGGTTGCTGGTCCAGACGGATGTGAGCCTGTTATATCAGGAAGGGAGGGATTAGAATGTGGCGAATACGTTGGCTGGAGTGCAGCACTCTTTGCCTGTATCGCTGGAGAAGATGGGGTGAAATTTTGCTGTTGAGCTTCTGATACGTGGAGTTCCCCCGCCGGTGTCTTAAGGACTGTAGATGCATTCTGAGAAGAGATCAGGGTAGCCAATTCGTTGGGCGGAGTTCTCAGGATTGTAGATGCATCCCCTGAAGCGGTCTGGGTGGAAGACGAAGAGATCGTATATTGCATCTGCTGACCACACTGTTCAATGGCTGTCGCGAAGTCCTGTATGGTAAGGAAGCGCTGCTGAGGCTCTTTGGCAAGTGCCTTCATCACAACATTTTCTACTTCTAGTGTAATGGTAGCAGCTTTCTGGCGCAAAGGTGGAGGAGGAGCATAGAGATGCTGCGCGCACGCCTCCGAAAATGTGCCGTGGAAAGGAAGGTCACCGCAGAGCCATTCATACACAACGATAGCTAATGCATACTGATCACTGCTTGCTCGTGGTTTTCCCATGATCTGCTCTGGTGCCATGTATGAGACGGTGCCGGCAGCTGCCTTTGTACTTTGAGAAGTTGATGAGGAAGAAATTAAGGCAACACCGAAATCGCTAATCAGCACCTCCTGGTTACTTCCCAACAACATGTTTTCAGGTTTCACATCCCGGTGAACCAATTTGCGCTCATGTGCATACTGTAATGCCGCTGCAATTTGCTTAATATATGCTGTGATATCCGCAAAAGCGACACGCGTCCCTTTGGGGTGACGCTGCCGTAATGTACCATGAGGGGCATAATTCATGATCAGAAATGGTACTTCACCCTCGATCCCACAATCCAACACACGCACAATGGAGGGATGATCCAATGCAGCAATGGTGCGAGCCTCTCTTAGAAACCCCTCCTGATCATGAGCGATCAGTTGAGTGTGTAGTATTTTAATGGCAACCAGAGATTTCAAATGAAGATGTTCGCCCAAATAAACTTCGGCAAAGCCCCCCTTTCCTAGTAGACGGATCAGACGGTAGTTACCAAACTGTTGGCCAATACGATCAATCATTTGTATTGCCTCCTCAAGTATCCGCCATGCCTACTCAAAGTGGGTGCGAAAATCTGCTGTAAGTAATAACTGTAGTCGAAAATTCCATGATAGTGTAGCATAAATCACACTATTACGCAATTGTAGTTGGCTGATAGGGTGTGCGTCGTTGGTTTGCAACAAGCGAGCCGTTTGCTCTAAGATTCTCTGGCTAAAACTGCATCCTCCGTTGCATAATCAAACTGCTGAGGATCTACTTCCGCAGGAGCATTAGCACGTTCCCAGGAGATAGTACGTGTGAGAGCTTCTTCCAGATCGATTGACTCATGGTAGCCCAATGCCTGGCGTATACGAGTTGTGTCTACCCATAGATCCTGGGCAGTGTCCATATCAGCGACAAGGTGAGGTGGCAGACGATCTGACGGGACAGTTACAATCTTGCCGCTCCAACCGGCAGCGTTTGCAATAGCGCGTACCCACTCAGCCAGAGTAAGCGTGCGAGCTTCACCAACATTATAGATGCGACCAGCGGCACGCTCGTTTGTTATAGCAAGTACGATGGCGGCAGCAACGTTCTCTACATAGCCATGTGTCCAGCGCCAGGAGGCTACGCTTGCATCCAATATGATGGCCGGACGCCTATCGTCCATACGTTTCAAGTATTCGAAGAGCCGGTGCTGGCCGTCGCCTGGACCGTAGACCATAGGCAGGCGAAGAATTGTACCGGGCAGAGCGGGATCGCTCATAATGATACGCTCAATAGGAATCTTATCGTAGTCATCCATCCAGCGCTGCTTATCCTCTGAGGCACGCATAGTTGTACCACGGTATGGATAAAGTTTTTCGCGCAGAGGTGAATCTTCGGTAAGGGGCACAGGATCGGCGGGACCGGGTTCTGTCCGAAGCAGGCGGCCATAAGCGCGATAGACATCCTGACTGCTGATTGCTACGATGCGGCGAACCATGCCCTTGAACAGGTCCATGGCTGTGCGTGCATCTTGCTCCACAAAGGGGAACATATCCAGGACGAGTTCGGGAGCAAAGCGTTCGAACTCTTGCTTGAAGGTCTGGATCTGTGCTCTATCACCCAGGATGTGCTGCACTCCCACGAGCACATCCGATTGCGTCTGACCGCGATGAAAGACGGTGATGTCGTGGCCCTGCTCATGAAGCAAACGCACAGTAGCAAGACCAATAAAGCGAGTACCACCGATAACCAGAATACGCATAGCGAAAAGTCCTTTCAAAACGTTGTTATATGGGATATCAT
>Ga0137371_10005366_pt1 | contig 10015 bp, 9 predicted proteins | sample SagtaG_7_FD_104919 | JGI IMG/M metagenome (GOLD analysis project Ga0137371, IMG submission 104919) | Vadose zone soil microbial communities from Sagehorn Ranch, Mendocino, California, USA - Sage1_R_40_16 metaG | ecosystem: Environmental > Terrestrial > Soil > Vadose zone | place: USA: California... | reverse complement strand
CGCCCGTCGTCAGCACGCCGCCCCACGATTGCGGGAGGCCGAACAGATCCTTGAGCCAGTCGATCGCGATCTCCTCGCACCGCACGCCGAGCGGCGTCGCGTCGTAGGCGGCGGCGTTCTGGTCGAACGCCGACGTGAGCCAATCCGCCGCGAGGGCTGCGGGCGTCGTCCCGCCGATCACCCAGTGGAAGAAACGCGGACCGGAAGCACGCAGAGCGCCGTCGGACGCGCGGACGAGCTCGTCGATCGCCACGAGCGCGCCGTCGCCGTCCTCGGGGAACGTCGCGCGCAGCGACATCGCGGCGACATCCGCCCCAGGGCGCCGGACCAGATCCGAATCGATCGTCACGAGATAGCGCTCCGCGGCGGCCGCCGCCGCGCGCAGCGCCGTAATGACGCCCTCGCGCTCGAAGATCGGATCGGGCACGGACCGAGTCTATTCAGTGATCGTTCAGCCCGGTGCGGAAGTACCAGGACCACTCGCTCGGGGGGTGCTATTGCCCACCACACGCACGGGGTCCAACGTGACAGACGGCAGGGCGGGACCTCACCGACGTGGTGTTGGCGAGGCAGGGGCAGGGGGAAGTAATGAGCGCAGGACAGAGCCTTCGCCGTCAGAACTACAGCTTCATGGCCATCACGCCGCCGATCGTGTCGCACAGCGCGTCGCACAGCGCCACACACGCGATGCATTTCATGCGCGTCGTCCTCGCCGCCGTCAGCGCCGTCGCGCTCGAGCTCGCCACCTTCGCGACCCTCTCGATGCTCATCACCGGACGCTGACCCGCCGCACCGCGCACGCGGTGCTACGCGGCGAAGGTCCGGATCGCTTCGACGATGGCCTTGTGCTCCTCGGCGAGCACACGGGCCGACAGGGTGGGGACGTCGTCGCCCGGCTGCACTTGCACGCGCCGCTGCACCACGACCTCGCCGAGATCGACCGTGTCGGGATGCACCCGGTGCACGGTCACGCCTGACTCCAACGCACCCGCGGCGAGCACGGCCTCGTGCACGCGGTCGCCATGCATCCCCTTGCCGCCGAAGAGCGGCAGCAACGCGGGATGCACGTTGATGATCGGCACGCGCGCCACCTTGACGAAGAAGCCGGGGGTGAGGATGTGGTCGAACCCCGCGAGCACGATGAGTCGTGCGCCGGACCGCACGAGCGCGTCGGCCATCGCGCTCTGAGCCGCGGCCCGCGTCCCGTGGGCTTCGCTGGTGAACGCCGCGCACGAGACACCGGCTCGCTTGGCGCGGATCAGCGCGGGGACGCCGTCGCGATTCGACGCCACGAACACGACGCGCGCGGGCAGGCTGCCGTCGGCGCACGCATCGAGGATCGCCTGCAGGTTCGTGCCGCGGCCCGAGACGAGAACGCCGACGGACAGCGTCATCAGGATGCCCAGCGCACACGCCGCGGACCGCTCGCGGGCTCCACGCGACCGATGGCCACCGCGCCGGGGACCACGCGCAGCGCCGCGGCCGCGTCGAACTCGGGCACGATGACCACGAGGCCGATGCCCATGTTCCAGGTATCCCACTGGTCGACCTCGGGCACGGTCCCGAGCTCCGCGAGGACCCGGAAGATCGCGGGGACCTCCCAGGCGCCGCGATCGATGACCGCGCCGAGTCCCGCCGGCAGCGCGCGCGGCAGGTTGCCCTCCCAGCCGCCGCCGGTGAGGTGCGCGATCGAGCGGACGTGGGTCGACGAACGAAGCGCCCGGAAATGGTTGAGATAGCTGGTGTGCGGCGCGAGGAGCGCATCGCCGAGCGTGCGCCCGGCGAGCTCGGGGTGCGGCGTCGTCAGCGCCTCCTTCACATCGCGGCCCTGTTCGCCGGCGATCTTCGCGGCGATCGCACGCGCGAGCGTGTATCCATTCGTATGGAGGCCGCTCGAAGCGAGACCGATGCACACGTCGCCCTCCCTCACCGAGTCGGGTCGGAGGATCGCCTCGCGCGCGACCATGCCGACGAGGAACCCGGCCACGTCGTACGCGCCAGGGTGGTACATCCCGGGCATCTCGGCCGTCTCGCCTCCGATCAGCGCGCAGCCGTGCGCGGCGCATGCGTCGGCCATCGCGCCGACGACGCGCGCGAACACCGCGGGATCGATCCGCGACGTCGAGAAATAGTCGAGGAAGAAGAGCGGCTCAGCGCCCATCGCCATCGCGTCGTTCACACAGTGGTGGACGAGGTCGGTGCCGATGACCTCATGACGATCCAGAATCCGCGCGATCTCGAGCTTCGTGCCGACGCCGTCCGTCGTCGCGACCAGCACACGGTCCGCGCCCGGCGAGGCGAACAGCCCGCCGAACGCGCCGATGTCGCCGATGACCTCGGGTGTTCTCGTGCGCGCGATCCGCTCGCGTATCTGCGCGAGCGACTTCTCCGCGCGCGTCGGGTCGACGCCCGTCGCGCGGTAGGTGAGTCCGGTCACGCCGGCTCCTTCTCCAGCACGCCCTTCTCCAGCACGCCCTTCTCCAGCACGTCCTTCTCGAGCTCGAGCTGCACCGGCACGAGGTAGTCGCCGGTGAAGCACGCGGTGCAGTGCTCCTCCCGCGTACCGCCGGTCGCGTTCACCATGCCCCCCAGCGAGAGATAGCCGAGCGTGTCCGCGCCGATGTGCCGGCGAATGCCCTCGACATCGAGTCGCGCGCCGATGAGCTCGCTGCGGCGAGCCATGTCGACACCGAAGAAGCACTGGTGCTGGATCGGCGGCGAGCAGATGCGCATATGGACTTCCTTCGCGCCGTTACGGCGCAGGAGCTCGACGATTGGGCCGCTCGTGTTGCCGCGCACGATCGAATCGTCCACGACGACGATGCGTTTGCCCTCGAGGACGTCGGACAGCGCGTTGTACTTCAGGGCGACGTTGTGCCGGCGCAGCTCGTCCGATGGCTGGATGAAGGTGCGGCCGATGTAGCGGTTCTTGATGAGACCCTCGTGGAACGGGATGCCGCTCCGCCTCGCGTAGCCGACGGCCGCGGGGATCGCGCTGTCCGGCACCGGGATGACCGCGTCGGCCACCGCCGGATGCTCGTCGGCGAGGATCTCCCCCATCCGCTCGCGCGTCGCGTACACCGAGACGCCGCCGAGCCGGCTCGACGCCGATGCGAGATACACGTGCTCGAAGATGCAGAGCCCCCGGCGCTCGTGCGATGCGAGATCGGCGATCGTGACGGGCCCGCGATCGTCGATGCGCAGCACCTCGCCAGGTGCGACGTCGCGCACGAAGGTGGCGCCGATCGTGTCGAGCGCGCTCGTCTCGCTCGCGACGAGCCACGAGCCGCCCTTGCGCCCCAGGCTGAGCGGGCGCACGCCGAGCGGATCGCGGATCGCATAGAGCGCGGTCGGCGTGAGGAGGACGAGTGACCACGCACCCACCAGCGTCGGCAGCGCACGCGTGATCCGCTCGTCCCAGCTGGTGCCCGGCGCGTGCGCGATCGCCTGCGCGACGACCTCGGTGTCGGAGGAGGTGACGAAGTGGACGCCCTCATCGGCGAGCGCGTCACGTATGTCCCGGGCGTTGATGCAGTTGCCGTTGTGTCCGATGGCTAGCTCGCCGAGCCCGTCGGCGCGCACGGTGAAGGGCTGGGCGTTCTGGATCTTCGAGGCGCCGGTGGTCGAGTAGCGGGTATGTCCCATCGCGGCGCGTCCCGTGAGCACCCCGAGGTCGGGCTCGCTGAACACCTGGCCGACCAGGCCCATGCGCCGCACGACCCGCAGATCACGGCCGTCCGTCGCGGCGATGCCCGCCGACTCCTGACCGCGGTGCTGCAGCGCATATAAGGAGAAGAACATCAGGCGGGCGGCCTCGGCCGGGTCGGCGGTCGCCTGCTCGCGCCGGCTCCAGATGCCGCAGATGCCGCACATGTCTAGGCCTCCCTACCCAACGCTCGCGCGAGCCCGCTTCGGTGTGCATCGACCAATGACGCGATCGGCAGACCCAGCACCGGCGCGATCTCGAGCAGATCCCCGCCGACCGTCCCCAGCGTCCACACCGGGACGTCGTGCTGGGCCGCGAGCCCACGCAGGCGCGACTCTAACGATGGACCCACGACGAGGACGACGCCAGACGGACCTTCACCGAACAGCGCGACGCGTTTGTCGATGCCGCGGACGGCCGGAAGGGTGACCTTCATCCCGATGTGATCGCGCAGCGCAAGCTCCGCGAGCGCGACCGACAGGCCGCCCTCCGCGCGATCGTGCGCGGCTCGCAGGGTACCGGCGTCGTGGGCGGCGAGGATGAAGCGCTGCAGGCGCGCCTCGAGCGCGAGATCGATCACGACGGGCCCGTCGTGTACGCCGATCGATGCGCCGTACGCGGACGCGCCGAGGGCGACCTGTGCGCTACCGGCGAGCATGACGACGTCGCCGACGCGACCCGACGTGACAGGGATGTGGCGCGTCACGTCGCCCAGGTGTCCGACCGCACCGATGACCGCCGTCGGCCAGATGTCGGCGCCGCGCGTCGCGTTGTACAGCGACACATTGCCTGACACGACCGGAACGCCGAGCGCGATACACGCCGCCGAGATGCCCGCGATCGTTCGCTCGAGCTGCCACGCCCCTTCGGGCCGTTCGGGGTTGCCCAGGTTGAGACAGTCGGTGATCGCAAGGGGCGTCGCGCCGACGCACACGACATTGCGCAGCGCCTCGGCGACGGCTGACGCGGCGCCGACGAACGGATCGAGCGCCGCAACGCGCGGCTGTGCGTCGATGGCGACCGCGACGGCGTCGGCTCGTCCTTTGATACGGAGCACCGCGGCGTCCGCACCGGGGCCGAGGACCGTGTCGGTGCCGACCATCTGGTCGTACGTTCGATAGATCACGGCTCGCGACGCCACCGCCGGCGATGCGAGCAGATCGAGAAGCTCCAGTCCGATCTTGTGTAGCGGTCGCTCGTCGAGCGAAGCGGCGACGACGTTGGGTCGCTCGCGGATTGACTCAGCGACGACGCGAGGCGCGGCTGCCCACTTTGAGATGTCGTACTCGGGGGCCTCGTCCGCCAGTAGCGCCGGCGGAAGCGTCGAAACGATCTCCGCGCCGCTCGAGATGGTCAGCACCTTTTCCTCGGTGACTTCGCCGATGCGTACCCCCTGCAGCTCCCACCGGCTGAAGATCCGCTCGACGTCGCCTTCGCGGCCGGGCCGCGCGATGACGAGCATCCGCTCCTGGCTCTCGCTCAGCATCACCTCGTAGGGGCTCATGTTCTTCGCGCGCCGCGGCACCTTGTCGACGTCGATCCGCATGCCCACCCCGCTTCGGGCCGCGACCTCGCTCGACGCGCACGTGAGCCCGGCGGCTCCGAGATCCTGCACCGCCTCGACCGCGTCGAGCTCGACCAGCTCGAGCGTCGCTTCCATCAGCAGCTTCTCGAGGAACGGATTCCCGACCTGTACCGACGGTCGTTTCGCGTCGCTCCCGACCCCGAGCTCGAAGCTCGCGAGCAGCGAGGCACCCGCGATCCCATCACGGCCGGTGTCCGAGCCGACCAGGTACACCGCGCTGCCCGGCTTCGCGGTATTCGCGCGCGAGAGTCGGTCGCGCTGGACGAGGCCGACGCACATCGCGTTCACCAGCGGGTTCTCGAGATAGCAGTCCTCGAACGAAACGTGGCCGCCCACATCCGGGATGCCGACGCAGTTCCCGTAATAGGAGATCCCGCCGACCACACCGGACAGGAGGCGCCGCGCGCGTGGCGCGCTCGGCGGCCCGAAGAACAGCGCGTTGAGCACGGCGACGGGCCGCGCGCCCATCGCGAAGACATCGCGCAGGATCCCCCCCACACCGGTGGCCGCGCCTTGATACGGCTCGACCGCCGACGGGTGGTTGTGGCTCTCGACCTTGAACGCGCAGAGCAGTCCGTCGCCGATGTCGACGGCGCCCGCGTTCTCGCCGGGGCCGAGCGCGACGCGCGCGCCTTTGGTCGGCAGCGTCCGCAGCAGCTTTTTCGAGTGCTTGTAGGCGCAGTGCTCGCTCCACATCGCGCCGAACATCGCCCACTCGAGCGCGTTCGGCTCGCGTCCGACGAGTTCCCGCACGCGGGCGCCCTCGAACGGCGTCAGGCCGACCTCGCCGAGGATGTCCAACTTAGGCTGCGCCGTTTCCGTCCCCGTGAGCATCGGGGACGAGCTCATGCCGCCGCGTCGGCTCCGATGAAGCGCTCGATCTGATCGACGAACGCGAGCAGATCGGCAACGCGCGTCTGGACCGATGTGTACACCTCGTCGATGTCCGTCTGCTCGCGGTCATAGGCGAGCAGATTGCGCAGATTCGCGAGGTGCTCGAGGCGGTACGCGAGCTGTTTGTCGATGATCCCGTGCTTGCCGATCGCGTCGAGGATGTCGTGGTACGCCTCGGGCTTCGGGAGCGCGAGCGCCATCACGAGGTACGCGCCGGTCCCGAAGAGCAGCTCCACCGCCTGCTGCAGGTACCACTGCGCCAGACCGTAGAGCTTTGGATCCGAACGGAACTTCACGCGGTCGATCGGGCGAAGGTCGGAGAGCAGCTGCGTGTATTCGCGCAGGCGCGCCAGACGCGCGAACACGTACTCGGCGTCGATCGCGAAGCGCTCGCCCTTGGTGCGCTCCGCGAGCGCCTTGCTCTGGATGTCGTCGTATTTCTGGAACTCGAGGTACTCCATGACCGCGCGCGCCTCCCACTGGACCCGGCGCTTGTGGTCGCGCTGGAAGAGGAGGCTCCAGCTGCGGATGACCTGTGCGCGCTGGAGGAGCGATGCCTGGTTGAGGATCACGACGTCCAGGCCCTCGGTCTCGAGGGTCTTCGACAGTTCGCTCACGAAATAGACCTGGTAGTCGAAGAACTCGTTGGCCCGCACCTTGTCCAGGAGCAGGAGGCCGACGCTCTGGTCGGCGAAGGCGCCGGCCAGCTTGCGCGCGGCCGGGGTGCCCTGGCCGTAGGCAGCGTCGACCGGGCTCGTCTGAAAGAGCGACTGGAGTTGGGCCTGCTTCTCGAAAAGGTCCATCTCTATACCTATCTATATATGGCAGGAGCCGTGCCTGCCAGAGCCGGGCCGAGATTGGCCAGGACCCGATACCCGTCGGTCCCTCCGAGGAGGGCTTCCGAGCACCTTTCCGGGTGAGGCATGAGGCCTACGACGTTGCGGCCCTCGTTGCAGACGCCGGCGATGTTCGCGAGCGATCCGTTCGGATTCGCCGCGGCCGTCGCGCCGCCGCGCTCGTCGGTGTAGCGGAATACGACCTGCCCACGCGATTCGACGTCGGCGAGCGTCTCGTCGTCCCCGACCCAGCAGCCCTCGCCGTGCGCGATCGGCATCCGCAACACCGCGCCGCGCAGGCCCGTGGTCCAGAGGGTGTCATCGCTCTCGACGCGCAGGTGGACCCAGTCGCAGCGGAACTCGAGCCCACGGTTGCGCACCAGCGCTCCGGGCAGGAGCCCGGCCTCGCACAGGATCTGGAAGCCGTTGCACGAGCCGAGCACGAGGTTGCCCGCGTCGGCGAAGCGCCGCAGCTCGCGCGTCGCGGGCGAGATCTTCGCGATCGCGCCGGCACGCACGTAGTCGCCGTAGGTGAAGCCGCCAGGAACGACGGCGGCGTCGTAGCCCGCGAGGTCAGCGTCCTCGTGCCAGAGGATGTCGCTCTCGACACCCGGCACGAGCGATAGCGCGTGCTGGAAGTCGCGCTCGCTCCACGTGCCCGGATAGCGGAGGATCGCGACGCGGGTCATACCGGCACACCCTTGTTGAGAGAGAACTCGTACTGCTCGATGACGGGATTGGCGAGCAGCTCGCGGCCCATGCGGGCGACGGCGTCCTCGGCCGCGGCCTGATCGGCGGCCTCGAAGGTGACGACGATCTCCTTGCCGGTCCGCACGTCCGACACCGCCATCCCGAGCGACCGGAGTGCTCCGCGGACGGCCTCGCCCTGCGGATCGCGCACCTCGGACTTCGGGAATACCCGGATCGTCGCGGTGAAGGTCATCCGAACCACTCCTCGCCGGTGAGCTTCCCGTAGCACTCGCGGTAGCGCTGGCTCGTGCCCGCGACGACCTCGGGCGGCAGCGCCGGCGCCGGCGGCTCCTTGTTCCAGCCGCTCTGCACGAGGAAGTCGCGCACGTACTGCTTGTCATAGGAGGGCGGCGAGCCGCCGGGCTTGTACGAGGCCGCGTCCCAGTACCGCGAAGAGTCGGGCGTGAGCGCCTCATCGATGAGCGTGAGTTTCCCGTCGTAGAAGCCGAATTCGAACTTCGTGTCGGCCAGGATCAGCCCGCGGCCGAGCGCGTACGCGTGTGCCTTGCGGTAGAGCTCGAGCGTCGTCTCCTCGAGCTGCTTCGCGAGCTCGCTGCCGACCAGGGACGAGAGCTGCGCGCGCGAGATGTTGACGTCGTGGCCGGTCACGGCCTTCGTGGCGGGCGTGAAGATCGGCTCGTCGAGCCGCTGCGACTCCTCGAGCCCCTTCGGCAGCGTCTCGCTCGCGACCGTGCCGAGCGCCTTGTACTCCGTCCAGCCCGAGCCCGCGATGTAGCCGCGTGCGACGCATTCGACATCGATGCGCTCGCAGCGCTTCACCAGCACGGCGCGGCCGTCGAGCTCCGGCACCTCGCGGAACACCGCGGGCAGGTCGTCGATGTTCGTCGACACGAGATGGTTCGGGACGACCCGCTCGGTCCGATCGAACCAGAAGCTCGAGATCTCGGTTAGCACGCGACCCTTATCGGGGATCGGCGTGGGGAGAACGACGTCGAAGGCGGACAGCCGGTCGCTTGCGACGATCACCAGCCGCTCCCCGCCGGCCTCGTAGACATCGCGGACCTTGCCGCGCCGGAACAGCGTCGCGCCGGGCACGGCGCTCTGCATCAAGGTCTTCACTCGGGCAGGACTCCCTTCAATCGCTCGCGCCACGTCGTCGCGACGTCGCGCGCGACGTCGGCGGCGAGGCCGCGGTAGTCCTCGGGGCGCTCGAGAATGCGCCGCTCCTCGGGCGAGAGCTTGGTGAGGTACTCGCGCAGCTCGGTGTCCTGGGCGACGACCTCGAGCACCGAACGCGAGCCGCGCTCGGCCTCGAGGGTGAGCCGGCGCACCGCCTCGTGCGCGTCGGGATGGCCGTACTTCGCGAGCAGCACGTAGAGCGGCTCGGCGACGATCGCGCCGCGCGACATCGCGAGGTTCGCTTTGAGACGATCCCGGTCGACGCGGATCCCCTCGAGCGAGCCTGCCAGCCGGCCCGCGGCATACGCCGTCGCGGCCACGATCTCGCCGAGAAAGCGCTGCGAGGCGGAGTTCGTCAGGTCGCGCTGGTGCTCGCTGATCTGGTCGAGGTACGTCGTGAGGACGCGCGGCGCCATGGCCTTCCAGATCGACTTCACGTTCTCGAACGACACCGGGTTCCGTTTGTGCGGCATCGTCGACGAGCCGACCTGCTCCGCCGCGAACGACTCGGCCACCTCGCCGATCTCGGTGCGCTGGAGCTGGCGCATGTCGTCGGCGAGGTTCGCCATGACGCCGAGCGCCGTGACGCAGGCATGCGCGAGATCGGTCCAGCCCTCTGGCTCGACGATCTGGGTCGAGCTCGACTTCGGATGGAGACCGAGCGACGCGAGGAAACGCCGTTCGAGCGCGCGCGGGTCCGCGGTCAGGAGCCCGACGGCGGCGTAGGCGCCGACCGCGCCGGAGAGCTTGCCCGGAAGGCGCGGCGCGACCGAGCGAAGCATCTCGACCCGGTCGCCGAGGCGCGAGACGTACTCCGCCATCGCGAAGCCGAACGTGATCGGCTCGGCGTGGCGACCGTGCGTACGTCCGATCTGCGGCGTGTCCGCCTCGGCCTCGGCGATGGAGATGCACCGAGCGACGAGCACGCCGAGCGCGGGTACGACGACCCGTTCGACACATTCGCGGTACCGCAGCGCGTTCGCGGTGTCGACGATGTCGTACGACGTCGCGCCGAGGTGCACGAAGCGCTTCGCCTCGTCCGGCACCTGCGCGCGGATGACGTTCACGAGAGCGCGCACGTCGTGGCGCGTCCTCGTCTCTTCG
>Ga0137371_10005364_pt1 | contig 10015 bp, 8 predicted proteins | sample SagtaG_7_FD_104919 | JGI IMG/M metagenome (GOLD analysis project Ga0137371, IMG submission 104919) | Vadose zone soil microbial communities from Sagehorn Ranch, Mendocino, California, USA - Sage1_R_40_16 metaG | ecosystem: Environmental > Terrestrial > Soil > Vadose zone | place: USA: California... | reverse complement strand
GGAGACCGCGAGATCATGACGCTGGAGGAGATGATCCGGCTGTTTTCTTTCGCCGGGATCCAGCAAAAGGCCGCGATCTTCGACATGACGAAGCTCGAGTGGATGAACGGGCAGTATCTCTCGATGACCCCCGCGGAGGATCTCTACCCCCTGGTCGCCCCACAGCTCGCGCAGCTCGGTGTGAACGGCAACAAGGACGCGGTGCTGAAGGCGATCGCGGCCGTGAAGACCCGGTCGCGCACCACGCTCGATGTGGCGCGCCAGGTAGCTGCCCGGCTGGACGCGAAGCACGTGGTAGTGGACGAGAAAGCGAAGCAGGAAATCGCGAAAGATCCGGCCGGCTACAAGACGTCGCTCGAAGCAAGCCTTGCGGCGCTCAAGGACACCGACTGGACGCCCGAGCAGCTCGAGCGGCGGCTGCGCGCGCTTGCGGACCAGAGGGGTGTCGCGGCGGGGAAGATCTTCCAACCGATCCGCATCGCGTTGACGGGCGGGACCGTGTCGGAGCCCGTGAACGAGCTGCTCGACGTGGTCGGCAAGGTCGCAACGCTCACGCGATTGGAGTCGGCTGCCAAGACCGTCGCTTGACACCCCGCCCATCCAAAATAGTATCTGAGCACGTAACGCAGTAACACATCATGCCCCGACCCCTGCGCAGCATCGGACTCGCCGTGGCCGTCACGGCATCGCTCGCCACGACCGCGGCGGGCCAGTCGCTGCTCGACCGCACGCCCAACCTGTCGGGCGGCTGGCTAGGCGAGCGCGGAACGCTGCAGTTCAACTTTCTGCACCGATTTACCGTCAGCAGTGCCCCGGCCCGCAAAGTCACCAACACTCCCACTTTCCTCCTGTCGTACCGCCTTCCCTTCCCCGTCGTCATCGGCGTGAACTACGCGACGTCGTCGGACGTCGTGACGACGCCACCGCTCCCCAACGAGTGGGAGGCATTCGCGCGCTATGCGCGATTTGGGGGCGCCGTGCAGTTGGGCTACAACGAGGCCGCGCGCAGCGCCGATGCCGAGCTCACCGTGGGACGGACGCTGGGGCCGGTCCGGTTGCTGGGGGTGGGGCGGTTCTTGTCCAACGGGTACGGGAGCGACACGGCCCGCTACGCCGTGGGCGGCGGCGCCACGCTGCGCCTGCACCGCTGGGTCGCTCTGGCGGGCGACGTCGCCACGCTGCTCGATCGCCGCCCCGGCGAAAAGCCGGCGGGGGGCGCCGCTCTGCAGCTCGCCATTCCCTACTCGCCGCACACATTCTCGCTCCAGGTGAGCAATACGACCACCGCCACGCTGCAGGGCGCTTCGCGCGGCGTCGACAAGGTGCGCGGCGGGTTCGAGTTCACGATCCCGTTCACGCTGAGCCGCTATTTCGGGCGGCGCGCGAAGGCCGCGGCGGGAGGCGCGGCGGTTTCGAGCACCGCCGTCGAGATGCGCGCCATGGCGTTTGCACCGCTGCGCATCGAGGTGACCGCGGGCGCCACAGTCGAGTGGACGAACCGCGACCAGCTGGCGCATACCGTCACCGCGGACGATGGATCGTGGGATTCAGGCCTCATCGCCGCCGACGGCACCTGGCGGCACACCTTCGACAAGCCCGGCACCTACGCCTTTCACTGCACCCCGCACCCGTTCATGACCGGCATCGTGGTGGTCAAGTGAAAGCGGCGCTCACCGCCCTTACAGGGCTCGCGCTCGCGGCCGGCGTGGCCTGCTTCTCCGATCGGACAGCGGGGCCGGTCGCCAGCCTCGCGGAATGCCGGGTGCCAGTCACCGTGATCGATTCGATGCATTACCTCGTGGCGATCCGCGACTTCGCGTTTCACCCCGACTCGCTCGCCGTCCCCGTCGGCGCGACCGTGACGTGGGTCAACTGCGAGCCTCCCGCCACCGACGCCCACAGCTCGACGTCCGACGCGCCCGCCTGGGACTCGGGGTTGTTCCAGAGCGGCGCACGATTCTCGCGGACCTTCCCTTCAGGCGGGACGTTCCCGTATCACTGCAGCGTGCATACGTACATGATCGCGAAGGTCGTCGTCCAGTAAGTCTACGGGATGACCGTCGTCGTGTCCTGCGCGCGGCGCCGTCGCTCCGCGTCGCGTTCAGCCTGCTTGCGCTCGCGCAGCTCGCGCACATAGCGACGGAAGTCCTGGAAGGTCTGGGCGCGGTCCGCCGCGCGCAGAATGTCCTCGCGCATCGCCTGCAGCTGTCGCGCCCGCATCCCCTCGTCGAAGTTGCCCTGCGGCAGCAGATTGCCGAGCAACGCCAGCGCCATCGTGGGAATCTTGATCCCGGCGATGTGGATGTACTGCGAGTCGATCCCGAACTTCGGAATTCCGCCTGCGCCGCCCACCGTCCACGACGGCCGCTGCCGTTCGCGCTGCACCTGGTCGTAGATCAGGTTGAGTGAGTCGACCATCGCGCGCAGCCGCCCGATCGCCGCCTCGTTGCGGCCCACGGTGTCGCCGTACAGCGCGTCCGCCACGGTCGCAGGGAGCGCGGGCCGCGGGCTCACCCACAGGCGACCGTCTCCCACGTGCGGCGCCAGCGCCGAAGCGTTGGGATCGTAGGCCGGCATCGTGAAGCCGGTGTCCGCCGGGGCCACAGATGATACCGGCGGCGGCGGCGGCGTCCCTGGCGGCGGGGGCGGGTGGGGGGGGGGCTCGCGGCGCGACGTCCCAACCGTCGGACCGCGCGCGCTGTTGTGCCGCGTATCGTGGAACGGCGCGAACGCGATCGTGTCGGGCGGCTGCAACACGATGTACCGCGGCCGGCGCGGTGCCTGCCAGGGGATCGTCACCGCGAGAATGAGGGCGACGATGTGGAGCCCCGCGGTGAGCAGCCACGCGCGGCCGACCCGCAGGCGCGGAACCTGGCGCTCAAACAGCGGCGAGCACCTTTCCCAGCCGCTCCGCCGCCTCGACCAGGCGCGGCGTCCCGACCGTAAGCGCGATGCGGAAGAATCCCTCCGCGCCCGCGCCGAAGGCGCTCCCCGGCAGCGTCACTACGCCCACCTCTTCGAGCGCGCGCGCTTGAAATGCCGCCGACGGCAGCCCCTCGGGCAACGGCACCCACAGGTACATCGTGGCCCGCGGCGTCTCCGCCTCGAAGCCATTGGCGCGCAGCGCCGGGAGGATCGCATCACGCCGGTCCTTGAATTGCGCCGCGTATCCCGCCGCGAGCCGCTCCGCCTGCTTCAGCACCTCCGCGCCCGCCACCTGCACGGGCAGGAACGCTCCCGTGTCCACGTAGTTCTTGACCTTCGCCAGCGCGGCGATCCGATCGGCGCGCCCCACCGCCCAGCCGAGCCGCCACCCCGTCATGCAGAAGCTCTTGGAGAGCGAGTGAAACTCGACCGCCACCTCCTTGGCGCCGGGGATCTCGAAAATGCTGGGCGCGACGTAGCCGTCGAACGTGATCTCGCAGTACGGGTTGTCGTACACGAGCAGGATGTCGTGGCGCCGGCACAGCGCCACCGTGCGCTCGAGGTACGCGCGCGATGCGACGGCCGCCGTCGGGTTGTTCGGATAGTTCAGGTACACGAGCTTCGCCCGCTTCAACGTGTCGGCGGGAATCTCCTCGAGCTCGAGCAGGAAGTCGGTGCGCGGCGTCAGATCGTAGAGATACGGCTCGGCGTCCGCGAGCACGGTACCGCCGTGGTACACGGCGTATCCGGGCACCGGGACGATCGCGACGTCACCCGGGTCGAGCACCGCGGCCGCGAGGTGCGCGATGCCCTCCTTGGAGCCGAGCAGCGGGTGCAGCTCGGTGAACGGGTCGATCGTGAGCCCGAAGCGACGCCGCATGTAGTCCGCCGCCGCCTCGCGGAACGCCGGGAGCCCGAGCTGGAACGCGTAGCGGCTCATCGCGGGATCCTGCGCGGCGCGGGCCAGCGCCTCCACGGCGACGCGCGGCGGGGCGAGGTCGGCATCCCCCGCGCCCACGTCGATCACGTCCACACCCTGCGCGATCAACCGGCGCTTGATGGCCGGCAGCTCGGCCATCGGGTAGACCGGCAGGTGGGCGACGCGTTTGCTGGATCCCGGCACTAGGCTGCTCCGTTCGTCTCGAAGTCGCCGATCAAGGTCTCGCGGTTGGTCAACGTCGCCAGCCGCTTGTCGAGCGCCAGATAATCGCCGCGGAACGCTTCACGGAACTTCCAGAAGTCTTCACGCGATCGCCAGTGGTCGATCGTCAGGTACCGTCCCGGCGCGTCCGCATCCTTGAGCAGCTCGGTCCCCCCGTAGCCGGGGGCCTTGCGAAACAACTTGGCCCAGTCACCCCCGGGCCCGTATGCGACCTCGAACGCCTGGGCGCTCCCCGCCTTCACCTCGAACGCCCAGACGATGCGATACATGCCATGGAATCTATTCCTCCGGAGGGGCGGCGCGATCATCCCGCAGAGGCCGGAACGTCGCCCTGATCAGGGCGACGGCGTCGACGGCGACCAGCAATCCCTCCCGGGGAAGCGCGGCCACGCCCAGCACCGTGCCGGCAGGCGGGTTCCGCTGCGGGAAGAACTTCGCGCCGGCCTCACGGACGGTGGCCCAATCGGCGGGCTTGAGACCCACCACGTACACGTTGAGCTGCACCACGTCGCTGGGCGATACGCCGGCCAGGTCCAGCACCAACTCCAGGTTCGCGAACGCCTGCCGAGCCTGGGCCGCCAAATCGCCGGGGCCAACGAGGCGGCCCATGCTGTCGAGCGCGACTTCGCCCGAGACGTAGACCATCTGGCCGACGCGAACCGCGTGAGTGAACCCGTCGAGCCCGGCGAGTGTCCCGGGGTTGATGTAGCGTGTACTGGTGGGGTCGAACCCGCCGCCCATGCGGCCCCCGAATCCCCCTCGGCCCCCTGCTCCCCCCTCGCGCCCCTGCCCCATGGCCGGCGCGCAGCCCAATCCGAAGGCTCCCAGGGCCACGATCGCCAGCGTCGCGTTCCGCATCTGCCGTCTCCTCGTTGGGGATCTCGTTACTACACCGGCGCGCCGATGCCGTGCTGCGCGAAGAAGTCTTCCAACACGCGCCGCACGTCCGCCCAGTTACCGATCGCCTTCGCCGCCGGCGGCAAGCCCTCCAGGATCATCTCACCGTAGCGCTTGGTGACGACGCGGCGGTCCAGCAGGACTACGGCGCCCACATCCGTCTTGCTGCGAATCAGCCGACCGAATCCCTGTTTCAACTTGAGCGCCGCGTGGGGCACAAGGTAGTGCGTGAAGCCGTCGACGCCCGCGTCGCTGAGACGCTCCAGGCGCGCCGCGGTTAACGGCTCGCTGGGCACCTTGAACGGCAGCTTCGCCAGGATCAGGACCCGCAGGGCGCGCCCCGGGACGTCGACGCCCTCCCAGAAGGAGTCGGTGCCGAGCAGGATTGCCGATCCCGCCTCGCGGAAGCGCCGCAGCAGCTGATCGCGCTGCCCGTCTCCCTGAACGAGGAGGGGCCACCGGCCCCCCAACTGCCCGCGGACGGCATCAGCGGCGCGACGCAGAGCGCCGTGACTCGTGAACAGCGCGAAGATGCCGCCGTCCGACGCATGCGCCAGCTCGACGAGGATGCGCGCGACGCCGGCGTCATGGCCCGCTTCATCCTCCCGCGGCTCGGGGACATCGGTCGGAATCCCAAAGACACACTGAGACGGAAAGTCGAACGGCGAGGGGAGGATTTCGCGGACGGTAACGCGCGACGGCGGCAGCGCCAGTCCGAGCCGCTCCTCGAGGAATGTGAACTCGCCCCCAGCGGCGAGCGTCGCACTCGTCAACACCGCCGTCTCGACGCGGTCGAACAGCGCGTCCTTCAGGACGGGTGCGAGATCGAGCGGCACCGCGGCCAGGGTCACGTTGGGCGTCTTCCGGCCACGGCGCTCCAACCAGCGGACCGACGACGGCGCCGCCGCCGGTGGCGGTTGCAGCGCCGCCTTGAGCGCTTCGGCGGCGCTGTCGAGGCGGCGCACCACGCCCCGCAGCTCGCCCACGAGCTGCGCTCGGGCGTCGGCGGGATCGTCGAGCGACAGGCGGTCGGCGATCGTCTCCACGCCGTCGCGCAACCGGCCGAACGCCACGAGCAGGTTCTCGAGCGCGACACCCAACCCTTCCGTCCACACGGAGTCGTCCGCGAAGGCGTCGGTGAGCCGCAGCACGGGAGCGGTCCCCGGCTCCGTCTCGAGCCGCCGGGCCAGGCGGCCGAACAGCTCTTCCGCGCCGCGGCGCGCGGCAGTGAGCGCGTCGAGCAGGCTCTGCGTCAACAGGTCGCGGCTCGCCGCGGCGAGCAGGTCGTTGTGCGTCGCCAGCTCGGCGGCGAGGGTCGGCAGCAGACCGCGGCCGTTGCGCTCGAGCCGCCCGAGCAGCCGCTGCACGCCGAGCATGCTCACCTGCGTACCGAGATGCTGCGCGGCGACATCCTCCAGATGGTGTGCCTCGTCGATGACCAGCCGGCGGTAGGGTGGCAGCACCGCCGCTTCCTGCCAGTTGTCCGAGGCGATCCGCACCGCGAGATCGGACGCGAGCAGGTGGTGGTTCACGACCACGACGTCGGCCTCGGCGGCGCGGCGCCGCGCCTGGAATAGAAAGCAGCGATCGAAGTGTGGGCACTTGAGCCGGGTGCACAGGTCCGACTCCGCGGCCACCGCGTCCCACACGTCGGGGGACGGCTCCTCGGCGAGATCGGCGAGGCTGCCGTCGCCGGTACGCGCCGCCCATCCCGCCAGGGATTCGAGCTCCGCCCCGCGCCCTTCGTCGAACAGCGAATCTTGCCCGGCGCGCGCCTGGTCGAGACGCGACAGACAGAGATAGTTCCGCCACCCCTTGAGCAGCGAGAACGTCACCGGCCGGTCGCCGGCGGAGAGCGCGCGCGCGAGAATCGGCAGATCTTTGCCGACGAGCTGCTCTTGCAGATTGATCGTGTTCGTGGAAACGATCGTGCGCTCGCCGTTGACGCGGGCCCATTCGAGCGCGGGTACCAGGTAGGCGAACGATTTGCCGACGCCCGTTCCTGCCTCGAGCAGCGCGATGCCGCCGTCGTTGTAGACGTCGGCGGTGTATGCCGCCATGTCGCGCTGGCCGGGGCGATCCTCGAACGTGGTGCCGCCGAGCGCCCGGGCGACGGGGCCCGTCTCCGAGAGCAGCTCCGCGATGGCGATCGAGTCGAGGCGCGCGACGCGGCGCGGCCGCGGGCACTCGACCACGACGTACAGCGCCGTGACCGCATTGTCGACGATGCCAAACCCCACGCCGCCATCGTGCAGCCGCGCGGCGACGGCGAGGTCGGCGCCCGAAGGATCGAGCACGCCGCTCGGGTGGTTGTGGAGCAGCATGTCGCCGCGCTCGGCGACGCCGGGGAGGGCCAAGACGGCGTCCACGGTGCCGCGCGCGACCACCCGCGCCTGGGCGATCATCCCGTTGGGGTCGGAGCGGACGACGAACGACACCTCGCGCCCGTGCGCGGCGGCGATTTCCGCTTGCAGCAGCGCGCGCACCGCCGGGGTAAGGCGCTCCGCGCTCACGTCTTGAGCTCGCGCTTCTTGGCCGCCGGAAACAGCACGTTGTTGAGGATGAGGCGGTAGCCCGGCGAGTGCGGGTGCAACGACAGGTCGGTGGGCGGATCGCCGATTTGGTGCTGTGGGTCCTCCGGGTCGTGGCCGCCGAAGAAGGTCCAGGTCCCCTTCCCGAGATCGCCGTGGACATACTTGACCCACGGCGCGCCCTCCTCGTCGGCGAGTACGGTGACGCCCGGCTTCAGCCGCGCGCGCAAGAACGACGTCGTGAGGCCGTAGAAGTCGGGGATGACCTGGCGGTGGTCCTGGACCAGCATCGTGAGGACCGGATCGATCTTCGCGCTGAAGTTGAAGAGCTTGAAGGCCCCGAGGGGCTGACGCCGCGGGCCGGCGTTCACCTGGTGGCCGTCGATATCGGAGAACGTCGCGATCAGCGGGTTCGGCTCGACCCGGGCGCCGGTGAAGGCGAACGTCTGCGACCAGTCGAGCTTCGCATCGGCCTGGGGATCCATCGGCGTGCCGTCGGCAAACGTCGCGGCGATGTCCACGTCACGGGCGGCGAGCGCCAGGTCGATGGTCTCCGTCGCCGTGCACATCGCAAACAGGAAGCCGCCATTCGCCACGTAGTCGCGGATGCCGCGCGCCACCGCCTTCTTCAAGTCCGGCACCGTCGCGAAGCCGAGCCGGCGGGCGGTCTCGGCGTTGCTCTGCACCATCTCCGCGAGCCACGGCATCCCCGAGTATATGAGGAAGAACTTCGAGTACTGGCCGGTGAAGTCCTCGTGGTGCAGGTGCAGCCAGTCGAAGTCCTTCAGGCGTCCCGCCAGCACCTCCGGGTCCCAGATCTTGGTGAATGGAATCCCGGCGTACTGCAGCACCATCGTGACCGCATCGTCCCACGGGGCCGCGTTGGGTGGGGCGTACACCGCGACCTTGGGCGCCTTCTCGAGCGGGATGGCGTCCATGTTGTTCGTCTCGATCTCGCCGCGGATCGCGGTGACACGGCCGCTGTCGACGGAATCGGTCCGCACGCCGCTCAACGCCGCGTCGCGCCGGATGGAGTCGGCGTCCGGGAGCAGGAACGCGCCGCCCTGGTAGTTGAGCAGCCACTCGACCTTGAGCCCGGCGCCGATCACGCGATATGCGAGGCCGTAGGCCTTGAGGTGATCGGACTGGGAGTCGTCCATCGGAATCAACAGCGACGCCAAGACGTCACGACGCCAGGACGCCACGAGCGGGGCGACGTGCGCCGCGCCGAGCAGCGTGGCGACTTGGCGACTTAGCGTCTTGGCGAATTCCCGCCGCTTCATGATTTCGGGATCGCTCCGCGCGCCCGCTCCAGCTCGCGCCGAGCTTCGGGCACGAACGCGCTCCCCGGATAACTGAGGATCAGGTGCTCGAGCCGCTCCACCGCCTCGGCCGCGCGGCCCTGCCGAACCAGCAGGCGCGCCCATTCCAGCTCCGCCGCCGGCGCGGCGGCGCCCGTGCCGCCCGCCCGCGCGACCTGCTCGAAGATCCGAGCGGCCGTCGAGTCTTGCGGTCCACCGAGGCGCGCGGCCACCTGGCCCGCCAGCAGCAACACGTCGGACCGCCCACCGGACGGCTCGAGTTGGCCGGCGACGCGGCGCAAGGCGTTCACCGCACCGGCCGAGTCGCCGCGCGCGAGTGCGAGCAGGGCCGCGCCGAGCTCCGGCAGCGTATCGGTGGGGATCTGCTGCACCAGCGCGAGCATCGCCGTCCGCTCGGTGGCCGCGGCGCGCTCCCCCGCGTACGGGCCCGCGGCGCGGAACGCGTCGGTCGCGCCCCGCAAGTCGCCGCGATAGAGCGCGATCCATCCCTGTTCCGCCAGGGCCGCTACGCTCGAATCCCCCCGCAGCAAAGCCGCCGCGCGATCGAGCTCGCCGCGCGCCACCCGCGCCCGGGCGAGCTGCAGCCGCAAGGCCGCGCGATCATCGCCGCCCAGCACCCCCGAATCGGGGGCGAGGCGCCGCTCCGCCGCGTCGAGCTGTCCATCGGCGATCAACACTTCGAGCAATGCCGCTTCGGCCATCGACTTCGCGTCGGCGGGCGCCAGCGAGTCGGCCGCCAGGCGCTCCAACGCGGCGCGGGCCGCGACGCGGTCCCCACCGTCGAGCAGCTCGCGCACCGCCTCGGCGCGCGCCCGCTCCGCCAGGGGCGACGGCACGAGATCGGCCCAGCGGGCGAGCGCCAGGCCGCGCACGCGGTGTCCGGCCGGCGTCGCCACGGCGCTCGCGAGGTCGGCGAAGCGTCGCAACGCGGTCGCGGTCTCGACCGAGGGCGCCGCCGTCGCGAGGGACTGCTCGAACAACCGCCACGCCTCGACGGTCTGGCCCCAGCCCAGCAGCAGTTCAGCCGCGAGTCGCTGGGTCCGCGGCGCGGCGTCGGCGCCGGTGAGCGCCGCCACGACGCGCCCGCGCTGCGTCGCCGGCGTCTCCGACAACTGGCTCGATGCGTTGGGCAGGAGCTCCGCGGCCGCCGCCACCGCGTGCCCCCACTCCCGCGCTGC
>Ga0137371_10005363_pt1 | contig 10016 bp, 9 predicted proteins | sample SagtaG_7_FD_104919 | JGI IMG/M metagenome (GOLD analysis project Ga0137371, IMG submission 104919) | Vadose zone soil microbial communities from Sagehorn Ranch, Mendocino, California, USA - Sage1_R_40_16 metaG | ecosystem: Environmental > Terrestrial > Soil > Vadose zone | place: USA: California... | reverse complement strand
GTATGATGTCGCGTTCATCGCCCGTGGCGCCCACTTGGCGGCGATGCAGCGGGAGGGGCTGATCATCGAAAGTTTCGCCGGTAACCTTCACGTTCGCGATGCTCTTTTCACGGTTGATCCGACCGAGGTCGGCATAGCGGATCTCATATTATTCTCCGTTAAATCCTATGAGACTGAATCGGCCGCCCAAGCGCTGGAGCCGATGGTCGGTGAGAAAACCGTGATACTTTCATTACAAAACGGCATCGATAATGCCGATAAAATCGCGCATATCTGGGGTGTACGTAGGACATTGGCCGGCGTCGTTTATATCGGCTCTCAACTGTCCTACCCAGGCACAATTAAACATTCGGCCGGAGGCCGCATTGTGTTCGGCGAGCTCGACGGCCGAGTTCATGAAACGACCAAAGCGGTCGAGCAAGTTTTATCTTCGGCACAAATCTCCTGCGAGATAAATGCGGAGATTCGAAAGGCTCAGTGGCAAAAGCTACTCTGGAATGCGCCCTTCTGCGCCATCAGCTGCCTCACGCGTGCCACGGCCAAGGAAATCGCTGAATCCGACTCGCTGACAATGCTCGCGTTGGATTGCATGGCAGAGGTGAAAGAGGCGGCAAATACGGTAAGCATCGATCTCAATCCCGCTCTGTTCGATGAAACGTTGAATTTCTCCAGCAGCCTCGGAGAGTTTAAGCCATCGATGCTTCAGGATCTGGAAGCCGGCAAACCGCTTGAATTCGAAGCGTTCAATGGGATAGTGGTGAGCCTTCTTCAAAAATCCGGGAAGCAGGCGCCGACCAATCAAGTATTTTACCGCGTATTAAAACACCTCGACAAAAATATCCGTGCACACAAATCGTATTAAAGGAGAGCCCATGGGAATACGACTTCATACAAAAATCATTTGTCTGCTTTTTCTTCCCAGCTCTTTTTTTGCGTTCACTGTCACGGGACACGCTCAAGCAGATAACAAGGAACTTGCAGCCAAGGGCCAGTATATCTTCGCTCTGGCCGGCGGCTGCGCCTGTCATACGGTACCCAAGGAAACAGAGAACGCTGGCGGGCGGGCTTTTCCCATTCCCTTTGGAACCGTTTACAGTACGAATATCACTCAGGACAAAGAGACCGGTCTCGGCAGTTGGACGGACCAACAGATCCATGATGCCCTGGTAAAAGGTATCCGGTCCGATGGATCGCACATCTTGCCTGTGATGCCCTACGAAGCCTACTCAGGAATGGCGCGGGAAGACCTCACGGCGCTCATCGCCTACTTGAGAACGTTAAAGCCGGTGAAAAAGGCGACTCCACAACTGAAGAGCTGGGCGCCGTTTAATCGGAGCCTGGGCGCACCTCTCTGGTTGAAAGTTTTCGGCCGTTTCTCAGACCCGCCGGCCCAAGCGCCGAAGAGCCGGATCGAACGCGGGCGGTATTTGGTGGAGCACGTTTCGCTCTGTAGCGATTGCCACACGCCGAGAAATTTCATCGGAGTGCCGAACCGCTCTCTCTATCTTGCCGGCGCCAACAAAAAGATCGGCCCCTTGGGCCAAGAAGTGCCGAACATCACGCCCGATAAAGAGACCGGCATTGGTGAGTGGAAACGGGAGGAGATCGCCGCGGTGCTTCTGACCGGCACCAAGCCCGACTTGGACAACATTCAAGGACTCATGGCTGAGGTTATCGAGCACGGTTTCAAGAACATGACCAAGGAAGATGCTCTCGCCATCGCCGACTATTTGAAATCGGTCCCGGCGATTAAGAACAAGACAGAATAACAGCGCAGCCGTCGGAAATCAGTTCCGCCGCACCTGTTTGATAACCTCGGCAAGAATCTGATCCGTGTTGACGTTTTCCGCTTCGGCTTGAAAGTTAAGGATGATGCGATGACGCAGCGCCGGGTAGATAACTTTTTCTACGTCTTCATAGCTGACATGGACCCTGCCCTCGGCCAGCGCGTTGCCTTTGGCACCGAGAATGACGGATTGGGCACCCCGCGGGCTTGATCCAAAGCGCAGGTATTGCTTGACGGGTGCGCCGGCAACTCCGCCGTTGCTGGAATGGGGCTGGGTCGCGTGCACGAGCCGCACCACGTAGTCTTCAATGGGCGGGGCGATCAGAACCTGGCGCAACAGCTGCGTCATAGCGGCGATCATTTTTCCGCTGTCGTCCGGCAAAACTTTCGAAATCTCGCTGGTCTCCGCCCCGGTGGTCCGCTGCAAAATCTCCCTCAGCTCGGCGGGCGAGGGAGAAGTCACCAAGAGCTTGAAGAAAAATCGGTCCAGTTGCGCTTCAGGCAACGGATACGTTCCTTCGAGCTCTATCGGGTTTTGAGTCGCGAGAACGATGAATGGAGATTCCAGGAGGTGCGATTCGCCGAAGACGGTGACCTGTTTTTCTTCCATCGCTTCTAGGACCGCCGATTGGGTTTTCGGCGTCGCGCGGTTGATTTCGTCCGCCAGCACCACATGGGCGAAGATCGGCCCCTTTTTGAATTGAAACTCTCGCCGACCGTTACTTTCCGTCAGCACCTCTGTGCCGACAATATCCGAGGGCATCAAGTCGGGTGTGAACTGAATGCGTTTGAACGACATGCCCAAGGCTTGGCTCAAGGATTTTACGAGGAGCGTTTTACCCAAACCGGGCACGCCTTCCAGCAATACGTGTCCACCGGCAAAAAAGGCGATGAGGACTTTGCGGATAACATCGCTATTACCAACGATGACTTTTTGCACTTCCGCTTCCAAGCGCCTGAACATGACCTGGAAATTTTCCGGCTCCATCAACTTCCTTTCGTCAGCGAATCACCCCGCGATATTCCAAAGGCATTTGTTGCTTTTCCGTCGGAGCATCTGGTACGTGCGCAGGCAGTGGAACATTGCTGACCGGGATTTTCGGACGGACTTTGCCGCCTCGTCCCTCTCTCGTGACGGTGCTTTCACCTTTAGCATCCGCTGTCAGCTCCTCGGGTAATTGAACGGTCACATAGCGCGCGCCCTTGATTCCTTCTTTCCCTTGGTCGCCGCCCGGGTTAAACCGTTCTGCGGGCGGAGGCCCTCGAGGAATCTCCTCGGATGGCTTGCCCCTGCCACCGGACTCCGCGGTGGTGCCTGCGGTTTTGCCTGTCGCCTCGTTGTTTTGGTTTCTGTCAGGCTTGTTTGGATCCGGCTGAGTTCCTTTTCCTTCACCGCTTTTCTGCTGATTGTTTTCTTTGCCTTGATCCTGAGGAGCCCCTTGGGTGGATTTGCCCTGCTCCATCTCTTTGCTGAGTTGAGCCTTCTGATCACTCTTGCTATCGCCACCGCTTCCCTGGCTTTGTTTGCCCTCTCCTTGCCCCTCTCGGGGCAAATTACTTTGGATGCCTCCGCCGCCTTTATCTTGATCCTTTTGCTGATTTTGCCCACCGCCCGACTGCTGCTCCAAGCCCTGGAGCGTGCTGGAGGCCTCCCCCAGGAGATCTTGATTGTCCTTTTGCTCTGGCCTTTTCTGCTGCTCCTCTACTTTCTCCTGCATTTGCTGGATCAGCGCCTGTTTTTCTGGCGCGGCGCTCTTCGGATCCTCGATTTTCGTTGCAAGCGTTTGCAGGCCACGGGCCAACTCCGACAGCCGCGGCCGTTGCGCCATTTTCTCCGCCAGCTGACGAAGCCGCTCGTGCGTGGGCAATGGATGAAGGATCGAATGCACCGTCGGCAAGAACAAATGAAACAACAGCGCCGCAACCATCGAACCGAACACCGACCAGTAAAAAGACCTTTTGATCTGGAAGGGAAAATCGCGCTTGAGTTCGATACGAGTCTGGAATTGGGCCGCTTCCATGCGCAATCGGGAAACCAATGAAGCGGCGTTCGGCGAAGGCTCGATGGTTAGGAGGGTCAAAAAACGGTCCTTCGCTCCGGTATGATCGTCAACGAGCCGAGCTGCCGACCCAACTGAAGGAACCAGAGGCCGGTAGCGGAATAGCACCGCCAGCAGCACCAGTCACGCCACCGTTACAATCATCAAGAAAAGTCCTAGCGGGCCGATCCACCTCGCCTGAAAGAAGTAGACAAGCAGATAGATCGCCACGATCAATGGAGGAAGAAAGATGAGCAGCGCATCCCACAACGCGTGGTTACCCAGCTGCGTAACCAGCCGATGGATCAGCTTTTCCGGCGACTGAGCGCCATAGTTCTCAGTAACAACCTGCATATGCCACGTGAACTATACCATGGAGCCGCAGCGCCTTAAATGCACCGTTATTGGCGCCGTGAATTGCGCTGCTGTGAAGCGGGCTCACGAACCGGCTGATACATTTTGACCGCCTGATTGTGCGCCTCGAAAGTCTCCGAGAAAAGGTGGGTACCGTCGTTCTTCGATACGAAGTAGAGAAACGGCACGCCAGCAGGATGCAATGCCGCCTTGATAGAGGAGAGACTTGGATTACAGATCGGACCGGGCGGGAGACCTGGGATGCGGTAGGTGTTGTAAGGATTTGCATCATGCAGATCCTTTTTCGTCAAGTTGCCGTTAAAATCCTTGAGTCCGTAAATCACCGTTGGGTCGCTCTGAAGCGGCATATGACGTTGCAATCGATTATAAAATACCGCCGAAACGATTGGCCGCTCGGCTTCAACGCCCGTTTCTTTCTCGATAATCGATGCGAGGGTGATAATTTCGTGCGGCGATAATTGAACGGCCTCGCGTTGTTGCTCCAGCAGCGGAACCGAGAACCGGCGAAATTGCTCCGTCATAGCCATGATGACATCTCTTGCCGGCGTCCCGGGTGTAAAATGATAGGTGTTCGGAAACAGGTAGCCCTCGATCCCTTTGTCTTGCAAACCAACTGAAGCAAGCAGCTCCGGGTTAGCGGCCTCGGCAAGAAATTTGTCTTTGTCGGCAATCTGTAAGTTTGCCAGTAAATCGGCAATTTCCTTGACCGTAAATCCTTCCGGGATCGTGACGCTCTGGAAAACGCCCTTGCCCATGATCATGCGATCGAGAACTTCTCGCGGCGGCAACGGAGCGTCGAAACGATAGAGCCCCCAATGGATTTTCTTCTCGACTCCGCTGAATCGGGCCCATAGAGAGAACAGTCTCTCGTTGCCAATAACCTTTTGCTGCCGGAGTTTCCGGACCACTGCAGCGAACGGTTCGCCCTGCTCTACCCGAACTTCCGCAGGGCCCTGGCCCCCTTGCGGAATCGAGGAGACGTACGCGAGCAAAAAACCGGCGAACAGAAGCGCGGAAATGGCAACGACAACAAGCGTGGTGAGTATGCATTTCACGACGAACCGCCTGAATTGGAAAGGAGGGCTCAATCCACCGCTGGAATCCCGAGCGCGACTTAGTTTTCGGAGAGATTGACCTTCATCCAGCCCTCGACTTGCCGGACAAATCCAGCGAAGGGGTCTTCTCCGGGCTCCGCCGCGAAATAAGCCTTGCGGGTATAATCGAGGGCTCCGGAATAGTATTCAAACTTCTTCGAAAGCTCTTGAAAGAGAATAAAACCGGTGCGATAGAGGGAGAGATCGAGTTCCGAAACCGTCCAATAGGAGCGGCTTCCTTCCGTGATGTAATACTGAAGGCATCCCCGTCCCTCCACGTGACTGCGAAAAATTCCACTCATAAAGAGCGCATAATCTCCCACATACTTTTGCAGGGAACGCTCCTTGAGGAGTTGGGATTCGTCGGCCGCTTCGCTGGACTTGGCGGCGAGCATTTCGACCATGCTATCCACTTTCCTGCCCCCGCGGGCGCGCATTCGATACAAATTGTCGCTTTTGGCGAAATCGGTGAGCACATCCGCGACATACCCCACGACGGCCGCGTCGTTTATGCCCAACTGCCAGAAGCTCCGGCGAATGATGTTGCTAAAAAAGCTGTGTAGTTTATCGCTCAAGATACGCTTTTCCATAGAAATACATGATACCAAAGCCGCGGTTTTTTTAAAAGAATGGCCGAAGGGACCCTCTCGTTTGCTCTCCGAAGCCATGGTAATCTCTAGCCATTTTTCGCCCGCAAGATATAATAGCGTTGCATTTCGAAGCTCCCGCTTTTCTGATCGGAGGAAACCATGGGAAGAGACCTGAAAGAAGATTTTTTCCGGCTGGATGGCGCCTGGGCGTCGTTCGAGCTCATGTCCATTCGCAAACGGGAGGATTATCTGAAACCGTTTCGCGTATTGCGCTGTAAGATCGATGATCAAGTTGACTTCCAAGCGCCCGAATCCGTTGGCAGCGCAACGGAGGCCACGGTTTTGATCGAGATCTTCGGTGACGAGGAGCTTGTCGCCGGGAGCGGTCAAGGGCCGGTTCATGCTGTTGACAACGCCATGCGCAAAATTCTCGAAAAAGATTACCCCCAGCTTGCGGAAGTCCGACTGGACGAGTTCGACGTCCGTCTTTTACACCACGGCCGCGCGACCTCGGAGGACAACGAGAATGGCGCGGCCGCGCTGGTTCGGGTACTGGCGATCTTCTCGGATGGGAAAGAGTCGTGGGGAACCGTCGGCGTTGCTGCCGATATCCTTCGAGCCAGTGTTGAATGCATCATTGACGGCTTAGAATGGAAACTGCGCGGCGAACACAAACACTAAAGCCGGCCCATCTCCTGACCTAGTTAGACATCCACGATTGATTAAGAACCGTTTCTCAATTCCGTTTCGCTTATCCTGCTTGCCAACGGATTGCCGCGAAAGCCATTTTTGATACTGGCTGGCCGAAAACGGGGTCTGAGGAGTCCCGCTGCTATTCTTCACGGCTACGCCAATGGCCGCAACCCATTCGAATACGCAGGAGCGTAAGCATTTCTCAAATACTGAAATAGCATCCGCTGTGTATTGAAGAAGGAACCATTGAAAGCGATGGCGGAGCGCATCACCTCGTCAAACTTATCCGGCTGATTATAGAAAAGCGGTAGAATGACATCTGCCAGTTTGTCATAGAGCGAGATCGCCTCGGCCACCGAATCATTTTCCGCGCCGTTGGGAGCTTCGATGGACCAGCCGGTCACACCTTCGATGTGCCCTTCAACCCACCAGCCGTCGATAATGCTGAAGCTCGGCACCCCGTTGAGAGCGGCTTTCATCCCACTCGTACCCGAAGCTTCCTGCGGCCGGAGCGGCGTGTTGAGCCAAACATCAACGCCGGCACAGAGCAGTTTTCCCAATGCCATGTCGTGGTTCTCCAGGTACACGACCCGAACGTAATTCGCGAGAGCCGCCGCCGCTTCAAAAATTCGCCGGATAATCGCCTTTCCCGCCTGGTCCCGCGGGTGTGCCTTGCCTGCATAAACCAACTGCAGCGGACCAGCCTCCCGAGCAATTTGCTTTAGCCGTTCCAGGTCTGAGAACAATAGATCCGCCCGCTTGTATGCGGTCGCCCGGCGGGCAAAGCCGACTGTAAAAACTTTCTCGTCCAGTTGAGATCCTGTAAGCCAACGTACCTGCTGCAGCAGTGCTTGCTTCGCTTGTCGATGCGCTTGGCGAATCTCGGCAACCGGTATCCCCACAGCGTAGCGGAGATAACCATTATCACGCCGCCACTGCGGTATCCTGCGGTCGTAAAGAGCAGCGAAAGGATCCGCAGCCCAGGTCGCAGCGTCGACACCGTTGGTGATCGCTTTGATGTTGTAGTCGGGAAACATGGCTCGCGTCACCTCCCCATGGCGCATAGAAACACCATTGACAAAACCGGAGAGCCTCAGCGCCAGTTCGGTCATGTTCAGCTCGCCGTCCATGACCCGCATTTGTCTAAGCGCCGCGGCGAACGCTTCACCTAGCACCTGACGAACGAGGTCGGCACGAAAACGATCATGCCCCGCCGGCACCGGCGTATGGGTCGTAAACACACACTGCCGTCGGACCGTTTCTACCTGAGCCTCTGAGAATCCACCATCTAGCTTTGCGCCCGCTTGCTCCTGCAGCAGGGCAAGCGTGATTAAAGCCGAGTGGCCCTCGTTCATGTGAAACACTCGCAAGTTGGTGTAACCGAGAGTACGGAGCATGGCCACGCCGCCAAACCCCAGAACCACTTCCTGGCAGAGACGGTAAAGTTCATCGCCACCATAGAGGTGATCGGTCAAAGCGCGGTCCCGAGGATCGTTCTCATCCAAATTCGTATCCAGGAAGAACAATGGCACGCCGTGGCCGCTGACGCCGCCAAACAGGTAGCGCCAGGCCCGAACGCCCACATTTCGGCCTTCTATCGAAATTGTCACTTGGGGCGACAAAGGTTCAAGACGGTTTTCCGGAGACCACTTCGACGGGGTTTCCAGCTGATTCCCCTTGGAATCCAGGCGCTGTTCGAAATAGCCCTTTCGGTGAAGAAGAGTTACGGCTACCATCGGGGCCTCCAGGTCTGCCGCCGAGCGAAGCGTGTCACCGGCCAAGATCCCCAACCCTCCGCTGTACGTGGGAATGCCCGAGTCGATAGCTACATCCATCGAAAAGTAGGCAATAGTTCCCGCATCGAGATGAGCAAAGACTCGATTCATAACCGTCAGAAATTAGAAAATTAGGCTTGAAATGAACAGTGGGGATTCATCCAAAGACAGGCTGTATTTGAGGGAAATTTTAGCACAGGCGCCAAATTTCAGCAATTATTCTAAAAGGCACGAAAATTAGACGAGAAGAAGGAAGGGGTATTCACCTGACGAAGATTTAATAGCCTGGTTGCATTGCTCGCCTTAGTAAACCAGGCGGAATGTCGAGACCAACTGTTGCCAAGATTCATGCTTGGCGAGGGTCTTCAATGCAATGACCGTCGGTGGCAACATGGGAAAATTGCCAGACTTTGCCCGATCCAGTGCTGTTTCAGGCGTCATCCAAAGACTTTCCGCCACCTCTTCCGAGCAAGCAAGAGGAATCTGATGTTCCGGAAGTGCCGCCAGATAGAATCGGGTATCAAATCGGACTGGGTATTTTTCCGGCGTGATTCGGTGGAAGAGATAAGTCATGCGACTCAAGTCAACAAACAGCTGCTCTGATTCCAATAGATGAGGTAAGTCGATGCGACCTTCCGACAAAGCTTTACGTTTCTCCGCCAGTCGCGTAATTGTATCATTGGGCTTGCCATCTGAAGGCTCGCCGTCTTGTTTTACGAAGAAGTGAATTCCGCTTTCCTCAAAAAGCTCTCTTGCGGCGGCGACCCAATGACCAAGGGACATCTCAGGACTGACGTCGTCACCCAGAATCGACAGGGCTTCGGATGGCGAAAGTCCCCTGCAGCGGGAGAACATCCTCTCCGAATAATCCTGCTTTTCGACTGCGCCGCCGGGAAAAACCAAATAGCCACCCAGAAACGGCATCTCCTGCGGGCGGCGGGTGAGCAGGACTTCGAAACCGATGGCTGCTCTAGGTCGAATCACGATGATAGTTGAAGCCTTGCTTGGGACGATCATTTGAGTCATAGACGCTACCAAGTGTAGGGGCATGGCGTGTCGCCCCTGTCTTATTATTTTATCTCTTACAACATACCCCCTGGGAATCTGCGCCGGCAACGGCTCTCACGGAGGGACTTCCGATATGGATATGGGCTCCGGTGGCCGCACCGGGAACGGCGCTTCTAAAGGCAATGAAAGGGACACCCGCCTGCCGAAGATATGACAAAAGCGACCGTCCTTCATTGCTGTCGGGGTGGAGCGCCACGTCCATTGCGTTTCTATGATCAAACCTCAGGCGATCGTGGGTGGGTGTCTGCCCAAACGCAGTAATCGGCAGGACGTGACCAAAGGTCTGGGAAAAAAAATTCTCGATCTTCGCTGCGTCGGCCAGAGACCATGACGCGGTCCCGTTAAAGCGAATAAGCGTGCCGCTCTCGCTGTACCCGCCAGGCGCCATGGCCGGCAGCCCCAGCAGCACGTCCCGCATAGACGCCTCGGTGATGGCGATGTCGGTCTCGGCGATCCAGCGCTTATCTTCGTCTACGCGGATCATTGCTGCGGCGCGAGCACGCTCGGTTTGGTTGAGTTCCGCGCGAGAGATCAGCCCCTGATTATAGAGCTCCTGCCGTTGCCGATACTCAGCCGTCAACTTTTTTACTTCGTCT
>Ga0137371_10005360_pt1 | contig 10018 bp, 8 predicted proteins | sample SagtaG_7_FD_104919 | JGI IMG/M metagenome (GOLD analysis project Ga0137371, IMG submission 104919) | Vadose zone soil microbial communities from Sagehorn Ranch, Mendocino, California, USA - Sage1_R_40_16 metaG | ecosystem: Environmental > Terrestrial > Soil > Vadose zone | place: USA: California... | reverse complement strand
TCGGCCAGCAGCAGCCTGCCCTGCATGACGCAGTCGCCGTCACAGCCCGGGCAGGCGCCCCGGTCGGCGGGGCCGATGGCCGTCCTGGCGGCGGCGGCGTCACCGGACCGCAGCGCAATCTCGCCCGCCAGCACGGCAAGTTGCCGCTGCAATGCGGAATCGGGCGGCAGCGGCCGGCCGGTGATCCTGATCAGCAGGCTGCGGGCGCCCGCCGAGTCGCCGTCGGCCAGCCGCACCCTGGCCCTGATCACGTCCGCCAGGATGCCCGCATGCGGCTCGCCGGGCAGCTGCGCGACGGCAGCGCGATCGAACTCGTCCAGCGACCTAGCTGCCCCGGCGAGGTCGTCCCTGACCAGGCTCAGCTGCGCGGCAGCCAGCGCGGGCAGCCAGGCGACGGCCGCACCAGCCGGGGCCGCGCCAGCCGGGGCCGCACCAGCCGGGGCCGCATCGGGCGCGACCGCATCGGCCGCTGCCGCGGATGTCTCGCTGCCGGGCAGCGGCGCCGCGGTCTCCCCGTGCCAGGCATCGGCCAGCGCGCGCCAGCCGCGGGCCCGGGCCAGCAGGCCGGCCGGGCCACCTGCCTTGAGCTGGCATTCGGCGTGGCCGAGTGCCAGCCGGGCCGCCGGGATCTCCCAGCGGCGCAGCCGCGCAGTTCCCAGGGTGAACCACAGCAGCCCAAGGACCCGGTGCTCAGCCGGTGTCCCGGCGGTCTGCTGCTGCCGCTCGGCCAGCGCCGACGCCCGGGCCAGCTGGCCCGGATCGGGGCCGCCCCGGCCGGCCGCCTGCAGAACGCGCAGCGCGGCCAGGCCCGGCTCCGCGACCCGCCGCACGGCAGGCGCGCAGCGGCCCAGCCCGCGCTGCGCGTTCTGCAGGTGCACGGCCGCCCCGGCTGGATCGCCGCTCCACAGCCTGGCCGCGGCCAGTGCGCTGGCCACCGCGACGTCGTCGGCGGCCCGGTCGGCGGGGAGTAGCGAGAGGACGGCGTCCAGCGCGGCCGGCCCGTTGATGATCAGAATTTCAGTCGCCGACTCCGTCAGCACGTGTGCGGCATAATCCCAGTCCCCCGCCTCGGCGGAGTAGCGCACCGCATCGATGGCCCGGCCGCTGGCCGCGTGCCAGCGCGCCGCCCGGCGCAGCAGGACGGGGATCTCGTGCGGGATCTCCCTGTGCAGGTCGGCCCGCAGCACCTCGCGGAGCAGCGGATGGTAGCGGTACGCGGCGTGGTCGCCGCCGGGGGCCTGGACGAAGCTGTTGTCCCGGCTGAGCCGGTCCAGCGTCCGCGCGCCGCCCGGCTCGCCGGTCAGCGCGTCGGCAAGGCCACCGGACACGAACTCGGCGACGCTGGTGCGGAGCAGGAAGAGGCGGGTCTCGGCCGGCTGCCTGCCGAGCACCTCATCCCTGAGGTAGTCGGTCACCATGGGCTCGTTCCCGACCAGATCGGTGATGCTGGCAGTCGGCGGGCACGCGCGGGCACGCATCGCGGCCAGTCGCAGCCCCGCCATCCAGCCCTCGGTGCGCCTGAGCAGCTCGGCACGACTGGCCGCGCCGACGTCGATGCCGAGCATCGCGAAGTAGGCCGCTGCCTCGTCGGCGGTGCAGGCCAGCTCCGCGGCGGTGACGTCGGCGAGCTCGCCGGCCACCCGCAGCCTGGCAAGCTGCAGCCCGGGCGGGCAGCGCCCGGACAGGACCAGCCGGACCGACGGCGGGGCGTGCCTGATCAGCAGGTCGAGCCCGGCCAGCACGGCGCCCCCGGCGATCTCGTGAATATCGTCAAGTACGAGCACCACGGGCTCGGTGAACAGCTGCGCAGCCTCCACCAGGCGCAGCGGGAACTCGGCCGGCGAGACGTCCTCCAGCAAGCCCGCCGCGTCGGCGGGCAGCGTCCCGGCCCGGGCAAGCGCCGCCCGGGCGTAGGCCCAGAACCTGGCCGGCTCGGCGTCCTGCGGATCCACGGTCAGCCAGGCGACCCGGCGGGCCGCCGGTGTCGCGGCCGCCCAGGACGCGCAGGCCACCGTCTTGCCCGCCCCGGCCGGACCGGATACCAGCGTCACCCGGTGCGCGGCCGCCTGCTCGATCAGCTCGGTCACCCGGCGGCGGCGCAGCACCGCGAGGCTCAGCCGCGGTATCCGCAGCTTGTCCTCGATGAACCGGGGCTGGTCCTGGGTCGCCACCCTGGCCCGGTGCGGTGCCGCCTGTTTCGTCGCGCTTGTCATTAACTCCCCCGAAAGGCGCCGCGTTCATGCCGCGGGCGGATCCCCCGATCCCTCACCCGGCTGGGTGAATATGCAGCTCAGAACGCCTCATTCCTCATTACCCCGGCCCGGAAGAGGCCAACCGCGAGCCCAGCTGGGGTGGATCAGCCGGGCCAGCCGCTGGTCGGCAGATGCCAACCGCGAGCCCGGCCGGGGCGGTATCACCCGGGCCGGATGATGCCGCGCTGGCCGGCCGTTCGTAGCGTCGCAGACACGACAAGGCAGGCAGCTGACCAGCCGCCGTCGAGCCAGGCGCGCGGAAAGCCGTGCGGGCAGCTACCTCATAGCCGGTTGACAGAAGGAGCTGGTTTCATGAGCAGCGCACAGGAACAGGCCGGCTCGCTCAGCGGCGAGTCCGGGCCGGCCACATCGGCGAGTGGCGACTCCGCGGCAGCGCGAACGTCTCGCCCGGATTACCGGGACGCCGGGGCCGAGTACCAGATCGAGGGCGGCAGCGCGGCCGGGACCGGATTCACCATGCTCGCCGCGACTCTGATGATCATCTCTGGCCTGTGGAGCTTCTTCGTCGGGCTGACTGCGATCATCAAGGACCAGTTCTTCGTCACGGTGCCCAACTACACCTTCAAGATCGACGTCACCTCGTGGGGCTGGATTCACCTGGCCATCGGCGCCGTGGTATTCCTGGCGGGCGTCTGCCTGGTACTCGGCCAGCTGTGGGCCCGGGTGGTGGGCGTCGTGCTCGCGCTGATCAGCGCGGTGGCGAACTTCATGTTCATCCCTTACTACCCGGTCTGGTCACTGATCGTGATCGCCATCGATGTGTTCATCATCTGGGCACTGATGACCGGCGGGCAGCGCGAGCCCGTCTGATCGCCGTGCCGCGGCGGCCCCGCCACGCGACAATATGGCGGGGCCGCTCGAGGCTGCCCGGGCCGCTCCGGCCGCGCTGGCCGCGGCCCCGCTCAGCTGAGCGTCCACGGCGAGGCGTGCTCGGTCAGCGAGTCAAGCGCCGCCGCGGACTCGGCGAGGGCAACGTGGCTGGCGGTCAGCGGATAATTGCCGGCCAGCCGCCCGCGCAGCGGATCGTAGTCCTCGGACAGCAGTCCCACATCGTTGCGCAGCTCAAGCAGCCGGGTGAACACCCGGCGCGCGTCCGGCCCGCGCCCCATCAGCGCGAGGCACTGGGCCAGCCAGAAGGTGCCCGGCAGGTAACAGCCATTGCCCGGCGACAGCCCGTCCAGGCTGTCTGCCGGATCCCGGACATACCGCAGCAGCACCCCGCCCCGGCCGAGCTCCCGCGCAGCCAGCGATGCCGTGCCGCTGAGCCGCTCGTCGCCAGGCGGCAGGAAGCCCAGCTGGGCAAGCCGGAGCATGCTCGCGTCCGTACCTGGTCTTTCATAGGCCTGAACGAATGTGCGGGCGCCAGTGTCGTAACCGCGGTCAAGCACCTCGGCCCTGACCTCGGCGCGCAGCCGTCGCCACCGGTCGGCGGGACCGGGATCACCGAACCGCTCGATCATCTGGACGGCTGCGTTCGCGGCTGCCCAGACCATGACCTTGGAATGCACGAACTGGCGCGGCGGCCCGCGCACCTCCCAGATCCCCGCGTCCGGCTCGCGCCACCTCGATTCCAGCAGGCCGGGCAGGTCGCCGGCCGCCCAGGGGTCACGCGATCCGGCCAGCCCGGCCATCCGGGCCGCCAGCCGCGCGGTTTGCACTTCACCGAAGGCGGACAGTTCCGGCCCGGCCGGCCCGGCGTTCCCGATCCGGACCGGCTGAGCCCCGTCGTAACCGGGCAGCCAGCCGAGCTCTATCTCCGGCAGCAGCCGTTCCCCGGCTACTCCGTAGTGCCCCTGCACCTGGGACGGCGGGCCCTCGACCGCGTGGAACATCCAGCCGAGTAGGTCCGCCGCCTCGCCAACCGCGCCGCTGCGGAGCAGGGTGCGCAGCGTGGCCGCGGCGTCCCGCAGCCAGCAGTACCGGTAGTCCCAGTTCCGGCAGCCCGATGCCTCCTGCGGCAGCGAGGTGGTCGGCGCGGCGATCACTCCGCCGGTTGGCGCGTAGGTCAGGGCCTTGACGGTGATCAGGGAGCGGATCACTGCCTCGCGCCACTCGCCGTCGTACCGCAGGCCGCTGACCCAGCTTCGCCACCAGCGTTCCGTCTGGTCAATCAGCGCCGGGACAATCGGCGGATCCGGCAGGTCCTCGCGGGAATTCCGCCAGACGATAGCCAATGGCACCTTGTCGCCCTGGCTGACGGACAGCGCGGCGGTCGCGATGCCCTGGCTTCGGCGCAGGTGCAGCGGGGTGAACAGCCAGAGCGCCGCCGGGCCCGCGATGATGCCGAGAGCGTCCTCGTGCTGCCGGAACGCGGGCCGGGCCGATCCGTACTCGAAACACGCTGTCAGGGTCATCCGCAGGTCAACGGTGCCGCTGACGCCCTCGATCAGCCGGACAAGCACCGGGTCCTTACCGCGTGGCGGCATGCAGTCGACCATGCGCGCCGTCCCTGAGTCCGTGCCGAACTCGGTCTCGAGCACCAGGGTGTCCGGCCGGTAACGGCGCCGCACCCGGATGTTCCCGCCGGCTGGCGAGATCCGCCAGTGCCCGTGCCTGTCCTCGCCGAGCAGTGCCGCGAAGCATGCCGCCGAGTCGAACCTCGGCAGGCAGAGCCAGTCGATCGATCCGTCACTGCCCACCAGCGCTGCCGAGTGCAGGTCGCCGATCAGCGCGTAATCCTGGATCGGTCGGGACATCCGCAAGCCTCCCGGTGGCGGCCGTCGCGGGGCGGTGCCGGTGTGCCGCCCGGTCGGCCGGTTCCGGCTGCCATCGCCGCAGTCTGCTGCGCGCCGCGTCCCGGTGTCGTCATCCCTGGCAGGTGAGCGGGCCCGGCCGGGCGCGGGCCGGTGCGGCCGTCAGCTCGTTGTCGGTCGCGCCCGGCTGGGCCATGCGAACGTTCTCCCGGATGGTGGCATCGCAACTGCCCGATAGGCCAGTCTGGTTCACCGCCAATTCACGATGGCGGCTCCGTATAGCGGCGCTGCTCATACACCTCGGTTGACGCACGGGCACGCCGCCGCGTGACCAGGAGCGTGATCGATACGACGAGGCCGGCTACACCTCCGACCATCAAGATCACCCCGATGGCCTCCAGGTTGACGTACTGGGGCTTCCAGGTGATCGCGAAGCGCAGAATCGCGCCGATGATGATCAGCGCGATGCTCCCGCCGATACTCATGACAGTGACCTCCACTAGCGTCAGGCCACCGGGCTGGGCGGCTGCTGGCCGGGCCGCTCGGCCAGGCCGGATCACCGGCTCGGCACGGGCATTCCTCGCTCACTGTCCGCTGGCCGGCACGATGGCGCCTCGCCCGGGCAGAGTGATTAAACCGCGGCGAATTCCTGGTCTGGCCAGTTACCGGATTCCCGGCCAATTCCGCGGAACCGGCATCGCCCGATGATTCACCCCGGCCGGGTGAGGTGCGCCCGGTGTGCCTCGGAGACCGTGAACGGACGCGGAACACGAACCCCGGCGAGGCGTTATCGGGCCGGCGGCCGTGCAGGGCGCGGAGCCAGCAGGAGGTGACACTTGTCTGACACCGGCAGCGAGCCGGGGCCTGAAGCTGGCGGCCCAGAGCTCAGCCAGGACGAACAAGCTGAAATCGATCGCCTCCGCGCCGAGGTGAACGAGTTGCGCAGTAAGCAGGCTGGCCAGGGGCACCGACGGCGGATCGGCTGGCGGACGCCGCTTGCCACCCTTCTCATCGTGTTCGGCTGCCTGCTTGCCCCGGTGTCGGTGCTGGGCGTCTGGGGCGCCAACCAGGTCTCGAACACCAACCGCTACGTGGCCAACATCGAGCCGCTCATCCACAATCCGGCGATCCAGAATGCTCTCACCGACAAGATCACGAACCAGATCACCAGCCACCTCAACGTGACCGGGGTAACCAATCAGGCCGCCGCCGTGCTCACCAGCAAGGGCCTGACCCGGGTCGGCACGCTGCTCAAGACCTTCGCGCCGTCCATTGCCAGCGCGGTCACCGGATTCGTGCACAGCACGGTGCACAAAATCGTGACAGGCCCGCGGTTCGCCCATGCCTGGATCCAGGTCAACACCGTTGCCCACCAGACTATGGTGAAGGTCCTCTCCGGGCAGGGCGGCAGCGCGGTGAGCACCAGCAACGGCCAGGTTACGATCGATCTCGCGCCGTTCATCGCCATCGTCAAGCAAGACTTGAGCGCGCGCGGGTTCACGCTGGTGAACAACCTCCCGCCAATCCACCCCACGCTGGCGCTATTCTCGTCTCGGAACCTGGCTAAGGCGCAGAGCCTGTACCGGCTGATCAACGATCTCAAGATCGTACTGCCGATATTGTCGCTCCTGCTGATCGGCCTTGGCGTGTACGTCGCACGGGGGCACCGGCGCGCCCTGATCGGGGCAGGGCTCGGGTTCGCCGCATCCATGCTCGTCCTCGGCGCCGGCCTGGCGATCTTCCGGGGCGTCTACCTGAACAGCGTTCCCGCCAGCGTGCTGCCCAGTGACGCCGCCGCCGCCATGTTCGACACGTTTGTCCGGTTTATCAAGGATGCGCTACGCACCCTGCTGGTGCTGGGCCTGGTCGTCGCCATCGGCGCGTTCTTGACCGGGCAGTCGACCACGGCGGTGCAGACCCGTGCGGCGTTCGGGTCGGGCCTGGGCTGGATCCGCCATGGCGGCGAGCGCGCTGGCGTGACGACAGGGCCGGCCGGCCTGTGGACCTACGCGCACCGCAAGGGGCTCCGGATCGGTGCGGTGGCGCTCGCCGCCCTGATCTTCGTGTTCTCGGGCCAGCCCAGCGGACTCGAGGTCATCCTGATCACCGTCCTGTTGCTCGTGGTTCTCGGGCTGATCGAGCTGATCGGCAGGCCGACTGCCCGGCCGGAGACCGCAGGTCAGCCGTGAGGCCCACCGCCTCCTGGCGGCCGAGGGCTGCGCACCGCCGCACTCGCCGGTAGGCGGTCCAGTGATCGCGCAGGCAGCCGGCCTGGCGCTGCTTGCGGCGCTGTCCCCGACAGCATTGCTGGTGGCCGCCGTCTACCTCGGCTCCGCACGGCCCAGGCTGACCGCCGCGTGCTACCTCGCCGGAGCGGTGCTGATGAGCCTCGTGATGGGAGTCGTGGTGCTGTTCGCGCTGCGCAGCGCTGACCTCAACCATCCGGACCAGCACGCGCCACGCTATGGCCTGCGGCTCGGCCTCGGCCTGGTGCTGCTGGCGGGAGGTGCTGTGGTCGCGAAACGGCAGCCAATGCAGCCCGATCCGGGGAAAGCGCGGCAAGGGATCGTGTCCAGAATGATCGCCGATCCGGCACCGCTGAGCGCGTTCGCCGTCGGCATCCTCGTGTTCGCGCCCGGAGTCACGTTCATCGCCGCACTACAGGTGATCGCCACGGCGCGGGCCAGCCCGGGGCTCACGGTGGTGGCCGTGCTCATCGTGGTGGTCATCAATGTTCTCCTTGTGTGGCTGCCCATCACCGTCCACTTAGTGGCCCCCGAGGTGACCGAACGTCGTCTCACCGCCTTCAACGGCTGGCTCCGCGCGCATGGCAGCGCCGTGCTCGTCGGGGTTCTTGTCGCGGTCGGCGCGATCATGATCTTCGACGGCAGCTACGGGCTCGTTACCGGCGGATGACCCCGGCACCCATCGTGACCGCTCGCCGACCTCGCTATCGCCCGGGCCCGGCCTCACCCTTGCAGGATGATTCTCGCAACCCTGACCCGGCCATACTGGATGCCGTGGACCCAATCGATCGGCTGCGCCTGGCGGGCAAACGCATGACCGACCCGCTAGAGTCGCTCGCCCAGCGCGTCGCGGAGCGCGTGATCGACCTGGTCGTCGACGTACTGGACCTGAACGCGCTCGTGCAGGCGATCGACCTGAACGCGGTGCTCAATCGGATCGACATCAACGAAATTCTGCAGAATGTAGACGTTTCCGCGCTCGTCGATCGGGTGGACATCAACGATGTTCTGCAACGCGTCGATGTGGGCGCTCTGCTCGACCGCGTCGACATAAACGAGCTTGTGCAACGCCTGGACATGGACGCGCTGGTCGAGCAGACGGACCTGGGCGCCGTCATCGCCAGGTCGTCGGGCGGGGTGGCGAGCGAGGCGCTGGATGCGGCCCGCAGCCAGGCTGTCGGGCTTGACGGTTTCATCGACCGCTGGGTGCAACGTGCGCTCCGGCGCAAGCAGCCAGCACCGTCGATGCCGCCCGCCTTGCTTGACGGCCAGCCGATGGCAGGCCAGCCACCGGACGCCCAGGCACCGGACGCCCAGGCACCGGACACCGAGGCGCCGGACGCCCAGGTACCGGACACCCAGGCACCGGACACCCAGGCGCCAGACGCCCAGGCACCGGACACCGAGCCGCCAGACGCCCAGCCGCCGGATGCCAGGGCACGGTCATGAGCGCCCATACGCAGGCCGCCGACTGGGTGAGCGCGCAGGGGCACTATGCCGGCTCGGTTTCGCGGTTTGTCGCGTATGCCATCGACCTCGCGGTCAGCGCTGGCCTGTTTGCGCTCGCCCTCGCGGCCATTTCCTTCGTGGCGAAGGTGGTGACCGGCGATTCGATCACCTGGAACAGGAACAACATCGTCGTCGCCATCATTTTCGTTGCATGGGAGTTCTTTTACTTCGGTTACTCGTGGGCGGCGAGCGGCAGGACCGCCGGCATGGCGGTGCTGGGCGTGCGCGTGGTCCGGGCAGACGGCGCGATCGTCGACCCGTGGCGGGGCGTGCTGCGCGCGATGGTGTTCCCGCTCAGCTTCCTCTTCTTCGGCCTGGGGTTCCTTGGCATCCTGGTGCAGCGCGAGCGCCGCGCCCTGCATGACCTCATCGCCGGCACCGCGGTCGTCTACGCCTGGGATGCGCGAGCTGCCCGACTGCGGTTCCTCGCCCGCGAGGCCGAATCGGCCGCGGCTGGTGTCGCGACGGGCAACGCCGGCGACGGCTAACCCGCCGGGATGGTCATGCCTCGTGAGATCCGATGACGCGGCCATAGACCAGCAGCGCCCAGATGATCATTACGTCGAGCAGGATGACGAGTATCGACCAGAACGGATAGTAGGGAAGGAAGAGGAAGTTCGCCACGGCGCTGATGACGGCGAGGATGACGCCCACGACCCGGGCCCAGGTCTGGCCCAGCAGCAGGCCGATCCCCGCCGCGGCGACGGTGACGCCGAGGATCAGGTGGATCCACCCCCATGCCGTAACGTCGATCTTGAAGGTATAGTTCGGCGTAACGGCATAGAACTGGTGTTTGATAAGCCCGGCCAGCCCGGCGAGGAAGCTCCACACACCGGACAAGAGCAACAGTATCCCGGCCAGGGTCGTGAACCCCCGCACGACAGCGCGGTCGGTTTGATTGCTGCTCTCCGCTAATCCGGCGTCGTATGTTCCGCTCATGTCAGCCTTCCTTTTCACCGGGCAGCGTCAGGCCATCCAGGACTGCCACGTCGGCGAGCCCGGGTCGCCTCCCAGGGACGTTACGACACCGTCCTCGTGACCGGCATCCCCCGGCACGGGTGGGCGGCCGGCAGCGGCCAGCCCGCATCCGGCATCGGCGTCACGCGTTCCGCGGCTGTCGCGACCATCCGCGGCGGGTGACGCGTCTGCAGCCGCGGGGGGCGATCGTTGACGGCGGGTGGAGTGAAACCTCAGCGATCCACCCTCGGAATGACCGGAATGATTCTGATCATGAACATGCCAGCCAAGGCCGATGTCGATGACGCTACCAGGGAGGCGCTGGCGGGGCTGGCCCTGG
>Ga0137371_10005352_pt1 | contig 10026 bp, 10 predicted proteins | sample SagtaG_7_FD_104919 | JGI IMG/M metagenome (GOLD analysis project Ga0137371, IMG submission 104919) | Vadose zone soil microbial communities from Sagehorn Ranch, Mendocino, California, USA - Sage1_R_40_16 metaG | ecosystem: Environmental > Terrestrial > Soil > Vadose zone | place: USA... | reverse complement strand
TTTGGAAGAACGGCTACTCGCCTTTGTAGATCAGGAGGTTGAAGAGTCGAGGAAAGAACAGCGCGTCACGGCTAGCTTCCAACAAAAGTGCGTGAGTCGCCGCCAGGCCTTCAAGTTATTCGCCAGGGGAACGGCCAGAGTCGGATTTGACGCTTTGAATGCTGGTCTGGATAGTCTGCAGCTGCTGGAATCGGCTTTAACCGGTTAAGATGTCACCCATTAAGAAAGGATACCTACCATGTTTGGATTTCACGCCCCTGAACTGATCATTATTCTCGTAGTTGCTCTTCTCATCTTTGGGCCCAAGAGGTTGCCGGAGATGGGCGCCGGCGTCGGTAAGTTCATCAGAGAATTTAGAAAGGGTGTCAACGAGATATCGAATCCTAAAGAGGAAAAAGTCGACGAATTGAAATCACCCAACCTTGAAGCCATCGATAGCGAGATTGCCAGCAAAAAGGCCAGCTACGAATCTCAGAAAAATACTGATGGTGAAGTGCTCAATAGAACAACCAGCTCTGCAGCCAGTGGTACAGAGTCGAAGGTTGATTAGTGTTTGTTGCTGATCCTCTGCTTGGAGAATACATATGGCATCGAATAGACTAGATGAGCAGGATCTTCTGGAAACAATGCTTGCTGCTGGCGAAGACGATGAGAATGATCCCTCTGCCATGTCATTGGTAGACCACCTGGAGGAATTGCGCTGGCGCATCTTCAAGTCGTTGATTGCTATCGCGGTCGGTACAATTATTGCCTTTATCTTCCGAGGATACATCGTTCAGTTCCTGCAGCAGCCTTTACCTCAAACGGCTGATTCGCTTACACACGGCAAGCCTGTTGTAACAGGAATCACAGAAGGCTTTTCCGTCTTTCTCCTGATTTCTATTGCCGCGGGTTTCATTCTTGCCTTGCCGGTAGTGCTTTATCAAACGTGGGCATTCATCGCGCCAGGTCTGCTTGAAAAAGAGAAGAAATATTCCGTTCCCTTCATCATCGCCGGCGTTATTCTCTTCGCACTAGGCGTCTCACTGGGCTATATTGTCTTGCGCTACCCGGTAGAGTGGTTGGTAACCTTTGCATCGGACAGTTTTGCCGAACTTGTGACGGCTGGTAGCTACTTTACCTTTGTGGCGTTTTTCATGCTGGCCTTCGGCCTCGTCTTTGAATTGCCACTGGTGCTGACATTCCTGGCGCAGGTCGATTTGATAACCTCAAGGACGCTTATAAGGAAACGGACAGGAGCGCATATCGGTCTGTGGATCGCTTCAACCTTCCTCACACCGGGGGCCGATATCTACAGTCCCATCTTCCTGGGCGTGTCCATGTCCTTCCTGTATGAACTGTCGATTATCTTCATCAAGATAACAAAGAAGTAAGGGTAAAATAATCAAAACATTGAACGAGGTCAAGCAGGCGGCGAAGCTGCCTGCTTGACCTCGTTCAATGTTTTGATTGCGTTCTTCTTATCGCGTCCAAAGTTTCCCCACAAGGTGACAACTGCCAGCACGTAACATATAGCCCCTCCGATAAAAATGGGTGGATAGCCAAGCTGCACGATGATAATACCACCCAACGAGGCAGTCAAAGCCCAGGCTACCTGAAACGAGGCTTGATAACTACTATTGGCCAGACCCCGGTGCTCCTTTGGGACTGCCTCCATTGAAAAAACCTGCAGCACTCCCATAGACATATCCATCAATGGCTGGCGGAAAAGGTAGAGCGCTGCTGCCAGCGGCAAGAAGGAGTTCAATCCGATGGTCAGCAGCAGCGGAATACTCGCGAGTTGCGTCAAGGCAATACTGTTGACCTTGCCTAAGCGTATGGCCAGGAACGGAGCTGCCAGGGTAAGTAATGCAGTAAACGCGGTAGCGCCGCCATCAATCAGGCCAAATAGCCAGGGGGAAGCTTTCAGGTGCTGCACAAAGTAGATGTTGGTATAGGGGATGAACAGTCCGGCTCCTAGCCCGATGAGCGCTTGCACCAGGGACAAGAGAAAGATTGGGCTGGAGAAGAGCGTTTCAAGGTGCACAACGTGAAGGAATGTTCCTACAGATTTAATATGTTGTAACAAAGATTGTATGCCCGACCTGGCGTTCCAGGCTAATGATGAGGGTTCTGAGCGGGGAACCACACGCGCGGAAGAGCGATCATCGCTCATGAGAAAGAGAGGAATAAAGCTGGGGCCGGCAATTATACCAGCCAGCAGGAGCGCCAATTGATAGGAACGAGGCACAGGTTGCTGCGCCAGCCAGGCTGTTAACCACGGCGGAAGAGGCGCCATCAACACTGAAGCGCTGCGCAGCCATATTGGTAACCCTCCGCCAATGACCTTGCCCAGTACCGTCGTCACCAATCCAAGAACGATGTTAAAGCTGAAGAGGTATGGACGTTCCTCGGGTGCACTATTTCTCGTCAGAAAAGGAGCATTGACCACGAGAATAAATGCCAACCCAATGCCAGCAATGAATGCACTGATCAAGAGCGATAGAGGCTGGCGAAAAAGAATTTGTCCTATGCCGGCTCCACCAATGAGCACGCTTGACCAGATGAGGATCGATTTTCCGCTGAAGCGGTCAACGCATATGCCCGCCGGAAAGATAGCCAGCCCAGCCCCGATGGTCAATACAAACAGCTCCACACCGATGAAAGCAGGACCGTAACCAAGCGAAACCAGGTAGAGATTGTAGAGCACCAGGAAAATGCCCGCAGTTACACCGCTCAGTGCATTACTGACCAGGTACAAACGGGCATTGCGCTGAAAACGTCCAAACTGCTGTATGTACTCAACGAGTTGGTACATCTCTGACTTCAGTACCTACTCTCTGCGTTTCTTGTGGAGGAGATGCTACAACCTCGACAGGCGCTTCTTTCAGTTGAGACGAACTGATAGTGCCCACATAACCAGTACCGGGCCCGGTTGGCGTCTCTCCAGGAGCTGCTTCATTTACCAGCATCCTGTAGCCAGGGCTTCTAAAGCCAACACCCTCTTCTTGTAAAGCTGTTTGTCTTCGATGGGTTAAACCAGGCAAAAAGAAAGCCTTGAGCACAGTTTTCGCCATCTCCGTGCGGGCACGGAACTCGATTACTGCACTGGTTACACGGTCGCTGCCTTCCTCAACCTTTTCCTCGATGGTATGAGCATACATAGGTACCTCTGCCACCGTGCGCACAATCTTATTATCGCTCGACTGGGGTGGAGGAAGTACGCCTTTGATAGCAGCTTCGCTCGTTGTATTGACACTATCAACGGTTGGTCGTAATCTCTTTATAAGCTCGACTTTTTCTCCCACCCAGGCAAGACCAAGCATCAGACCTAGCGCAACTGCCAGACCAATGATGACAGAAAGAAACATGTAGAAGAGGAGGACGATAGCGGCGACCTGGCCCCAAAGGGCGAGAGGCTCACTTGCTAAAACGTACAGCATATTACTCTCCTCCGGCAGCAATAGCTTCCATTTGCTTTCTACGGCGCTCTTCAGAACGACTCCTGACTCGACCCCTGCCCGTGAACACACGCAGCATTTGCTGTCCGGCAACTACCGCGGCTACGGCACGAACGCCTGGCGCTATCGCAAACTCCTTCGTTAGTTGAGCAGTGCTACCAATGGTAGTTGCCGTTTGCCCAGCCGTCTTTGCCGTATCCTTGACAATACCAACCGTCTCCTGCACCGATGCTAGCAAGGGCTTCACCTCATTCCGCACGGTCATTATGGACTGAATGAGCAAAAGCATCGTATAAATCAAGAAACCTGTCGATATCAACGAAAAGGCTGCCAGGACAATCAAGGTAATGTAGAGCAAATCGGTTAAGAAGTGGAAGATCGCAGCAAGGACGATCAAAGCAATGGCGAGCAAAAGCACAACAACAGCAGCAATTAGCCCGCCTCGCAATGCACTTTTCATGACACACCTCTGTATAAATGTAGTTTAGCACTGGAGCAATTCCGTACTAATATGACTTGATTATAGCGCACAAAGAGGCCTGGTAGCCAACAAAAGAGAAGATACCGGCCAATCCTAAGCGCTTCTCCTCTATTACACGCAGCAAAACTGTTTCAGGCTACAATTCCACCTTCCGGGAGTGTAGAAACCTTAGAAACCTGAACATTAACTGAAAAAATACTGAGACTTTCCATTGTTCACTTGCTCTTCGAACAGGTTACAGGTATGTTCAATAGATAGGGATACATCAATCTTAATTCAATAGTAATCAGACAACCTGAACTAAAAAGGAGGCATACATGTTAGACCTGTTGGCTCTAAGTACAGTCATTGCAGATGGTGTCACCATTAAGATTGGCGGCAACGTCTGGACTATCGGCCTTGGCTTTATCATTTACTTGATAATTGCCGCCATTGTCGGCCTTGTCGCTGAAGCTATCGTTGGTTGGCGAGTACCATTCGGCTTCGTCGGTGCGATCATTGCAGCAGTTATCGGCATCTGGTTGATGACGCAGGTCATTGTAATTACAGGTATCGGTGATATCTACATCCAGGGTGTCCCCATTATTAGAGCGATTATCGGCGCGATCATCTTCGTAGCACTGTGGCATCTCATAACGTACGGCTTATCGCGGGGTCGTCGCCGTCGTTACGCATAGTTACAGTGGCGCAATCAATTGCTTCAACTGCCCGTGCAAAGACTTTTGAAAACACACCCCGGCCCCCCAAAGTGATATATTAGAGATATCACTTTGGGGGGTCAGCTTTGTGACATTTACCATCAGCGCTTTCGTTACATTTTTTACCATCATTGACCCTGTTGGTCTTGCGCCCGTAGTTATCGGTCTCACTGCCCACCTCAATGATGCGCAACGCAATACTATCATAACACGAGCAATATTCATCAGCGCAGCTATCATCGCTTTCTTTGCATTAGTAGGCCGCTTCCTACTCGATCGACTCGGCATTAGCCTCTACGCCTTCAATATGGCAGGTGGAATCTTGCTTTTCCTCGTCGCCGTGGATATGCTTTTTGGACGCTCATCCGGCGCCCGTGAAACAAAGACGGAGGCCGACGAGGCCAGGACTCGCGAAGACATCAGCGTTTTTCCACTGGCCATCCCCATGATTGCAGGCCCCGGCACAATCGCTACCACTATTCTCTACGTCAACTTAGCAACAGCAAACTCCAACCCGCTTGCCTTGCTCTCCGTTGCTGGAGCGATCATTAGCGCATTATTTGCCGCCTGGCTCGTCATGCGCAGCAGTTTGTGGATTATCCATCATATAGGCCGTACAGGTATTCTCGTCCTCTCACGTATCCTGGGCATTCTACTAGCTGCCCTGGCCATCCAGTTCGTTCTTAACGGCATCACCCAATTTATTCTCGTGAGCAAACTGGGAAAGTAGTTTAATAAAGAAATCGCACATTGCTGTGTCATCGGTTATAATTCATTACAAAAATGCGACCTTCCCTCGCGAGAAACGTATTACAGATTAAGAAGTGATAAGTATCATGATAAAGAAAATCAATATACTGTACGAAGCAATCAAATTCGAACATACCATCTTTGCCCTGCCTTTTGCCTACCTGGGTATGATACTGGCGGCACATGGATTACCTTTACTCTGGCAGATATTCTGGGTCACCCTGGCCATGGTTGGCGCTCGCAGCTTTGCCATGGCTATAAACCGCCTGGTCGATGCCAGCCAGGACGCACTCAATCCCCGCACGGCCAACCGGGCATTACCTAAACGATTACTCAAGCCCCTCGAGATGGTGCTCTTTGCGTTGGCAGCGTTGGCGCTCTTTGCCTTTTCTGCCTGGAAACTCAACCCTCTCTGTTTGATTCTGCTGCCCGTGGCGCTCGCATTCCTGGTTGGCTATCCGTATACCAAACGCTTTACATGGCTCTGCCACCTGGTCCTGGGACTGGCCGACGGCATAGCACCCATAGGCGGCTGGATCGCTGTGAACCCAACCATTAGTGTGGCTAATCTACTGCCACCCTTCCTTTTAGGACTGGCAGTTGCTGCCTGGGTAGGCGGCTTCGACCTGATCTATAGCTGTCAAGACCTGGATTTTGATCGCCAGATGGGGCTGCACTCTATACCCGTGCGTTTTAATGTGGCAACAGCGCTGGCGCTCTCAACACTGATGCACAGCCTGACCATCGGTTTGTTGCTCATCGTGGGTATCTTACTGCACCTTGGCTTGATCTATTGGGCAGGCCTGGCAATCGCAACAGCACTGCTCATCCATGAACACCAGCTGGTCAGTCCGACAGATCTTTCAAAATTGAATGTTGCTTTTTTTAACATGAATGGATATATTGCCCTGGTTGTTTTTCTCTGCACCTTTCTCGCTATCTATATCCGGTTTCCTTGATCGAGGTTATGAGTGGACAATATCTTTAGTGAAAATGACAACGCATCTCGTAAGCTACGCACACAGATTAGCTATCAAACAGCGCTGAGCCAGTATCGCAGTGTACGTGGCCCGGCACGTATCTCCTGGAGTACCTGGATTATTACTATTGTTACTATCGCGGTATGGTGTTTCACTGCCTACCAGGTAGCGCTGGCGGCAGGGGCGCATACCTTTCATGAAATCATTGCCAATGTGACGAACAACGCGGTCAGCGTCCAGGACAACGATGCCCTCTCCAATGTCCTGGTCACCTATGGCGCCAAGGACAATGACTTGATGATCCAGGGGCAATACTGGCGTTTTATCACACCGCTTTTCCTGCATGCCAATTTACTGCACGTCGGGCTAAACATGCTCAACTTTTTCGTGCTTGGCATCTTCCTGGAGCGATTGGTTGGACACCTGCGCTTCCTGCTCATCTATCTCTTGACAGGTATCATCAGCATCATCGCCAGCTTCTACTTTATGCCGCAAGAGATCAGCGTAGGGGCATCGGGAGCTATCTTTGGGCTGGTAGGAGCATATAGCCTCTTTGTGCTCAGGCATCGTAGAGCATTTCGTAATAATGGCATCCCGGCGCTGGTATGGCTCGTATTGATTATAGGAGTAAATCTTAGTATAGGACTATTCGTTCCCAACGTTGATAATTATGCGCACCTGGGAGGATTGCTCAGCGGTTGTTTGCTTGGCTGGTGGTTTATGCCGCTTTATACACTGTCACCAAATAAAGCGTTAACAGATGTACATAGTCTCTCCCGTCGCTGGCCCTTGGCTTTATTGACAATAATGGGTACACTGATACTTGTAATTCTTGCTCGATACGTTATTGGAGGATAAATTTTGGAAGCGCAAACAGATATTCAGACTTACATGGAGCGTGGGAAACAGGCTCTGGCAGAGGGGCAGGGACGCGAAGCCGCGATTGCCTATGCACACGCTGCACAAATTGAACCAGACAATCCCAGGGTGCATTTAGGCCTGGCAGAGGCAAACCTCGCCCTTGGCTCGTACGGCGTCGTCTACATGGCTTGCCGTAAAGTACAAGAACTGCAGCCAGAGGGTGGCGTCGAAAGCACCATGGCCCAGGCCTTGCTCAATTTGCTTGATCGTCGCTATGACCGCTCTTTGCAAGAGGTTGACTCAGCTATCAGCCAGGATCCAGGCAATGGTTATGCTCATGCCTTGCGGGCCTACCTGCTACGCCTGAATGGGCAAGACTATGACGCGGGCTTAGCCCGTGCACGTGCCGCTCGTCTCTCACACGGTGGGCACTTTGACAACTGCTTTCCACCTGTAGAGCCAATATCAACACCCGGCTACACCGGGCTGCCTCCCACATCCCCTAATGGTTATGGTCAGCCTACCGAGAATAGCACAGCTCAACGTGAAGCCATACCTCCATGGTCACGTCCCGGAGGTATGCAGCGGCAGGTTATTCGGACTCGCTTCATGCTGAGCCGGAATCCGCGCTTTGTGACCAACATCATCATCGTTATCAACGTCGCCATTTACCTGGTTCTTGCGTTCCTGAGCCGAAGCCTGGATATCGACCAGGGTCTGCTCGTTAATGCGGGTGCGCAGGTCAATTTGCTGGTTAGCGAGGGACAAATCTGGCGTATCTTCACCGCCATGTTTCTACACTTCAGCATTTTTCATATTGGACTGAACATGCTTTCGCTGTTTTTCATCGGTACAGCTGTTGAAGTCTTTTATGGGAAATGGCGTTACCTGGTCATCTACCTCGGATCTGGCATCGCTGGTGGTATCACCACCTACCTTCTGATGCCACCAAATGTCATTGCCGCTGGCGCTTCGGGAGCCATCTTTGGTGTTTTTGGAGCGTTAGGCATCTTCTATGTATTGAACCGCCGCGCCCTCGGCGCATTTGGGGGAGGAGCTATTATGAACTGGCTCTTCTTTCTGGGGCTCAACCTGGTCTGGGGCTTTGCAACTCCAGGCATCGGCATCTGGGACCATATCGGCGGCCTTGTCGCCGGTATGATCATCGGTGCCCTGCTTATGCCAAGATTGAGGTCGAGGCAGTTTTAACAATGGACCTGGTTACCTGTCCCCCAGACAGAGTTGCTGCAAGGGCTGCCACTACATTTCATATTCACTTCGTATGAGGAAAAATGTAGTGGCAGCCCTTGCGGCTGCCAGGTAAAGGCATCATAGAAACATAGAGATACACCATGATATGTAACGATACGCATCTTGCTTGTTGGAGGCTGCGGTACACTGAATGTAGGAAGCTGAGCTTGCAATCTCGCTGTGACCCGGCTGAGTCACGTGATCCTATCCATGCCCTTTACCCCCCTGCTTGGCTTCCCTCTATACTTTTTTGAGAATTCAATGTCCTTATACTCCGGTGCGCGTAGATCAAGAGCCCTATACTCCATACGGTACAAATTGCGGGTAGCCGACTTCTTATGTACTGTTGCACTACTAATAATGACATGTTCTCTCCTTCGAGGTGGTGATAGAGAAAAGCTGTTATGGCTTGTCCAGCCTTCTTACGATTTCAATAAGCACCACAAGGGATCATCTCCTAAGTTCAGACGTTACTTGATAGAAAAAAGTTCCCCTGGCAGATACAATTACATCTCTGCAGGTAGCATATTAACAGGGAGTTTCCTGTTCCGTGCCGCAGCAAACAGGCCCACTCCCTGAGTGAATGCTTCTTTGGGGGCTAGCCTTACAACTGGTTGTGTCAGGCCAGCCCTGTCCTGGATGACAGATTACTGATGCCGGTGCTTGTGGGCTCGACCTACTGTCCCTGTTGACCTTGCCCGGGTTGTCCCTGGTTTTGCTGGCCCGGCTGCTCGTTCATGCCATTGCCATTCGCATTATTCTTCATGTTCTTGGCCTGCATACAGGATTTCCCTGTCGGGTCTACTGTGCCGTTACTCATGTAGCATGCAGTTTGGCCATTGAGGGTGATCGTGGCAGCTATAGCAACGCCATTTGCATCTTTCGTTACCTGAACGGGACCCTGGCCCGGTGCAGTACACTGGAGGCCAGTACCCAGTGGCCCTTCAAAGGTGGTCTGGAAACGCTGGGCCATGAAAGTGAAGAGCGTTGTGGCTGCTGCCGCGTCGGGTGAATTTGCTGCACCAGTTAGAGGAGCATCGGTCACCATCCGTTGTGGTGCAATATTGAGGAGATTTTGACAGTAGGTAGCGGTATTGCCACCATCCGAAGCCCCAACAGTTGGCTGGCCCACCCCTATTCGATAGAGATTAGTCTTGGCTGCATTAGGGTTGTTGTTCACCAATGTCATAGGATCACCCATTGGTACAAGAGCTTGAGGGGCGGCTTGCTGCGATGCTGCCTGTAGTTCATTGAGCGGCAAGGCTGTAGTCATCTGCCCAGGATTGGCGAGATCAGGCGCCATGAGCGGTGTACAGCCAAGAATCCCATCCAGAGCCACAGCCACCAGGCGATTATCACTGCCATTGACCAGTTGTCCATTGTTATAGGTGGTCGTCACATTATCACTTTGATCCTGGTCCACGACCCCAAAATCACGTACACTAGGGCAGGTGAGTCCATCTTTCCCCGTCCCCAATGGCGTAGCAGCAGGATTGGGATTGAGTTTGCCCGCCCCCATTGCGGCTTTGGCTGCCTTGAAGAAGGCCAGTGCATTACAATAAGCG
>Ga0137371_10005349_pt1 | contig 10030 bp, 2 predicted proteins | sample SagtaG_7_FD_104919 | JGI IMG/M metagenome (GOLD analysis project Ga0137371, IMG submission 104919) | Vadose zone soil microbial communities from Sagehorn Ranch, Mendocino, California, USA - Sage1_R_40_16 metaG | ecosystem: Environmental > Terrestrial > Soil > Vadose zone | place: USA: California... | reverse complement strand
TATTCCATCCTAAGTGGAACCTGGTTACCATATTTCAGCATACCCATATATAAATAATATAAAAATTTATAATAATTATAATTAATAAAATGCTTGAATAAGACTTAAATTTTACAGTTTTCACTATTCAATCCTAAGCGGAACTTATCTAGTTAATTATAACATATCTGTTAAACTATAAAATTTATAATCTAGATAGGACAAGATTTTTATTTATAACCTTTAAAATTATAAAGTAATCTCATGTTATCTATTGCCCAGAGTAAGACTTGAACTTACAACAGGAAAATCTTCAGTTTTCTGCTCTACCAATTGAGCTTTCTGAGCTTTATTAAAAATTTGACATTAAATATCTTCCTTTTATTAGCTTTTTTGAATAAATACAACCTATTAAAGCTATTTTAATTAAATTTTTAGCTTTGTCCTTATGTTTAGTACCCAAATATGATCCTGCTATTTCCAATATATTATTTTATGGCTTCAAATATCAATGTTCTCTGGATATTAATATATTAAGTTATATAAAACTAGACTCTTTTTCACCTTATTTTCTAAAAAAGAAAGTGAATAATTAATACTAAATTTACTGTTTAAATAAACATAACTCTTATATGAAACAACTAAAATAACATTTGAACTATTATTACTGTTATTATTTTTCATTTTATTGATTTAAACTTGAACCAATATATCAAATTATAAATCAGATGTATTATCTTTACACTAAACAATATTATATAATAAAACTAATTAAGATAGTTTAAATATTTATAAGTAATATTTTACATAATATAGCCTAATTTCTATTAATATAAAATAAATTTGGAGTTATTAGGACTTGAACCTAATTTGAGGACGTGCAAAGTCCCAGTTTTACCAATTAAACTATAGCCCCTATATATAAATTAATATCCATTAAAAAATTTAAACATTTAAAATTCTCATAATATATACATATAAATGCTAGTATTTTATACTTATAATAAATTATTCACCCTTATAATTTCTTATGATCTTTAAATATACTACAATATAAAAGTATTATTCTCTATAAACTCATAAGCTTTTCACACAAATGTAAATTCTATATTTTTATTTGTATTATTATTAGTAACCGTTACAAAATATGCTTATAACTACTTATGTTTTTTTAATTTTGCTTTGTTAGTATGATTAAAACCTAACTTAAATGTACGTATAAGTTCAAAAGTTGCTTAATAAGACTTAAATTTTATAAAAGATTTTATCTTAATTTATATATAAATATCAGTTTTTGTTAGCTTTAATATTCCTATTTTATCAATATTAGTATTTTCATAAATAATAATAGAATTAATAAATTTTATGTTATTATTATTATTTATATTAATTATTTTCATTATTTTTTTTATTATCCGAAGAACGACTTGAACGTACACGATTCCCATCACTTAATTTTAAGTTAAGCCTGTCTACCATTTCCAGCACTCGGACTATAAATAATAATATTTTATAAATAAAAAAAAAATAATAAGGCTAAAATGAGTCGAACATTTATAAAAGCTATCATGAGCAGCTGGCTTTACCATTTAAGCTATAGCCTTAAAACTTTTTTACTTGCGGACTTAGGAGTTGCACCTAAATTTTTTGGTCATGAGCCAAATATGTTACTATTACATTAACCCGCATATAAAAGATAAAATAATTAATAAGAAATAGGTGATTTGAACACCTGACCTTTCGTGTGTAAAACGACAGCTCTACCACTGAGCTAATTTCTTTCAACCCAAGAGAGATTTGAACTCTCGCATTAACAGTGAAAATGTTATGTCTTAACCAAACTTGACCATTGGGTCTTTTTTAAGCCCGGTGTAAGTATCGCACTTACTTAAACCGATTACAAAACGGTTACATTACTTTTATGCTAACCAGGCTAAATTTTAATAATATTTTAAATATATAAATATTAGATATGCGTAATTAATAGTATATTAACAAATTAGTACTTTATGTCTAAAAACAATTAAAGTTATTATAACTAAAGCCTATGTAATATTATTATTATTAAAAGATAATAAATCTAAAAATTAATAATATTTCGTAGTGTTATACTACGTTTATATAAGAGTATAATATAGTAAGTTTCGTGCTTATATGCTTTCAGCACTTATCTTTAACTGACTTAGCTTTCCTGCCATGCCTATACTATCTATTTACTTTAGTGACAGTAAATATATATATTATAAAAAATAATAAAAATAAACAACAGGTAAACCATAGGTCAATATACCCAACTCCTTTCGTACGAAGGGTCTATCTATATTTTACTCTAATTTCCCCTAGAAGATAGAAACCATACTGTCTCACGACGTATTAAACCCAGCTCATGTAGCTCTTTAATCGACGAACAGTCGTACCCTTCATGATTTCTACATTCATGTGGATGAGCTAAGCCGACATCGCTTTTTATTTTTTGTATCCTTAAGTTTCCTCAAGGTTTAGATCATATCTTTATCCAGTATTAAAAAGTAATTAATATTATTCTGAATATAGGCGTGTGATCGTTGAAGGTGTTATAATATATAACTTCCCTGCTGATTTGCTATTTTAAAACGTCCCAGCAATTAGCCTATTTCTAATTTTATATTTCTATAAAAAATCCCCGATGTCACAATTTTTTATACAAAAAAATTGGAATATAAAAGAATTTTATATCCTGAATGTAATTCTACATTCTTGATAAATGATTATATTATTAAGATAAGCACATTATTTAAAAATGTATTTTATATAAAAAAGATTCATGTATATGTGGAATTATTAAAGGTTTTATATTATTTAAAAAACTTTTAGAAATATAAATTCTATAATATATTCTATCAGTTTTACTTTTTTTTTATAATGAATAGTACATTTTATATTAAATTTATTAATTAAAGCTTTGATTAATAACTCTATTTCAATTAATGTACAATTATCTGTACATAAAGTTATTCCTCCATTTTTAACTAATTGTCCATCATCACAAATTCAATAAGCTAATGATATTGGATTTAAATGACATTCAATATCTAAAGGTACTATTTTATTATAAATGGTTTTAATAATTCCAAATTATATGTTTTAAAATAAATAGAATTATTTATATTATTATATCTAGAATCTTTTCTAGTAGAATGTTTAATATTATATAAATTTATACGATTATTTTTTAAATTTTGATGTAGAAATATAATATAATCTTTATGTTTAATAGTTTGTTAAAAAGTAATAAACGCTTTATCTTCACCACATTTTCCAATATATGCATCTCCTAATAAACAACCAATTAATATATTATTAATATTACTATTTATAATATTAGCATTATAAAAGTTATTTATATCATTGTGATTTTTCAAGGTGCCAAACCGCGCACTCAATTTGTACTCTCTTGCGCAAATTAGCCTGTTCAATTTATGTTATCATAAAAACTTTTAACTTTTATTTCCATTTTTCTAAAAATGGTTCAGACTATTTCATTATCTTTATTAACTATACAAAATTTAAGGGAGGGATATATGAAAAGAACAAATTTTGTTAAAATAAATATATTTAGTTTAAATTAATAAATATTTAATAAAATAAAATTATTTAATAATTTACATTCCACTAATTCAACCTTTAATTCCAAAAGATCCTATACGTGTTTTAGAGTTAAGTTTAGTAAATTGTAAATTTGGTCTAAAATTATCTCTTAATAAAGCTGAAGGACGTCCTTTAATAGAAGAATTAATGTTAATTAAATTACCTTTATATCTAAGTTTAGATATAGATCTTGAAGCAGTATAACGTTTAGTTAATCTTCCTACAGCTTGTAATCTAATACCAGAAATTCTTTTATATCTAATGTTACTAAAAACAATTTCTTTTAAATGTTTTGATTTAGTTTTATTTTGTAATAATAAATTATATAATAATTCATTAGTAATATCTAAATTATTATATAAATTTAAATTATTTAAATTAAAAATATATTTTGAAGTAGAATTAATTTCAATATTATTTATTTTTGTTTTTGAAATACAAGATTTTAAATACCTTAATAATTTTCTTCTATTTTTTCTAAGTTTTAAAACTAAAGATTGTGTAAAAATATCACTATTAGTATAGAAATATTTAACATTAATAAAATTAAATTGTATATTTTTTTTATATATTTTATTAACTAAATTAATTAAATTTTGTAAATAAGAGTTATTAAATTTAGATTTGTTAATATAAATTAATTGTTTAAAATATATAAATAATAAAATTCTTCTTAAAGATTTTTTAATAAACCGTTTATAATATTTATTTTGATATTTTTCAATAATCTTATCCTGAAATATTTTTTGTTGAAGATTAGAATTTTTATTCAAAGTTAAAGCTTTAAATATTACATTTTTTTGTCTTATTTGTTCTTCAATAAATTTTAAACCCATTTTTTTAATTAATAATAGTTTTGTTTTAAAAATATTTTTTTTTAATAATTTATTATATCTTTTTGATATTTTATATAAATAATTAGATAATTGTCTATTATAAAAATATATAGTTATAGATATTAAATCGTTTGTATGTTTAAATTCACCATTATTTATAAAAATTCTATGTGTTGAAATTTTTCTTAATCTAATTCGAAAAAATTTTTTTTTACTTTTATTTTTTTTTTCTAGTTTTAAATTATATAAATTAAAGTAACTTTTTATTAAATTAATTGTTAATTTACTAGCTTCAGGTATTAAACTTAAAGTATTTTTATTATAAGAATAAATACTATTTTTTCAACTTCTTACAGCTGGTACAAGTTCTTTATAATGAACAATTTTATTTTTTGTATTGATTCCAAGGTTTTTATATTTATTTTTTAATTTTAATTTAAAAATATTTAACATAATATTAATTATTATAATATTATTTAACTATTATAGTTAAATCTTTTTCATTAATGTTTTAAATATTCTATAATATAACACTAATAATTATACAGATATAATATATATCTAAAATATATCATATAGTTAATAAAGATATTGGGAGTAAATAAAAAGGATTATTATTAGCATTATTCACCTTTTAGTCGTTGAACGTCCTTATTTACTATATAAAGAAAAATAAATATCTGAATATAAATATGCTTAAATAAGTTTCGCTTCAAATACACTTTATAGTTATAGAAATAATATAAGTTATTTTTGAAATTTACCCAAATATATTACCAATATTTTCAAATATTGGAGGACTAACATGTAATCCCTAGCGTAACTTTTTCTATAATCCAAGACCTTTCCTTTCTGTATCTTGTGATCATATGCCCCGCTTACGCGACTGATAGACATGTAAGTCGAACAGTAAAGCAAGATTAAGCCATTAAACTTTTAAAGTATAAATAAATATTATATTAATAATGGTAAAAAATATATAATACAATATTAATATAAATATAATATTAAAAACATTATGTTTTTTTTTTTTAATATTTAAATTACATCTATTTACCATATAGTTAAAATCTTACTTAAAAATTAAAATAAAGTATTTAATACAATAATAATTGAATAATTAGAAATAAATAATTAATAACAAATTAAAATAAATTATATATATCTAATTAAAGATAAATATAATATTGTAAATTATAATTTACATATTTACATTATGAACTTTGGATATACCCAGGTACTTTTTATGGGATCTGTGCCCCGCATAAACTGCCTCCTAATCACATAAAATATAATAGAACAAATAAAGGTGTTTCAGTTACATCAAACAATTACCTTATACTCTGTAAATTATCTTATTATAATCATAATTAGTAACAGTAAAGCTGCATAGGGTCTTCTCGTCTATCTAGAGGTAAGCAGTATCTGCACTGCTATTCCAATTTCACTGAGCCAATCATCGAGACAGCTGTTGTATCGTTAAGTCATTCATGCAAGACCGCATTTAACGGCCAAGGTATTCCGCTACCTTAGGACCCTTATAGATAAGGCCGCCATTAATCGGGGAGTTCTTCAAAACCTAATTTTAGAAATTAAGAATGTCAGTTACCCAGCCGACATCGGGCAGACATCACACTCAATACTTTGATCTTTTATCTTTGCAGAGTGCTTTGTTTTAATTAAACAGTCGTACAACATTATTTTATGCTTCCTTTTATCAACATGATATTTTTATCAGTAATAATGGCCCTCCTTATTCCAAAGTTACGGTAGTCAATTTGCCGAGTTCCTTAATGATTGTTCACTCAAACGCCTTTGTATACTCTACTTGCTTACTTGTGATAGTATTTAGGTACGGTTAGTTTACTTATTTAATAAAAAGATAAGTCATATTTATATATCTATATTATATTATACACTTATTTAACATAAACACAAATATTTCATTACAAATATTAACAATTTCATAAATTATTTAATTTATATGTTTATATTAAATATACATTGTTGTAGTATTTATTCATAAAAATATGTATATAATTTTTAATAATTAATTAAATATATATATATATATTTAATTAATTATCTAATACATAATATAAATATATTTTTTTTTTATATGACTTATCTTAATTAAGTAAGAAAATATTTAAAATAAATGTATATTTATTTTATATATTTTCTATATATTTTTAAGAAAATATATACAAAATCTTAAATTTAATATACAAAATTAAAAAAGCTACTACTACTTTATTTTTTTGCGTATTAAACTTAAGATACAAAAAAATAACTTTTTTGTATTATACACATTTGCTATAATTTCCAGAACCTTTAACACTTAATAAAGGTTTTGTTTGCAAATGATTTTTTCTCATCATCATAATTTAATAAAAAAAAAAATTCAAAATATTAAATTTTAATATACATCTTATATTAAAATTAATTAATATAAAAATAATATAAATAACATATAATAATAAACTAAATTTTATTTTATATTAAAACATCCTTTTGGAATTTATTTAGATACCGAAATTTAAATAAAATACCATAAGCTTAAGGCGAGGAATAAATTCCTTTTTCGTTACTCATGTCAGCATTCTCTCTTGGATTATCTTTATTTTAAATCTTAAAAAGAAAAAAATCTATTATTTATCCAATGTTCCGCTACCCCATATATATAATATATACTGATAATATTATATAACATTATATTTATATATATGTACAAGGTTTCGGTATATTATTTAGATCCGTTAAATTTTTAGTGTAAATATCTACAAAATTTATAAATCAGTGCTCTGTTACGAGATCTTCAAAAAATGGCCGCTTCTAAGCCTATTTCCTGATTGTATTTGACAAAAACATCCTTAATTTCACTCAACAATAATTTTGGAACTTTATAACTCTTGTTCAGGGCTGTTTCCCTTTAGACATACAACCTTATCGTACTATGTCTGATTATTCAATATTCATCTTTGCCCTTCCGAGTGCAAATACTCTCCGATAAAATCAATACGATTCCCCGATATTTACAAAATTTACATTTGTAGATTTTGTCCGAGATCACAGTTCTGTACCTGCTAAGATGTAAATTGAATTACCTACTTATATAGGTTTCGCGGAAAACCAGCTATACTAGTCAGTTTTATCTTTCACCAACTTACCACAATTCCTCGGATATCTATACAACGATAACCCGTTCGGGCTTTTATAACCCTGATCATGGTAAGATCACTAGTCTTCGGGTCTAAACTTAGAAACTAATTCATTTTTTCATAATTGGTTTATCTGGGCTCTAAATATATTATATATTTACATATATATAATTTATGCTTGCTTCTAAGATTAACTTGCTGACCCATTATGCAAAAGGTACGCTCTAAATATTTATTTAAATTTTACTTGAGCTGCTTATAAAACTACTATTTCAAATTTTACCTCACGGTACTATTCACTATCGCTTATATATTATATTTAGCTTTAGAGGAAGGTTCCCCTTTATTCAAACAGATAATATCCATTTTACTTAAAAGCTTTTTTACATTAGTAAACACTAATTATAAAATCTCGTTTGATTTTTTTTCCTAAAGTTAATAAGATATTTCAATTCACTTTGTTTATTTATTAGATTTATCTTAGATAATAGATGTCACTATTTATCTTTAATATATAGCCAATTGTCCATAATAGTTTCTTTTTATACTTGCCTTAATATTAATTTTAATATCAAGAAAAATATCTTACATATAGATAATAAATTATTTATATATTAAATATTTTAATATCCTAATAAATTTATATCTTAAATATTTTAATTTAAGAATAAATTTATCTAATTTTCAGGTTATTATGATTCGAACATAACAATTTCTCATCCCAATTGAGACGCCTAACCTACCTGGCTCTAACCTATATATATTTATTGTAGTATATTCAGAGAATATCCGATTCGAACGGATGAAATAATAAAATTTAACAAATCTCAAGTTTGCCACCTTAAACCACTCGGCCAATTCTCTTAATATAAAACAGTATATTACTATTTTATATACTCAATTCTTGTTACGTAAATTTGTGTATAAAAGATTGTACAATAACACATAATTTAGATAAGTTTTTTATAAATACATATATTATATAATATTTTTATTTCTAATGATAGCAATAATTTTAATTTTATTTAACATTGTAATCTGGGTAATTTTAAATTAGTGTAGAAATATATTTATATTAAATACATAATGTTTTGAATTTTGTTTAAAATTACATTTTTTTTTTAATTTTTATTTAATAATATTTTGTAATACAATATTATTAAAAATAAATTTTATTTTATTATTAATTTAATTTTTAAACCAAGAGCACTCAGATTTGAACTGAGAAAGTGAAGTTTGAAGCTTCAAATTTTACCTTTAAATTATACTCTTATAAACACATATTATTTTACAAAACAAATTTGATTTCTTAGTGATTTGAACACTAATCCTACTCTTATCAAAAGTATACTTTACCTAATTAAGTTAAGAAATCTAATTATATCATAAGATTAAAAAATTATTAATTTTTATTTAACTTAATATTTATTGTAATAAAAGTTTATAGTAGTAAAATACTTAAATTAAAGAATAGCTTGAATATATAAATTAATAATTGTATTAAATTATTAATTTAAAGAAATATCTCTCAATTTAAATACGGAAAAGAGATGATTTGAACATCTAAGTGTATAATACACAATATTTAGCAAATATCTTGCTTTACCTATAGCGACTTTTCCTTATAAATAATGTTAATTTTATTAGCGGGTTAAACCGGTCTTGATCCGGCATCTATTTTCTCGACAAGAAAATTCTTTACCTATTAAGTTATTAACCCTAAAGTATATTATAATTAATCAAACTCAAATCAACACACTTCGTTTGAAAATTTTATTAAATTATCAATTTTATACAGCTAACCGAATTCGAATCGGTAATATTCATTTGGAAGACGATCAGTTTACCATTAACTTATAGCTGCTTTTTTATGTATTATAAACTTACATTTATAAAACTATTTAAATCATCTCAATTGTAATAAGTTATATTATTTATATAATTTTTTATTTTTTTTTAATATTAATAATTTATTGATATGTTAAACGTTTATTTAAATAATCTAATTAGAGTAAAAAACATAAATAATTTAATTTTTGAATCTAATTTAAACGATACTCATTTAAAACTTTTAAGATAAATCGAATATCTATATTAATATTAATAATATTATACTCTACCTTTGAATTATAAAAGCTTTATTAATTATCTTCGACAATAAAAAAAAAAAGAAAATAATATCATAAAAAAAAAAAGTTAAAAACATTCGTTTATACTTATATTAAGTTTAGTCTTAAATATATATATTAAATATTTTAATTTAAGAATAAATTTATCTAATTTTCAGGTTATTATGATTCGAACATAACAATTTCTCATCCCAATTGAGACGCCTAACCTACCTGGCTCTAACCTGTATATAACACTAATTTTATTAAAATCAATAATTTTAATTTTAATAGTGCTATAATTATGGCAAGTATTAAT
>Ga0137371_10005347_pt1 | contig 10033 bp, 12 predicted proteins | sample SagtaG_7_FD_104919 | JGI IMG/M metagenome (GOLD analysis project Ga0137371, IMG submission 104919) | Vadose zone soil microbial communities from Sagehorn Ranch, Mendocino, California, USA - Sage1_R_40_16 metaG | ecosystem: Environmental > Terrestrial > Soil > Vadose zone | place: USA... | reverse complement strand
TGCGGCCGTAGACCTCGATCAGGAGACGGTTGCGGCGCGCGAGCTGCGCGAGGCTCGCTGTGTCATGCCGGCGGATCGCCGCCCGCAGCCGCGGCGACGCTGCCACGGCGACTGCGTGCAGCTGGCGCCGGTCGAGCAGCCGCGTGAACTGCGCCTGCGCGCTCTGGGCGGCGTCGCGTGTCTCGAAGTCGATGCTGCGGTTGACGTTGCGGACCTCGTCCCGGACGACCACATAGGAGACGAAAGCGATGGGGAAGATCGCGACCGCCGCCAAGGTGAGCATCAACCGCAGCCGGAGTCCGAGCCCCAGCGTTGAGGCGGGACGAGCCACGGTCCTCAGTGGCCGTGGTCCCCGCCGTGTGCCGAGTGCCCTTCGCCGCCGGAGCCGCCATGCGACTGTCCCTCATCGCCGTGTCCTCGTTTGGGCGGGCACTGCCCCGGAAGATGGCGCGGCTGCGGCGGTTCAGCCTTGCGGGCCAGTCCCGGAGGCGTGTGATGCACGTGCCCGGGCGGCGGGCCGTGATGGGGATGCGGGTGCGGGGGCGGGCCGGCCGGATGCTCATGCCCGTGCCCGTGGCCCGGCTTCTCCGGCTTTTCCTTCTCCGGCTGCTCTGGCTTCTCCGCCTGCTCTGGCTTCTCCGGCTGCTCTGGGTTCTCTGGGTTCTCGGGCTTCGCCGGCTTCTCGGGCTTTGCCTTCAGATGCCCGAGCGCGAGGCCCGGCGGCGCCGGCTTCTCCTTCAGATGCCCGAGCGCATGTCCCGTAGGCGCAGCAGGCTCGGCGGCCGCGCGCGGCACGGCCGGCGGAGCGGAGACGGGTGTGCCGGTACCCGGGGTCGTGCTCCCGGACGGCTTGGACTTCGGTGCCGGCTTTGGGCCGGCGGCGGCCGAGGACTGCTGAGAAGCGGAGGCGGCCGGGGTCGCCGAGGCGGAGGGGGCCGGCGCGGTCGATCCGCTCGCAGGCGGCGTGACAGACGTCGGTGGGGCGGTGGTCGCAATGGGCCTGACCGATCGGTTGTGCGCTTCGCCGCCGCTCGGCGGCGACGAAACCACGACCTTCTCCGGCGGCGGAGAAGCGGAGCGGGCCCCGATCGACGGGAGATGCACCGTGCCGGAGTCGAGGAGCAGCGCCATCGCGGCCGCGCCGATGAGCAGTGGGATCAGCGGCGCCGCCACTCGTCGAGCGGCTGCCCAGACTGCGAGCCATTTCGCGCGTTCGTTGGCCGACACGGCCTCTCTCCTCCCCTTCCCTGGATGGGCCTCCCTCGGCCTTCCTCAGAGATACAAGAAACTCGATCGGACGGCAACCCGGGTTCGAAGCCGACCTTCGCTGTTTCCGGTGGAATCATTAGCGAGACTATGCCGTATGGCGCCCGAGCCGATCCGCTGCTGGCCGACGACCGACCCGGCGTACATCGCGTACCACGACGAGGAGTGGGGGCGGCCGGTACGCGACGAGCGCGGCCTCTACGAGCGGCTGTGCCTCGAGGGCTTCCAGTCGGGGCTCGCCTGGATCACGATCCTGCGCAAGCGCGAGGCGTTCCGCCGTGGCTTCGCCGGCTTCGATCCCGAGCGCGTCGCGCGCTTCGGTGAGCGCGACGTCGAGCGGCTCCTCGGCGACGCCGGGATCGTCCGCCACCGCGGCAAGATCGAGGCGGCCATCGCGAACGCGAAGGCAACGCTCACGCTGCGCGAGACCGGCCCGCCGCTCGACGAGCTGATGTGGGAGTACCGCGACCGCGCGGACGGCGAGGAGCTATCACGGAGGTTGAAGGCCGCGGGCTTCCGGTTCGTCGGCCCCACGACGGTCTACTCGTCGATGGAGGCGTGCGGGATCGTCAACGACCACATCCCCGACTGCTGGGTCCGCGACGCGGTCGAGGCCGAGCGGCGTGCGGTCCCCTAGCCCTCGAGAATCTCCTTCAGCCGCTCGAAGTCCTTGCGGATCTGCTTCTCGGCGCGCCGCGCGAGCAGTCCGGCGGCGAAGCCCGGGACATCGCCCTCGGCGGTGACGGTCAGACGGGTGCCGCAGTCGGCCGGCTCGAGCTCGTGCCGGACGCTGAACGGCACCGGGCCGTCGAGCGCGCGCAAGGTGAACAGGCGGGGCTGCTCCTCGTCGACGATCTCGAACGTCGTCTGGAGCTCGTGCCCGAACATCGAGCGCGACTCCTCGATCCGCCCGTCGCGCTGGGTCGCGCTCTTCACGCCCGCCTGCCAGTCCGGCAGGTTCGAGACGTCGGTGAGGTAGGAGAAGACGTCCTCCGGCGTCCGCGCGATCTCGATGGTCAGCTCGGCGCGCACGCGGCCCACGATAGTTTCCGAGCCGTGCTCGATGACCGCGTACGCGCCGTGCTCGAACGCCTCGAGCGCGAGGATGCATCCGAGCGGGAGCGCGGCCTCCCGCCCGGGCAGCGCGCGCGTCAGGTCGAGCCGACGACGGGTCGCTTCCTCTTCTCGCTCGTCGCGCCACAGACCGACTGCGAGGTGCTCGAGCTCGGCGGCTCGCGCGGCTACTCCTCGATCTGGCTCGCCGCGGGCGTCCGCCGGTTCGGCGGTCGCGTCCTGTCGCTCGAGCACGACCCGGCGAAGGTCGAGGCCTGGCGCCGCAACGTCGAGGAGGCCGGACTCGAGGAGTGGGCGGAGGTGCGCGAGGGCGACGCGTTCGAGCTGCTTCCTCAGCTCGATGACGTGTTCGACATCGTCTTCCTCGACGCCGAGAAGGACGACTACGAAGACCTGTTCCGGCTCGTGCGCGAGAAGGTCGAGCCGGGTGCGCTCGTTATCGCGGACAACGTCCTCTCGCATCCCGACCCGCTCGCCCGCTACTCCGCCGCCCGGCAGGCCGACCCCACTCTCCTGAGCGTCACCGTTCCACTCGATCGCGGGCTCGAGCTGAGCGTCCTCTTGCGGTAGCCGCGTCCTTCGCTATCGTGCGGGTACCGCGGAAAGGAGGTGGTCCGGCAGTGATTTCAGACAGTACGGGCAGTGGAGGTACCAGCGGGTAGGGGTGCCGTCCCCGGGACCTACGGGGAACCGCCTAGCCAGCGTGGGGGACGTCGCGTTCCGCGCCGCCCGGTCCGACTACCGAGACCGGAGCAGGAAGGCGCCTCTGCCACTACGCGCTGGTAACTGTGACGAGGGGCCGCTGCGAAGCGGCCCCTCGCATTTGCTCAGGCAGCAACTCGGTCGGGGGCCGCGACGGCCTCCGACGCGAGAGTGGTCAGGTGCAGCCGGAGCTGTTCGAAGACCTCGCCGTCGAGGAGGCGGCCTTCGCTGTCGAACCGTTCGTGCGCGCGGGAGACGGGTATCTCCGTCCCGATGACGCGGGCGCCGGCGATGCCGAGGATCCGCTTCAGGTCTTGCTGGGCCCAGAGAGCACCGAACTGGCCCGTGCTCGCGCCGACGACGGCGACCGGCTTGTTCCGCAGCACGGCCTCGATTGGTGGGCGGGAGGCCCAGTCGATCGCGTTCTTGAGCCCGCCCGGCACCGAGCCGTTGTACTCGGGTGTCGAGAAGAGGATCGCGTCGGCGGCGGCCCAGTCCTCGCGCAGGCGGCGCACCGAGTCCGGCGCGTCGGTTTCCCACGTTTCTCGATGGACGTCGCCGGCTTTGCCGACGACGTTTCCATCAAGATCCTCGTCGTAGAGCGGCAGCTCGCCGATTCCCTCCCAGAGCTCGAGCTCGACGCCGTCGGGCGCGGCCTCGAGCGCAGCCCGCAGGAGGCTCGTGTTGAACGAGCTCTCCCGCAGGCTGCCGGAGACGGCGAGGATCCGCATCGTCAGTTCTCCTGCCTCACGAAGGTCAGGTCGGCCTTCAGGGTGACCTCGTCGCCGAGGTAGTTGCCACCGCTCTGGTTCGGCGCGTTCCAGGCGACGCCGAACTCGTTGCGGTCGATCGCGGTCTCGAGCGCGAGCCCGAGGCGCTCGCGGCCGAAGGGGTCGACGCTCGGCGCCGCGGCGAGGCGGCCCTGCAGCTCGACCGGCTTCGTGACGCCCTTGATGGTCAGCTCGCCGGAGCCGGCGACGGCGCCGCCGTCTGCGAGCGTGAGCTCGTCGGCGCGGAACGAGATCTCGGGATGCCGCTCGGCGTCGAAGAAGTCCGGCGACTGGAGATGGCCGGAGAGCTGCTCGTCCTTCACGTCGACGCTCGCGACTCGCGCCGAGCCCTCGAGGGCCGAGCCCTCGAGCGTGGCGTCGAAGTCGCGGAAGCTGCCGCGGAAGATGCTGACGCCGGCGTACTCGACCTCGAACGCGACGTTCGAGTGAACGGGGTCGGCGGCCCAGGTGGTGCCGGCCGGCGCGATGGTTGTGGTGTCCAGGGTGCTCATCTGAGAAATTGCCTCCTTGGGCGAGTGAGCTATACTTGAGATCGCAAGGATCATAGCGAGGAAAGATTGTCTAGTCAAGTATTGAGCCATCAAGCATTGTCGGCCCAGGAGTCGAACCTCCCGGACACCGCCTGGGTGCGCTTCCTGCGCGCGCACGCGGCGCTCACGCGCGAGCTGTCCGCGCGCCTCGAGGCGCTGCACGAGCTGACGCTGAGCGACTTCGACGTGCTCATCCAGCTCTACTACGCGGAAGGACGGCGGATGCGCCGGATTGACCTCGCGCGGTCCGTGCTGCTCACGGCGTCGGGGATCACCCGCCTGCTCGACGGGCTCGAGTCCTGCGGGCTTGTCGCGAAGGAGCGCTGCGACTCCGACGCGCGCGTCACCTACGCCGTGCTCACGAAGGCCGGCGTAAAGAAGCTCGAGGCGGTGCGGGAGTCGCACCTCGCCGACATCGAGGAGCTGTTCGGCTCGCGGTTCTCGCCGCAGGAGCGCGAGCAGCTCGCCGAGTTGCTCGGCCGCCTGCCGCTCGCGCACACGGCGGAGGCCTGCTCCGCATGACCCACGCGTTCAGCTCCCTCGGCGAGCTCGGCGCCGGCTACGGCTTCCGCAAGGTCCGGAAGGCCCTCGGCGTGGACGCGTTCGGCGTCAACGCGATCGTCTATCCGCCGCGTTACGAGGGGCCGGAGCACTATCACGACACGCAGGACGAGCTGTACTTCGTCCACAAGGGACGGATCCGGGTCGACGTCGACGGAGAGTCACGGGAGCTCGGCGAGGGCGGACTCTTCCATGCGAGCGCGACGACGCCGCGGCGGATCTCGAACGCGGGAGACGAGGACGCGATCGTCTTCGTCGTCGGCGGCAAGGGGGGCTACGTCGAGCGTGACGGGCACCTCGTGAACCCCGAGGTCGATCTGCCCCGCCGCCAGGGTCTCGGCTAGCCGAGCAGCGCCACCGTCCGGATCTCGCCGCCCTCGCCGATGTGCGGGAGGCGTTCGGGCACCTCGTCGAGCGAGATCGTGCTCGTCACGAAGCGGGCCAGGTCGATCCGCCCGTCGAGAGCGGCCTGGGCGAGGAAGGGGAAGTCCTCCTGCGGGATCGTGTCGCCGCCGTGCGTCACTGTGAGGGTGATCCGCGGGCCGAAGAACTCGGCGTCGAGGTCGACGTCGAGCCTCGAGCCCGGAGCCGGGAGGCCGACGATCGTCGCCCAGCCCGCGTAGGCGCACAGCCGGATCGCCTGCGCAAGCGCCGGGGCCCCGCCGCCTGCGAAGAAGGCGAACTCCACACCGCGGCCGCCGGTCAGCTCGCGCACGGCCTCGACCGGATCGACGGCGGAGGCGTCGACGACGTCGGTCGCGCCGAGTGCACGGGCGTGCTCGAGCTTCTCCGGGGCGACATCGACGGCGACGATCTGGCCCGCGCCGCGCAGCAGCGCGCCTTGGATGACGGCGAGCCCGACGCCGCCGCAGCCGATCACGGCGACGGAGGACTCGTCCCGCACCGGCGTCGCCCAAAGAGCGGCTCCTGCGCCCGTCGAGAAGCCGCATGCGAGCAGCGTGGCCTGCTCGATCGGCAGCTCCTGCGGCACCTTGACCGCGCATGCCTCATGCACGACCGCGTGGTCGGCGAACGTGCCGCAGCGCAGCACCGGGGTCAGCAGCGCGCCGTCGGCGGCCCGGTGCAGCCGCCGCCTCGCGTGGAGCTGCGAGGAGCAGCGGCGGGGATCTCCGCGCCGGCACTGTGGGCACTCGCCGCACGGGGCGCGCCACGCGATGACGACACGGTCGCCCGGTGCGACAGATGTCACCTCACCGCCCACCTCCTCGACGATTCCCGCACCCTCGTGGCCGAGCAGGATCGGGAACCGCGAACCCCAACCCTTGGTCTCGACGATGTGGAGGTCGGAGTGGCAGAGCCCGCAGGCTTGGACGCGGACGAGCACCTCGCGCGGTCCGGGCGGGTCGACCGTCAGCTCCTCGACGACCGGCGCCGCGTCGGGCTCCGCGTAGACGACGCCGCGCGTCACGCTTCCGTCACGGTAACTGGTACCGGTCTCGACAGTGTCACGTCGCCCGCCGCAGTTGCTCGTCGAGCGGTACGAGCGGCAGCTTGAACGTCTCGACTGCGCTCGGGTCCGTGACGATGTTGTCCCCGAGCTCCAGCATCGTGAGCTGGTCGCGCGACACCGGCGCGCCCGGCAGCCGCTCCGTGACCGTCGCCTGGGCGCGCATCAGGCCGAAGGGAACGTGCACCGACGGCCGCCGCACGCCGAGCACGCGCTTCAGCCGCTCCCAGAACTCGTTCCAGCTCACCGCGTCGGGGCCGCCGAGCTCGAAGGTCCGGTTCGTCGCGGCCAGCTCGTCGATCGCTTGCACGTAGTACTGGGCAAGGTCATCGATCCAGATAGGCTGCAGCCGCTGCTTTCCGGAGCCGATGATCGGCGTCACCGGCGCGAAGCGCGCCAGGCGGATGAAGGTCGGCAGGACACCGCCGTCGCGGCCGAAGACGAAGCTCGGCCGGAAGATCACGTGGTCGAGCCCTGACTCGCGGACGGCACGCTCCATCTCCCACTTCGCCGCGAAGTACGGGACGGCGTCCTTCGATCGCTCGTCGAGACCGAGCGCGCTCGCAAGCACGAACCGCCGAGCTCCCGCTTCCTGCGCGGCCGAGACCACGTTCCGCGTGCCTTCTGCCATGACGCGCTCGAAGTCGGCGGGGTGGCCGCGGATGATCGCGACGAGGTGGACGACGGTGTTCACTCCCTCACAGGCAGCGCGAAGGGAAGCCGGATCGGTCACGTCCCCGGTGGCCAGCTCGACGCCCCACGCGGCGAGGCGCGTGGCCCCGGCCGGCTTCCGCACGAGCGCCCGCACCGGCGTCCCGCGCGCACGCAGCGCGTGCACGACGTGCGGGCCGATGAACCCCGTCCCGCCGGTGACGAGCGTGGTCATGCGTCTTCCGGACGCAGCCATGACTAGTCCCGCGTACCCTCGAAGTTCTGCCAGTAGCGGCTCGCCGTCGGCCCGCGCTGGCCTTTGTACTTCGAGCCGATCGCTGCCGAGCCGTACGGCGTCGCGGCCGGTTCCGTCAGCTGCATGAAGGAGACCTGCCCGATCTTCATCTCGGGGTAGATCGTGATCGGCAGGTTGGCGACGTTCGAGAGCTCGAGCGTCACGTGGCCGTCCCAGCCCGGGTCGATGAACCCGGCGGTCGAGTGGATGAGCAGGCCGAGCCTTCCCAAACTGGACTTGCCCTCCAAGCGCGCCACGAGGTCGTCGGGCAGCTTGATGCGCTCGAGCGTCGAGCCGAGCACGAACTCGCCCGGATGGAGGACGAACGGGTGCTCCTCCTCGACCTCGACGAGCTCGGTCAGCTCCGCCTGCTCGACCTTGACGTCGATGAACGGATAGCGGTTGTTGTGGAAGACGCGGAACAGCCGATCGACGCGCACGTCGACGCTCGACGGCTGCAGTAGCGCCTCGTCGTATGGATCGATCTCGATCTTCCCCTCGGCGAGCAGGCGGGCGATCGTCGCGTCGGAGAGCACCATCGGGACGATTCTTACCGCGATTCCCCGTCGGGCGGAGTGGCTATCGTGGCCCCGTGGCCGTCACACGCGCAATCGAGCTTCGTACCGGGGTCCCCGGCCCGCGCTCGCTGGAGATCACCGAGCGGAAAGAGCGCGTGGTCGCCGACCCGCTCGGCCTCTACCTCCCGATCGTGATCGCAAACGGGCGCGGCGCGATCGTCACCGACGTGGACGGCAACAGCTTCGTCGACTTCACGGGCGGAGTCGGCTGCCTCGCCGTCGGCCACGCCCACCCGCGCGTCGTCGCCGCGGTGCAGGAGCAGGCCGCGCGCTTCCTCCACACCGACTTCACGATCGTCCCCTACGAGATCTACGTCGAGTACGCCGAGCAGCTGACGGCGATCGCTCCGTTCTCGGGCCCGGCGAAGGCCGCGTTCTTCAACGCGGGTACCGAGGCCGTCGAGAACGCCGTCAAGTTCGCACGCGGCTACACGCGCCGGCCGGCCGTGATCTGCTTCGAGGGCGGGTTCCACGGGCGCACGCTCCTCTCGCTCACGCTCACGTCGAAGACGCATCCCTACAAGGCGGGGCTCGGGCCGTTCGCGCCCGAGGTCTACCGCGTCCCCTTCCCGGATGAGTACCGCGGGATCAGCGGGCGCGACGCGCTGGAGGCGCTCGAGCGCGCACTCTCCACCCAGGTGGCCGCCGAGACGGTCGCCGCGATCGTCGTCGAGCCCGTCCAGGGCGAGGGGGGCTTCATCCCTGCGCCCCTGGAGTTCATGGAGGGGCTGCGCGCGATCTGCGACCGCGAGGGGATCTTGCTCGTGGCCGACGAGGTCCAGACCGGCTTCGGCCGCACCGGCCGGATGTTCGCGGTCGAGCACTACGGCGTCGAGCCCGACCTGATGACCGTGGCGAAGTCCATCGCCGGCGGCCTGCCCCTCTCGGGCGTCGTCGGCAAGGCGGAGATCATGGACTCGCTTTGGGACAACGCGGTCGGCGGCACCTACGTGGGCAATCCCGTCGCGCTCGCCGCCGCGGTGGCCGTGCTCGATGTGTTCGAGGAGGAGGGGCTGCTCGAGAGGGCTCAGCGCATCGGAGAGACCGTCCGCGCTCGCATGCTCGCGTGGCAGGAGCGGTTCGAGGCGATCGGCGACGTCCGTGGTCTCGGCCCGATGCTCGCGGTCGAGTACGTCGAGGATCGCGGGACGAAGGAGCCCGCGCCGGGCATCGCCTCGCGCGTCGCCGAGGAGGCGGCCGTCAGGGGGCTGCTGCTCCTCAAGGCCGGCGTCCACTCGAACTGCAACCGCGTCCTCTGTCCACTCGTCATCACCGACGCCGAGCTCGAGGAAGGGCTCGGGGCGTGGGAGGAGTCGCTCGAAGCGGTCCTTGCGTAGCCGCGCCCGCCGTTCACGCGTTCCATGGGTGTGCCGGGACCGAGGTCGACAACCCCCGCCGTGTCACGGCCCCCGCAGCCTGGCGATCTGATCGCCGACCGCTACGAGCTCGAGGAGCTCTGCGGCACCGGCGGCATGTCGAGCGTCTTCCGCGCCCACGACCGCCAGCTCGAGCGGGACGTCGCGATCAAGATCCTCCACGAGCACTTCGCCGACGATCCCGAGTACCTCGAGCGCTTCCGCCGTGAGGCGCGCGCGGTGGCGCGGCTGTCGCACCCGAACATCGTCACCGTCATCGATCGCGGGGACGACGACGGGCGGCAGTACATCGTCTTCGAGCACGTCGAGGGCGAGAACCTGAAGGAGCTTGTGCTGCGCTCGGGCCGCCTGTCGGTGCGGCGGGCACTCGAGCTCGTGCTCCCGATCGCGGACGGGCTCGCGTTCGCGCACGACCACGGGCTCGTCCACCGCGATGTGAAGCCGCAGAACATCCTCCTCAGCCGTGACGGCGAGGTGAAGGTGACGGACTTCGGCATCGCCCGCTCGCTCCACATGGAGCACGGCATGACGCAGACGGGGACGGTGCTCGGCACGGGCGAGTACCTAGCGCCGGAGCAGGCGAGCGGCAAGCCGGTCTCGCCCGCGACCGACGTCTACTCCCTCGGCGTCGTGCTCTGGGAGCTGCTCGCGGGCGACGTCCCGTTCGTCGGCGACAACTTCGTCGCGGTCGCGCTCCGGCACGTCAACGAGCCCCCGCCGCACCTGCGCGAGCGGCGGCCG
>Ga0137371_10005346_pt1 | contig 10034 bp, 11 predicted proteins | sample SagtaG_7_FD_104919 | JGI IMG/M metagenome (GOLD analysis project Ga0137371, IMG submission 104919) | Vadose zone soil microbial communities from Sagehorn Ranch, Mendocino, California, USA - Sage1_R_40_16 metaG | ecosystem: Environmental > Terrestrial > Soil > Vadose zone | place: USA... | reverse complement strand
TGAACGATATCTACGCCGACGACGTCATGTTGTACACGCCGCTGGCCTGGCCAGCTCGCGGGCGCGCGGCGGTCACCGCGTTCGCGATGGAGTTCCACACCGCCAATCCGGGACTGCGGGTCGGGTTGCACGACGAGTTCTACTCGACTGACGGAACGCGGGCGTGCTGGCGGATCCGGCTGCACTATCACAACACCGCGTCGTTTTACGGAAACCCGCCGACCGGTGAGACAGGGGTGATGACCGAGACGCACGTCGTACGTCTTGCCGGCGGGCGGATCATCGAGCATGTCGTCGGCGACAACTCCTTCCACATGCCTCACCAGGAACTAGTGGCCTGGCAGATGCCCTACGCCGAGGCCACATCGGACCCGGCCCCGGCGATCGCATCGGTCGCCGCCCCGATGCAGTCAGCACCGTAGGGAAGACCCAGGAGGTAGCCAGAGTGAAGATCGGGATCATCGGCGCCGGCCGCATCGGCGGCGGGCTGGCCCGGCAGCTTGCCGGGGCCGGGCACCAGGTACTGCTGTCGTTCAGCCGCGACCGGGCGGCGCTGGACGAGCTAGCCGCCCAGATCGGATCGTCCGCCAGTACTGGCAGCCCGCCGGATGCGGTGGCTTGCGGCGAGGTCGTCGTGATCTCGGTGCCGTGGAGCGTACTACCGCTGGCGCTGGAACAGGCCGGGCCGCTGGACGGCAAGATCGTGATCGACACCACCAATCAGTTCGGCGGGCCGCCGCTACCGCCCGGGGGCCAGACCGCCGCGCAATTCAACGCCGAGCGTATGCCTGGAGCGCGCTATGCCAAGTCGTTCAACACGCTGACTTCCGCCTTCCAGGCGGAGGCGGCGGGACGCAGCCGCGACGAGCGGGTAGTGCAATGGCTGTGCGGTGATGACGCTGCCGCCAAAGAGGTCGTCGCAGGACTGATTGAGGACGCCGGCTTCGTGCCGGTCGACCTTGGCGGCACCGCCAGCTGCGCGGTGATGGAGGCGCCCCGCCGCCCAGGGGCCGTCTACGGCGAGGAATACCGCCTGGCCGACGTGAAGGCCGTCATCGATGCCCTCCGCGCGGGCCGCCCGATCCCGCCCCCGCCTCAGTACCACTCATGACCGCCCCACCTTGATCTCTGTGACAAGTCGTCTGCGGAGAGCGCCATCCACAACTGCCCGATGCCGCTAATCTGCAGTGGCACAGCCCGATAGGCCAAGCTGAAGGAAAATGTTAATTTCCGGAGTTCGCCTTCCCGGCCCCGTTCAGTCCCAATACCCCGTACACCAGGCCGGCCGGTACCGTCAGATCCAGCCCGTCCACAGCCCGGGTGGTCCCGAACCGCGTCACAGGCCCTCCGCCTCCACGGCCAGGGACGCCCCGAAGGCATCATGTAAGGCCTCCGTCAGGCTGTTGTTGCCGAGTCAACGGTCACGCAGATGGCGGGCACGGGCAGGAGGGGCGGAGACGAGATGAAGGCCGTGGCGGGGCGGTCAGGAGGAGGGACCGAACGAGGCCGATGCTGCCCGCTCACGCTGCAGCTTCTACAGCTCCTCGATGACCCTCGCCCGGCGGTTTTTTACAAAAGCAAACTCATCGATCCCGCCGTAGGCGCAGGCGTTCGCCGAGAGCACCCGCCCGCCGTGAAGACGGACCCGGATGCCGGACTTGAGCAGGGTCCGGTACGGCGGCGGCACCTCGAATCCCGCGACGCGCGACCACTCGACCCTGTGGGTCCAGCAGCAGCCGGGAATAGGCGCCTGGCCATGTCCGGCAAATGGATCGCCGCGTTGCCGAGCGCATCTTGACCACCGCCGGCGGCATGGAAGCCATGGTTCGGCGGGTGAGGACCACGGGGCCATCAGGTCTGCAGCCCTCCGGCCATGCCGACGCCATAACAAGGCCGATCTGCGCGCCGTCGGGCACGCGGCCGACACAACTACCCGCCGCGCCGAGTCGGCGATCGGGAATGTTTCACTTGCGGTGTGCCATGCTCCGGCCTCGTACGCATTGTGACAAGGGCAAGCCAAGAGGCCGGAGTCCGCTGGCCGTCCTGTCCGGCGGACGACGCATCAGATCTGAGCATGAGGGACGGCACCCCGCGCGGCCGGAATCATCACCCGGGCTGGTCGCGGCGGTCGAGCACCTGGTAGTGCGCCGAGCGCTTGTCGAAGTCCGCGAGCACTGCCTGCGCTTCCGCGGGCACGTGCGCCGCCTCGTAGTCCTCGCCCATGAACGCCTTCACCGAATCCAGGGAGTCGAACCACATCAAAGTCATGAACTCCACGTCCTGGTCCCGCTCACGCCGGAGCAGGACGATGGAGCGGAACCCAGGAATGCTCCGCGCCTCGATGCCAGGGATCACCTGGCCCCGCACGATGCGCTCATAGGCGTCAGCGTTGTCCCTAGTGGTCCAGCCTCGCCAGAGGCGACAGATCATGGACCTGATATTACGCACCGGTCGACGCCCGCTGTTGCACCTGCCGCCGTCGGGCACCGTGGTCGGCTACCGGGCGCATGGCCGGGGGCGAATCTTCACGTGATCTCTCGGCGGCGGTCAGGATCGCACGACACCTTCTTGTGAGGCCAGCCGTTGGTAGCGACTCGTAAAGGAACAGTCGCTCTATCTAGCACCGGAACCGCCGATATGGCTCCAGTGCCGACCAGTCGGCATTGCCCTTAATGCCGCACCGAACGGGACGTTCTGGAGTGCTGATGGCGCCAGTGCTGGCGGTCATTACCGAGGGGACGCGGAGCCGCGTCAGGCTGCGTGGGCCGCCCGGTCGGTGGCCCGAAGATCCCGGCGAATGCGGTGGTCTTGCACTGTCACCCACGCGCCCGCGCAGAGCCGGCCGAACATGCCCAGCATGCCGGCAAGCTTCGGGTCGGACCGGCACAGGCTGGCCTCGATGCGGCAGAGCCGGCTTTGCTCGTAGTGGCTGAGGCTCATGGCGTGCTCCCGTGCTGTGGCCTGCTGCGAGGGCTCGCGTTCGGCCTGAAGCCGTCCGCGGTCCGGGGGGCGGTGCGGGCCCGCCCTCGGCCCGGGCCCGCACCGGGCCCCTGGCCGGAGGGCTGCCCGCTGGACTGGGCGCCACGCTAGGACGACCTCCTGGCCGCCGCGCCCGATCCCGCCGGATCCTCGGGTCACCGTCGCGACCCCTGCGATCCGGGCTTTTCATCGTGCTCTCCTCGGCGGCGCACGAAGATCAGCCGGCGGGAGCGGGTGCCGCGGCCTCCCGTTGCATGGAGGCCGCGACGGCCCGGGCGATTTCTGTGCGCCGGATGAGCAGGAACGTGACAGGGACCGCGGCCAGTGCGGTGAGCCCGCTGACCCAGAACGCCCACTGGAATCCGCCGGTGAGCGAGGCAGCCGCCGCGTGTCCCTGGCCCAGGAGAAGGCGGGAGTGCGTCGCTGCCACGGTGGAGGCGACGGCTACCCCGATCGCCCCGCCGATCTGCTGGGATGTATTGAGCAGCCCAGATGCGATCCCCGCATCGTGATCTGCGATACCGGCGAGAGCTCCGATCGACACCGTGATGAACGCGAAGATGGCGCCGCCGGTCACGAACAAGGGGCCGGCGAGGTTCGCCCAGAATTGCCCGTGCGCTGGGACCTGGGTCGCCCACAGGATTCCTGCTCCGGCCAGGGCCATCCCGGCCGCCATGACGAGCTTGGCCGAGGTGCGGGCGACCAGGATCTGCGCCGGCCCGGCCAGCGCGAGCGCGGTGAGCGAGGTCGCCAGCCAGGCAACGCCGGTCTTCAGGGCCGAGTACCCGAGCACCTGCTGCATATACAGGGTGCCGATGAAGATGAACGCGAAGAAGCTGGCCCCGAGCAGGAAGCTAACCGCGTTCGACCCGGCGAGGGTCTTCAGCCGGAACAGGCGAAGGGGAAGCAGCGGTGCTTCGGCCCTGGTCTCGATGACCAGGAAGCCGGCCAGCAGGGCCGCCGACGCCGCGAGCATGGCCAGCGTCCGGGTGGCCGTCCACCCGACGGCGGGGGCCTGCGAGATCGCGTAGACCAGGACCACGAGGGCGCCGGTCACGGTCACGGCCCCGAGCGGGTCGTAGCGCCGGCGGGCGCCGCGCAGGCTGCTTTCCGGCACCACCCGGCGGGCCAGCAGCAGCACGGCCGCGCCGATCGGGACGTTCAGGTAGAAGATGTACGACCAGCCGGCGTACCGGGTGAGCACGCCGCCGGCCAGCAGTCCGACGGTGGCACCCGTGGCGCCGATGCCGCCCCAGGCGCTGAGCGCCTTGTTGCGCTCGGCGCCCTCGCTGAACATGTTCATCACGATCGACAGCGCGGCGGGCAGCACCACAGCAGCGCCCAGGCCCTGCAGGCCGCGCATGACGATCAGGAAGGTGTCGCCGGTGGCCAGCGCGCAGGCCAGCGAGGCCGCCGTGAAGATCGCCATCCCGGCCATGAACAGGCGACTGCGGCCGAGCAGGTCGGCGGCCCGGCCCCCGAGCAGCAGGAACCCGCCGAGGGTGAGAGAGTAGGCGGTCACCACCCACTGCAGGTCTGACTCGGGGAAGTGGAGCTTGCGGCCGATGGTGGGCAGCGCGACGTTGACGATCGTCAGGTCGATGACCGTCATGAGATACGCGACGGCGAGCAGCGAGAAGGCCCGCCAGCGGCGCACCTCCCCGGGTATCGCCTCCGCGCGGCTGACGTTGTCTCTGCGGTCCAGTGAGGTCACGTGTGTCTCCGATCCAAAGTGGTCAAGTCCTCACTAGTTGAGACCCGGCCGGTCCGGCGATTCGCCGATGAATTCTGGGTGCCGCCGGTGTTGCACCTACAGGAGTCGTTATCCAGGTGAAAGGACGGCCACGCCATGACTGAGACGATCCTGGCCCGGGCCCGGGCCGGTGATGGCGAGGCCTTCCGCGAGCTCATCGATCCCTACCGGGGCGAGCTGCAGGCGCATTGTTACCGGATCCTCGGCTCGGTCGCCGACGCCGAGGACGTGCTTCAGGAGGCTCTGTTGGCCGCATGGCGCTCATTCGGCCGATTCGATGGCCGCTCGCTGCGGGCCTGGCTGTACCGCATCGCCACCAACCGCTGCCTCAACTACCTCCGCGACGAATCCCGCCGTCCCCAGCCGGCCGGCCTGCCCGATCAAGGCGCGGGGTGGACAGGGCTGGTGAGGTCCGACGACCCGTGGTGGCTCGAGCCCTACCCCGATGCGCTGCTCGGCGACGCAACTGCTGGTCCCGAAGCCCGGTATGACGCCCGGGAGTCGATCGCGCTGTCGTTCGTGGCGGGCCTGCAGCACCTGCCGCCCCAGCAGCGGGCGGTCCTAGTGCTGCGGGACGTGCTCGGCTTCCCCGCGGCCGAGGTCGCCGGCATTCTCGGCACGACCCCGGCGGCCGTCAACAGCGCGCTCATCCGGGCCCGGGCCGGCCTCCGCCCAGACACAGACCCGCACGACGTGCCCCTGCCGAGATCTCCGGCCGAGGCCGCGGTCGTCGAGCGTTTCGTCGACGCCTTCGAGCGCTTCGACCTGGACCGGCTAGTGGCCGTGCTGGCCGAGGACGCCAGGCTCGCGATGCCGCCCGAGCCGTTCGAATTCCGCGGACCCCCGGCGATTGCCGCCTTCCTCCGGGAAACCCACTTCTGGGGCCAGGAACACAAACTCGTTCCCACCCGGGCCAACGGCCAGCCTGCCCTCGTCTTTTACCTCGCCGACCCCTGCACGCCGATCTGGCGGGCCAGCAGTTTCGTGGTGCTCACACTGCGGGGGAACCAGGTCTCCGTGATCACCCGCTTCAGCGACCGGGGGCTCCCTGCCCGCTTCGGGCTTCCCCGCACGCTGCCACGAGACTGAAGGTCACCGGCCGACCCATCATGCCAGGCCAGTTCGCCGCAAGCTGCGGGACGCCCGGTCCAACCACGCAGCCGGGTGCTCGACCGACCCCGCCCGGGCAGCACCGGCACGCCACCCCGCAGCCCCGGCGCCCAGCAAGCGATACAGGCGGCCCGCTCGGAGGCTGGCCGCCACCTGGAGCTCGCTGTGCCGCTCGCGCCACCAGAGATCGTCTTCCTGGCCGGAGGGCGCCGCACCGCACCGCCCCGGCCCGGCGATGCCATGCTTCTGCACGGCGACAAGGCGGGCCTTGCGGGCTAGGTGAGGACGCCTGAACCAACCCAGCCGACGATCATGCCGGGACCACACGCACCCGCCCTGCTGGAGCTGGGCAAGACGCGCGCCCTCGCAACCGTCCGGATCGGAAAGTTCTGTACGCCAGGCAGCCGATTCCGCGGCAGGCTGAGGACAGCACGGAATCGGCGTTCCGGCGTGGCGGCGCATCGGGGGCTGCTCGCTCCGCCCGTCGCGCTCTGTGATGACTGCCCGAGCCGGTGCGCACCTGGCTCTGCCGGGAAGATCCAGGATTCGCCGGCGCGGCCGCGCTGCCGCGGACAAGGGCGCTGCCCGGGCCGGCGCGCTGGTGGCGGTCGGCCGGGACGCGAGACCATGGGGCGATGGAGGTGAGCCGGGGCGACGGCAGCGTGATCGCGGTTGAGGTCGCTGGCGAGCAGGGCGCGGCGCCGGTTCTGTTGTGCCACGGGCTGGCCGATTCGCGGCTGTCGGCGCGCCTGTTCACCCAGGCGGCCCGCGAGCTGGGATGGCGCATCGTGGCCCCGGACCGGCCCGGCACCGGCGGCACTGATCCTCGCCGGCTGCGCCGGCTGGCGGATTGGGCGGAGGATGCGGCGCTGGTGCTGGACGGGGTGCGGGCCGAGCCGGCGGCGCTGCCGGGCATCTCGGCCGGCGGGCCGTTCGCCGCGGCGTGCGCGGCGCGGATTCCCGGCCGCGTCCGCAGCCTCACGCTCATCTGCCCGCTCGGCCCGCCAGGATGGCCTGCCCGCGAGATGGCGCCGGGGGAACGGCTGTCTTCGGGGGTGGCCAGGCACGCTCCGGCGTTCGGCAGCTGGTCTCTCGGCCGCCTGGCTGCGCTGGCGCGCCGCTCACCATGGCTGTTCCCCTGCCTTGCCACCAGCGAACTGCCCGGCACCGACCGCCGCGCGATCGCCCAGCCCGGCATGCGCGACGCATTCCTGGTCAGTTATGCCGAGGCTTTCCGCCGCGGCAGCCGGGGAGTTGCCCAGGACCTGCGGGTGCTCACGCGGCCCTGGGGTTTCCAGCTCGGGTCCATCACGGTGCCGACGTCGATCCACCACGGGGATGCGGACATGACGGTCCCACCCCGGCATGCCCGGCTCTACGCCGAGGCGATACCGGGCGCGCAGCTTCAGCGCTACCCCGGGCACGGGCACTTCTCGATTCTGGCCGCCGCCCGGGACATGCTTGCGCCGCTCGCCGATACCAGCTGACCAGGGGACCCGCGGCGCAGGCCAGCGCCCCCCGCGCGGCAGTGCTCACCGAGTTCGGCACCACCAGCCACCGCACCGTGCCCGGCGTCCGGCGTGATCGGCTCCCGGTATCTGGCATCTGGCATGCGGGTGCGCGATACACAACCTCGCCGGGCGGAAATCACCCGCCGCCATGGACATCCAGCGGCTCCACCCGGTAGTCCCCGCCGTCCTCGACCACCAGCACCCCTTCCCCCGTGCCCAGCGGCGGGACGACCCGGCCAGCCAGCCCGAGGACGGCGGCCTCGCTGGTCGGGCTGTGGCCCACCACCAGCGCCCGGCCGCCCTCGGGCAGCCCCTCCACCACCTGCCGCAGCGCCGAGCCGAGCAGCACCGACTCCCGCTCGACCAGGCCCGGGTCGATGGCCCGCACCGCATCCAGGTCCGCCCCCCTCCCCGCCGCCATGGCCGCCTCGCGCCACCGGCCCTCCACCGATGACCGCAACCCGGTCGCCGCGGTGATCGGCGTGTCGTCCTGGCCGGCCGCGCGCCGCAAGATCTCCAGCATCTGAGTGGCGCGGGCGGCGCCGGTAGACACGAACACGGCGTAGGGCGGGTGCAGCCGGTCCCGGCCGATGCTCTCCGCATCCGCCGCCCCCGCGGGGTAAGCCGGTCATCGTCGTTGTCGGTGTGCCGGCGCAGCTCCACGTACCGCATGCGCCGGTCCTGCCCCGCTGCGGCGCCGTCATGCCCACCCCTGCCGGGAACATCCAAGCCAGGACATGCCCAGCAGCCACTTGAGCTGCTACCGCCGCTCGCCGCGCGACCGCCGCCAGTTCAGCACCTGGGCGATGACGAAGGACAGCAAGCACGCGGCGATCACCGGAAGGATCGCGTCTTCCACGGCGGCCAGCCACGCCGAGCGGCCGGACGGATCATCTACTGCGGCCACGGCCCCCGCTGGCATCAAGGCGGACCTGGCGCCCGAAGGCCGCGCTCAGCACCACGGCGTAGGTGGACCCGAGGAGGCAGGCGCCGGCGGCACCGACCGCCCACAGCACCCACCGCCAATTTGGCGACGGGAGGTGGCCGTCCGGGAACAGCAAGATCGCCGTGGCCAGCGCGGCGAGCGGCAGGATCCAGGAGTATCCCAGCAGCAGGACCGCCGGACCGAACGAAAGGTGGTACCCATGGCGGTAGGCGAGCACCGCGTACGACTCAGCAGCATTAACGAGCGCGAGCCCAACGGTGCCGGCCAGCATCAGCCACCCGATCGGGTTGCCCGGCTGCTGTCGGGCAACCAGGAAGCCCAGCCCAGCCCAGCCAGGGACACGGCGGCCACGAGGTCCTGGCCGTTCCCCGACAGCACGTTCTGGCGGGCGAGGATGCCGAGTGTCACCCACGCAGCGCAAACCAGTACCGCCAGGACAGCCAGGGCGGCTGCCAGGCCGGTCAGGCGGGCCGTGACGTTACTGGTCCCCGGCGCCTGCGTGCTTGCTGGCTGAGCCGTCCCACGAAACGCGACGCTACGCCCGGACCGTTCCGGGAACGTTACCGTTCAGCACCAACCCGTCCACCCCGGCCACCGGTACAGCCAGCAGAACCACAATGACCTGACATCATCCGTTCCTGGCGCTATACGCGGTGCTGACAAAGATGGCTCGTGCCGCCCGGCGCTGTCCCCGGCCTGACAGTGGCCGCCTGGATCCCGCGGCCGTGGCCGGTTTCAGCGCGATTGCAGGCACATTCCAGCGGCGCGGGCCACAGTGAGGCTTATCGACGGCAGGACCTGGAGGGTCAGGCCATGCCGAAGGCACGCATCTGCCGAGCGGCGGCCGGGGCAGTGATCTCGGCCGGGCTGCCGGGGGCATCATGGATCGACCAGAAAGCGGCGCGTGATGGAATATCCGGTTCAGTTCTCCGTTGACTACCCCGACCGGCCGCTGAATCGGCTGAGCACGGCTTTCCGCATCTTCCTGGTGATCCCGATCGCGATCGTGCTCAGCGCGGTGTCCGGAGGGATATGGCAATCGGCCTATTCAAACGGCACCACAGCAGTAGCCGCCGGGGCAGGGGGCATGCTGTTCCTCGGCCCGCTGCTGATGATCTTGTTCCGGCAGAAGTACCCCCGGTGGTGGTTCGACTGGAACCTCGAGCTGCAGCGGTTCACCAACCGGGTCGGCATCTACCTGGCGCTGATGGACGACCGGTACCCCTCCACCGACGAGCACCAGTCGGTTCACCTGGACTACCTCTATCCGGATGCCGCACGCGATCTTAACCGGTGGCTGCCGCTGGTGAAGTGGCTGCTGGCGATCCCGCACTACGTGGTGCTGTTCTTCCTCGATATCGCCGCGTTCTTTGTCGTGATCGTGGCGTGGTTCGCCATCTTGTTCACCGGTGCCTACCCGCGGGGCATGTTCGGCTTTGTCGAGGGGGTCATCCGCTGGAACATCCGGGTGACAGCCTATGCGTTCACCCTCGTCACCGACCGGTACCCGCCGTTCCGGCTGGCCCAGTAAGCGAGCCTCGGCGCGGAGTCTCCCGCCGCGCCGCGATCGCCAGGCTGGCCAGGCTCGCCCTCACTCCCTGGTGGGCCCTAGCGCCGATTTTCACTAAGCGAATTGGCCCCCAGTTGGGTTAGGCGTACTCGTAGCGGAGGGTGCGGCCTTCCCACCAGGGCACGGAGATTGTTTCGGGCAGGTGGGCCTGGCGCAGGACGGGTG
>Ga0137371_10005344_pt1 | contig 10042 bp, 10 predicted proteins | sample SagtaG_7_FD_104919 | JGI IMG/M metagenome (GOLD analysis project Ga0137371, IMG submission 104919) | Vadose zone soil microbial communities from Sagehorn Ranch, Mendocino, California, USA - Sage1_R_40_16 metaG | ecosystem: Environmental > Terrestrial > Soil > Vadose zone | place: USA... | reverse complement strand
TTCGCCCGCTCGATATGCTGTGGGTCCTGCGAATAGAGCGACCCCGTGAGCCCGTATTCTGTATCATTAGCAATATGCAGGGCTTGGTCAAAATCCTTCGCCTTGATCACCGCCAGCACTGGCCCGAAGATTTCTTCCTGGGCAATGCGCGCGTGCGGGTCCACGTCGGCGAATACCGTCGGCTCGATAAAGTAGCCCGGCTCGTGATGCCCTCCGCCTGCCACCAGGCGCCCTTCTCCTTTGCCTACCTCGATATACTCGCTGATCTTCTTCATTGCGTTCTCGTCAACGACCGGTCCCATGTAGGTCTCCGGCTGCGTAACATCACCCACCGTCAATTGCTTCGTCTTCTCGATCACCTTTTGTAGTACCTGATCATAGACCGCATCGACGACTATAGCGCGCGACCCGGCAGAGCATTTCTGTCCCTGGAAACCGAAGGCCGAAGCGACAATGCCCGTCGCGGCCGCGTCCAGATCGGCCGTTTCGTCCACGACCACCGCGTCCTTGCCACCCATCTCCAGGATTGTGCGCTTGATCCAACGCTGCCCCTTCTGAAGCCTGGCGGCCAGTTGATTGATGCGCAGCCCCACGTCCCGCGATCCGGTAAAGGCAATGAAACGCACCAGTGGGTGCTCGATCAGCGCGTCACCGATGGTCGATCCTGACCCGGTCAGGAAATTGACCACGCCTGCGGGCAGGCCCACCTCCTCCAGGATGCGCATGAACTGCCATGCAATCATCGGAGACGTGCTGGCCGGCTTGAGCACCACTGTATTGCCCGCGACGATAGCGGCGCTCGTCATGCCGATCATGATGGCGCCTGGGAAATTCCAGGGCGGGATCACCGCTCCCACACCCAGGGGAATATAGACCAGCTCGTTGTCTTCGCCATGGATGCGCACCAGCGGCTGCTCCTCGGCCAGTCGCAGCATCTCGCGTGCATAGAACTCCAGGAAGTCAATTGCCTCCGCCGTGTCGGCATCGGCCTCGACCCAGCTCTTGCCCACCTCGTAGATCATCCAGGCATTGTAGTAGAGGCGCTGCTGGCTCAGCAGATCCGCCGCCGCGAACAGGTACCCGGCCCGCTCCCCGGCAGAAACCCGTTTCCAGCTTTCAAAAGCTCTTGTGGCCGCCTGGACTGCCTCTTCTACCTGCTCGACCGTGGCCCGCGCAAAATAGCCGATCACTTCCTCGGGCTGCGAAGGATTGACAGAGGCAAACGTCGCCTCGTTCATAATCTTCTTGCCGCCGATCACCAGCGGATACGTCTGTCCAAGCTCGCTCTTCACCTGCTCCAGTGCCGCCGCCTGGGCCTGCCGGTTCTCCGGCTTCGTGAAATCGGTAAGCGGGGCATTCTTAAACGGCGTCTGTGCGCGCGACGCCGCGCTTTCGATCATCTTTGCCATAGTTCCATTACACTCCTCTGTGTCTAAAAAGACTTCTTGCTCTCATTGTATCGCATGAAAGCCGGAGAGTGATAGTTGACCGTATCTTTGCGGAGTTTACGAAGGCGGCACCCGCCTTCGTAAACTCCGCAAAGATGTCAGTACCAATTGGGAACCAATGTGTATTCGTGCACGTTTAAATAACTAGGACAGCGGAAATGATTGTTCATTCATCGTCGATGAGCAGAACAATAGGTTTGGAGCGGAAAGAGGCCAACTATCATGCGCATCTACCGGGTGGTCATCATCTCTGGTATAATGACTGTCCTGGCATTGTTCACCGGCTGTGGGCCGTATACACCTGCTGGCACGTCTAGCCTGTCCACGCCGGCGACTACACCTGCATCTACAGGGACGCCGCATTCTCCCCCAGCCACAAAGGTCCCCCCACGCACTGCTAGGACTGGTCCAGTGACATTGGATGCGGGCCCATCACTGTATCGGACGAGTGACACGATTTCTGTAACACTGAGCAATCACAGCAACCAGACCATCTATTTCCCAGATCATCTGACGAACTGCACTGTTCTTCTCCTGCAACGGCAACAACTTCAGCCATTGGAAGGCGGAAACTGGCAATCCATCAATCCATGTAGGCTTGCAATAGCTACGCGGATGTACTCGCTCGTATCAGGGCAGAGCCTTATCGTCAGATTCAGTGCTCCGGTCCATGGGTGGCAGCCCGGTCTCTACCGCGCCACACTGGGTTACCAGTCGTCTCTCAATACGCGCGCGACAACAACCATCTTTTCGTTGGCATTCCGCGTGGGGCCTTTTATTCCACCAGCACTGTGAGCCTTGCTATCCCTCCTTTCGAGAGACACGGTAGCGCAAGAAAAGCGAGCTGCTTTTCTAGAAAGCAGCCCGCGAGTTTAGTTGTTACGCCGTGTCAGATCTACCAATGCCTGGAATCGAGAGTGAGCGGCTCGTCAAAGCCGCTCACTCTCAGAGCGTCCCGTTAATTATACCCACCACTATCCAGGAACGCCTACAGAGCGCGTGTAGACGTTCTGATCGTTCGCCCGCAGACCATCAGGCTCAATACCTGTGCAAACCGCGGGCGGCACACCTGGCACACCCGTGCCTGAGCAGAGGAACAAATCCTTATCGCGTGTGTCCATCCACAACGGGTGAGCAGTATTGCCGGCCACGCTGAGACCTGTGTAGTCACCGTAGAAGACACTATTCCCTTGAGCGTCAGGGAACTGGGTCGGGACCGGCATGGACGAAGATGTGACGCGCACAGATTTGAATTCGCTCAACTGTTTGTCGGATCCAGAAAGACTTATGTCCGAGGTTCCCGTCGTCTCATCATCGCCGTACTTGCGGTCGAAGTAAGAGACCGCGAGCCTGCCGGACTTCGTGAAGGCAGCCCACTGCCACCATTGATCGGTCGTTGCCTGACCGGAACTCTGGTTGACCGTCGCGAGCTTTCTTGGATCCGTGGTGGTTCCAGTGAAGGCCGTACCACCATCATCAGAGACGCTCGAGAGGATATCGTTGTTGCAGGCGCCCGGCGTCTTTACGCCAGTGTACAGGTTATCGCCATCGGCAGCTAAGCCGGCAGGTGCGCAGCCATTCGACTCATTCGAATGGACATTGATGTACGAGCCGAGCGTGACTACCACCTGGGATGGCTTCTTCGGGTTAACCGCTCCCGATGCATAGTTCGTGGCCCGGAAGACCGAGTTCGTGCTCGAGCCCTTCTCTGGCACACAGGCACGACCCGGATCCTGACCATTCTGGTACGTGGCGCAGTCTGGGAGATCGTAGTAGTCGGACACCTTCACCGGAGCGGAGAAAGTCACACCCCCGTCGGTCGACTTCACCAGCAGTATCTGGTTGTGGTTATCGTTTGGGCCAGTTAAGGCATTGTTGAAGTTGTTGAAGACAACGTAGAGCGCCCCATCAGGGCCGGTGAAGGGCTGCGAGAACTGGTTCTCGTTGCAGTTGCCGTTTGGAGTACCCGCCCCAAAGGTATTCACACAAAGTGGACTATCGCCACTTACAAGCACACGCGCGCTGAAGTGTTCGCCGTAATCGTTCGAGTGAGACTCCCAGATGTAGGCGCTGCCGTCCGCAGCAAACTCGGTCCACGTCACATAGATGCGGTCCTGGAAGGGGCTGCCAACATGGTCGTCGACCGTCATATATGGCTTGTCCTCAAGAATACTACCTATCCCAGTAATATCGGGATTCTCAAAGACCGGGCGCCCTGGGAAGTTCCACGAGGCACCGTTGGTACCAGTTGATCGGAAGATGTAAATGGCACTTGACAGGTCCGGATTGTTCGTGGTTGGCTTGCCGCGCTGGAAAACCATGCACTGGTAATAGGCATTCCCTTGCGTGTCCCACGCCACTACTGTATCGCCGCCTGCCTCCCAGTATTCGCGTGCAACACCGCCAAAATTCGTCCCCCTGGTGAACCCCATGGGGATAGTGGTGTCGGCCCAATTCTGCCCGCCGTCCAGGCTAAAGGAACCGTAACAATTGCCATCGCCCCGGCGGTAATCGTTGTAGCTGGCAAGTATGTGGTTGGGATGGTTCGGATCCTGGGCAATGGAGGTCTCATTCTCCGCCTGCCCGCGTCCCTGCAGGTCTGAGTCCGTAATGTTCAAGTGAGCGTAGAGATAAGCGCATAACTTGGCCTCGCTTTCAAATACAGTTACAATAACGTCGAAAAGTTCCTTGACATCGAATGATCTGATTCGCCTCGTCACCCTTACAACACAATCCACCACATTCAATTATGGAGGAAAAGCATGGATACAGTGAATAAGAAAAAGGTTGTGGTGCGGTTACAATCCGGTTATGATTTAGCCCTTTCCTTAACCGGAACCGCACGAAGGCCGAAGAAGAGCGGAGGAAAGACTTCTTCCCCATGACCGGCACTTGCATTTTTCAAAAACTACCAGTATACTCTACTATAGAAACCACACGAAAGGCAGGTTATTTGATGCAAGTTCCCGCGGTAATCTGCGCAGCGGACTGCTGATACCCGACTCTTTTCTACTGCTATTAATCGCAAAAACAATCGCTTGACCCTGATCGCAAGTCTGATCCTTCTTGAACAGGCTTAGGCTGGTTGTGGAAATCCATTCCTGCTCCATACTACCAGAGCGGATGAATGGTCTTTCTTGTCCTTCCAGCGATAGCAGTAACCTTCTATCCACTACCCACGCGTATGGTAGAAGCCTGGATAAAGAGCGAGTAATTCCAGGGAAGGCATCACTAGCCTCGTAGACACCCTCTACAACATTCTGCAATCGCAGTCCCCTGCGTTCCAACACCAATCGCAACCTGTTCCCTTTGGATTTTGGCAAGCACTCAGGAAGAGTGCGCACGGATACGATCGTGGGCAGATCATGCCCATAAGATGAGCAGAAAGGAAATTCTCCTGTGAATAAAACATTGTTTGCGACTGTCCTGGTTGATCATCTCTCCTCCTTCCGGCTGGCAATGACCACCGGTACAGCATCGATGAAACAAAAAGCATACAACGCATTGAAAATAAAGAAGAGGTCAACCATTGCGCACATCACGGAAGAGATACCTCCGTTCAGGTGAAGAAGATCACTATCGCTCAAACTTTGCTCGCAAGCATCCTCGTCGGCAACCCACCGACGAAGTGTTCAAATGCAGGCATTGCCGGCGTTTCATAGGCCCGCTTCTCTATGGGGGGCATCATCGCAATCACTGCCCATTCTGGACAGAGTGGACAGTACATACTGTTCATTCATCGACTGAGGAGTTAACTCGTCGCAAGCCCCGTTATAAGCAAACAGAAGAGGTATTCAAGTGTCGGCATTGCCATCGGTTTGTCTGTCCACCTGAGTACGGTTCGCATCATAGGAACCACTGTCCGTTTTGCTTGTTTTCACGTCATGTTGATGAAAAGCGGCCAGGAGACAGGATAAGTACATGTGGGGCAAGCATGGAGCCTATCGGCTACTTCCAGCGTTCAAATGAGGAGTATGTGATTGTTCATCGTTGTCTCGGTTGTGGGTTTGAACGCTTTAATCGCATTGCTGCTGATGACGATTTTGACTTGGTTCTCTCCTTGCCTGAACTGCCTCCACGTACCAGCCGTGAGATGAAGGCTCAACGTCTGGAAGAGGAAATTGGCGAAGAGTTCGAGAAGAGTTCGATATGAACCAAACAGCCTGAGCACATCGAGAAAGAGTAAAAACGAAGGGCTTCAGCTAAGCTGTGCTCTTCGTTTTTATTAGGAGACAACTCACAGATATGGAAAAAGCATGGGTAACTTACTAGTTTAGGGATGAAATAAGAGAGCGTGAGGACAAAGATTAGTGGGTTGCAAACAGGCAGTGATTTGCTATAATGGCCTCACCATGACCAGATATATCACCTCAACCCCTGGCATTATTGGAGGCAAACCGGCGATTGCCGGAACCCGCATTCCGATCTCCCGGATCATTTACCTGTTAAGTCAGGGGTATACCGTCGATACCATCCAGGACGATTATCCCTGGGTGAAAAAGGAAGTGCTCAAAGGTGTGATTGATGAAATAGTGCAGCTTATCAACGCCAGCCCCGATGTCACCAAAGTTTCACAAGTTCAGACTCCTGCTTGATGAGAACATGCCGGGCAGAAGAGCGTTTGCACTCCTTAACCACCAGTTCGATGTCAAACATATCTCTCTTGACCTGAAAAAGAGCGGCGTACGCGATGAGGTAGTGTACCGGGAAGCAGTCAACATGCACCGGCTGATCGTGACCTTCAACGGCGATGATTTCAAACCGTTCGTCGCAAAAAGCACGGAAACAGGGATTATTGCTGTTTCAGACAACCTCTCAACAAGCCAGATTGATAACAAGCTTGTTGCCTTGCTTGTCCGCAGCAGCCCCACGTCGTCTTTCATCAAATGTGCGACTCCCATCTGGCTAACACTATATAAGCTTTTTAGCGCTTGTGTTATACTGCTGAGGAAGAATTATGGATACAGAGGGGAGCATGTCACCAAATCCGATCACCGAGAACCCCCCTATGTATCAGGATCAACCATTTAATGCAAATGGAACTACAGTGTGAAGCATCGATAGCGTTAATAAGGTAAAATTTCCAAAGGAGCTTGCAATGGATGACCTACCCCAAGCCGCAATTGATATGCTTCCTCTATCCGCAGAGCCTATGTCTCAATGGGAAAAAGATACAGACATCCGAGTTTTTGTTCAAACAGTATATACCGACGCGCCTTCATTTGGTTCTGAGTTGTGTGCCAGTCATGAAAAGGATATGCGAGAACAGGCGAGTTGACCGTGCAGAATGAAATCTTAAAAAAAGTCCAGGGGCTGTTGGGTCACTAACCGCAGCTCAGAAGGTGGAACTGGCCGCCCAACTGACGCCGCCCCACGGCCCCTATAGCAAAAGCCAGGTAGCGCGTGCCCTCACCTTTGCACGAGCCAGCTACTACTGGCAATCGAGCCAAGCCAAAAAAGCTAAAGCGGTAGCGGTGGCCATTGAGCAGCTGGATGAGCAAGATGATACGCTGGGGCATCGCAAACTCGCGGCGCTCTTGCAGATGGGGAAGAACCGGGTCAGACGGGTGATGCACAAATACGGGATCACCGCCCGAGGCCCTCGCAAACGCTATGTCTATCCAGGGAAAGCGGCAACCGTTGTCCCCAACCTGGTGCGAACCCTGGAGGAGACGACGGCGACAGAAATGCTGTTTTCCGACCTCTTCGAAGTGCGTCTAGTGGATGGAACGCGGGTACGAGGCTGCTTTGCCTTGTGGAAGCGCACCCGACATATTCTGGCCCTGGTGTTTGACTACCGCATGCAAGCTGAGTTGGTGGTCTCCACGGTGAACATGGTGCAGTTCACCATCCCTGGAACGATCTGGCATTCAGATCAAGGCAGTCAATACGGAGCGCAGCAAACACGAGCAGCTCTGCTCGAGAAGGGATTTCAGGCTTCGATGAGTCGGGCTGGCACGCCGACGGACAACGGATATGCCGAACGGTTTGTGGGGATCTTCAAATTGGCAGTGGCTGAACGTAGGCCCTATCACACCCTAGGAGAGTTTCTCCAGGCCGCAGAAGATTGGATCAACTTCTATAATAGCAAACGCCCGCATGAGGCTCTGCATTATCGTTCGCCCAATCAGTTTGCTGCGGAACAGAACTTACCCACTCTCCCTTATTTACCCATCATTTAGTGCCTAGCCATCCGGGGACTTGACAGTTACTTGTCCTGAATGCGGAGGAACAAAGGGTGCAAGAACGCTTGGGCGTGGATACTCTGAAAGTACGAGGAGGTCAAAGCGTGGTTTTGAGGAGATATCCTTCCCAAGGTATACCTGCTCCAAGTGCCATGGACAAAAAACCATCTCTTGTGATAATTGTATGGGTTTGGGGTATATAGGGTATCACCCCGATTTTAACGGAGGTGTACGCTAAGTCGCCCCCCCGCTTCGTATAATGTGGCTTTATACCAACCACGCTTCCCCACTTCGTGCCCAGGAAGAAACCGGAATGGTTTAAAATAACGCACTTTGAGCACAATTATACGAACCAAATTTTTTCAGCTCCTCGTTTGTGCCACTTTAACCAGGAGAGGACATGGCATGTTTCCGTTCACCGAAAAAGACTCATCCCCGAAAAATGACCGTTTGCTTATCAAAAAGTGGCTGCTGAACAGCACCCGAAAAAGAGGCATCTGAAAGCCATCGCATCAAGGGCCTGTCAGCGTGAGGAAAACGACTCCCCCGAACTAGTTCGGGGGAGTGAGAACAGTAAGGGGATTTTCTCCAGTGACGAGGTGGTCAGCGCCGATCATGGTTTCCAACAGCAGTGAGCTGTTTGGCTTTCTCTGCCAGATCACTTCCGGTCTGCTTCACCTTGTTCATCGCCTGCTCTGTCGTGCCTTTCGCATCACTAGCCAGGTGTGAAACGCGAGTAGTTAGGTGCTGGGTAGACCGCCGAACCTGTTCTGGCCCTGGGAGAACACCACGCACCTGCTCAAAGCGTGCTTGCAAGAAGCGCCTCGGCTTTTCTGACCGCAGCAGAACGATCAAACTGGTCCCTACAGCGACGACTGCCATGAGGAGTCCTGTGATCCTCCGGTTCATGCTTCTCTCTCCTTTCTGCGCTGACGCAGTAGAGGTGACCTATCCTCTCACTCACGCGACTGTACTCCCGTCAGTGAGGACATATCATTGCTCCTACCTCTAGCACGCAATATTCAACCTCTACGTTTCAAACACACCTCCCGACACCGCTACCTGGCTCTTTCAAGCACCATACGCAGTGCGCATGAGCCACTATTGTACGGTCAAAAACAATGGCAAAAATCCGGAGCTGCGGATATTCTGCTGGCTACCCCGCCTCACACCATAAACGAAACTCACTCTTCATAAAATGGGTCAGATGACACTTCGCGTCTCTGACGTTTTGCTGTACTCTTGAGATAGACCTGTTCTGCGATACAGCCGTGTTCACTCGACGTTGATGGGACAGGATATGACACGAGAGCATTCTCTCTTCAAGGAGCGTACCATGAGTCAACCATCCATATACCCAGCAGTCAACCCCCGAAGTCCTTTACCCACCCTCCCACTGCTCTTCACGATCCTGGCATGCGTTTCACTTGCTGTAGGCTCACTGATCCTCAGTTTCGTCTGGCTTGGAGACGGAAGCCTGAACCTGTTCGGCATCATAACGGTAACAGGCGGCGGTCTGGAAGCAAAATTCTTCGCGACCATTTTTCTCTCAATTCCCACCCTGTTGGTGGTCGGACTGCTCAGCACGATTGCCCTGCTCCTAGCCAGGCGATGGGTTGCCGCTGCACTCGCGGTGCCGATGACCATTGGAGTCTTCATCGGTCTCTACCTGTTTCTGGTGTTTGTTATGCCCAGTGCCCCAGCGGTGATCTTCGTTGTGCTGCTTCTCCTGCTCAATGGGGGGGCACTCTGGCTCGCTCGGTGGGTCCTCACACGCACGTTCAGGTAAACGGTGAGCCACCAGAGGATTTCTGATCCCCACCGGTGTTCTCAGGTGGGGATCAGGACAAGATGAGTCCCTGCCACCACTTACTTGTAGCGTAATCTCAACTACAGCTTCCTATAATTCCTGATTATCGGTAGCCCGCTCCACAACCCCAAGCGTACCCGCGCACTTTTCTGGTACAATATAACTGCCGCGAAGACCTGGTTATTAGGAACCAGATTTTTGCGAATTGCCTGTTTGACGCGCAGAGCAAAAGCGGCTACAGTAAGACCATGACACAGACAGAGGCAGCGACACAACTCACCCTGGCGCAAGCGCTTGTGCAGTTCATCCACACACTCGACAAAAACCCCTTGACTGTTCACGTCTACCGCGCTGATGTGCTCCAGTTTCTATCCTTCCTTGCAGAAACAGACTCCACCGTTTCCACTCCCGGCCAGGTTGCCAGATACCACATCACCGAGTATTTACTTCACCTCAAAAGGAGTGGTCGGTCAGGAGTCACCCGTGCCCGCAAGCTTATTGCTTTGCAAGCCTGGTGCAATCGGGTGGTATGCCTCACTCCCCCGCCGTCAACATTGAGAGACCGAAGAAAGAAAAGAGACCAAAGGATGTTCTCCGGC
>Ga0137371_10005339_pt1 | contig 10047 bp, 5 predicted proteins | sample SagtaG_7_FD_104919 | JGI IMG/M metagenome (GOLD analysis project Ga0137371, IMG submission 104919) | Vadose zone soil microbial communities from Sagehorn Ranch, Mendocino, California, USA - Sage1_R_40_16 metaG | ecosystem: Environmental > Terrestrial > Soil > Vadose zone | place: USA: California... | reverse complement strand
GGCGTCCTCCTCCTGGTCGCCGCCAACGGCCGACCGACCTACCGGGGGCTGGAGCTGGCGCTGGAGGCGCGGGTCTGCCGCAAGGTCGTCTTCACCGCCTCGACGGCGGTCGGGGCCCGGATCGGCGAGCTGTGCGGGCGCCACCTGCAGTCGCCCTGCCTGGAGCTAGGCGGCAAGAACCCGATGGTGATCATGCCGGACGCCGACCTCGACCTTGCCGCCGAGGGCGCGCTGTTCTCCGGCTTCGGCACCGCCGGGCAGCGCTGCACCTCGCTCGGCACCGCGATCGTGCACCAGTCGGTGCACGCCGGCTTCCTTGACCGACTCGGCGGCGCGCTGGGCGCCGCCGCGATCGGCGACCCGATGCGCGAGGTGCTCTACGGGCCGATGCTCGATGAGAAGTTCGCCACCCGCTTCGAGGGCTGTCTCGACTGGATCGGCTCGGGCCAGCGCGTGCTCGGCTCGGCCGGGGTCGGGCGCGTCAGCGCCGCCAACCCGCGCCCGGGCTTCGTCGGCGACCCCGAGGCCGGGCTGTTCTATCACCCGACGGTGGTGGACGGCGTCGCCCCCGGCGACCGGCTGTTCCAGGAGGAGACCTTCGGGCCGATCGTGGGCGTGGCCACCTTCAGCCACCTCAGCGAGGCGATCGAGCTGGCCAACGCGCCCGGGTACGGCCTGTCGTCGTCGATCTACACGCGCGACCCGAAGGCGGCGCTCACCTTCCGGCGCGGCATCGGCGCCGGCATGGTGAGCGTCAACAACTCGACCTCCGGCGCAGAGGCGCACCTGCCGTTCGGCGGCAACGGCAAATCGGGCAACGGCAGCCGCCTGTCCGGCATGTGGGTGCTCGACCAGTTCACCCGCTGGCAGGCGATGAACTGGGACTACTCCGGCCGCCTCCAGAAGGCCCAGATGGACGTGGCCGAGATCGAGCCTGACCTGTCGTTCCGCCTGGCTGACTCCTGATCCTGATCCTGTGTGCCGCCTGCTGGACACGGATCCGGCTGGCGGTTCAGCCGAGCAGGGCGGCGGCGCGGTCGACCAGGGCGGGGACCAGGTGCCATTCGCCGGTGGCGAGGCTGCGGTAGCGCCGCCCGGCGATCTTGAGCAGAGACGCGGCGCGGCAGAGGTCGAGCCGTTCCGCTGCTGGCAGGGGACGCTGCGCGGCGTAGCCAGCGAGGACGGCGGCCTCGGCCTCGCCGACGACGGCGACGAGGTCCGGGCGCCGGATCGTCTTCCAGTCGAGGTAGGCGAGGAAGTTGCCGAGGTCGCGCGCTGGCTCGGCGCGGCAGGCGCCGTCCAGGTCGATCATCACCAGCGTGTCGGTGTCCGCCGTGCCGGCGTCGCCACCGGGCAGCAGGAACTGGTCGGTGCGGAAGGCGCCGTGGCCGGCGACGGGCTGCGGGGGTGGCGCGGCGCCAACATGCTGCTCCAGCGTGTCGAGGACCGCCTGGTAGCGTCGTGCCAGCGGCGGGTCGGCCTGGTACATGGGCGCGATGTAGGTGGCCAGCTCGTCGAGGTCGGCGGCGAGCGCCCGCTCCGGCGCGCCCGGCAGCGCGCAGCCCTGCAGGCCGGCAAGGTGGCGGCCGGCGGCACGCAGCCAGGCGGCACGCGTCGCGGCTGGGACGGCCGGGTCGAAGCCGGCGCGGTTCAGCTCCACCGCCCGGTCCACCGCCGGTTGCAGCAACAGGCCGAGGTCGGGGAGGTGCGCCACCACCGGCAGGGTCGGCGGCACCGCCTCGTCGGTGTGCCCGGCCGCCGCCAAGGCGTCGAGCAGCGCCAGCTTGGCGCTCCAGCCGTCAGCGAGCAGCTTGCCGAACAGCAGCCGCGGGCCGTCGGCGTTGCGCAGCTCGTAGCGGATCACGCAGCGGTCGTTGGGCTTGTAGCGCACGGGGGTAGCGGCGCAGGCCTCGACCGGGCCGAGCGCCGCCGCGAGCCGGGCGGCCATGCGCCGGCCGTCGAGCGCCTCGGCGAGACCGGTGAGGCGGCTGTCCTCCTCCATGAAGCGGCGCTCGAGGCCCCGCGGGGTGGCGGTGACGACGCCGATGGTGCGGCGGCGGTGGTCCGCAGCGGCACCGATCAGCTCGACCTCGTAGGTGACCACGCAGCGCACGCCCGGCTGGTATTTGGTGTCCTGGCGGCGGAGCTGCCCCACCGCGCCACCGGCGGGCGCGAACAGGCGCGCGACCGTCCTCGGGTCGAAGGCCTGCGGCAGGCTCGGCAGGTCTGGGTCGAAGCCGAACACGGCGGCGTCGGCCATCCCTACTCCAGCTTCAGCGGCGCGAGCAGGTTGGCGGGCGGCGCCGGGGCGGCGGCGCCCTCCTCCAGCATCCCGGCGGCAGCCGCGGCCTCGGCGCAGTCGCCGCCGAGCAGCCCCAGCAGACTGCCGACCGCGACCCTGAGCCCGTCGCAGGCGGGCCGGCCCCGGACCGTTCCCTGGGCGAGGCTTGCCAGCAGCGCGGCGGCCAAGGTCTCGACGTCGAGGTCGTCGGGGTCGATGGCGCGGATCCAGCCGCGGCCCGCGAACAGGCCGGCCCGGGTGCGCTGCTCGGCGCTGGGGCCCCGCCGCGGGACCAGAATCGCGGGGGTGCGGGCGCACAGCACCTCGACAGTGGTCGAGTAGCCGGCCATGGCGGCGACCACGTCGGCGGCGCGGATGTGGCTCAGCGTGTCGCTCACCGAGACGTGCACGCGGGCGTCAGCGGCGCGGGCGCGGCGCTGCAGCTCGCGCCGCCGGCCGCTGGGCATGAACGGCCCGGCGACGAGCACCGCGGTGCAGGGCTGCCGCTCCCGCACCAGCGGCAGGGCGTCCAGCACGGCGCGCAGCAGCGGGTAGCCGTCGGCGCCGCCGCCCGCCATCGCCACGATCAGGGCACGGCCGCTGCCCTCGCCGGCGGCGTACCTGGTCCGCAGCCGCGCGGCCTCCAGCCCTTTGCTTGGCGAGGCGACGTAGCCGGTGTAGCGCACCCGGCTGGCCACCGACGGCGGCAGGCCGTACTGCGCGCCGAGGTCGAAGACGTCGCGCCGCCCATAGACCAGGACCTGGTCGTAGAAGCGGTCGATCGCCTCGTAGGCGCCCTCGCGGGCCCACACCTCGCGGGTGACCGGCGGCGCGTCGATGATGTCGCGCAGGCCCAGCACGATTCTGGTGCCGCTGTCGCGGCGCAGGGCCTCCAGGGTGGGCAGCAGCTCCCCCATGGCGCCGTGCGGCATGTGGTCGACCAGCAGCAGGTGCGGCCGGTAGGTGCGGGCCGTGGCGCACAGCAGCTCGCTGCGCATCGCGTGGACCTGCGGGAAGTCGAGCGGGAGCCCGACCGCCTGCCATTCGCCCGGCCCGATCTTCACGATCGAGGGGAGCTTGAGGTAGTCCTGGTTGGGTGCCGGCTCGAAGAAGGCGCCAAGCCGGGAGTCAATGGCGGTCAGTACCGCCGCGCTGCTGCACGCCTGGGTCAGGGCGGCCGCGATCAGGCTGGTGCGGCGCAGATGGCCGAGCCCGAAGCCGTCCTGGGAATACAGCATCACGCGCGGGGTCTCACCCTCGGTGCGCGGCTGGGTCACACGTCCCCCTCTCCATCCTGTTTCGACAGGTGGCGGAGCTGTCAGGGCCGACCGGCACGGCCGGCCTGGAGCTGGATACGGTCTCGCCGCTCGATCCGGTTCATTAGGTAGGTAGAGCCTCAGGAGGCGACGTAGATACGTGCCTTCATGAACGCGTGGATGGTGCAGTGGTAGGTGAGGCCGCTGCTGACGGTGATGCTGAAGGTGGCGCCGGGTTCCAGCACGCCCGAATCGAAGGCGCCGGAGTCGGCGGTGACCGTGTGGGGCGCCTGGTCGTCGTTGTGGAACACCACGGTCGTTCCCCGTTTGACGACCACGGTGCCCGGCTTGAAGGCGAGTCCGGCCATGGTGACGGCGCCGCCCGGGCCGCCAGCACCGCCGCCACCGGGGCGGTGCAGGGCGAGCTGGCGCTGCACGATCACCACCGGACCCGCGAGCGCGAACCCGAACAGCAGCGCGACCACCGCCAACCACCAGCGGCTGGGGCTGGGGCGGGGGCGGGGGCCGGGGCGGGCGGCTGGTGGCGGTTCCGCGACCGGCGCGGGAGCGGGAACCGGCGGCTCCACCGGCGGCTCCACCGGCGGCTCGGCGGAGGGCACGTCGACCGGCTCGGCCGCCGGCCCCGCGGTGTGTGGAGGCCTGGCCTGGTCGCGGACGGCGAGGGCGGTGGCGAGGAGCGACTCGGCGTCCTCATAGCCGGGGTCGTACGTGGTCACCTTGGTGAAGTGGTCGATCGCCTCCTCCCAGTCGCCCGCGGCGAACGCCTCGACGCCTTGGGCGTAGGCGCCCGGCAGGGAGTCGAGCGGGTCCTCGTCCCGCTGGACGGCTGGCAGGGGTTGCAGCTCGGCGAGGACCTGCTGGAGGTCCGCGGCCATGTCCGCGGCGGTCGGGTAGCGGTCGTCGGGGCTCTTGGCGAGCGCGCGCAGCAGGATTCGCTCCAGCTCAGGTGGGAGGTCGGGGTTGCGGCTGCGCGGCGATGGTGGCGGCTCGTAGGCCTGCTTCATCAGCACCGACACCGGCGTGTCCGCTTCGAACGGCACCTGGCCGCAGGTCAGCTCGTAGAGCACCACGCCGGCCGAGTAGAGGTCGGTGCGGGCGTCAACCGCCATGCCGAACGCCTGCTCTGGCGCCATGTAGGCGGCGGTGCCGACGATCAGGCCCTGCTGGGTGAGCTGCGTCTGGTCGCTCTCGAGCAGCAGCTTGACAATGCCGAAGTCGGACAGCATCGGCCAGATCGGCGTCGGCATCAGCACGTTGCCCGGCTTGAGGTCGCGGTGGACGATGCCGCGCTCGTGGGCGTAGCCGAGCGCCTCCAGCAGGTGGAGCATCAGCTGAATCGAGAGCGCCGGCTCCAGCGCCTCCCCCATCAGGTCGCCGAGCGTCTGCCCTCCATCCACGTACTGGATCACCAGGAAGGGGCGGCCGTCCTCCTCGCCGTAATCGAAGATCGGAACGATGTTGGGATGCAGCAGCTGGGCGACCGAGCGCGCCTCCCGCCGGAAGCGGGCGACGAACTGCGGGTCGCCGGACCGTTCCAGGACCTTCACCGCCACCCAGCGGTCCAAGGACTCCTGGTGCGCCTTGTAGACCGTTGCCATGCCGCCACGGCGGATGAGTGCATGCAACTCGTACTGGCCGAGCCGCTGACCGGTCAGGTCCGTCACGGGCCTCCCCAAACGTTCACCGACGCCATTGTTAACGACATGGAAACTACTTCGCACAAATTGGCGAACCGGATGATAAGAACAGGATGCTAGTATCGCCAACAGAACCCTCAGCGGGGAGAGGGGAGGGGGGTTGACGCGCGTGCCGAGCCGACCAACGCCGCCCGGGTCACCTCCTCCACGTGAGACCGGGATCGCTGAGGTCATGACCTCCACCAGCGTCGGCAAGCATCCCACGGCGCTGCACCTGACCGGGCTGCCGATCCTGCAGGTGGCACTCAACGTGCAGCGGATGACCGACAAGCTGGCGCCGCTGCTGGAGGCGCTGGCAGGGCCGGACGGGCCGCCGCCGGTGACCTACGCCCGGTTGCTCGCCTACAAGCAGGGTAACCGCGGCACGATCCGCTACCAGGTCGCCACCGAAGGTGGCCCGACCACCGTGCTCGGCAAGCTGTACCCGCAGCCTGGCCAGGCCGGCCGGGTCGACACCATTCTGCGTGGCCTCGCCGCCGCCTTCGCCGCGACGCCCCGCCTCGGTGTGCCGCGCCCGCTCGGCTGCCTCCCCGACCTGGCCATGCTGGTGTACATCCCGGTGGAGGGCGAGATCCTCGACGAGGTGCTGCAGAGCGGCGCGGGGGGCGCCGGCGCGATCGAGCGCGCCGCCGACTGGCTCGCGACGCTGCACCGCGCCCGCTTCGAGCTGGACCGCCGCTTCCAGCCGTCGCTGGAGCTGGTCAACCTGCAAGCGTGGGGCGCGCTCATCAGCCAGGCCCATCCCGACCTGGCGGGCACCGTCGCGCACCTGTCCGACCGCCTCCAGGCCAGCGGCCCGCAGCTGCAGTTTCGCGACGACACCCCGATCCACAAGGACTTCCACTACAAGCACGTGCTGGTGGACGGAGGCCTGCGGGTGATCGACTTCGACGAGGTGCGCCTCGGCGATCCCGCCTACGACGTGGCGCACTTCTGCGTCCACCTGCGCTTGCTCGCCTGCCGCGCGCTCGGCGACCCGGCCGGCTACGCCGGGCTGGAGCGGGCCTTCCTCGCCGCCTACACCCGCCGCGCCGGCGGCGTGCCGGTGGACCGCTATGCCTGGTTCGCCACCTACACCTGCCTGAAGATCGCCAAGCAGCTCTGCACCACCCGCGGCGTGCGCCCTCGCCCCGACGGCGAGGAGCTGCGGCGGCAGGTGCGGATCATGCTCGCCCAGGGACTCGCCTACAGTGAAGACATCCCGTGAGCCCCAGCGCCCGGCAACGCCGGCGCTGGGCGTCCTGGTACGCGGCTGGCCGCGCCTGTCGCAGACGTTCGTGCTCGACGAGGTGCTGGCACTGGAGCGGCTCGGCCTGCGGCTGCGGATCTTCGCGTTGAGCAGCACCTCCACCGAGGCCCTGACCCAGCCGGAACTGACGGCGGTGCGCGCGCCAGTCGAGTACCTCGATGGCGGCACCCCGCGGCGCCGTACGGCGGTTGCCGCGCATCTGCGGGCGTTGCTGGCGTCGCCACCACGCTACCTGGCGACGGCCTGGTACGTCGCGCGGCATCCCGAGTGGGACCGGGGCTACCACGCGGCGTCGCGGGGCCGCTGCCTGACCCTGGCGGCGACGCTGGCGGCGACGTTGCGGCGCGCCGGCCGCGAGGGGGAAGGCGGGGCGGTCGGGCGCCTGCATGCCCACTTCGCGCACGACCCCGCGCTGGTCGCCCTGCTCACTCACCGGCTGACCGGGATCCCGTGGAGCTTTACCGCGCACGCCCGCGACCTCTTCCAGGTGCCGCCAGCGGCCGTGGCCGACCGGGTCGCGGCGGCTGAGGCGGTGGTCACCTGCTGCGGTCCCAACGCGGACTACCTGCGCGATGTGCTCGGCGACGGGCTCGGCGAGCGGGTACGCCTGATCCACCACGGCGTCGACGTGGAGGCATTCCAGCCCGCCACCGGTCATGGCCCCGGCCGCAACGGCGAAGAGGACCGGGACGCCGCCCGGGATGCCGCGGCGCCGCGGATCGTGTCGGTCGGCCGCCTGGTCGAGAAGAAGGGCTTCGCCGACCTGCTGGCGGCCTGCCACCGCCTCAAGCAGCGCGGGCAGCGCTTCCACCTCGAGCTGTACGGCGACGGACCGTTGGGCGAGGAGCTGGCGGCCACCGTCGACCGGCTCGGCCTCGGCGACGAGGTGGTGCTCGCCGGGTCGCGGACCCGGCCGGAGCTGCGTGCGGCATTGCGGCGCGCCGACCTGTTCGCCCTCACACCGTTCGTCACCGCCGACGGCGACCGCGACGGCATCCCGAACGTGCTGCTGGAGGCGATGGCCTGCGGGCTGCCGGTGGTGAGCACCACCGTCGCCGGCGTGACCGAGGTCATGCGCCACGGCGCCGATGGGTTGCTGGCGCCACCGCGCGACGTGGACGCGATCGCCGACCACCTCGCCGTCCTGCTCGCCGACGAGCGGCTGCGCGCTCGCCTCGGCGGCCAGGCCCGCCGTACGGTGGTGGAGCGCTTCGACGGCCGCGATGCCGCCGCCACCCTGGCGGCGTTGCTGGCCCCGGCTTCTGTCTCCGCCGGAGGTAGCTCATGAAGGACCAGGCGAAGGCCAACGACAAGGCCAAGCGTCGCAAGGGCAAGGACGCCAAGGGCCAGAGCGGCGACGCCCGCCGGGTGATCCGGCTGATCCGCCGGTTCCTCGCCGGCCAGCGCCGGGTCGTGCGGCTGGCGCTGCTGATGCTGGTCATCGAGTCGATCACCGCGGTGGCTGAGCCAGGGCCGATCGCCTACCTGATCAACTTCCTCAAGGGCGGCGCCCACAGCGGGCAGTTCGGCTCCCGCAACATGACCGTGGCGCTGGTGACCGGCGCGATCGTGGTGCTCGCCGCGGTCAACAGCCTGTGCGACTCGGTGGCCGAGATCAACTTCGCCCGCGGCGGTCGCATGCTCGGCTTCAACCTGCGGGTGAAGCTCTACGACCATCTGCAGAAGCTGTCGCTGGCGTTCCACAACCAGGGACGCACCGGCGACGTGCTCGCCCGGGTGACCAGCGACGTCACCGCGCTGGAGGACTTCGTCATCGAGTCGTCCTCAGACATCATCGGCAGCGTCTTCATCCTGGTCGGCACGCTGGGGTTCCTGCTCTACAAGTCGCCGCAGGTGGCACTGATCGCCCTGCTGATCATCCCGATCCTGGCCAGCGTCTCGAACTTCTTCACCGGGCGGATCAAGTCGGCGAGCAAGCGGCAGCGGGCGCGCGAGGGAGAGCTCGCCTCCACCGCGCAGGAGATGCTCACCTCCATCCGGGTGATCCAGATCTACGGCCGCGGCGGACGCGAGGTGCAGCGCTTCGCCAAGGAGAACCAGCAGGCCATGGATGCCGCCCTGGACGCCGCCAGGGTCGAGGCGACCTTCAGCTGGACGGTGAGCGTGCTGGAGGCACTGTGTATCAGCGGGGTCGTCTGGATGGGGCTGTTCCTGTTTGACCGCCAGCAGCTCTCGCTCGGCCTGCTGGTGGCGTTCGTGCTGTGGATCGAGAACATGTTCAAGCCGACCCGGCGGATCATCAAGGAGTGGAACACCCTCGGCAAGGTGTTCGCCAGCGTGGAGCGCATCGGCGAGGTGCTCGACCGCGAGCCGGCGGTGCAGGACCTCCCCGGCGCGGTGCCGGCACCGCCGTTGCTCGGACATCTGGAGTTCCGCGAGGTCAGCTTCGCCTACCAGGCCGAGCCAGACGCCGCCAAGGCCAAGGCCAGTGCCAACGGCGGCGCCGTGGGCGCGGGCGCGGGGTTGCGGCTCGCCCTCGACCATCTGAGCTTCTCGGTGCGGGCGGGCGAGTCGGTGGCGCTGATCGGCCACAGCGGCGCGGGCAAGAGCACCGTCGCCCAGTTCGCCCCCCGCCTCTACGACCCGCATGACGGGCAGGTGCTGATCGACGGCCACGATCTGCGCGAGTTCACCCTGGAGTCGCTGCGCGACCAGGTCACCATGGTGTTGCAGGAGGCGATCCTGTTCAACGGCACGGTGGCCGACAACATCGCCTACGGCCGCGACGGCGCCACCCGCGAGGAGATCGTGGAGGCCGCCAAGAAGGCCAACGCTCACGACTTCATCCTGCAGCTCCCCGACGGCTACGACACCGAGCTGGCCGAACGTGCCCAGAACCTGTCCGGCGGCCAGCGGCAGCGGATCTCGATCGCCCGCGCCTTCATTCGCGACACCCCGCTGCTGATCCTCGACGAGCCGACCACCGGGCTGGACGCCGAGTCGACCGACGCGGTGCTGGAGGCGCTGCGGCTCCTCTCGGGTGGCAAGACGACCCTGGTCATCTCCCACGACATGGGCCTGATCAGCGACGCCGACCGGATCCTGGTGCTGGAGGGCGGCCACATCAGCCAGGAGGGCACCCACCAGTCCCTGCTCGCCCAGGGCGGCTTGTATGCCGATCTCTACCACCGCCAGTACGGCGCCGCCGAGGTCGAACGAGGCCTCGCCGAAAGTGCCCTGGCCGAGCACGACCGGCCCCTGCCAATGCCGGCGTCGCCGCCGGTGAAACCGCCGGTCCCGGCGCTGACCGCGGCGGCGCTGGACGACGACGCCGCGCCGGCGGGAGTGCGGCGCAAAGTGTTCGAGACCGTGCTGATGCAGGCACTGCCGCTGCCAGCGTCGCGGCAGGAGTTCGAACGGATGACGATGACCCACCACGTACCGCCACGATCCCCCACCGCACCGCCGCTGCCGCCGGCGGAGACGCCGCCGCGACCATCGACCGCACCGCCGCGATCGCCCACGGCGCCGCCACTGCCGCCGCAGCCCCCACCTCCGTCCCGGCAGCCGTCCCGGCGACCG
>Ga0137371_10005327_pt1 | contig 10057 bp, 10 predicted proteins | sample SagtaG_7_FD_104919 | JGI IMG/M metagenome (GOLD analysis project Ga0137371, IMG submission 104919) | Vadose zone soil microbial communities from Sagehorn Ranch, Mendocino, California, USA - Sage1_R_40_16 metaG | ecosystem: Environmental > Terrestrial > Soil > Vadose zone | place: USA... | reverse complement strand
TGGAAAGTTCCGGCTTCACCACGATAACGGTGAAGCGCGTAGGGGACACATCGCTGGCGGTAACCGTTGACTACGCAACCGGTGGCGACAGCGGTCTACCTTGCTCGACGGTTAACGGAATGGCGTCTCCAAAATGTGATTTCACCGAAGCCTCAGGCACGCTCCGTTTTGCTGCCGGGGAGGACACGAAGACTGTAACCGTCTTAATCACTCAAGACTCTTACGTTGAAGGCCCTGAAGATTTGACGTTGACGCTCTCGAGAGCTACGGCCTTCGCCGCGCTGGCTACACCGTCCACTGCTACGCTGACCATTAACGATGACATCATCGAGCCGCTGACAAATCCGATTGACGACGCGCCGAATTTTGTTCGACAGCATTACCATGATTTTCTGAACCGCGAGCCAGATCAGGCCGGCGGGGATTATTGGACCGGGCAAATAACGCAGTGTGGAAACGATCAAACCTGCCTTCGTAACAAGCGAATCGATGTATCGAACGCGTTCTTCTATGAATTGGAATATCAGCAAACGGGCGCCTACATTCACCGGATTTATCGCGCCGCCTATGGAAACGACCAGCCGTTTCCCAATCCAGTACCAGACCCACTGTATCCCGGCGAACACAAGAAGCTGGTGGCCTACCAAAACTTCGTGCAGGACCGGGCGCAGGTCGTAGGCGGCTCGAACCTCGCGCAGTCGCAGTTGGATCTGGCAAATGCTTTTGTGGTGCGCCCTGAATTCCTGTCGAAGTATGCGGCTAGTTTGGATGGGCCGGGTTTTGTCGATGCTGTGCTGGCGACAATCAAGAATGACATTGGCCCGGACCTGACCTCACAGCGTCAGGCGCTAATAGATCTGTTCACGCAGGCCGGCGGCGGCAATGCTGGACGCGGCGCAGTAGTCTACAGATTGGCGGACGACAACTCGCAGACCAATCCGATCAATAATCGCGCCTTCATCGATGCCGAGTACAACCGCGCCTTTGTGGCGACTCAGTATTTTGGTTACCTGCGGCGCGATCCGGACATGGCTGGATTCTTGTTCTGGCTGGGTCAGGTAAACAGCGCGCCATTGCGAGACGTTCCCAAACAGCATGCGATGGTTTGCTCGTTCATCACTTCGGCTGAGTATCAGCAGCGTTTCAGTTCCGTCGTGACACACAGTAATGCTGAGTGTCCGCATTAGTGTTAATCAGGATAGACGAAGAATATTGCCCCAAATTCTCTGGCTCGATGCTGTGCAGTTGGGACTCATCGTGCGTCCTTTGAACGACCTGATCCGGGCGCGAGCGTTTTAGATCCATCCGTAGTCGAGAGTATGAGGACTGAGAGCCCTGGTCTTCAGGCACGCCTTACAACTGGCACGCTGAAATCACTGGCAGCTGACCTGGAACTGGTGCAGTTTCCAATTGGCCCGGAACTCAGCCCAACCGTTGCTAAAGAAGCGCCAGTTACAGAACCGCCCACGTTGGGTTATGCATCAACTCAGAAATGAAACTGCACCACTACCGCTGACCTTCTCGAGTAGGCGAAAAGGGTGGACTGTTGTACAATCGGCCCACCTTTCATCTTAAGTCTCGGGAATTTATAGCCCAATTGATCTGTATCTTTTAGAAAACAGAAACCAATATGGCTGATAACGCATTTTTCCGTGTTAATACCCCCACTGTCTCGCATGAGATCATTGACGGCGAGGCGGTGATCATTAATCTTGATAACGGAAATTATTACAGCTTGACAGACGCGGGTTCCACCATCTGGAGTTTGGTTGTCAAGGGTGTTCCCGTCGAAAAGATTTGCCAATATGTCTGCGAGGCTTATCAAGGCGAGCGCGCAGCGATAGAGAGAGGTGTGCAGGAGCTAATGTCTCAACTGCTACAGGAAAATCTGATAGTTTCTTTGCGTCCTGAGGAGTTAGTGGCCACGTTTGATGACGGGATCAAGATTAGCAGCGCCGCCGAAAGATCACAATTCCGATACCCGGTTTTGCAAAAGTATACAGACATGCAGGAACTACTGTTGCTGGATCCTGTGCACGACGTTGACGAAACGGGCTGGCCCCGCAAACCTGAATAATGCTTACGCCTGATCGTCCGCACCAGTTCAACAAACCGGGCAATGTCCGCAAAAGTGGAAAAACACGTGTTACACGCCGCGGCACCCTCAATACCGGTAGAGTACTTTCAGTCTGTTTACGAACTATTTGAACGCGGGTCCCTTGCCGTTGGCGGATTCGTTAACCGTAACTACTCGATAGGCGGTTACACAATACGACTGCGTTTCGCCGGCGCTGCACTGATTTCGTCAATGACTCAGGCTTTCGATCACCTCATGATCGATCAAGAGTCCACACCGGCATTGACGATCTGCATCTGGGATACCGCATCGACCGGTACCAGGTTACCGGCGCCGCCATGGGGGTCGGACGATTTCCTGGCCCGCGGTCAGATTCAGGGTTACAACAACGAGCGTATCTATACCGCGTTCCAACATGGCTCCAGCGCGATGAACTTGCTCGACGTGACGCGGAGCCTGGGAATATTTTGGGTGCCGGCGGCTGGCGATCTCGTTTACTGGGAGAAAGGCGCGCCGCTGAGAACGATACTACATTGGTGGTTTTCTAATCATAATCGCCAGTTAGTTCATGCCGCTGCACTTGGGAACGGGCGCGACGGCGTCTTGATCGGCGGCAGAGGCGGTTCGGGCAAATCGACTACGGCCCTCGCTTGTCTCGACTCCCGACTGCTTTATGCCGGCGACGACTATGCCTTAGTCGCTTTGGATCCGGCGCCCACGGCGTACAGTTTGTACAATTCAGCGAAACTCGATAGCGATCATTTGCAACGCTTTCCACATTTGGTCTCGAAGGTTCATAACGCGGATCGGCTCGAAGACGAAAAGGCTTTGCTATTTGTGCATCAGCATTATCAAGCAAACGTGACGACAAAGTTCAGGGTTCGAGCGATTCTATTGCCGCGCGTAACGGGCAAGCCGGAAACGCGGTTGAGCAAGACTTCAACGGCGCAAGCATTGGCGACCCTCGCGCCGAGCACGATATTTCAGCTGCCAAGGGCCGGGAACGAGACGTTCAAGTTTCTGGCTGCGTTGGTTAGACAAGTTCCTTGTTACTGCCTGGAGCTTGGTACGGACATTTCGAGAATACGAACCGTGATCGAAGAGCTTCTATCAGAGACCTATCCGACTGCCGAGAAGCACTGCACAGCGCGATGAGCAGTAGTGAATTACTAACAGGCAGGAACGCTCTTATCACCGGGGCGGGCAGAAACATCGGACGAAGCGTTGCTGTGGAAATGGCGCGAGAGGGCGCCAATGTTTATTTCACGGAGATTGACAGACAGAGATGCAAGAATCTGGAAAAGGAACTAACTGCGTACGACGTTTCATCCAGAGGCGTGTTGGCCGACATCACCAAGGCCAGCGATACTGACAAGCTGTGCAGTTGGCTGTCGAACGAGCGGATCGATATTGATATTCTGGTAAACAACGTCGGTACCGATTACGAAAGAATGATACATGAGCGGTCGCTCGCTGACCGCGCAATTTCCAGGATCGTGTCGGCTTCAAAATCGAGGAGAGACCAGCAGATCTGGAGAGAAATCTACGAGACTAATGTATTTGGTCCGGTTTATCTCACCGACCTGCTTTCGGAAAAAATGGTTGCGCGCGGTATTCAAGGCTCAATAATTTTTATCAGCTCCATTCATCAATGGATGGTCCGGCGCGACGCGGTCTACAGCTCTTCAAAGGCCGCGCTCGGCATGTTGATTAAAGAGCTGGCAGTTTCTCTGGCGCCTTACAAAATAAGAGTGAATGGGATCGCGCCGGGCTATGTCGAGGAAGACGAGCACGGTGAAACGATGCGCCACCGACAAACTCCCTTGTACAGCAGTTCGATTAGCCCGTGTTATATCGGCAGGGCGGTTGTCTATCTTGCTTCCGAATACTTTTCAAAATTCACGACTGGCACATCGCTGAAGATCGATGCCGGCTTGTCATTGTACGACCATATGGTTGAAATAATTCCCACAGAGTAAGTGATGAATTCGACTTCAGGCGAGACGGCAGAAGCAATAGTAAACACACCGCTGGTGAGCGTCATTGTGCCGGTGTACAACGGCGAGCGTTTCCTGGCCCAGACGCTGCTGAGCCTCGTCGAGCAGCAGTATCGGCCTTTGGATCTCATTGTCATTGATGATGGCTCAACCGACGGAACAGCGGAGATCGCGAGGTCGTTCCCGGACGTTCGTTATTTCCATCAGCCCAATCAGGGTGTGGCAACTGCTCGTAACACCGGGTTGCGGGCCGCGCGGGGCGAGTATATAGCCTTTCTCGATGCGGATGATCTATGGCAGCCGAATAAGTTAAGTCTGCAGGTTGAATACCATCGCCATCATCCGGAGATCGATTACAGTTTCGTCAAGCTGATCAATTTTCTCGAGCCTGGAATTGAAAAGCCCTGGTGGCTGAGAGACGATCAACTGCAGGTTGGTCAGCCCGACTATTCGCCGGTAACGATGCTGGCTCGCAGATCGGTCTTCGATCGCGTTGGCTTCTTCGATACTTCCTTTAAGGTAGGCGAGGACACGGATTGGTTTTCGCGCGCCAAGGATATGGGAATCAAGGCGGCCTTTCTGCCGGACGTGTGTGTGCGCCGGCGCGTACACGGCGGAAACCTTTCCTACGAGAAGCCATCGATTCGTTTGCATGTCCTTGCAAAAATTCTAAAGGCGTCAATCGATCGCAAACGAAGACAACGCTCAGAGGTTGAGGAGTCCCCAGGAAAATGACAGAGATGAAACCCGGGCCGCTGGTTAGCGTGGGCATTCCCGTCTATAACTGCGAGCGTTTCCTTGCAGAGGCAATTGAGAGTGTGCTGGCTCAAACCTATCGGCATGTTGAAGTGATTGTGGTTGACGACGGTTCAGTCGATCATAGTGCCGACATCGCCGGGAACTTTGGGCCTCGAGTGCGTTACTGCTATCAAAAGAACTCCGGCATCGGCGCCGCCAGGAATCGCGGCTTGGCATTGGCGAGCGGCGAACTATTGGCTTTTCTTGATGCTGATGACTGCTGGGTTAAAGACAAATTGGCCATGCAAGTTGCCGCGCTCCAGACTGACCCGAGTCTTGATATGGTGTTCGGCCAAGCCAGGCAGCTCCGCAACGGACCCGAATGGGAGCTGGGGATTCGAGAGAGGAAATGTAAACCTCACGACCTGGTAGCCGGCATGGTTCCCGGCGCAATGCTGATCAAGCGAGCTTCATTCTTTCGGGTTGGGTTATTTAGAGAGGATTGCAAAATCGGAGAGTTTGTCGATTGGTATGCTCGGGCCAGCGAGTTGGGGCTTCGGTTCACAATCTTACCTGACCTGGTCCTTTGGCGCCGGTTGCACGACGCGAACCAGGGCATTCGCGAACGCCGCGCGATTACGGACTATGCTCGTGTGCTCAAGGCTGCGCTGGACCGAAGGCGGGCGGTAAATCGTGAACCGGCTGATGGCTAGAACGCGCGAGCGGGCGTGCGGCTTTTACTCTTGATTCGAGCATCCTTACCGATGAGACCCCGACAGCGCCTCAGAACGTGTTATTCATGAATCCAGCCGAAAGAGCAAAGGCTGCAGAGAGATGGGACTCGCTTCTCCGCGAAGGAACGTTGCCGTATTGGTATCGGACCGCCATGAGTCCGGCCGGAGGCTATCAACTGTTCGACCGCGGCAAGGCACCTGACATTAGGCGCCAATCCTGGCGCGGCATGATTACCTCCCTGTTTTCGGCGCGCAAGAATAATAGACGTGTAGCAGCCCTGCGCGGCCTGATATCGCAGGCGCGAATCCTTTGGGTATTCTCTCGCGCACACTGTCTCGGTTACAGCGATCCTGGACAGGATTACCTGCAAGCTGCCGACCACGGATATTCGTACTTCGTCGAGTCGTTGCTCGATCGGGAGCATGGCGGTTTCTACTGGAAGGCTGACACAAATTGCGGCGTGACTGAACCGCGGAAATTTCTGGTCGGTCAGGCCTTCGCCATCTTCGCGCTGGTGGAGTATCACCGCGCAAGTAGGCTGTTTGATCCGCTGCATCATGCGCTTTCAGTCTACCAGGTAGTGCAGGAAAAGCTTCATGATCCAATTCACCGAGGCTGGCTCGAGCAGGCTGAGCCTGACTGGAAACTGCTCGCTGGCGTTGGTCTCAGCTTACCGCGCACGCCTGGACTGATTGGATTTAAAAGCGCCGATGCCCATCTGCACTGGTTTGAGGCCCTGGCCGAACTGTATGCCGTAACCAACGACAGTTCGATACGAAATTCGCTAATCGAGGTTCTTGAGCTGCTGAAAACGACCTTCTTCTCTCCGGATGCTTACAAGTGTTGTGAATACCGTTGGCCGGATTGGGAGTGGATTGATGATGCCCGCTACCAAGGTTTTGACTATGGCCATTTGGTCGAGTTCGCCTGGTTGATGCTCCACGCCGAAAATATTCTGGAACTTCCGCTTTCCTGGGATCACTTCAATCGTCTTCTCAGCTATTGTTTGAAATACGGTTTTGATCACGACCGAGGCGGATTCTACTTCAGAGGTTTGGCTAACCAGCCGGCCTTCGATACTGACAAAATATGGTGGGCTCAAGCGGAAGGCCTGGCGGCTCTAACTGACGCGGCGACTCAGCCCAGCGCAAGAGAAGACGCCGCCGCCCTTGATCTTCTGGTGAGTTGGATATTCAATTACCAGATTCGTTCGGACGACGGGATCTGGATTTGGAGCACCGACTCTGCGGGCCATCCCAAGAACTTTACTAAAGCTGCTGAATGGAAGGCGGCTTATCACGAATTCCGCGCAATAACGAAATTCATTCACGGCTTCGCACCGTCACTCGCGACATGATTGCCGTAAACAATGAAAGCGGCTTTTGGCCTACTCGAAGCCAGGAATTAATCCTGCGGGCAGCGCTTTTGCAGGGCGACGAAGCGATCGATGCCTGGAAAGAATGGAAACAAACTACCAATATCGATGTTCTCGACTTTGGTTCTCACCGAATGATACCGCAGTTGTACCGGAACCTGCTCGACCATGGTGTCCGGGATCCATTGATGGAGAAATTCAAAGGCGTCTATCGCTATTACTTGTACAAGAATGAGCGTCTGCTGAATGCAACATCCAAAGTGCTGAGCTCGTTTCATGAGGCAGGCATTGATACCATACTCTTAAAAGGCTGCGCCCTGGTATCACTCTATTACGAAGAACCCGGACGGCGGCCCATGCAGGACGCCGACATTCTTGTTCGAGTACAACATGCGTCGGCCGCGATGGCGCTTTTGGGCCGGCTGGGCTGGAGTTCCGCGCTTGGGGGTCCGGCGCCCGAAAAATGGATCCCCATTCGTCACTCGATTCCATTTGCAGACGAAGAAGGGAGACAGATTGATCTGCACTGGCACTTACTGTGGGAATGCTGGCACGCAGGCGACACCGATTATTGGGACACCGCGATACCGATTACGTTTCGCGGCCTGCCGGCACTTGCCGTTAGCCCGACAAATCAGTTATTGCATACGATTTGGCACGGCGCCAGATGGAATGAAGTACCGCCAATACGCTGGATTGCCGACGCAATGGCGATCCTCAATAGTTCGCAGACAGACATTGATTGGGATTTAATAGTCGAAAAGGTGCGCAGGCATCGCATCGTGCTGGCGTTCAGGGATTCGCTCTCCTACCTAAAGTCTGCGCTGCACGCACCCGTGCCGCCTGAGGTGATCAAGTCACTTCAGGCGGTGCGAGTGTCCCGGATGGACCGAATCTCCTACGCAGCAGCATCGAATCCGTTGGCGTCTCCAGATACCAGGAGAATCCTGGAGCAATTGCTCTACGATTATTTGTGGCTGACCAGTAGTACCAGCGGGCGGCCCAGATCATTTGCTTACGCAAGGTTTTTACAGTTCAAGTGGGGGATCGAACATCTTTGGCAAATGCCGTTCTACCTCCTTTTCAGAACTGTTTTAAGAGCGTTCAGAAGCAGAACTGGAAACAACACCCGCCAGGCGCCATCCGCTACCGGCGAAAGCGGTGTGTGATTGAGAGAACGCCTGATTCTCGGAAGCTTCATCAGGGACGCGCTCGCCCAAACGATGGCAGTGTTAATTGTATGTAACGGGTGGGGCCGCAGCAGCATTGGCCGTAAGTCGCTAAGACGGTTTCATTCCATTCTGACTCCCGCTTCTTTCATCACAAACTCAGGCGGCACCGGTTCGCCACTAAAGAACGCGGCCGGCTTGCGGACTGTCAGTGCCCAGCGATGAAGCCACGAGATACCCCTTGGTCCGGTGTAGGTGTCAGGCGAACGGTAAGCTTCATCCGTCAGAGCTTCGTCTAAAGAGATGAATGAATAACCGCGCCGCTTCAGCATGTCAGCCACCGCGCCTAAATGGTCAGCGTTGAGCGCATTCGCATGAAGCATTAGGATTTGCTTGATTTCGTATCCGAATAATGCCAACGACTGATTCTCGGCATAAACAAACTCGTTTTCAGTTGAGAGAATATACGCATTAGCGATGCTCCGCACCATGTCTTGGTCACCGCGTGCAGCGGCCTTCGCGTATGCTGCCGCGAAGATCCAGTCCGTATTACCAATGGTCCCTGGCGCCACACGGTAGCCCCGTCCCGTAAGGAACGCCTCGAAATCGCGCCTTGTTTTCAGATCAGTACCGGTGTGCAGGAATGGGTGGCGAAAATAGCGCAGCTTCATACCCTTGCGCTGGAGGAGTTCGGCGATCATTGTTTCGCCGCGAATGACATCTGCTTTGTAATAATCAAGCGGCGTTTGGTGGAGGTCTGGATGTGAGAACGTGTGGTTGCCAAGTTCAAGTCCACACTCAAGCCATTGGTCAAGCAACGTGACGCGTTGCTGGTCCAGCCTGCCGTCAGGGTACAACTTCTTTTCATTGACGAAGCCGATTGCCGGAATCTTGTTCGCTGTGATGGCTGCTAGCAGTTTGTTTGTAATTTCCCGCTGGTGGGTGAGGTCCTGGCGGGTGATGGAAATAGTCGGCAGATCATCAAAGGTGATCGTCACCGCGCGACGGTTTTGAGATTCAGAAAGGAGATCTTCGCCCTGCATGTTTGGTGATTGTGCCGGCGATTCGGCGTGCTCGCAGATAGTGATCGCAATGCTGTCCGATCCGTAATTGAAAATTAAGCTTCCACCTGTCGTCGGAACGGACTATTAACCCAGTCCATTATAGAATCAATGCCTCTTTTAAAAAAGAAGTGCAATGAATACGAATCCTGTCTCCGAAAATCTCGTTCGACTCTCTCGGCCGGAAACGTGGGCGTGGCCAGATTGGCTGGTGGCTCTCTTCCTTTTCCTGGCCACCGCGGCTGTCATAGTGTGGCAGAACTCGCGGCTCGGAGTACTTTGGGATGTTAGTTACATTCTCGAAAACTCGTACCGAATGTCTCTCGGCGATGTTCCTTATCGCGATTTTCCCTTTCCTTACGCGCCGCTGACGTTTCTGATCCAGGCGTCGATCATCAGGCTGACCGGGCGAGTGTTCTGGCACCACATCGCTTATTGCGCGGTCGCTGGCGGCCTGAGCTCGGTACTTACCTGGCGCATCATTCTGAATCTTCTGCGTGGAACTTTGGCCCCGGCCAGGCTGGTTGCGTTTCTATTGAGCGCGCCGCTCATCGTGCTCGGTGTCTACTGCATCTATCCGCATCCCTTCTACGATCCTGACTGCACCTTCGTCATTCTCATTTGCCTGCTTCTGCTTCAGCGCTTGGAACATAAAAACTCTCCGCCGCTGCTCGCGTTCGTTACTGGGATCGCACTCTTAGTGCCGCTGTTTTTCAAACAGAACACCGGGCTTGCCTTTCTGGGAAGCACCTTGCTGGCGCTCGCCGTGTTGATGACGATCGAAGCGTGGCATCGGCGCACGGTGCGCGGGTACGTCTGGCTGATGAGTGGAGTTGTTGCCGGAATAACCTCAGCATCGTTGCTCATTCACTTTGCTGCCGGGATCAGAAACTACGTGCGGTGGA
>Ga0137371_10005326_pt1 | contig 10057 bp, 13 predicted proteins | sample SagtaG_7_FD_104919 | JGI IMG/M metagenome (GOLD analysis project Ga0137371, IMG submission 104919) | Vadose zone soil microbial communities from Sagehorn Ranch, Mendocino, California, USA - Sage1_R_40_16 metaG | ecosystem: Environmental > Terrestrial > Soil > Vadose zone | place: USA... | reverse complement strand
GGGGTCGAGGAAGATGTCGCACAGGCTGGCGGAGAGGCTGAGCGCCCCCTGCTCGCCGTGCAGGATGTTGGAGAGGCTCCAGCGCGCGCTCTGGTTGGTGAGCTTGATGCGCTGCCCGTCATCCAGCCGATCCCAGACCGCGGTGTTGCTCTCGAGGACGAACCAGGTGGGAACGATGGTGTCCTGGTCGGTGGGGAACGGAGCCGCGAAGTCGACGTAGTCCGGGTCCTCCGGGTTCCAGAAGTGCTCCTCGGTGCGCGCGATGATCTCCTCGAAGTCCGAGGACCGGCGCGCGTAGCGGCCGGGCTCGATCATGGCGGGAAAGTCGTCGGGGTCGGCGGCGCGGTAGGCGGGGTCGGTGGGCATGCTCTCCTCCATCACCGAGGGTACACGGCGAGTCAAGCCGGCGGCCGGCGATCACCGATACCAGTAGTTCGTCTTGGCGGCCCAGGCGATGCGTTGCGTCGTCAGCCCGGCCTCACACCGTCGCCGCCAGCTCCGCCCAGTCCTCCAGCGCATCCTCCTGCCCGGGCACGACCTGCACCGCGAGCTGCTGGTAGCCCGCCGCGGCGAGCGCGTGGATGCGCTCGCGCAGCTCCGCCGCCGTGGCGGTGAAGGTCGCCATGCGGATCAGCTCGGGCGTGACGAAGCGCTCCTCCTCGGGCCGCACCCACATCAAGTGGCCCTTGTGGAGCTGGAGATAGCGGGCGTCGGGCGGCGTGTAGGTCTCGTACTGCGCGCGGAAGGCCTTCACCGCCGCGCCCAGCTCGGGCGCCAGCCGCTCCGGGTCTACGGTGCGCTCGAGGAAGGCGTGGAACATGACCGGCACGAGCGGCCCGGCCTGCGCCCGCGCGCGCGGGCTCGCCGCGTCCTCGCCGTCGCGCAGCACGCAGCCGAGCGTGAAGCCCGTCTTGTAGAGGCTCGCCGGCGTACGGCCGGCGGCCCGGCAAGCCGCCCCCATCTCCTCCACCTCGTGGAGCGCGGCAGGCAGCACGGTCACGAAGTTCATCCAGCCGTCGGCGATCTCGGCGGTGAGCGCGCGCGCCTTCGGCGCGAAGGCCGAGAGGTGGAGCGGGATCGGATGTGCGATGTCGACGAGCCCGGCCTCGGGATTCAGGAAGCGGATCTTCCGCCGCGCGCCCTCGAACGCCCACTCGACCGTCTCGCCCTCGAGCAGCGCCTGCACGACGCGCACGTACTCGCGCAGGTCGGCGAGCCTCATCGGCCCGAGACCCATCGTGTTGCGCGCCGTGAAGCCGGTGCTCACCCCGAAGACGATCCGCCCCGGGGCGAGGCCGTTGAGCGACGCGAGCGCGTTGGCGGCGACCGGGGCGATGCGGTTGGAGGGCACCAGCACGCCGGTGCCGAGGACGATCTTCGCGGTGTGCGCCGCGGCGAGCGCCATCGCGACGAACACGTCGGCGCAGAGCATCTGCGTGTCGTAGAACCAGGCGTGCGTGAAGCCGAGCTGCTCGGCGCGTCGCACGACCTTCCACGCATCCACGCCGGGAGCGAGGGCGATGCCGAAGTCCATGGGGCCGGACCGTATCAGCGCCGCGCCGGCAGCTCCAGCACGCGCCACGAGGTCCAGTCGAGCGGCACCTCGGCCACCGAGGTGCGCGCGCTGACGAACGCGCGCTCGGGCCGGCCGAGGGCGGCGAGCGGCACGCGCACCGTGATCGCCCGCGCCTCGCGCACGACCTCGACCGTGTCGCCGGGAAGGCTGCGGTCCTGATCGAGCACCCGGTGGCCGAGCATGCCGAGCTCGACGCGCAGCTTCGGCATGCGCCCGAAGGGGCGGTCGCGGCGGTAGCCGAAGAGATAGAAGGACGCCTCGACCGCCTCGGCGAGCGGGCGGGAGAGCACGGTCGACACCACGAGCGCGTCGCCCTCGAGGCGCACGGCGCGCCACTCGACGCCGACGAAGGCGGCGCGTTCGGCCGGGGTCAGCTCCTCGGGTGGGTCGGAGCGGACGGTCCCCGCGGGCTCGGGCGGCGCACCCGGCGCGAGCGCCGGGAAGTCGCCGAAGAGCTCGTTGGCGCGCACGAAGGAGAGGAGGTAGTCGGCGTCGTAGCGGTACTGGGTCGCGTGCGCCTGGAGAGCCGCCCGCTTGCGCGCTCGCGCCGGCGGCGGCACGGCGAGCGAGGTCCACGCCGCCGGGGGTGCGAGCGGCGGCGGTACCAGCGCCTCGGCGGCGCCGAGCCCGCGCGGCACCGGCCAACCCTTGTAGTGGACGAGGTAGGGGAAGAGCGCGGCCGCGAGCTCGCCCTCGAGGTCCCAGAGGGCGACGCGCGTGAAGAGATAGAGCGCGCGGTGGTCGGGGTTGTGGTCGGCAGGGTGCGAGACGAAGATCTTGGTCGGGCGGAAGTCGCGCAGGAGCGCGCTCAGGTCACGCAGGATCTCCTCGCCCTTGTAGGGCGCGCCGGGCCGGAAGGCGCCGGCGTAGGGGACGGCCGTGACGTGGGTCAGCTTGCTCCGGAGCGGCGGCTTCTCGCCCCAGTGCTCGGTCCAGATCTCGAACGTCCCGAAGTCCGGGTAGCCGAGGAAGGTGAGCTCGCCGGGGCCGAGGCCGAGGATGCGGTCGGCCGCCACCGCCTCGTCGTGGCGGACGAGCCCCATCGCCCGCACCGCACGCGGCACGACGACCGGGTGCTTGCGGTAGACGGCGAACGACCACTCGTTGCTGTCCCCGTAGGTCAGGAAGACGACGCGCACGGGCAGGCGCATCTTCACCGCGCGCTGGACGAGGCCGCCGCAGGCGAGCGCCTCGTCGTCGGGATGGGGCGCCAGCACGAGCACGCGATCGTCGCGCCCGAGGCGCAGCTCCGCGGCGCGCGCGCCGCCGCCCGAGAGCGCGAGCAGCGCGAGCCCGACGAGCAGTCGCGGTCGCCGCACGCGGCGCATGCTCCACCGCTTCCCGCCGCGCGTCGAGTCGGTGTATGAGGCGGGATGGCCAGCCATCCGATCCGCTTCGGCATCCAGACCGGGCAGCAGAGCCTCGAGTGGGCGCAGCTCCTCGCGCTGTGGCAGAAGGCCGACGCCTGGGACTACGACTCGCTCTGGAACTTCGACCACTTCTACCCGATCTTCGTCGACCCCGAGGGGCCGTGCCTCGAGAGCTGGACGACGCTCGCCGCGCTCGCGCAGGCCACCCGGCGGGCGCGCGTCGGCACCATGGTGAGCGGCAACACCTACCGCCATCCGTGCGTCACCGCCAAGATGGCGGCGACCCTGGACCACGTGAGCGGGGGCCGCTTCAACCTTGGCCTCGGCGCCGGATGGTTCGAGCGCGAGCACCGTGACTTCGGCATCGACTTCAAGACCGTTCCCCGCCGCCTGGAGGCCCTCGAGGAGGCCCTCCAGATCATCCGCGGCATGCTGACCGAGCCGCGCACCACGCTCCACGGCCGGCACTACACGGTGACCGACGCCATCGGCCTCCCCAAGCCGGTGCAGCAGCCGCACCCGCCCCTCATGATCGGCGGCACGGGGCAGAAGGTGCTCCTCCGCCTCGTCGCCCAGTACGCCGACATGTGGAACGCCAGCGCGGGCGCCGACCAGATGCAAGCGCTGATCGAGATGATCGCACGCCACGGCGAGCGCGTGCGGCGCGACCCGGCGAAGATCGAGAAAACCGTCCTCATCCCCCTCTGCTACCGGGCCGCCCCGGAGCGGGAGCAGTTCGTGTGCCACCTGATGGCGTCCATGCGGCAGACGACGCCCGAGCAGGCCCGCCGCCAGTGCATGATCGGCCAGAAGCAGGAGTGCCTGGACACGGTCGAGCGCTACGCGCGGGCCGGCGTCACGCACTTCATATTCATGCTGTTCGTCCCCTTCTTCGAGGACGAGATCCAGGCCTTTGCCGAGGAGGTGATCCCGGCCGTGCGGCGGGCCTGAAGGGGGGCCTCAAGCTATCGGGGGGTCACGCCGATACTCCGGCAGCAGCTATGGCGCTCTTCGGAAGGGATCGCGAGCACGAGCCGCGGGGCCAGCGCCCCGAGGCCGCGCCGCCACCCAGCCCGGCGCCCGGGGAGGTGAAGATGTTCGAGCGGGAGAAGACCCAGCCGCAGGAGACGGCGGGGACGAGCGCGTTCCTAGGCAAAGGCAGCCGGGTGAACGGCAAGGTCGCCTTCGAGGGCGCGGTGCGCATCGAGGGCCAGGTGGAGGGCGAGATCGCGTCCGAGGACACGCTCACCATCGGCGAGAGCGCGTTGCTGAAGGCGAAGATCAACGGCACCTCGGTGGTCGTGCACGGGCAGGTGACGGGCGACATCACGGCGCGGTCGGTCCTCGAGCTGCACGCCACGGCCAAGGTGGTCGGCAACATCTCGACCCCGCGCCTGATCGTCCACGAGGGCGCGATCTTCGAGGGCCAGTGCGCGATGGGCGGCGCCCAGGCCGCGTCGGGCAAGAAGAAGAAGCCCGACTTCTCGGCGCTGCTCGGCGGTCAAGCGGCCGAAGACGCGCCGCCGGCGCTGCAGCCGGAATCGACGACGCGGTAGGCACACAGGCGCGCGCGGCGGCGGGGGTGCCGCCGCGAGCCTCCGCTTCCATGCATCGCCTCACCCTTGGCCTTCGGGTAGCGTCCGGCTTGCGGACGCGAGATGGCGGCGGTACGGGAAGGGGGAGGCGAGGCATGCGCCCGGCATCGAGAGGCCGCGAGGCTACGATCGACGATCGACGCGGCGAGCGCGCGGAGGCCGAGCCGGCCCTGCCCGGCTGGTCGTTGCCGGTCGACGAGCTCTTCCCGTAGCAGAGGTCCTCGCCCGGACCCGGCCCGAGGTGCCCGTCCTCCACCGCTCCGCCTGGCGGCAGGCTCGGCGCGGTCCAGCCCACGGGCCGGCGCGCGGGGCGAATGACGCCCGTGCTCAGCGCCTCACGCGACGCTCGGCTTCCCCGGGCGGGCTCACCTGCCCCAGCGCGAGCTTCCGGATGCGGCGCACCAGCGCGGGCAGCGCGGCGGGCTCGACCTCGGGCCGGGCGACGTCGACGATCTGCTGGAGGAGCGCCATCAGCGCGTCGGCGCGCCGCCGCGCCGCCTCCGCCTCCAGCTCGGCGCGCGCCACGTAGACGTTGAGCTGCGTCAGGCTGAGGCGCAGGAAGTCGAGGCAGTCCTGCAGCGACTGGTGATCGGGTCCGCTCGTCTCTTCACCGCAGCGGGAGCAGGGCACTTGACCTCCTCGCTCCGCTTACCCCCGCCCCGTCGAGACGGTCAAGGCCTCGAACCAGCGGCGCCCGAACGGGGCGCGGTTTGCAAGTGAGAGGGGAAGTGCGGATCCTGGGGGCCGGAGGTACATGCCCGTGAATCGTGCTCAGCTCGGCATCTCGCCCTCGTTCGCCGTGTGGGTCGGCGTGGTCTGGTGCGTGTTCATATGCGACGGGGCAGGCTTCTCGTATGTGCTGCGTCATTACGACCCGCGCTTCGTGTACTTGAACCAGCACGCCTCGATGGTCCGCTCCGACCTGCTGTGCACGTACATTCCGGTCGCTGGCGCGCTCCTGGCGATCGCCGGGCTCCTCGCTCGCCGCTGGTGGGGCTGGAGTCTCGCGATGCTGCTGAACCTGGCGCTGGTCGCAGGGTGCTTCGCGGTGGCGGGCACCGCGTTCTGGCTCGCGCGGCCCTACGGAGTGGGTGGGGAGATCCTGAAGCCGCAGATCATCGGTGTTCCCACCGTCGCCTTCCTGGTGATGCTGGTATTGCTCGCCCCGAGCGTGAGACGGGGATTCCGCTAGCCCGGAGCCGCGTCCCCTCAGCGAAAGCGCGGCATCACCGCCCCGGCGAAGAGTCGCATCGAGCGGGTCGCTACTGCCGCTTGCAGCTAGGGGCTCGTGGTGGTGGTCACGCCGGCACACGAACCGTCCGCCGGCATGCACATGAGCACGACCTTGTCGACGTCCGTCCGTGACGGCTTGTCGCTCGACTTGCCCGCCACACGGATCTTACACGTCCCCATCTTCTTGCCGTTCGCCTTGGTCCGAACCTTGACGCCGACGAACGCGCCGCAGGGCGACTCCGACGGCTTGATCCTGAGCTTCGCCGGGTTGCAGGGCCCGGTCGCCCGGATGCTCTTCTTGAACGTCGCCGGCGTACAGCCCGGCTGGTTGCGGCAGACCGCGAGACTGAAGGTGCAGAACTTGCCGCTCGCGACCTGGCAGACCGGGCTTCCGTCGGGCACGGCGCCGTTCTGGTCGTGCACCTCGATCAGGCACTCGTCCTGCGCGGTCTCCGGTGCTGCGAAGCTGGCGCGCGGCAGATGGGCGAGGAACGCCGACGCGGACGCGAGCACGAGCAGACAGCCGCTAGCAGCTGACCGAACCTCGGGTCAATACCGTCGAGCGGCAGCGTGATGATCCACGGCCGCGGCGCCCACCGGGAAGCGCGCGGCGGCGTGAGCCTGGGTGCTCGCGGCGGTGGAGCGCGCGCGTACTCGATTCCCTCGCCTGATATCACGCTTTCAAGGGATTGAATGAACACGAGCTCATCCGCAGGGTAGCGTCTCATCATGCGCACGCCGTCCGTGCTTGCGGTCGTGCTCGCGCTCGCCGCCCCCGCGCACGCGACGCCCATCCCGAACGATCCCTTCGCCGCGCCCGTCCCCACCTTCGTCGGCGCCCCCGCCACGCCGCGCAGCGTGCCCGCGCCCGCAGTCCCGCAGCACCCCTTCATGGCGCCCAACGGCCGCAGCAACATCCACGACGACGCCTATCAGACCGACACCTACGTGGGCCTCGGGCCGCTCGGCCGCAACCCCGAGGTCCTCTCCACGCAGCAGAACGCCGAGTGCGGATCGCTCACCTTCGACTCCGCCGGCCGGGTCGTCACCGTCTGCGTCGGCCTCGAGGGGCCGCGGCTCGCGATGTTCGACCCCGCCACGCTCGACCTCCTCGCCGTCTTCCCGCTCCCGCCGCGCTCGGCCGGGGGCGGCGGCCTGTTCAGCGACTTCTCGGGCGGAGGCTACTTCTACCTCGACGACCAGGACCGCGCCGTCATCCCGACCAACAGCCACCAGATCTGGGTGGTGGGCGAGACGACGACTCCGGCCGGGCCCGCCTTCGAGCTGGTGCGCGCCTACGACCTCTCCTCCGTCGTCGGGCCCACCGAGGGCATCATCTCGTGCCTGCCCGAGTGGAGCGGGCTCCTCTGGTTCGTCACGGTGAACGCGCTCGTCGGCACCGTCGACCCGGCGAGCGGCGCCGTCCAGAGCCTGCGCCTCGCGGGCGAGGCGATCGGCAACTCGTTCGCGGTCGACGAGACGGGCGGTGTGTTCATCGTCTCGGACCACGCCATGTACCGCTTCGACGCGGGCGCCATGCGCGAGCCCGTGGTCACCTGGCGCGCGGAGTACGATCGCGGCACGCGGCTCAAGCCCGGGCAGGTGAACTTCGGCTCGGGCACGACGCCGACCTTGATGGGCACGAGCTGGGTCGCCATCACCGACAACGCCGACCCGCAGATGCACGTGGTCGTCTACTGGCGCGCGCCGAGCGCTCCGGGCGCGCGCCTCCTGTGCGCGGTGCCGGTCTTCGCGCCCGGCATGAGCGCCACCGAGAACTCCCTGATCGGCACCGACACCTCGCTCCTGGTCGAGAACAACTACGGCTACACGGGGCCCGCGTCGGTCAACGGCGGCGCCACCACCGAGCCCGGCATCTCGCGCATCGACGTGCGGTCGACCGGGCGCTGCGTGACACGGTGGACCAGCCAGGAGCGCGTCCCGTCCACGGTCTCGAAGCTCTCCCTCGCCGACGGCCTCATGTACGCCTACACGAAGGACCCCGGCCCCGGCACCACCGACGCCTGGTACCTGACCGCCATCAGCTTCAAGACCGGCGTGACCGCCTGGAAGCGGCTGGTCGGCACCGGCCTCGGCTACAACAACAACTTCGCGCCCGTGACGCTCGGCCCGGACGGCACGGCGTACGTGGGTGTGCTCGCGGGCCTGACGCTCATCCGTGACACGCCGTGAGCCGGCCCCCGGTGGTACGCGTTTGCACGACACCCGGGATCGGTGGTACACAACCTCAAGTCCTCTTGTTTGTGCGCGACCCCGCCGCGTTTCCGACGTCGGCTTCTCGCCCAGGCAACCGCGACAAAATCCAAAGCCGCCCCATAAGGGGCGAGGAGCGAGAGAAGAAATGGGCAAGAAGATCTTCGTCGGCAACCTTTCCTTCGACACCACGAGCAAGGACCTGGAGACGCTGTTCTCGCAGGCCGGGACGTGCGAGTCGGTCGCGGTCATCACCGATCGCGCCACCGGGCAGTCGCGCGGCTTCGGCTTCGTCGAGATGAGCTCGGCGAGCGAGGCGCAGAAGGCGATCGCCGAGTTCAACGGCAAGGATCTGCAGGGCCGCACGCTGAACGTGAGCGAGGCCCGCGAGCGCTCGTCCGGCGGCGGCGGCGGCGGTGGTGACCGCGGGCGCGGCGGCTTCTCGGGCCGCCGGAGCTACTGACCGGCGCCCGCCTCAGCGCACGATTATCAGCTGCACGCCGCAGTCCACGCAGAAGGCGGAGCGCTGCCGCCGGGACGCGGCGTGCTTCGCGTCGTTGCACGGCGGGCTCGAGAGCTGCGCGTTCACGACGCCGCCGCACTGCGGGCAGTGGCTGACGGGGGAGTTCGCCCGTCGATGATTCATGTTCTCGCACGCGCTCGGTCGGGGTCTGATCATGCGGGCGCTCCTTTGCTCAGCTCCTGCCGCAGGCTTCCGGGATCGAGGCCGACGGCCTCGCACAGATTCTCGAAGCTGAACGGCCAGCTGCGATCTCTGCTCGCGAGGTAGTCCCGCGCCTGCTCGTAGGCCCGCCGATCGAGGCGCGGCGCGAAGCCTGCCGCCTGCCGGTAGCTCGATCCGCGGCAGTCGTCCACGACCGTTTGCAGGACCGCGAGCGCGAGACGCTTGTGCGGCTCCATCCGGCGCTCGCCTGGCGCGCGGAGGTACTGGACCGGGAGCATGACGTGGATCATCGTCCCCCGCCGCTCCGCTCACCCTCGAGCCCGTGGTCGACGACCACCGAGCGCCGGACGAACAGCCGGCCCCGGTCGCCGGCCCGCCAGAGCTTCCCGCTGATCTGGCTGCGCAGGAGCCAGAGCCGCCGCGCGCCGATCCGGCAGAGCAGCGCGGGGGCGGTCGAGCGGATGACCAGCACGTCGCGAAAGGGAACGAGGTCGTCAGCGTCAGGTATGAGCACGGGTTTCCCTCCGCGCCGGGCACGGCAGAGATGGCCCGAACCTATCCCACCCGGCGCTCGCGGCGCAACCGGAAGGGCGCATGGCGCGGGCGGCCGAATTTGACACCCGCGGTCTCGCGGAGTACGGTCGTGCGCGACTCTGTCGGAGGTGGGCCGGCTGTTTCGTCGCCCCTCACGCTCGCGACCGCCTCGCGCTCAAAGGGCCTCCGCGCGGCTGGCGCCCGCCTGGAGGCCGCAGCAAGGAGGCATCATGGCCGTTCCGCAGCGCCCTTTTTTCCCGCAGCCGCCCGCACGCACTCGTGGCGGCGGCTCCGTCCTCGCGGTCGGACGGCGGGTGCTCGTGAGCTGTCCGGGCGGGGCGACGGGACGCGCGACCCTGACCGACGTCAAGGGTACGACGCCGCTCGCGACCCTGCCGCACGGGGCCGAGGTGGAGATCCTCGGCTGGCAGCCGCGGGGCGCCAACGGGACACGCTACTCGATCCGCTCGAGCGAGTCGGGCGTCGAGGGATGGGTCGGCGGAGAGAGCCTCCGCGCGCCGGCGCCGCCCCCTCCGTCCGAGACCATCGTGAGCGCGGCGAGCCCGGCCGACGGGGCGCGCCCGCCGAAGGCGTCGTCCGCCACCGCCGCGCCCCGTCGCTCCGGTGAGCGCGCACCCACGAAGGCGGCGCGGAGGCCACGGTGAAGCGCCGCGCGGGCGAGCGGGCGACGTGATGGGCTCCATCGTCACCCAGAGGTCTCCCCGCGGAGAAGCCGAGGAGCGGATCCGCGTCATCGTGGAGCAGCTCGACCGCCCTACCCTCGCCCTCCTCTACAAGACGCTGCACGACGCGCTCGGCTTCCGCCTCGCGACCGTGGACGTCGCCATCG
>Ga0137371_10005323_pt1 | contig 10060 bp, 11 predicted proteins | sample SagtaG_7_FD_104919 | JGI IMG/M metagenome (GOLD analysis project Ga0137371, IMG submission 104919) | Vadose zone soil microbial communities from Sagehorn Ranch, Mendocino, California, USA - Sage1_R_40_16 metaG | ecosystem: Environmental > Terrestrial > Soil > Vadose zone | place: USA... | reverse complement strand
TATGAGGACCTGTTCCGCGCGCTCGCCTGGCACCACCATCTCCCGTCCCTGGCTCTCGCCCTGGCGCATCAGCGCTATGGAGTCCTGTTGTATGAGTGGAATCGCCTGCCAGAAGCGGAGTCCTCTGCGCAGCACTCCCTCGAACTGGTTCCACACCTGGATCCTGCTCGTCCCAGCCCCTGGCTGACCCTGCTCGGGCTCGGAGTCCTGGCGCGTGTGGCCCTGGCGCAAGGCAACAGCGAGCGGGCCAGGCAGATCTTGGAGAACGAAGCGTTTGACGTGGCGCAGTTTCCAGTTCCCCAGGCGAGCAAAGACGTGTTGATCCTGGTTCCGGTCCGCCTTGCCCTGCGCTGTGGGCAGCTTGAGCCGGCCTTGCAGTGGGCCTCGGCCTGCGGGTTACACTATGACGACCCGCTCACCAGCCCCCTGGAAAAGAGTCGCTACGTGGGCTATGTCACGTTGGCGCGGGTTTTGATCGCATGTGGACGAGGCCACCCAAATGCCCTGGCGCTCTCTCAGGCACAGATTCTGTTGGACCATCTGCTGGAGATCGCCGTCGGGACAGGTGCTCATGGCCGGTGCATCGAGATCCAGATGCTGCGCGCGCTGGCACTGCACGCCCAGGGCAAGACCAGGCAGGCGCTGACCACCCTGGGACCCATCCTTGCCCAGGCCGAACCAGAAGGCTATCTGCGCCTGTTTGCCGATGAGGGAGAAGTGATGGCGCACCTGCTCGCGCGGATGGCCCCGTTTACCACCGCCTCGCCTGCCTACCTTGAGCGCATCCAGGCAGCGATTGCCCCCGTGCGGCAGGGCCGGCCCGCTGCGATGACGCCACCAGCATCCCTCCTGTCACCCTTTGAGCCGCTGAGTGAACGGGAGCGCGAGGTCCTCCAGCTCGTGGCCGAAGGTCTCTCCAACCAACAGATCGCGCAGCGCCTGGTGCTCAGCCTGTACACCGTCAAACTCCATGTCAAACATCTCCTGGCGAAACTCGACGCCACGAATCGCACGCAGGCAGTGACCCGTGCGCGTGCGTTGCACATCCTCCCTCCCTTCTGAAGACGACAGGACCCCCTCGAAATACCTCTTTGGAGGGAAGACAGCCTGGCTGTTTTGCGGTAGACTCCTCAACAGAAGGTGAATAACAATATGTTATATGCCTCTGGCACCTTTCTCCCTCTGGGAGCACGGCTTTCCACGGGCGAATGTCAGCCGCGAGAGGACCGGGCGTTCACCTGCTACCCTGGAGCACAGCTCGGCTTCTGTGCTCTTATATGAAAGGATGTTTCTATGCAAGAACAGCGTCCTGCGCGCCGGGGAGGCGCCGCTTTCATCTGGAAATGGGGAGCGATCTCTGGGATCATACTGGGGATGATCCAGATCATCATCTCACTGCTCCCCCTTGAATCGCTCAAGACGATCCTTGATCTTCTCGTATGGCTGATTGGGTTTTTCGTGCTCGGCCTGTTCGCCGCTCGCCAGACCGGCAGAGTTGGGACCAGCGCGCTGGTCGGACTGGTCACAGGTCTGATCGGTGGCCTGATTGGGCGGGTACTGTTCGTGAGAGACCGTCTCATAGATGTTCACAGCTCGTAGGAGTTACTCGAAGTATGATAAATATTCTCACCTGGCTCGCAGGCTCACACATCATACAAGGAATCATCGTCGGCGCTGTGCTGGCGTTTCTCACGGCAAATATCATTCTGAACGCGGTGGTGAAAGCCATGACCACGACCGTCAACGGGTGGAGCACCACCACCAAATGCGGCCAGCCCGGTAATGGCATCCTTCTCCGGGCTGCATGCGCCCGGACCCTTCCCGCCGCCAATGTGGTGCAAGAGGCTGCGTACTGGACGACGACCGTCGACAGTGCGGGGCGACGGCTCTCCGGCCAGCGCGATTACGTCCTGCATTTTCCTGGAGGACAACTCCCGCCCAACGATGCCTTCTGGTCGTTGACCATCACCGATGTGGTCGGATACATGGTGAGCAACCCCATCGATCGCTACAGCGTCGGCTCTCGCTCCGGACTGGTGCCGAACGCCGATGGCTCACTCGACATTTCTATTCAGAACACGGCTCCCGCAGGGCACGAGTCCAACTGGCTGCCTGCACCGGCAGGCTACTTCAAGCTGATGCTCCGCGCGTATCTGCCCGGCCGTGCTATCCTCGACGGCGAGTACCACGTGCCGCCAGTCATGAAAGTGCACTGAGATGAACCGGTTGATTCTGAAATACAAATATCCCATTACGTTCGCCATCCTGGCCGTCCTCGCATGGGTCGTCTACAAGTATTTCTCGATGGGGGGGAGCCAGCTCATTACGTTCATCGTCGTGGCAGTCATCGTCTGGGGACTCGGCACGTGCGTTTTCCTGTATTTTTGGCCGCCTATCACGTACAGAGCCTACAAAAGAGCGATCGTTCGGTATGGGTTCGGCGGCGGCCCCATCCCCGTCAATACGCTGTACGCGGTGCCCACTCTCGCTTCGCCCTCGGCGTCAACCTCCAGCTTATTAGCCACAGGGACCCGCGACGTGCTCTACGTCGGCGGCTGGCTCGACCTCTCCAAAGGGCCGCAGGTGTTGCACGTGCCGGACATGGCGGGTCGTTACTACAGCGTGCAGTTCACTGATCCCTCCGACGGCACTGATTTTGCCTACGTCGGCACACGCACCACGGGAACCGAGGCTGGCAATTACCTCCTGAGCGGGCCGGGCTGGAAAGGAACCGTGTCGCAGGCAATGACACAGATTGCTTCGCCGAACAAGTCGGTGCTCGTTCTGGGTCGTGTCTTTGTCGAGAGCGACCGTGATCTCCCGACCGCCTACGGGCTGGCTTCGCAGATACAGCTCACCGAACTTCGCCGCTGGCAGCCCGGTCAATAGCACTCCATCGGCATGGCGTCTCTCGGCTTCCGCTGGAGAACCCTCCTCTGATCTTTCCTGGTCTCTCAATGAGCCAGGGCTTGGTCAGAAGTGCTCAGGCTGCTTTGAGTCCGACACAGCGTGGCTCGCCGCGCTCAATGCGGTCCAGGGAAGCCGAGTTGAGAGACGAAGATGACCGCCTTTTGCCAGGCGTTGGGTCGGAAGCCTGTCTTTGGCACGAACGTCGCTGATCGAGGTGAGTTGCCCTCTTGTTTGTCGCTCTGGTCCCGGCGAATATGAAGGCGGCCCTGGGGCAGGTCTCTCTGCGTGGCAGGTCGGCAACCCCTCTCTGGCTGCGCCTCCCGATGCAGGTGCTCTTCATCGCTCTGGCCTTGTGGGTGGCGCGGGCGTAACCTGTGACGCGCGACCCACGAGGGTGAACTGGCCGTGCGTCTTCATGAGCCTGAATCGACGCTCGTCGAGCAACCAACAGTGTAAATTGGATCGCTCTGTGTCGTAGCTTTGTGATAAGTGCACGTCGTAAAACAAGTGTTCATCTCTACCCTAAAAGCTTGCTGCAAGTTGACGGGGCACTGTTCCTGGACACACATCTCCTTAATTAGAAAACGACCACACAGAGCGATCCAATTTACACTCACGCCGCGCGAATCTTTGCTGCCACCCTCCCCTCTCCTCTCTACCTCCTTTGGAACCTCATTCCCAATTGGTGCATCTCGTATTCCAGCGTCTCTGGCAGGCCCTGCTCCAGCGTGCGCGGCGCGTAGCCCAGTTCTCGCCGGGCCTTCTCGTTGGTGCCCAGGTAGCTGACGCCCGCGCTGCTGCGGATGCCCTCCGCGCTGTAGAGTTCTGGCAGAGGGAACACGGCACCAATGAGGGCGATCGTCGAGGCCAGTGCCTTCATCATCCAGGGGGCTGGATGCAGGCGCGGCGCTCGCACGCCGCTGATCTGTTCTGCCAGAGCGAACGCTTCCACCACGCTGTACTGTGGCCCGGCAATGATATAGCTCTCGCCTACCTTGCCCTGCTCCATGGCCAGGATATGCCCGTGCGCAATGTCATCCACATGCCCCCAGCAATACGTCGTGCCACTGGGCGAGATCAGCAGCTTCCCGCGCAGATACTTCACCCACCCCTCGTGAATGACGCTGGTGTCGCCCGGCCCATAGACCAGCCCTGGTTGGACAATCACCAGCGGGAGTCCGGCCTGCATCAGAGGTCTCGCCACCTCATAATGTGCCTTCCACTTCGTGCGATCATACTCACTCAGAAAGGAGGTGCCGGTGTACATATAACTCTCGTCCACCATCTGCCCCCTGGTATCCTGGAAGACCGTCAGCGTGCTGGTATAGACGCCCTTGGGGATGCCCAGTTCCTTCATCATCAGAAGCACGTTGCGCGTGCCACCCATGTTGATCGTCTCGGCCTGGCTCTTCTCCCGCGCGCCTATTTTATACCAGGCGGCAAGGTGAAAGACCCCATCAACGCCCGTCATCGGTGCGCGCAAGCTTTCTTTGTCGGTAATATCGCCCGCATGCACCTTGACGCCCAGTGCCACCAACGCTTGCGCCGCCGATGGCGTGCGCGCCAGCGTGACGACCTCATGCCCTGCTGCGAGCAGGTGCCGCGCCACGCGCCCGCCAATAAAGCCGGTGGCGCCTGTCACAAAATATTTCATGGACCATTCACCTCCTTGCTGGCTTGCATCTGGTAGTGTTCGCTTGTCTCATGCTCCATCACTGGGTTTCCTTGTGATGTCGGCTTTCGCCTGCTCCGGATCTCGCGTTCCACTCAACTTTGAGCAGGCCATAGAAGACCATATCCACAGAGCGGTCATGGAGCCAATCCGCCTGACGGAGAATCCCCTCCTGGAGAAAGCCGAGTCGTTCGGCGACGGCACGACTGCGCGGGTTGTCCGTCGCACAGGAGATCACGACTTTGTGCACCTGATGCTCCTCGAACGCATGCCGCACCATCGTGCGACACGCCGCCGTGACGATGCCTTTGCCTTGCATCGCCCTATCGAGCCAATAGCCCAATTCGGCGCTGCGACCCCTCCAGTTGAGGCGATAGTCCAGTATCCCTACCAGGGCATCCTGGTACCAGATCCCCAGATGATAGCCTGAGCCCTCGACGAAGGGGAGCAGTCGTTGCTTCACGTAGGCTTTGAGCGTTTCCACCGGTCCCTCATAGGCTTCCACGGCGATCCACTCCTGTAAATACTCTTTATTGTGTTCAATGAGGGCAAAGTAATGCTGAACATGCCGCTCTTCAAGCAGACGCAATTGTATTTCTTCATTCACCTGAATGCACAGGGCTGATTTGTGGCTCATCTGCTCTCCCAGAAAAACAGAACAAGACGAGAGTTATGCACTCGGAGGAGAGTCGAGGAAGTGATTTCCTCCTCTCTCGTCACTTCTATGAAACGGCCAGATCTTCGTAGAGATATGCTTTTCATATCGAGTCCCTCACAGTCTTTAATCGGTCGTGGGCCGTGGCAAGGAGGCGGCGCGCCCGAGGAGGGAGGGAATCATCTGCCGGTGGATCGGGCCGACAGCCGCCCACAGCGGGTGTGCCAGGGGCCGCGTGTAGTACACGTGGGTGGTCAAGACGGCCGTCGAGCTTGCCACGCGCAGGATCAGGTGGGCGGTCATGACCGCCGAGCGCAGTTCGAGGCGGACCGCCTCGGGCGACGTTTCGACGATCCGCCAGCCGAGCACGTGATCGGACGACGGCCGTGGTCCGAGCCGCAGACCGAGCACTCCCCGCCACCCCAGCAGAAGGAACCAACGTGACTTTCGCGGGGCACTCTCGAAAACAGCGCGCGCCCACTGCTCGGGGGTACGTGTATCCGTCCTGTCGGTCGGCACCTCGAACGCATCTCTGTAGTCGGGTGGGTTGTCGGTGGTTCGGGTCTCCAGAGTTGCTGCCACGCGATGCGCGCGTCTCGAGCTGGTCTGCCTGCTCATGGGTCCCTCCTTCTGTCTTGCATCTCACTGCATCTCGCAGAGCGGCTGTCCAAGAAGCGCTCATTCAGCAGCCTTTCACATCCTTCGCCCTCGCACTACCTTTCGTGCTCCATCGTCTTCACCGGTGTTGCTTGCCCCTGGTCCTGCTGGGGCGAGCCGGCCAGGACAAACAGTCGCCATCCGAAGACGACATACCAGGCCAGCATCTCCACCGAGAGCACCCGTTCCAGCAGCCCGCCCACCCGCGCCGGGGCCAGCGGGGTGCCCGGCGTGAACGCCCAGAACTCGACCGCGACCAGCACCAGCGTCACCAGCGCGGCGACGAGCGAGTAGGTGCCCCACCCGCGCCACTGGGGGGTGCGGACAAGACCGAGCCCGATCACGAGGAACGCGCCCATCATGCTGAGGAGAGCGACGAGGGTCGCCAGCGAATGGATGCGCACCGTCGCGGGCGCGTCGGTGAAGAGGCCCGTGGTGACCTGCGCCAGCCCGCGCAGCACGAGCAAGGCGACACCGAACCACCGCCATCCCGCGGTCAGCACTGACCGCATGAGAAGCGCGAACCCCACGGCAAAGGCCATCAGCAGCAGAGCATGGAGCACAGCGATAGTGTCCATCAGCGATCCGTTGGGCCCCACGCCCAGGTCGCTAATCGCCTGGTGAATCGGCGAGTACCCAGGACGCAGGAGGCCCGCCACCGTATAGGCCAGCACGAACGCGATCGGATTAATCACTCCCCCCACGAGGGCGAGCCAGCGCGCCGTTTGATCCCCCCGCGGCTTCACCGAGCCAGGCGCTACATTCCTTTGCATGACATCACTTCCTTTCTGTTCATGGGCGAGGGTCGTCTCTCCTCTCCCACCACCTTGGAGGAGCCACCGGAGGCAGGCCCCCAAGGGTGGCTCAAGAGAGCGTTACTGGTTGCTCGACACACTGGGTTTCGGCAGCGCAAACCCCGCAGCGACGAGCCAGACGAACGCTGGGAACCGGGTGAGCGGGATGAGCAGGGGGATGGGATTTGTCACGGGCAGCAGGAGGTTCAGGCCGCTCACCACCCCAATGACGGCAATCAAGAAGCCAGACCAGGTGATCCATGTGGGCAAAAGTTTCCTGGAGCTGGCCGCAATGGATACCCCAGCCACCAACAGTCCCATCGGCACCGAGTAGCCGGGACCACCGAAGGCAAATTGCAGGTAGTAGAGCGCCAGGGTGAGCGGGGTGGTTTGTGCAATGCCAGGCCAGGTCATTGCCCACAGGACGTGAGAGGCAGCGGCGATGTCCAGCCCCGTCATCAGCCCGCTCGCGAGTGCGATGCTCACCCAGCCGACAGACGCGCCAAGCCCACGCAGGCGTAATGCTCCGCCGACGGCGAAGATGCCGAGCGCGATGCCGGCCCCGAACTGGAAAAACGCCACGATGGTCGAGGCCGCCACACCCGGTGCAGGAAAGGACGGCCGTAAGGACGGGTTGAAATTACTCACGAGGAAAATGCTCGTCAGATGCAGGACGGCGTAGACCGCTGCCGCTATGCCCAGGAAAGGGCCGGCGCGGCGCGCAAGCGGTGCCGTCGCGTTCGGTTGAACATCCCTCTCACGAGCCTGTGTACGTTCTTCGTTCTGAAGAGTCATGGGAATACACTCCTTCTCATTTTCCTAGCAAAGCCTACGTGCGGCGCCCCAGTGCTGCTCGTGCACCAGGTGTAGCAAGCAGCACCAGGACGACGACGAGGACCCCCAGGATAACGCGATGATAGATGGTATTAGCCACCGTGCTAGGACCGGCACCGAGAGCGAGAGAGATGATCCCCAGCAGGACGCCCGCCACGGCAACGAGGTGGGCAGCCAGAGCGGCCCCCCAGGCCCACGTAGTGCGGGCGAGCACGGTGTAAGTGCTCACGGCCAGGAACAGCCCACACAGCCCTTCCACGATGGCGGCTGGAAGGATGCGGGGTTCCGAGAACCCCAGCGGGATCCCCAGGTGCAAGAGGGCCGCGAGCAGAAACGTCACGGCTTCTGCCACCATCAGCACGGTGATCAGTGTGACGACGGGAGTGAAGCTCCGAGTAGTGGTCTTCATCATGTCAACTCCTTTCTCCTGAATGGATACCTGTGCCCGATGAGCAGGTCGGCGCACTTGGCCTAGCGGGCTTAGAGGTCGGCGACGGCGGGAAGGGCCTTGCCCCCGATGATCTCGAGCGGCGTGATCCGGTACACCTGCGGGATCACCCCCAGCACCGTCTGTATCCCCATCCCAGCGAGCCAGCGCAATTGCCCGAGCAGTTCGCTCACCTTGGAGCCATCTTCGCCCACGTCGAAGACAAACATACAGGTCTTCTCAATCGAGTCATACTCGCGCCCCTCGGCCTCACAATGCCGGCGCAGCACCTCGAGCTTCTTGGGAATCTCTGGTCCCGGGCGCAGGTTGCAAGCATCGGCGTAGCGGGCGACCAGGCGCAGCGTCTTGTGCTCGCCGGAGCCTGCAATCAGGATGGGTGGACGGGGACGCGTGAGGCTCTGCGGGAGGTTGAGCGGGCGCACGATGTGGTAGTACTTCCCCTCAAAGGGGCGCTCGTCTCCCTGCCACATCCGCACGCAGATCTGCAGCAACTCCTCCAGCCGCTCGTAGCGCTCTGACAGGGGTGGGAAAGGCAGCCCTGATCCGCGTGCCTCCTCTTCGTAATCGCCGGCGCCAATGCCGAGCCAGGCCCGCCCGCCAGACAGCACGTCCAGGGTGGTCACCGTCTTCGCCAGCAGGACTGGCTGCCAGTAAGGCGCCGCGGTTGCCAGAGCGAGCAACTTGATGCGGCTGGTGTGTGCTGCCAAGTACGCCAGGGTCGGATAGCAGGCGAGCACCTCGCGCTCTGGACCACCGAGAAAGTGGCTTTGCCACACGTGGTCCCCCACGCTGAGGCGATCAAATCCCCCGGCGTCGGCCGCCTGCGCGATCTGGACCAGCGTCGGGCCAAGTTGGCTGGCCCCTCCCGGCCAGCTCATATCGTTGATGTGCAGTCCCAGTTTCATACCATCCTCCTTGATGTGGCTCATGATGATGTGTCTCGGACGAACTGACGCAGGACGCGAGCGAGTTCGGCAGGTTGGTCAAGAGGGACGAGCGTGTAGCTGTCGGCGATCTCGATCAAGTGGCCGCGTGGGAGCACCTCGGCCCAGCGACGCCCGTACTCGCTTGGATTGATGCGGTCTTCCGGTGCCCAGACCACCAGCGCCGGGCGGTCAAAGCGACGAAGGCCATCAGCCGCAGCACGCAACTCCTCCCTGTCGAAGGCATGCACGAACTTGCTGAGATCGCGGCGGACTCCAGGCTGGGTCTGCAAGGGGCGCAACCAGGCGTCGAGCAGTTCATGGGGAATCGGTCGCTTCGCCATCCACCCAAAGGTCACCGGCAACCGCCGCAGGGCGTGCCAGCGCAGCGCCTGCGCCAGGAGGAAGGCTCCGCCCGGCAACTTGAGGCCAAGCTCTGCGGTCCGTCCGGGCAGACCGGGAGGGACGTTCTCAAAGGATTCGCACGGCGTGATCACCAGGCGCGCAAGGCGCTCAGGATAGCGGCCAGCGGTGAGCTGAAACAGGCCCGAGTCGTTGCCCACCAGAGTCACCTCCCGCAGGTCCAGGGCTTGCAGGAACTCGGCTTGCAGCTTGGCGATGCCAGCTGGGGAGAGATCGGCATCCGCTCGCATCGGTCGCCGGTGGCTCCCCAGAGGCATGGTCGGGACCAGACAGCGGTGATCAGTGCGTAACTCCCTCACGACCTGACGCCACAGCGAGCCGTCCATGGCCAAGCCGTGCAGCAGGACCAGGACCGGACCGGGGCCCCCGGTGTCCTCATACTCGATGGGTCCAGCTTCCAAGTCGATCTCATCCATGCATTCACCTCTTCTCTCCTCTGTTCGTACGCAACCAGCCCTGAGGTCAGGGCTTCCTTGTAAATTTTGGAATTCTGTGAGCGGAAATTTTGATAATGAGGTGAGCGGTAAAACGAGCAAACAGCTAAATAGACCAGAAACAGGGAGAAGTTGCAAACATTTTGTATACTCTTGCTCGTTTTACCCGCCCATTTAATTATCAAATTTACACTTTTACAGCTGTCCCTCCTCTGCCAAGTACCAACGGACAATCCTGAACCCATAGCGCACAGCAGTTTCAAGTCGATTCTGGTCCAGGCGACCATCCGGTCCTTTGGGGATGCCGACG
>Ga0137371_10005322_pt1 | contig 10060 bp, 9 predicted proteins | sample SagtaG_7_FD_104919 | JGI IMG/M metagenome (GOLD analysis project Ga0137371, IMG submission 104919) | Vadose zone soil microbial communities from Sagehorn Ranch, Mendocino, California, USA - Sage1_R_40_16 metaG | ecosystem: Environmental > Terrestrial > Soil > Vadose zone | place: USA: California... | reverse complement strand
GGGCCGCTGTCGGCGTTCGCGTGCACTCGCGGGGTGCGCACGTGAATAAGCGTTGGCGGCGGCCCTGCCGCCATGCCCGGCACTCCGGCAGAGCCGGCTCGGATCGCTAGCCTGCGGAGCGTGGCTACTGCCTGTGGTACCCAGGACCGGCGTGACCCCGACCCCCTGCAGGCGCTGCTCGACCTGCCCGGCGTCATCGAGGCCGTCGCGTCGGCCCGGGAGTCGATCGACCGACTGCGCGCGCATCGGGTGGTGCGCCGGCACGGTGCGGCGGTGACGACCGAGTCGGCGGTACGCGGCGCCTGGGCGTCGGCCGCCCTGGACGGCGTCGACGTACGGTTGGTCGAGGTGCGGGCCGGCGAGGCTGCCGACCCGGTCGTTCAGGGCGCGCTGCGGGCCTGCCTGGGCGCCGGCCAGCTCGCCGAGACCTGGTGGCGGGCTCCGTTGCAGGCGCTGGCGAGGCTGCACGTGCTCGCGGCGGCGGACCTCGTCCCGGCGGACCGGCTCGGCCGCCCGGCCGGCCCGCCCCCATCAGGGCGAGCCGACCGCTCGGCCCGCCTGGACGGCCTGGCCTCCCTGGTGGCCGGTGGCTCCCGGGTAGCGGCCCCCGTGCTCGCCGCGATCGTGCACGGCGAACTGCTGTCGCTACGGCCGTTCGGCTCGGCGGATGGTGTCGTGGCCCGGGCCGCGGCGCGGCTGACCCTGGTGAGCCGGGGGCTGGATCCGACGATGGCGGGCGTCCCCGAGGTGGGTCACCTCGGGCAGCGCGCCGAGTACATGACGGCCCTCGCGGCGTACCAGAGCGGAACGCCCGACGGGGTCGCCCGCTGGCTGCGGCACTGCTGTTCGGCCCTGGCGCTGGGAGCGCAGGAGGGCCTGGCGATCTGCGAGGCCGTGCTGCGCGGCTGAGGTGCCGGCGGGCGGCGAGCAGCCGTACATGCGAACGGCGCCCCAGCGAGGGAGCGCCGTCGCCCACAGACGCCCCGGGTTACCAAGCGTGCACCTTTACTCGACGGGTACTGACCCTGGGATCAGTCCCGACGTGCCTCCCGCGGCTGGTCGCGCGTGGGTGCCCGGTGTCCGTGTGCGGATTCCGGGGGAGGGGAACTCGTCCACCTGCGGCCCGTTGTCCGTGCCACCTTTTGTACGCCGATCCGCCCGCCGGGGGAAGACCTCGCAGCAGGATTAGGTGGCGCCGATCGCCGGGCCACGTTGTGCCGCCCGCGAGTCCAGGGTGGCCGCCGGGGTCGGCTGCGCCTCGGGCGACGCCGCTGCTCACCGGCGCGGACGACGCACCGGGCCGGCAGGCTCGCGGTCCGACTGGTCGGCCCATGTGCTGTCTGCGTCCGCCGCTCGATCACGCGCCGGGGCGGGCCGTCCGCCAGCGCCGCCGCGCGGCATACCAGGCCAGGCCGGCGGCCGCCGCGCCGACGCCGACCGCGGTCCCGGCCACCATCGTGCGCGACGGGGAACGCAACCCGGCGAACCGGCTGCGCATCGAGACCGGCCGATCGAACCTCAGCACGGTCCAGCCGCGTTGCAGGGCGAGCCGGCGGAGCGTGCGGTCCGGGTTGACCGCGACCGGGTGGCCAACGGCCTCCAGCAGCGGCAGGTCAGTGGCGGAGTCGCTGTACGCGTAGCACGCCGCCAGGTCGTACCCCTCCGTCTCGGCCAGTTCACGGACCGCTGCCGCCTTGTTCGGACCGTAGGCGTAGAAGGCGATCTCCCCGGTGTACCGGCCGTCGGCGATCACCATCCTGGTCGCGACGATGCGGTCTGCACCGACCAGCTCGCCGATCGGCCCCACCACCTCCTCCCCGCTGCTGGAGACGATGACGACATCCCGTCCCGCCGCCCGATGCTCCTCGATCAGCGACGCCGCCTCGTCGTAGATCAGTGGGTCGACGACGTCGTGCAACGCCTCCCTGACCACGTCGCGGACCTGGCTCACCTCCCAACCCGCGGCCAATGCGGCGACGTAGTCGCGCATCCGGTCCATCTGCTCCTGGTCCGCACCGGCGACGAGGTAAACCAGCTGGGCGTAGGACGCGCGCAGGACCGCCCGACGCCCGATCAGGCCGCCGTGGAAGAACGGACGTCCGAACGCAAGCGTGCTCGACTTCGCGATGATCGTCTTGTCCAGATCGAAGAACGCCGCCGCCCGGGCTTTACCACCAGGCGCCGACCCGAGCCCCTTCTCCTCGGGCGCAGCGCCTGCCTGTTCGCCGTCTGCGTCCTGCGTGCCGCCTGACTGGGCCGATCCGACGATGGCCAGCGCATCCCCCGCTTGCTGCACTTCTCACCCTCCCTGCGCCCTTGCCACCCGCGTGGCCCGCGCACCGCGCTGCCCGACGCCCACCGGACGTACCCCTACGAGCGATGCGCACGTACGCGCCGCACGGCTGACCGCGGTCAGACTCCCTCCGGCGACCCCGCCCCGTCAGGGTACGAGCGGGACAAGAGGATCTCTCGAAATCACGCGGACGGCCCTGTTTACTGGAGGGTGGGATCGGGTACACATCACCAACGGTGAGGAGACTGACCTCGCCCAAGGACGTCCGGCTCAACCCCCCGGAGCCGGGCTTCGACGGCCCCCGCTATCCCCCCAGGCGGGGGCCGTCCTCTTTCTCCCGTTCATGACCGTTAGGTCCACTTCGGCCGTTCTCGACGGTCCACCTCCCTTCCGTCATCGGTTTGGCGCCCAGGCAGGACGCCATCATCGACAGCCATGGCGGGCTTCCGCAAATGACTGTCCACAGGGTGGGTCTTTATCCACAGATTGGTCTCGATGGCTTCTGTCCAGGTCTGTCGAGGCCGTTGAGTGGTGTCGGAAGCAATCCAGACCAGTGGAGGCATTCGTGACCGGACCGCGCCCGCTTCTGGTGGCCAACGACCCCGACCTCCTGGACGACGTTCTTCGTGCGGCTGCATTAGCCGAGACCGAGCTCGACGTGGCCGTCGACCTCGTGGCAGCCCGACCTCAGTGGGCCAGCGCCCCACTCGTTCTGCTCGATGCAACGTTGGCGGCCGACGCCGTGCAGCCGTCGCTGCCGCGCCGTCGCCGGCTGGTGGTGATCTGTCGCGGGACGCCGGAGGCCCAGGTCTGGCGGGACGCCAGCGGCATCGGTGCCGAGTTGGTGCTAGCCCTGCCTGCGGCCGAGCGGACCTTGGTCGAGCGGCTCGCGGCGTCGAACGCGACGGCCGCGTCGCGGGCTCGGATCGTCGGAGTGATCGGCGGGTGTGGCGGGGCCGGCGCCACCGTGCTTGCCGCGAGTCTCGCGCTGGCCGCCGCGCGTCGCCCGCCCGGCGCGATCCTGATAGATCTCGACCCGTTCGGGGGCGGCCTCGACCTTGCGCTCGACTTGGAGGATCGCGCGGGGCTGCGATGGCCCGATCTGGCGACCGTCGGCAGCCGGCTGTCGCCGAGCGCGCTGCACGCCGCCCTGCCCAGCATCCGCGGCCTGGCGGTGCTGTCATGTGGTCGCAGCGATCAGCCCGATCTACGGCCAGAATCGGTGCACGCGGTGTTGACCGCCGCCTCTCGGTCCGTCGGTTTCGTCGTGCTGGATCTGCCCAGACCGCTGTCGCCGGGTGGGTCGGCCGGCCTGGACCTCGCGGACGACGTCGTCGTCCTCGTGCCGGCGGAGGTGCGGGCGATCGCGGCGGCTCGCCGGGTCGTGGCCACGCTGCGTCCGGCGGTGGAGCGCATCTGGGCGGTGGTGCGCGTCACCGCCGCGCTGTCCCCGCGCAGGGTGGCCGAGGCTCTCGCGCTGCCGCTGGCTGGCGAGGTGCGCGTCGAGCGGCGGCTCCGCGCGACGATCGACAGCGGTCGGCCGTCACTGGTCGGCAGACGGGGACCGCTGGGCCCGCTGTGCGATCGGTTGCTGGACGGATGGACGGGCGAGGGCCGGACCTGGAACGGGGTGGCGGCGTGACCGTCGACGTGGTCGACCGGGTCCGGCGGCGGATCGTGGACGCCGGCGGCTCGCTGAGTCGCGCGGATGTCGCCGCGGCGGTGCGGACCGAGGCCGGCTCCGTCGTCGCCCCGGACCAAGTGCTGGATCTCCTTCGGTTCACCGAGTCGGAGTTGGCCGGCGCCGGTCTGTTGGAGCCGCTGCTCCAGGATCAACGCACCACCGACATCCTGGTCAACGGTCCTGCCGACGTGTGGATCGACCGCGGGTCAGGCCTCGAGCGCGCGCCGGTCCGGTTCCCGGACGAAGAAGCGGTTCGCCGGCTGGCCCAGCGCCTCGCCGCGGCTGCTGGGCGAAGGCTCGACGACGCCAGGCCATGGGTCGACGGCACCCTGCCGGACGGCACGCGACTGCATGCAATCCTGCCGCCCCTGGCACTGCACGGGACGTGCCTTTCGCTCCGGTCGCTCCGGTCGCGCGCCTTCTCCATCGCCGACCTGGTGTCCTCGGGCACACTCACGGTGGAGGCCGCTCGACTCGTGGAAGCGGTCGTCCGCTGCCGGCTGGCGTTCCTGCTGACTGGCGGCACCGGAAGCGGGAAGACCACGCTGCTATCGACGCTGCTCGGGCTGGTCGAGCCTGCCGAGCGGCTGCTGCTGGTCGAGGACGTCCCTGAGCTCTGGCCTGATCATCGGCACGTGGTCCGGCTGACAGCCCGCGCCTCGAACGTCGAGGGTGCCGGTGAGGTGACGTTGCGCGACCTGGTTCGGCAGTCGTTGCGGATGCGACCGGACCGGCTGGTGGTTGGCGAGGCGCGTGGCGCTGAGGTGATCGAGTTGCTGACCGCGTTCAATACCGGCCACGAGGGCGGCGCGAGCACCGTGCATGCCAACAGCGCGGTGGAGCTGCCTGCGCGGCTCGAAGCCCTCGGTGCGCTCGGCGGGCTGGAACGGCGGGCGTTGCACAGCCTGCTGGCAGCATCGGTTCAGGTCGCGCTCCACCTGCGACGGTCGAGGGACGGGCTCCGCACGCTGGCCGAGATAGGGCTGCTCCGCCGCGATGGCGACGAGGTGTCCGTCGTGCCGGCCTGGCGCCGCGATGGCGGGCCGGCCGCGGCCTGGAGCGAGTTCCGTGCCCTGCTTGCGGCGCGCGGCGCACGCGGAGTGGGCGTTGGGGCCGCCACCGACACCGAGCACGGCTCGGTGGCTACGCGCGCAACGGCCTGGAGCCGGCCGTGACCGGCGTGGCGATTCTGGTCGTCGCGGCGGCGGTCATGCTGGCTGCGCCAGTCCCGTCCTACGCGTGCCTCCGACTGCGCCGGCTCGGGCCAGAAGGTCGCGTCGGTCTTCCGCAACCGGCTGGGCTCGGGTCGAGGTTGGCCGACCGTCCACTGGTGACGGTGGCAGTCTCCGCCGGGCTCGTCGCCATCATCGGCATCGGCGTGGCCGCGGACTCGGGTGGGGTGTCTGCGCTCGTCGTGCCGGCGGTGGCGGCCGCATCAATCGGCGCCGTGGCCGGTTGGCTGTTGAGCACCGCGGCAGGGGCCCGACGGGAGCGGCGCCTGCTCTCCTCGCTCGGCACGGCCGTTGCCGCGTTGTCGGCGGAGCTACGCGCGGGGCAGCCCGAGCCGGCCGCCTTTCGTGCGGCGGCAGCGACGGTCGAGCCCGAGCTCGCGGTGCTGCTGGCGCGTGCAGCCGACGTCGCTGCCGATGCTGGCGATGTCGCCTCGGCGCTTCGCACGGCAGACGACCAACCGATCCTCCCGGGGGCGGTGCGATCCAGCATGCGGCGAGTCGCGGCGGCCTGGGCGGTGAGCAGAGACTGCGGCGCGTCGGTCGGGTCGGTGCTCGACCATGTCGAGGACGACCTGAGGGCCCATCGCCGGCGAAGCCAGCACATCGAAGCCCAGCTCGCTGGCCCGCGTGCGACGGCCGCCCTGCTGTCGCTGTTGCCGTTGCTCGGCGTCGCTCTCGGCGGCGCCGTCGGTGCTCGTCCGGTCGCGGTGCTGTTCGGCACACCGGCCGGTGAGCTGGCGCTGCTGGTCGGCGTCGCCTTCGGGATAGCCGGTGTCCTATGGACGGCGCGGATCGTACGAGCTGCTGGCAGGAGCCCATGACGACACATCCGCTCATCGTCGCCCTGATACTCGCGGCGCTAGGTGTGGGCCTGCTCGGTCCACGTAGGACCGGACGCCGTTCCTCCGGCCACCGGACCCGCAGCGAGCTGCCGTCTGACTCACCGAGCGCCGGAACGGGGAAGGCCGGGCCGAGGCAGCCGCGGTCGGGGAGCACCGACTCAGGTCAGGACGTGGTTCCGGCAGGCTTCGCGTCGGCCGGCGCTCGAATCGGCTCGGCGTTGGTCACCTGGCTCGCGACCGCGCTCTTGCTCGGCGGCTGGCCCGGCATCGCGCTCGGCGCTGCCGCTGGCCTCGGCGTCGAACGGGCTGTCCGCCGGCTGGAGCCGGCCAGTTTGGCCCGCCGCCGGGCTCGTCGAGCCGCCGAGCTGCCGATCGTGCTGGACCTGCTGGCCGTGTGCCTTCGCACGGGCACGCCGCTCGTGACGTCCTTCGAGGTCGTTGCGTCGGCATTGCCGGGCGCACTGGCCGATGACCTCAGGGTGGTGGCTGCCTTGCAGCGCCTCGGCGCGACTGCTACCGCCGCCTGGGCCGACCATGCCGCCGATCCAGTGCTCCGTCCGGTAGCCGAGGCGGTCGCTCGATCCGCGGAGAGCGGTAGCCGCTTGGCCGACTCGTTCGAGCGGCTAGCCGCGGACTGCCGCGGCGACCTTGCCATCGACGGCGAGATGCGGGCGCGGCGGGCCGGCGTGCTGGCCATGGCTCCGCTGGGTCTGTGCTTCCTGCCATCGTTCGTCTGTCTGGGTGTCGTGCCGCTCGTACTGTCCATCACGGCCGCGGTGCTCGGGTCAGTCCGGTAGAGCCGGTCGATCTCCCAGCGCGTACTAACACAATTCTGCAGTGCTGTCACCTGCTCATCCACAGTAGACAGCGCTGTCCACAGATCTGCCGCATCCATGGTTTCTCGCTCCGGCGCGCCCGAAGGTGGTGCAGAGGACGCCGCGGCTGGCGCGGCGCCTACAAGGCGAGGAGGCCAGACATGCGCAGTTTTCTCCGCCGGCTGCGGGACGACAGCGGGATGGCGACCGCTGAGTACGCGGTGGGCACGATCGCGGCGGTCGCCTTCGCGGCCGTTCTCTACAAGGTCGTCACCAGCGGCAGCGTGCTGAACGCACTCGGCAGGATCATCCGTGCGGCCCTGCAGGTCCACTTATGAGGGGGCGGTGGCGGCAGGCAGATGGGGGGATGGTGACCGCCGAGATCGCGGTCGCGTTGCCGGCTCTGCTGATCCTGGTCATGGCTTCAGTCACCGCCGTCGCGGTGCTCACCGCCCAACTGCGGTGCTTCGATGCCGCGCGAGAGGGTGCCCGTGCTGCCGCCCGCGGCGAGCCACCGGCCGCGACCCGCGACATCGCGAGCCGGGCTGCCCCGCGACACGCCGAGGTGATCGTGACGGCCGCCGGGGATCGGGTGTCGGTGGCCGTCACGACGACCGTCCGACTCCTGTCAGTGCGCGGTCCGTCCATCACGGTCCAAGGCCGCGCGGTCACGGCGGCCGAGCCGGGAGTGACAGGAGGCGGACCATGACCCGGGAACGCGGCAGCGGCACCGTCTGGGTGCTGGCGTTGGGCATAGTGGTCGCGGTCGCTGCGGCGGCCGGCGGTGCATTGAGCCTCGCGGTGACCGCTCGTCATCGAGCCGAGGCTGCTGCCGACCTGGCAGCCCTGGCGGCCGCCGGCGCCTGGATCTACGGGCAGGATCGTGCGTGCGCGACCGCCGCGGGGATCGCCCGGCTGAACGGTTCTGACGTCGTGCGCTGCCGGCTCGCGGGCGACGTCGCGGAGGTCGAGGTAAGGCGGCCCCTACGAGTGGGAGGCATGCAGCGCTGGACGGCTGTGGCGACGGCGCGTGCCGGACCGGCGAGGCCGATCGCTCTGCCGTCAGCAGGCGTAGCCTGCCTGCCAACCGTGACCTGCTCAGCGTCGTTCCGGCCGGTCGTCATGCGCAACGTGCGCGTGGCTGGCAGTCGTCGGGGTCTCCGGCTGGCGACCGCCGATCAGCGGCCTGCGTCGCTGGTGGTTCGCTCACGAGGAGCGCCCGCCGGCTGGTCGACGTTCTCGGCCGACCGTTCGGTCGCGTCGGCCGGCCGGCCGGCGGTGTCGACCGGGGCGTCCTCGGATCGGCTTGCGGGCTCCTCCGTGCTGGCAGTCGGACCTGCAGCCGGCGTCCCGGCCGGGGCCCTCCGCCTCCTCCAGGCGCCCGGTGCCCGGGCCTGGCCGCCCGCCGGAGCGCCCGATCCGACCTGCTGCGTGAGCCGCTGGTTCTCCCGCCGCAGCACCCTGCGTTCCTGCTGCAGTCGGCGTCCCCGGCGAGCCCCTGCCATCAGCAGGAACAGCCCGGCCACGCCGACAAGCGTGGTCAACATCCCGGCGACGAAGACCGCGCCCACCGAGATGTTGGAGATCGTCGTCCCCCACAGGTCAGTCTCGATGGCACCCGTGTTGCTCGTCACGACCGCCGCGGTCAACACGCCGGCGGCAACGAGCAGGATCAGACCGAGCACCGCCACGGTCATCAGCCCCTTTCGAATTGGGAGCGACCTCCCACGTGTCACATACCCCGCGGCGGCTGCGGACATGCGAAAGCGATGCGACCCGCATCTGGCGGGCGGCTCCGGTTGGTCGCGGGCGGGCGTCACCCGTGCAGCGCGGCGAGGACGACGTCGAGCAGGCGCACCGCGCCCGCCTTGTCGAGCGGTTCGTTCCCGTTGCCGCACTTGGGCGACTGGATGCACGACGGGCAGCCCGATTCGCACTCGCAGGCGGCGACCGCGGCGCGGGTTGCCTGCAACCAGGCCTCGACTCGGTCGTATCCGCGCGACGCGAAGCCCGCCCCGCCCGGATGGCCGTCGTAGACGAACACGGTGACACGCCCAGTGTCCTCGTGCAGAGCCGTCGACACTCCGCCGATGTCCCAACGGTCGCAGGTGGCGAAGAGGGGAAGGAGACCGATCGCGGCATGCTCTGCAGCGTGGGCCGCCCCGGGCACATCCACGATGTCGAGGCCCGCCCTCGCGAGTGCCGAATCGGGCAACGAATACCAGACTGCCCGAGTCCGTAACTGACGGGCGGGGAGGTCGAGCGGTGTCTCGTCCAGCACCTCGCCGGTCGCGATCCTGCGGCGGAGATAGGAGATCACCTGGTTGGTGACGTCAACAGTGCCGAACTGGAAGGAGACGTCGCCGACCTTGCGCTCGCGCAGCGTCGAGACGATCCGGATGTCGGTGGTGTCGCGTGCGGTGGTGGTCCAGGCTGGGTCCTCGGCGTGTACGAGCGCCACCGCTTCCGCCAGGTCGAGCCGCTCGACGACGTGGGAGCTGCCCTGGTGCAGGTAGACCGCGCCCGGGTGGACGGTGCTGTGCGCGGCCCAGGCGTCGACCGTGCCCAGCATTCGGCCGGTCTCGGCCTCGACCACCCTGATGGGCTCCCCGCCGGTGCCCCGAATGTCGACATCGGGCCGGCCGCGGCCGGTCCAGTACCAGCCAGTGGGTCGGTGCCGGAGCTGTCCCCGGCGGACCAGATCGGGCAGCAGCTCCCGAGCGACGTCGCCGAACAGGTCCAGGTCACTGTCCGTCAGCGGCGGCTGCTCGGCGGCCGCGCAACACAGCTGTGGGCCGAGCACGTACGGGTTGTCCGGATCCAGCACCGTGGCTTCCACCGGCCGGCCGAAGAGCGCCTCCGGATGATGCATGAGGTATGTGTCGAGCGGATCGTCGCGCGCAACCAGCACGGCAAGGGCGTCCTGGCGGTCCCGGCCGGCGCGTCCGGCCTGCTGCCAGAGAGAGGCCAGCGTGCCGGGGAAACCGGCCAGCACAACGGCGTCCAGGCCCGAGATGTCGACACCCAGCTCGAGGGCGTTTGTAGCAGCCACGCCAAGCAGCTCGCCGCTGGCTAGGAGCCCGCTGAATTGGGCCGGCTGTGCTGGTCGTCGGCCGCGGGCCGTGGCGCTGCCTGTCTGGCTGTTCGGGGGTGTGTGGTGTGGCGGTTGGCGCAACACAGCGGTCGGGGTGTCG
>Ga0137371_10005320_pt1 | contig 10061 bp, 10 predicted proteins | sample SagtaG_7_FD_104919 | JGI IMG/M metagenome (GOLD analysis project Ga0137371, IMG submission 104919) | Vadose zone soil microbial communities from Sagehorn Ranch, Mendocino, California, USA - Sage1_R_40_16 metaG | ecosystem: Environmental > Terrestrial > Soil > Vadose zone | place: USA... | reverse complement strand
TTAATAACTACGCCAAAACCGGCGAAGCGATTGGCGAACAAACCATCGTCCACGGCTACGTTCTCGATGGCAACGGTCAACCGGTGTCCAACACGCTCGTCGAGGTGTGGCAGGCGAATGCGGGTGGACGCTATCGACATCGCAACGACACCTATATCGCGCCGATAGACCCTAATTTCGGCGGCTGCGGGCGAATGTTGACTGACGAACACGGCTATTACTTTTTTCGAACGGTCAAACCGGGCGCTTATCCCTTTCGCAATCACGTCAACAGCTGGCGGCCAGCCCACATCCATTTCTCCGTATTCGGGACCGGCTTCGCGCAGCGGCTAATTACCCAGATGTATTTCGAAGGCGACCCGCTCATCCCTTACGATTCGATCATCGCAACCATCCCTGACAAATCGGCTGCGGACCGTTTGACTGCCAGGCTCGACCTCAACGCGTCGCGGCCGCTGGAATGCCTCGCTTACCGCTTCGACATCGTGCTGCGCGGACGCCGTCAAACCTTGTTCGAAAACAAATTGCAGGGGAGCTAGCCAATGATACCGACCCCATTCGTACTTTCCTGCCTGCCTGAGACACCGTCGCAAACAGCAGGCCCTTACGTTCACATAGGCCTAATTCCAAATCAGGCAGGCTTCGATATATTCCAAAATAATTTCAGCGGCGACATCGCCGGTCCGGATGTCGCGGGCCAGCGCATCGTCATTGAGGGAAAAATCTTCGATGGCGCCGGCCACCTAGCTAAGGATGTCCTGGTAGAGACATGGCAGGCGAATGCGGCCGGCCGATATAATCATCCTGCCGATAACCAGAATAGATCACTCGATCAGAACTTCCGCGGCTGGGCCCGGACAGGCACAGACTTCGGCACGGGACTTTATACAATTCGAACCATTAAGCCGGGAAGCGTGGTCGGCCGTAAAGGCCGCAAAGCAATGGCACCTCATGTAAATTTTTGGCTGGCTTCTCGCGGCATCAATATTGGCCTAGCCACGCGTATGTATTTTGGCGACGAGGAAGCGGCAAATTCCCAAGATCCGGTGCTGAACATCATCGAGCAACCAGAGCGGCGCCGAACGCTGATCGCGGCCCGGTCTGAGCGAGACGGTGCGATCGTCTACACATTCGACATCTATCTTCAGGGCGATCGGGAGACGGTGTTCTTCGACATCTGAAGATTCTCGGTTGCGTTGATGAACCGACCAATTTGTCGATCAAGCCACCGATAGAAGGGAGAATAATTTGGCAGCAGACAAAGAGAACTTAGCATCTGTAAAGCCGGGCAAGCCGCCGGCCGATTGTCCAGTGCTCGGAACATGGCGGCTGCGCACCTACGTTCGCGAACGATTGTCCGACGGTCAGCGTCACAATCAGTTCGGCGAAGCGCCAGTCGGCTATATCGGTTACGCGCCCGACGGAAGGATGTACGCAATCTTCACGCGAGACGACCGTGTCGTGCCTCGCGACGTAGTGCCCACCGATGAAGAAGGCGTGCAGTTGCTCGGTACAATGGTCGCCTATGCCGGCACGTTCTCCTTGGGGGAGAATGTCGTGGTTCATCACATCGACACTTCGTGGAATCAGGCATGGACCGGCACCGATCAGATACGGCACTTCGTGCTGGAGGGAGATACGCTGACGATCACAACCGCTCCCTACAAGAGTTACCTGGATGGCACCATGGGCCGATCAATCCTCGTGTGGAGCAAGGTCGAGTGATGCCGCATTCCCCAGCTCCAAGAGATTTGCGATGAACGATCTATTTGGAATCCAAGGATTGCATGTGCTGGTTACCGGTGGCTCAAGCGGTCTTGGGCGGTTTTTTGCAACCTTTCTTGCGGCGCGGGGGGCGCGCGTGACCGTTGGTGCGCGCCGCGCAGGAGCTTTGACCAAAACTGTCGATGACATCGCCGCTGCCAAGGGCCAAGCCCAAAGCGTGGTGATGGACGTCACCGTCGGTGCGAGCATCGCGAGCGCGTTGGACACCGCTGAAGCGCGTTTCGGTCCAATTCAAATTGTTATCAACAACGCTGGTGTTACGGCGACACGCCCAGCGCTGCAACAGGACGAGTCCGATTGGTACAAGGTAATCGACACCAACCTAAAAGGGGTCTGGCTGGTAGCGCAGACAGCCGGGCGTCGAATGGTAGCGTACAAGGTGAAAGGCTCGATCGTCAACGTAGCCTCGATCTTGGGCCTGCGGGTGGCAAGTTCCGTCGCTCCATATGCGATTTCGAAGGCTGGCGTTGTGCAGATGACCAAGGCCCTGGCCCTGGAATGGGCGCGCTATGGCATTCGCGTCAACGCGCTCGCTCCGGGATATTTCGAGACAGAACTCAACGACGATTTCTTTCAGGAGGCTGCCGGGCAGGCGCTGATCAAGCGGATTCCACAGAGGCGACTTGGCGAACTGCGGGAGCTCGAAGGGCCGCTTCTGCTGCTGGCTTCAGAGGCCGGTTCATACATGACCGGAAGCGTGATCGTCGCCGACGGCGGTCACGTGGTTTCGACCCTATGAGCGATGGTTTCATTAAAAGGGACTAGCGAATTGGCAAAGTGCGACATTTGCGGAAAATGATGTGGGGATCCAATGAATAAGAACGACACGCACCCTTTCGAGACGAACTTGGATCGACACCCGTCCAACTACATACCATTGTCGCCAGTCAGCTTTTTGACCCGCGCCGCAAGCGCTTTCGCCGACAAGGTGGCAGTGATCGACGGCGCGCGTCGATATACTTTTGCGCAGCTCCTTGATCGCTGCGTCCGGTTCGCATCCGCACTTGCGCAGCTTGGGGTCAAACGACTCGATACCGTGGCGATCATTGCATCGAATATTCCGGAGATGATCGAAGCGCATTTTGCCGTGCCGATGCTTGGCGCCGTACTCAATCCACTGAATACCCGCCTTGATGCTGCAAATGTCGCTTTCTCGCTCATGCATGGAAACGCCAAGGTTTTGATCGTCGATATGGAATATTCACCGTTGATTCGGCAAGCGCTGCAACAAGTGGATCGAGAGATCGTCGTCATCGATATCGCTTCGGCTGATTCACCGGCCGCGCCACTCGGTAAGCACGCCTACGAGGCACTCCTCGCTTCCGGCGATCCGGGTTTCAACTGGCCGGGCGTCACCGACGAATGGCAGTCGCTATGCCTGCTCTATACCTCTGGGACCACCGGCGACCCAAAAGGCGTCGTGTATAGTCACCGTGGCGCCTACCTTTCGGCGCTCGGCAACGGTTTCAGCTTCGGACTCACCTTCGACAGTGTTTATCTTTGGACACTGCCGATGTTTCACTGTTCCGGGTGGTCTTATCCGTGGGCAGTTGTCGCCGCTGGCGGAACGCAAGTATGTCTTCGCAAAGTCGAGCCTGCACAGATCTTCCGACTGATCGCGGAGCATCAGGTCACCCATCTCTGTGGCGCTCCGATCGTACTGAATATGCTGGCTCACGCGCCCGCCGATCAGAGAGTACAGTTCCGGCACACGGTGACGATTGCAACCGGTGGCGCGGCGCCGCCCTCCGCCGTCTTCCGGTCCATGGAAGCCCTCGGCTTCCGGGTTACTCATCTTTATGGGGCCACCGAAACCTACGGGCCCGCGACCTCTTGCGTCTTCCAGCCCGAATGGAACGCGCTGCCTGATGACGAGCGCTTTGCCAGAATGGCGCGGCAAGGCGTTGCCTATCCGATGGTCGAGGCCGCGATCGTCGCTGATCCCAAGACAATGGCCCCAGTTCCACGCGATGGGACGAAAGTTGGCGAGATTATGCTGCGCAGCAATACCGTAATGAAAGGGTACCTCAAAAACGAGGCCGCCACGGCAAAAACGCTTGTCGGAAACTGGTGCCTCTCAGGCGATCTCGCAGTTTGGCATCCGGATGGTGCGATCGAGATCAAGGATCGCTCCAAGGACATCATCATCTCTGGCGGAGAGAATATCTCGAGTCTTGAGGTGGAAGAGGTACTCACCCAGCACCCTGCCGTCATGTTGGCGGCAGTCGTCGCACGTCCTGATGAAAAATGGGGGGAGACGCCCTGCGCATTCCTTGAACTCAAGCCCGGCGCGCTGCGACCCGACGACAAGGAGGTCACAGCCTTTTGTCGAGCGCGCTTGGCGCGCTTTAAAGTCCCCAAGACCTTCGTCTATGGCACATTGCCCAAGACATCGACCGGGAAGATTCAGAAGTTCATGCTCCGTGAAAAGGCAGGCGCTTTGTGAAAGAACGGCGCCAGACCGATAATGCGGAGAAAGCCCTCGGGCGAGGGCCGCGGCGGTTCCTCGACCATGCCGCATAAGCGCAATCCCGTTGCCGCCGCGAGTGCGGTCGCTGCAGCCACCATGGCACCCAATCTGGCAGCAACGATTTTTGCCGCTCAAGTGCAAGATCACGAGCGCAGCGCCGGTCCCTGGCACGCAGAATGGCCGACATTGCCGATGCTGCTGCTTGTCACCTCTGGCGCGCTCGCTTCCATTGTCGACATTGCCGAAGGCCTGGAAGTTGATGTGGCGCGTATGCGCGCCAATCTCGACGAAACCCACGGCCTGATCATGGCGGAAGCGGTGGCGATGGCGCTGGCGGAAAAGATCGGCAAACGCGAGGCCCATCACCTCGTGGAAACCGCCAGCAAGAAGGCCGTCACCGAAAGAAAGGGCCTGAGCGAGGTGCTGACAAAGGATCCAAAGGTCACCGCGCACCTGAGTGAGGAGAAAATCGCCAAATTGTTTGAGCCGATGGCCTATCAGGGAGTGTCACAGGCCCTGATCGATCGCCTACTCGCCTCGCTCGACGATAAATAGGAAATTTGGAGAAACTTTCGATGCCGATGATCGACGCCGATGGATGCCTGATTAACGTATCCGTCGAAGGCCGTGACGATGGCCCCACGCTGATGTTGTCGAATTCGCTGGGCTGCACCTTGCAGATGTGGGAGCCGCAGATGAAGGCGCTCACCCAGGTGTTTCGCGTGATTCGCTACGACCGGCGCGGCCACGGCAAATCCAGCGCGCCGCCCGGCCCCTACTCCATGGAGCGCTTCGGCCGCGACGTGCTCGCGATCCTCGACGATCTCAACATCGAGAAGGTACACTGGTGCGGGCTGTCGATGGGCGGCATGATCGGACAGTGGCTGGGAGCCAACGCGCCTGAGCGAATGGGCAAGATCATTCTTTCCAACACCGCCTGCTACTATCCCGATCCGACCAACTGGCTAAACCGCATCAAGGCGGTGAAGGAAGGCGGCATCGCGGCGGTCGCCGACACCGTGATCGCGGGCTGGCTCACGGCGGATTTCAGGGAACGCGAACCACAGACAACCGCGAACATGAAGGCCATGCTGCTCGCCACCCCGGTGCAAGGCTACCTCGCGTGCTGCGAAGCGCTCAGCACGCTCGATCAGCGTGCGTTCCTGCCGAAGATAAACAGTCCGACGCTGGTGATCGCCGGACGTCACGACACGGCAACCCCGGTTGCAGCAGGAGAGTTCATCCGCAGCCAGATCCCGAGCGCTTCCCTAACGATCCTCGACGCCGCACATATTTCCAATGTCGAGCAGCCACACGCCTTCACCGACGCGGTGATCGGCTTCCTGACGCAACACTGAATCCGAGGCCAGCCATGGATGACCGAAAACGCAGCGACGACGGTATGGCTCAGCGCCGCAAGGTGCTGGGCGACGCCTGGGTCGATAAATCGATCGCGGGCAAGAATTCGTTCAACGCCGATTTCATCGATTTGATCACGCGCCATGCCTGGGGCGAAATCTGGACCCGGCCGCATTTCGATCATCGCACCCGGCGTGTGCTGGTGATCGGGACTATGGTCGCGCTCGGACAATGGGACGAGTTCCGCCTTCACGTCCGCGCAGCCCTTACCGAGGGCGGCTTTACGCCCGACGATATCAAGGAAATATTGCTGCAGCAGGCGATCTATTGCGGCGTGCCGGCCGCCAACCACGCGGTCAAGGAGGCCTCCGCGGTACTCGAGGAATTGGGGCTGCTGAAGGGATAGATCGTCTACGTTCGTGTGCGATCGATCCGCGCAGTTCCGTCGCTTCGAGAAATTGACAATTTTGTCTCGCTGCTGCCCATCAAACATGATTGATCCCGGAGCCCAACATGAACCGTATCGTCTACGTGCTGAACGGTCCCAACCTGAATCTGCTCGGCAAACGCCAACCCCACATCTACGGTCACGAAACTCTTGCCGCTGTCGAGGCCGATTGCCGCAAGGTCGCCGGAGAGTTTGGACTTGACCTTCGCTTTCACCAGTCGAACCGTGAATACGAGATCATCGACTGGATTCACGAGGCAAGGGAAGTTGCATGTGGCATCGTGATCAATCCTGCCGCATTCACCCATACGTCGGTTGCAATCCTCGACGCGCTAAATACCTTTGAGCCGCCGATCATCGAAGTTCACATTTCGAACGTCCACAAGCGCGAGGAATTTCGCCACCACTCCTATGTATCCCTTCGCGCCGACGGCGTAATCGCGGGGCTGGGAACCCAAGGGTACACGCTGGCGCTGCGGCGTCTTGCGCACTTACTCGACAAGACCGACGCAAAATGAGTTGGGTTTCGGACGTGCTGCGTCCCATCGGGATCAGCTCAGGGCGTCATCGCGGCTTTGCAAGGATCGAACTTTTGGAAAACAATTTTGAGAAAAGGAAAATCCCATGACGATCAGCGGACGCACGAAGCTCATTGCCCATCTCGGTTATCCGACCGAGAGCTTTAAGGCACCGATGATTTACAATCCATATTTCGAGAAATACAAAATTGACGCCGTTGTCGTTCCGATGGGCTGCAAAGCCGAGGACTACCCTGCGTTTCTCAAGCTCTTGTTCAAGCTTTCCAATATCCACGGCTCGCTTGTCACCATGCCACACAAGGTGACCACAATCCCGTTGCTAGATGAGGTGATGACCACCGCGAGAGTCGCGGGCTCGTGCAATGCGATCCGCCTTGGCCCAGGCGGCACCCTCGTTGGCGATATGTTCGATGGCGAAGGCTTTGTTCGCGGTGTTCTACGCAAGGGCCGAGTGTTGGAAGGTGCGCGAGTGCTCGTGGTCGGGTGCGGCGGCGTCGGCTCTGCGATTGTGGCATCGATGGCCGGGGCTGGCGTGGCAGAGCTTGCTCTGTTCGACGCCCACGCCCCGACAATGAAAACTTTGGCGGAGCGTTTGCGAGCTTATTATCCGGCGTTGAAGATCGAGGTCGGCTCCAAGGATCCGGCTGGCTTTGATGTTATCGTCAATGCGACGCCGCTCGGCATGAAAGAGGAAGACCCTTTGCCGATGGACGTTACTCGAATCTCGCCCTCGGCGTTCGTCGGCGAAGTCGTGATGAAGCAGGAAATCACGCCGTTTCTGGCGGCAGCACGGGCGCTTGGTTGCGAAATTCAGGTCGGCACCGACATGCTGTTCGAGCAGATTCCGGCTTATCTTGAGTTCTTTGGCTTTCGCACGACCACGCCGGACGAGCTTCGGGCCGTCGCGCAGATCAACTATTGAGCGCGTCTCCCCTTAGGTACGGGCGCGCCGTGCAAAGCCCAGACCACTTAAGGCAGCTGCGCTAGAAACCGTACTGCCACGTCATGCACGTGACGAGCGACTGACTCCGCGCCCTCCAGACCTGCCATCTGTTGCATGGGCACTTCGAGGGCAATTTGGGTGTCATCTGGCATTGCCCTTAAAATCGGCGCGATATCGATACAACCCTCTCCGGGCGGCAGGCGCTCCGCGCGTGCAGTATGCAGAAGTCCCTCGATCGTGGTTGGTTTCCCTGCAGGGGCATCACAGAGATGCATCATGGGAAGCCAATGGGTCGGGATGGAGCCGATCTGGCTCAGCGAACTGTCCGAGCGATCAAAATGCAGCGTATCAACAAGAATGCCGACATTCGGGCAGGAGGCGGCACCTACAACCTTAGCTGCGGTTTCGAGGTCCGGCACCGTGGTCCAGGGAAAAAATTCCAGCAGTGCAGAAAGCCTATAACGCTCCGCTAGGATCGCGATGCCAGCGAGGCTGTCGGAAAGGCGCGTATGGTCGTGGTCATAGGGCGCCGTGATGACGTGGCGAGCGCCGAGCGACGCTCCGGCCGCAATAAAGGACTCCAGCGCAGGGATATTGATCTCCGGGGTGATTTTGACGAACTCGATGTCCGAGAGCAGCAGACCCGTGTCCGCCAGCGCTGCCTTGGTCTCGCGCATCATGACCGCGTCGTCCATAATCGGATAACCGGGGCTATCGTCGGTCACGGCGATCAACCGCAGGCCGACCCCCCGATAGCCAATTCGCGCCGCCACTCGCACCATCTCGGGTGGAGGAAGCGCCAACACGGTAAGGTGCGCAAGGGACAAGTCAGAACGCAGAGTGACATCCTCTCAAAGTAATGACTTTTCATTGCGGATGTGCCCCACGCCAGGCTCGGGGGATGGTCAACGGCCGTGATTCCCGCGTCTGAGCAGCAAGGCGAACAGCGGCATTGGCGGCTCCAAATCCCTCATAGTTCCGCCGCTGGACAATTTCGAAGAAAAACCGCTCGTCGAAAGTGTGTGTATAAATCTGGAAGAATTCGCCATCGCCTTCTCGTTCGTACAATATCTGGTTGTCGCGAACGGCTGCCATCGTCGCGGCATCGAGATCGTATTTGGCTTCGATGTCGTCGTAGTAGTTTTCGGGAATCTTCAAGAATTGCGCGCCGCGCGCACGCATGTCCGCCACGGTTGCGAAAATGTCGGCGCATGAAAATGCGACATGTTGGACTCCGGAGCCGAAAAATTCATTGATGAAGCGGGTCGACAGCGTGCGTGTTGCCGACGAACCGTTGAGAATCACGCGCAGGGCTTGATTGTTGTTGATGAGGGCCTGGCTCTGCACCAGTCCCGCCGGATCAGCGATCTCCATCTGCGGCAGACGCCGCAGATCAAGAATCCCCGTGTAGAACAACAGCCAAGACAACATCTCGTCATAAGGCATCGACTGCGAGATGTGATCGACCGCGTTGAGGCGGTCGGCGGCCGCATCACTGCGCAGCGCTTCGAAGTCGGTATCCCAGTTCTTGCCGGAGGCCTCAAGAAAATAGAGCAGGCTGCCGCCGACGCCCCGAATTGCAGGAATTTCCAGTTCTCCGGGGCCAACGGGTTGATAGAAAGTGCGCGCCTTGAGCGCTTCCGCGCGGGTCATGGTTTTGCCGACGTCATCGACATCGATCGCGACCGCGCAGACGCCGGCGCCATGAGTGATGTAGTGCGAATGCGCAAAGCCATCGGACTCGCAATTGATGACCAGCTCGATGTTGCCTTGCGACCACCGTTCGACGTCCTTGCTGCGATGGGAACCGGTTTTGCGAAAGCCGAGCTGGCCGAATAGCGCGGACAGATCCTTGGCTTTGGCTTCACCGACGGCAAATTCGATGAATCCGACGCCGCCGCTGCGCGCTTTCGGCTGCAGCCTCGCCGCCGATGCGTTCGGTGATTTTTCAGCAAGCTGATCCTCCAGCAGAATCAGGGAACGCAGCCCGTCTATCGCGGTTCGGACCGCCGAGCCGGAACGAAACTGATCGTTGAATATCTCTAACGAGAGCGGACCGGCATACCCGGTCCTTAGCACGGCCTCCATGAAATCGGACACCGGCAGATCGCCTTGACCCGGAAAGCAGCGGAAATGCCGGCTCCAGGATAGTACATCGAGTCCGAGTTTCGGCGCGTCCGCGAGTTGGACAAGGAAGATCTTGTCCGCTGGAATCGACTCGATTGCATTAACCGGGAAAGCCGGCGCCAGCGCGTGGAAACTGTCGAGAATGACCCCGATTGATTTGTGATCGGCGCGACGCACAATCTCCCAGGCGTCGCGATAGTCGTTGACGTGCCGGCCCCAGGCCAGCGCCTCGAAGCCGATCCGCAGGCCGCGCGGCGCCGCGAGTTCGCCAAGGGCACGGAAATCTCCAGCAGCGCGATCAATGCCCCCCAATGATGCCGGCGAAACATTGCTGCAGACCAGCAGCAAATCTGTCTGCAATTCCTGCATCAGGTCGAACTTGCGTTCGGC
>Ga0137371_10005315_pt1 | contig 10064 bp, 10 predicted proteins | sample SagtaG_7_FD_104919 | JGI IMG/M metagenome (GOLD analysis project Ga0137371, IMG submission 104919) | Vadose zone soil microbial communities from Sagehorn Ranch, Mendocino, California, USA - Sage1_R_40_16 metaG | ecosystem: Environmental > Terrestrial > Soil > Vadose zone | place: USA... | reverse complement strand
TCCCACGGCGATCGCGACCGGCGCGCAGGTCAACGACGAGTTGTCGAAGATCGACGCGTACTACATCGGCCACAAGAGCAAGCTGAAGGGCATGTTCGCGGTGGATGCCGGCTCGACCCAGGGCGTCGGCCAGGTGATCCAGAAGCACAGCGCCAAGATCCCCGGCGGAGGCTACGACCTGCTGCCGACGACGTTGAAGCTGATCCAGTCCGGTCATCTGATGTTCACGATCGACCAGCAGCCGTACCTGCAGGGGTTCGACCCGGTGATGCAGCTCTTCCTCGCGAAGCTCTCCGGCGGCCTCGTCGCTCCCTCGGACACGAACACCGGTCTGCTCTTCGTCACGAAGGCGAATGTGAAGCCGTACCTGACGACGACCAGTCGCTACGAGGGCAGCTCCAAAGCGCAGAAGTACCCCGTGACGTAGCCGCCGATGGCGGTAGCCAACGCCCAGGCACCTACACCGCGGCGCGCCGGCCTCGGCTGGCGCGTCGCAGGCGCGTTTGCCCGGCGCCGTGAAGCGAGCATCTTCATCGTCGCAGTCGGCCTTGCGGTCTACTTCGCGGTGTCGTCGAGCGCGTTCTACGACAAGGACAACATCAAGAACATGGCGGAGTCGCTCGCGCCGATCGCGCTGATCTCGGCCGGCGAGGTCATGCTGCTGATCTGCGGCGAGATCGATCTCTCGGTAGGTCGCGTCTTCGCCCTCTCGCCGATCATCATGTACACCGTCTCCTCACCGGACGCGCACAACCAGTCGATCTGGCTGGGCGCGTTCCTCGGCCTCCTCGCCGCAGCGGGAGTCGGTCTCGTCAACGGGGCGATCACGACGTTGCTACGCGTGCCGTCGTTCATCACGACGCTCGGCATGCTGTTCTTCCTCAACGGGATCAACCTCCGCGTCTCCGGCGGCTCACAGGTGACGACACCGGGCGGCGGGCACTTCCAGGCGATCACCGGCGGCTACAAGCTCTTCTTCAACTCCGAGTTCTACTGGGCGATGGTCCTCGTCATCGTCGTCCAGCTCGTCCTCAGCCGCACCCGCTGGGGTCTGCATACGGTGGCTACGGGTGGCAACCTGATCGGCGCCAGCGAGAGCGGCGTCAACGTGCGGGCGATCAAGATCGGCAACTTCGTAGTTGCCAACGTCCTCGCAGGGCTCGCCGGGATCCTCGACTCGGAGCGGATCACGTCGATTCAGCCCCTGCAGGGCGGCCCGGACATCATGTTCCTCGCGGTGGCCGCGGCCGTGATCGGCGGCACCTCGCTGCTCGGCGGCTCCGGCACGGTGATCGGCGCGCTCTTCGGCGTCGGCGTGCTGATCATCCTCCAGAACGGCTTCAACATCCTCGGCGTCAACGCGTTCAACTTCGACCTGATCATCGGCCTGGCGATCCTCGGCTCGATGGTGTTGAACATCCAACTCACGCGACTGAAGAATCTGGGGAGGCTGCAATGAGCGAGGCCGCGGAGGTCCTCCGCGCCGAGCACGTCGCGAAGCGCTACGGCGCGGTGGTCGCGCTGCGGGACGTGACGATGTATCTGAAGCAGGGAGAGGTCCTCGGCCTCGTCGGCGACAACGGCGCGGGCAAGTCGACGCTGATCAAGATCCTAACGGGCTATCTCCGACCGGACTCCGGCACGATCTACGTCAAGGGCGAGGAGGTGCAGCTCCGGTCCGTCGACCACGCTCGCTCGCTCGGCATCGACACGGTCTACCAGGACCTCGCGCTCGTGCCGGGCCTGTCCGTGTACCACAACATGTTCCTGAAGCGCGAGCTCGTCAACGGCGTGGGCCCGCTCCGCTGGCTCAACAACCGCGAGATGAAGAAGCGCTCTCGAAGCTATCTCGACGACATCGGCATCACGACGCTCCGCTCGGTCGACGCCGAGGTCGCGATGCTCTCGGGCGGCCAGCGGCAGGCGATCGCGCTCGCGCGCTCCACCCACTCCGGCGGGACGATCCTCCTGCTCGACGAGCCGCTCGCCGCCATGGGCGCACGCGAGGGCAGGCAGATCCTCGACCTGATCCGGGAGCTCAAGCAGCGCGGGGACGTGGCGATGATCCTCATCGCGCACAACTACCTGCAGGTCTTCGAGGTCGCCGACCGCGTCAACCTGGTGCGGAACGGCGAGATCATCCTCGACAAGCCCACGGCGGAGAGCTCGGCCGAGGAGCTGACGGAGATCGTCGCGCGCGAGTACCGGACCAGCACGTAGGCCACGCGCGTGAAACCACTCGCTCAGCTCGACGTCTGGTTCGTCGCCGGAAGCCAGGACCTCTACGGTGCGACGGTCCTGCAGCAGGTCGACGAGCACGCCCGTCGGGTCGCCGAGGCGCTCGACGCGGCGGACGCGATCCCCGTCCGGGTCGTGCCCCAGCCCGTGTCGAGGAGTCCGGAATCGATCCGGGCACTGTGCCTCGAGGCGAACGCGTCCGCCCCGTCTTCCGGCTCTCGGCCCAGAGCTAGCCGCACCAGCAGTGCGCCCCGCGGCGGCGGTACGGCCGCCGCGGGGCGGGCAGCGCGCTTCACCCGGCCGACGACGGAAAGGAGTGCAGTCGACTCGTCAGGGTGACGTTGACGGAGCGGCGCAGGAGTCGAACCTACCCAGCGACTGAGCCGGACCGGCTTTCGCGGAGCCCTGGGCCAGCGTGCTTTTATGCGAGCCGGCCCGCCTCATGCTCGATGAATCGAGTGCGACTCCGTCAGCGTCAGGCGGTCGGGCTGGTCGGAAGTATTGGCGCACGTCTGGGCGTTCATTGTCCCTCAGAGCGTTCATGCGTGATCGGTACGTCCGCATGTCACGGTGCAACTTGCGCTGGCGAGAGTCTGGGATGCCGAGAGGGCCGACCGCAGCTCGATAGCCGACGCACAAAAAACGCACAAACGTCTGTCGGGTATGTCGTCGAAGTACGTCGAATGAAGCCGTCGAAACGGCGGCTGAGCAGGGAAAGTAGGGGAGAGGGAGAGGTCGTCGCCGTCAGAGAACCCGCTCGACAAGCTGGGGGCCACTGGTTCGAGCCCAGTACCGCCGTTGAAAGTCCCTGCAAATACGCGACTTCCGGTAAGCGTTCAGTCGCCTGCCGGGCGTGATCGGGTCCGTGTGGAGCCGGTTTTCCAGCCTTCGCGCAAAGAACCGGCTCCAACTCGCCAGGGGCCCGCGACAGCGCGACGAATGGGCGGGGTGTGGAGCGCTCAAAGGCGCGCCCGACGCCGCTCAGGAGATGCGGATGAGCAGGGTGCGGCGGAGTGTGTGCGGGTCGATGCGGATCACGTCGTAGCCGGTTGCCGGTCTGGCGGCGGGTGCGATGACGGTTGCGACCCAGACGGCGTTTGGCTTGACGTTGATGGCGTCGGCGATGCCGGGTACGTCGACGCGCCCGGTCACGCGGCCGGTACGAGGGTCGAGGCGCTGGACGGTGGTGTGGGCGCGGCCGGAGTTGTTGAGCGCCCAGAGCGCACTGTCGCCGGCGGCGAGGTCGTGCTGGAAGCCACCGAGCCTGAGCCGACCGGTGTAGAGCGCGCGGATCTCGCCGGTGCGTTCGTCGATGCGGAGCACCGAGGCGGTTTGGGGGAGCCAGGCTGCGCCCGCGCCGGTGCTGATGTCGCCGAGCTGCGCGTGGATGACACGGTGGATCCGTCCGGTCGAGTCGATGTGCAGCAGCCATTGATCAGTGGAGATCCAGCAGCCGCTGCTGTCGGCGGCCATCCGCCCGGCGTCCCGAATCTTCCAGACGCGTTCGAGGCGGCCGTCCAGACTGAAGCGTGCGATCTCGGTGCTGCCGGCGGAGCCGATCAGCGCCCAGACGCCGCCGGTGCCGGCGGCGACGTACTGGACCGAGCGGTCCGGTTTGCGCCAGACCACGCGGACCTTGTGTGAGCGTAGGTCGATGCGGCTGAGGGTTCCCCAGACGTAGCCGTTCTCGACGCTGGCGACCCAGGCGGCGCCGCCTGCGAGCGTGACGCTGAGCGGATACGGCGCACCCACCAGCGGGGGCGTTGAGAGCGTCCGGCCGGTGCGTGCATCGAACTCGTGCACTCCTGCCTCGCCGACGAACCAGAGACGAGAGCTGCCGACAGCAAGGTCGACGAAGTCGCCACCCGCGCGCGCGGCCGCCGGAGCGAGCAGGATCGCGACGAGTAGAAGCAGCGCAGCTCGATAGGAGCGGCGCAGCAGACTTGCCGCGCCCGTCCGCGAGGGAGAGGCGAGCATCGTCATGAGCGGAAGTCGCTGCGCCAGTCGGCGAGCGCCCGCTCCCGTGTGGAACGGTGGGGGAGCATCTTCGCGAGCGAGTTGAGGCTGCTAGCCGCGCGTGTGCGGGTGTCGAGGATGGCGAGCGTGCCGTCGCTGGAGCTGTAGAGCAGGCTCGAACCGTGCCAAGTGAGGTTCGCGCCGACTGCGCAGCCGCTCGGGCCGAGGTGGTGCTGGTAGATGGGCTGCGCCAGGGTGGCGCCCGCCCTGAGCAGATAAACGATGGCGGTGCTCGAGCGCGCACCGGGATGCGCATCGCTGAGACGGAAGGCAAAAGACCTGCCGTCGGGCGAGACGGAGACGCCGGCGTCCGAGTCGAGCTGGGGCGAGCTCCACTCGGCTTTGGCGATCACGGTGCCGTCGCATCTGGTGGCGGTGATCGAGTGGGGACCTCCGAACACGAGCAGGTTCGGCCGAGCGATGCTGAGCATCCCGTCGATGTGGGCGAGCGTGCGTTTGAGCTCGACGCGAGTGCCTTGTGCGGCCGCGAGGCGCCGGCCGGGTGTGACGTAGTAGAGGGTGTTCGTTTGCTCGTCGAAGCGGTAGCCGTTGTGCGGCCGGTAGCGGAAGCGGCGCAGGGTTGTTCCCATGGGCGAGACGAGCGTGATCGTGCGGGCGCCGGTGACGATCAGATCGCCGCTGCTAGTGAAGCTGAACGGGTAAAGGCCGCGCCCGCGGGCAACGAGCCGCTCAGCGCCGTGCAGATCAGTGAGGAAGACCCGGCGGGCGGTAGGAGGCAAACGCGAACGCGTGCGGGCCGAAGGCGACGCCGCCGCCGTCGCGCGGATAGAGCCCGGTCGAGCGCCAGGCGACGCGGCCACGTAGCAGGAGAAGCAAGCGTCCCGTGTGGGTGCGGCGGATGTCGAGATGGGCGCCGTAGGGGCGGCCGGTTCCGCTGCCGTGCTTGGCGAGCCAGTGGCGCGGCAGCCGGCTGACCTGCCCGTCGGGCGCGAGCCGGAAGCTGCCGCAGCTCGTCCAGAGCACGATCGGCGCCGGCACTGCTGGGCCGTGCGGGAGCGGCGCCCCGCAAGGATGGGCGTGCGGTGGCGCCGCAGCGAGCGCGGCGGCGGCCAGGGCGGCTGCGACCATCGGTTGAAATACGAGTGAGCTTGCGTTGTGAGTCCCGACATCGGCCCCCGGCGCGATTGAAGGTTGCGGTTGGGGACTCGAGCCTCCCGCCCGGTAGCGCGAGCGCGAGCCTCAGGCTCATCTCTCACGTCTCAGCAGCTGGTCAAGCGTGGCCAGCGTGGAAAGCGCAGCCCGCTGACGACGCTCTGTGCGAGCCGGAGCATCGCCGGCGTGGGATGCACGCGGTTGATGTCGACACGCAGATCGACGTTGTAGAAGCCGTCGAGCCGCCCGAACACGCGGTACTCGGAGATGTTCGGCTCGCCTTCTTGGGAGGCAGTCGTCTTTTCCGGGAGCGTGAGCGGGAGCTGGCGGATCGGTGGGAAGCCGGCAAGATGCGGTGTCTCGCGGCAGAGGTTGGCGGTCAGGTTTGTCGGGGCGCGCCGGATCAAGATCACGTTCACGGCGATCGCATTCGGTGACATCCGGTTCGCCCAGCCGAGCGGGTTCGGCTTGTACGCCCAACTGAGTGCGTAGCTCTCGACATCCGCGCCGCGGCGGCTGAGCAGGCCAAAGTCTCCGTCGAAGACCCGCCATCCGCCCGGCACCGACGTGAACTTCGCCGGCTGCACGACGATCCGCCGCGCAGCGGCTCCGGCCGCGAATGTAATCGCTGAGCAGCAGAAGGCCGCGACCATCGATCCGGCGGTCAGCGTCCGCAAGCGAGGCTTGCGCGCCATCACTGACATGGTTACGTCACGCAGGCCGCCGCGGGTCCCGCACGGCCCCTCTCGCGGACACAAGATGCGGAGTCGCAACAGCCGAAAATCGGCCGGTAGGGATCCACAGCTCGGTGACAGGGCGGCTGAATGGCAGGCATCCGCAGGACCCGCCAGCTCGCCTTGCACGTAAGGGTTGTGTGGCGCGACGCTCGCTTCTTGCCCTGAGCACGGCTCTGGCCACGGTCAGTGGGCTTGTCTCCGCTGAGCCGGGCGGAGCGGGTCTAGAGGCCTCCTGCCGGAGTACAGTCGCGGGCGCGCCGCGGGGTCTGCCTGCTGCGGTCGTGCTGACGACGAGTTGCGGCCGCTACCAGGTCGCCGCTACCGGCCGCGTCCGCTTCCTCGGCGGGCGGCGGCTGCCGGTTCCCGCCGGGTCGAGCTGGTTCATGGATCTGACCTGGTACCGGCTCGAGCACAGCCACCTGCTCGTCGGTCGCCGCCACCGGTTGCTTTGGCGCTCGCACGGACGGTTCGCAGCCACCCGCGGCGAGGTCGTCGGCGCGGTCGCGCTCTCGCGCACCCGTGTCGCCTTCTCCTTCTTCGCCGGCACGACGCCGACGCTGTTCCTCGCCCGGCTCGGCGGAGCGGAGGAGCAGGTCGCGCGCGGCGAGACGCCACTTGGCTGGACGCGCGCCGGATCACTGGTGACGCTGAGCAACCGCGGCGGCGTGACCCGTGTGCGCTCAGCGAACGGCCAGCTCGAACGCCTCCTCGCGCACAGCACCTACAACTTCGTCTTCGACCGCGCGAGCGGGGCGCTGCTCTACCTGGCGCACGGGACGCTCGAGCGCTTCGACGGCAACCGTGTCAGGGCGCTCACGCGCCTGCCCGAGCTCGGCCTTGGCGGGCGGCCGACGCTGACGCCGCTCGCCGGCGTGGTCGTGGTCAGCGGCTCGCACCGCCTGGTCGTGCTCCGCCCGGACGGTGCGCTCCTCTCCTCGACGCCGCTGCCGCGGCCGCGCGCGCACGCCGACTGGGCGCCCGGGGCACTCGCCGCCGACAGCAATGGCGACGTCGCCTTCACGGCCACCCGCGGCAACACCGCCTACGGCTCGACCGGCTCCGAGACGGTCTACCTCCTCCGCGCCGGCGCAAGCACAGCGCGAGCGATCTACCGGGAACACGTCGACTTCGCCGTCTGCGAACGCCAAGCCGCACTCGCTTGGCACGGACACTGGCTCCTCTATTCCGCCAGCGAGGCCCACGCCGCCGCGATCGACGTCTCCCGACCCGGCCGGTTCGTCGAGCTGAGCCCGCTCGTCCACCGTCTCCCCGGCATGACGGTGGGCGGCGATGACGCGTTTGACGCTAGCTGGAGCACGCCCGATGGGCTCTGACCCTCGTCTAAGCCGGCAGCGAGGGCATCGCGCCCCGAAAACGATTGATCGGAGACCGGAGCCGCGGCGCTTGCTGGTGACTGTTGGGCTGCTTTTCCTCTTGGCGCTCACCCTCGGCGGCGTTCTATCAGGGCAGTCGACCGTGCGGACCGGGCCCGCCCGGCTAACCGGCAGCAGTGACATCGCCGCGCGGGCCAGCAGCGCCACCTCTGCGGCGCCGTCCGATGCCATACCCCTGTACGGGATCACAGGTCCGCCGCCCCCCGGGCTCGTGCGCGTCGATCGGCGTACGTTCCGTCCGCTCCGAGGCTGGCGCCTGCCACTCGCCGGCCACACCTTCGGCTGGAGCTTCTCGCCCGACCGTTCGAAGCTCGCGGCCGGAAGCGACGGCCGCGGCGAGGTGCGCCTGCTCGACCTGAAGAGACAGCGCGTGCTCGGCGACGTCGAGGTCAGGGTCGCCCAGCGCGGCTCGGTGCTTGCAAGCGCCTGGGCGGGAGCGAACCGGGTGTTGGCGGTCGTCGTCAGCCCCGGCTGCTGCGGCCTCGGCAACACCACGGTCGCCGGCATCGACGTTCAGAGAACTCGCCTGCGCTGGCAGCAGCGGCTTGGCGGCTCACTTCAAGCCGGAGAGCGTTTCCGGCGCAGCCTCGTGCTCGTGCTCGGGCCGCCTGGCCGCTCGCTCGGCCCCTCCCGGCTCGTCACCGTCAACCCGGACGGACACGTCCGCTCCGCCACCCTCGCGGAGATCCGCTCCGGCCTGGGCGAACCCACCGGAACCGGGTCGGATAGGTTCGTCACCGACGTCTGGAATCCCGGCCTCGCGGTCGATCCGCAGGGCGCGCGCGCATTCGTCGTCCAGGCCGGCGAGCCGGTCGCCGAGGTCGACCTGCGCAGCATGCACGTGCGCTACCACAACCTGGCCGAGCCGATCTCGCTGCTCGGCCGTCTCCACGACTGGCTCGAGCCGAAAGCGCAAGCGAAAGCGGACGAGGGGCCGACCCGGCAGGCGCTCTGGCTCGGCCACGGGCTGCTCGCCGTCACCGGCTTCGACGGTCACGCCGGCGTCGATCCGCGCGGCGGGCAGGCCGAGTGGGAAACCCCGGCAGGGCTGAAGCTGATCGACACCCGCACCTGGAGCGTGCGCACGCTCGACCCACACGTGACGAACGCCGTCCTCGCCTCGGGCGCGCTGCTCGCGTTCGGCATCCTGTGGGACTCCCGCAGCCAGAAGATGTCCGGAAGCGGCCTCACCGGCTACAACCCCGACGGCAGCCGCCGCTTCCACCTCTATGGCGGCGACCCGATCTCGGGCGTGCAACCACTCGGCTCGCGCATCCTCGTCGGCGGCGCCGCCGGTAGCCGCATCTTCCGCCGCGGGGCGCTCCTCGACGCACGCACAGGACGCGAACTCCGACGCGTCCGCTTCGACATCGAGCTGCTTGTCGGCGACCAGCCCTTCTGGTACTGAGCGCCCGCGCTGACGGAACGGTCACGATCGCTGCACTTGGCGGTTGCGCCTTCGGCTTTGGCCGCGGCTTTATCGTGTGGGTTCAGAATGCGACTACTGTGAAGCGCCGAGCCCGAGTCACGGTCGTGGGGCGGCGGCTGTTTGTTGCTGCGATGGCTTGCGTGGGTGTGGGCCTGCCGATCGCAGGTGTGATGGGCGCGTCGCCACCGGCCTCTGCAGTCCCCAACGCGATCGCGTTCTGGGATTCCCGGCATGGCTTGATCGGCACGGGCAGGTGCGCTGGTGCGGGCTACCGGGGTTGCAAGGGAACGATCGAGCTCACCGGGAATGGTGGCCGTAGCTTCCGGGTCGTGTTTCGCGCGCGCGACCCGGTTGTCGGGCTGTGGACGGCTGGGCCGGGCGGCGCGATCGCGGTGACCTACGCCGGCGGTTCCTTTCGGACGCTCGACCGCGGTCTCAGCTGGACGCCGTTTCGGCTTCGGTACGCCGCGAGCTTCGCGACCCCGCGTATCGCGCTGGGTTTCCACAGCTATCTGACGCACGACCACCTCGCCCTGGCGCTGCTCGCGACGAGCGATGGCGGCCAAACGTGGCGGCGGCGAGCGAGCCCATGCACGCAGGCGGTGGCATCTGGTGCGCTCATCGATCTTGTCACGCCGCGCCTGGGCTGGATCGTCTGTCTCGGCCAACCCGGCGCGGGAAACCAGGAGAAGGCCGTCTTCCGCACGGCGGACGGTGGACGTAGCTGGCGTCCGGGCGCCTCGGAAGTTGGCTACCCGCGCCGCAACATCCACGGCGGTATTGAGAGCTATGGCTACCCCGAAGGCATCGCGTTCGCCGCCGACGGCTTCGGGATTCTCTGGGAGAGCCGCGGCACGCTCTACGTCACGCGCGACGGTGGCACGAACTGGCTCGGGGAGCCGAAGGTCGCCCGGCCCGAGATCGACTTTGGTGGCGGTGCCGCTGCGTTTGGAGCAGGGCACGGCCTCATCCTGCTCGGTCGCGGCCAGGGACTGGCGCGGTTATTGGCGACTGATGACGGTGGGCGCACATGGCGAACCGTCCATCGGTGGCGCTGAGGCGAGGGTCAAACCGTCAGCTGCCAGAGAACCCGCTCGACAAGCTGGGAGTCACTGGTTCGAGCCCAGTACCGCCCAT